>Ga0183260_10001062_pt1 | contig 23381 bp, 21 predicted proteins | sample AntDrymUQ4972206_2_FD_129768 | JGI IMG/M metagenome (GOLD analysis project Ga0183260, IMG submission 129768) | Polar desert sand microbial communities from Dry Valleys, Antarctica - metaG UQ497 (22.06) (version 2) (version 2) | ecosystem: Environmental > Terrestrial > Soil > Desert | place... | reverse complement strand
GGCGAGCCGTTGGGGTTCGCCCAGTTCGACGTTCGATTTGATGGACATGCAATCGAAGCACGTCTGTACGCCGAGGATCCGTCCGCGGGCTTCCTGCCCGCCGCCGGCGAGATAGTCGACCTGCGCTGGGCAGATGCAGCTGGCGTCAGAGTCGACGCGGGCATCGGCATCGGCGATGTCGTCGGCACCAGGTATGACCCCTTACTCGCGAAGGTCATCGCTCACGGCGCGGATCGTGCACAGGCGCTGCACCGGCTTGCCGCAGCCCTGGAAGCGACGAGCGTCCTCGGGGTCACGACGAACCGCGGTTTTCTGCGCTGGCTCCTGGCACAGCCGGATGTGCAAGCGGGAGACATGTCCACCGCGCTCATCGATGAGCGATGGCACCCACTCGATGTGCTCCCCGCAGCTACCTGGCAGGAGGCGGCGTGGGCCCTTGCTGCCCATGCCGGGGGGTCAGCCGCGTCCGGTCAGCCAACGGGGTTCAGGCTGAACGCCCCTCCACGGGTGCGGGTCGACATCGAAGGGCAGGAGCAGACAGTCGACATCCCCTCAGGAGCTAGGGCCGGTGTCACCTGGGCGCCGCTCGATCCGAAGTCAGTTGTCCTTGACCTTGATGGCCGGGCGGTGGTCGCGCGCCTGGCGCCCGCACCGACGGTCGAATCGGCCGTCCGTCATGCAGCACATGAGGGCACCGGCAGCCGGAGCGTGACCGCGCCAATGCCCGGGACGGTCCTACACGTCCGCGTATCCGTGGGCGATGAGGTCGAGGCTGGCCAGGTGCTGGTCGTGCTCGAGGCGATGAAGATGGAGAACACCGTGCCGGCACCGGGCGCGGGCATCGTGGCGCGCATCCTCGTCAAGCCCGGCCAGCTGGTCCAGCGGACCGAGGCGCTGGTCGAACTCGCCTAGACTCGCGCCGCCGATGGAATACCCGCGCCAGGTCCGCATCTACGAGGTCGGCCCACGTGACGGCCTGCAAAACGAGGCCGAGCCGATCCCAAGTGAAGCCAAGCTCCGCTACATCGAGCTGCTGCGCGCGGCCGGGCTGCGCGAGATAGAGGCGACGAGCTTCGTGTCGCCGCGTGCCATACCGCAACTTGCCGACGCCGACGAGCTGATGGCCACACTTGCCAGCGAGGCTCGGGATTGGGGCGTCCGGTACCCGGTGCTGATCCCCAACATGCGCGGCATGGAACGTGCCGAGGCGGCCGGCGCGGATGCTCTTGCCGTATTCACTGCCGCCAGCGACGAGTTCACGCGGCGCAACATCGGAATGACCATCGATGAGTCGCTGGCCGCCTTCGCGCCTGTTCTCCAGCGAGCCTCGGACCTTGGCTGGTGGAAGCGAGCCTATGTGTCCACCGCATTCGGCTGCCCCTTCACCGGACACGTGGAAGTCGGGGCCGTTGTCGACGTTTCCCTACGGCTGGTGGAGCTCGGCGCTGACGAGATCTGTCTCGGCGACACGATCGGCGTCGGCGTCCCCAACCAGGTCCACGAGCTGACGTCGACAGTCACGGCCGCCGGGCTACCGCTCGACCAGTTGGCCTACCACTTCCACGACACGCGCGGAACCGCGCTGGCCAACGTGGTCGCCGGGCTGGAAGCCGGCGTGACCTGCTTCGACTCGTCGACCGGCGGCACGGGCGGCTGCCCATACGCGCCTGGCGCGGCCGGCAACCTGGCCACGGAGGATCTCGTCTATCTGCTCGACGGCCTCGGAATCGAGCACGGTGTGAGGCTCGGAGGCGTGCTCGAGGCGGCGCGTTTCATAGCCGGAGCCCTCCGCAAACCGCTATCCAGCAAGGTCGGCCAGGCCGGCGGCTGGGACCCCGCGACGGGAGCGCGCGTCACCTAGGACTCCGCACCCGAGTGTGGGCTCAATTTTGCTACCATCCGAAAGTCGCCTGGTCGAGTCCCGACCAGCTTCAGGGAGCAATGGATAGCGTCGTACTCCTTCTCAACTCGGACTACGAGCCACTCAACGTCTGCAACATAAGGCGGGCGTTTCGTCTTGTCTTTGGTGAGAAGGCAGAAGTCATCCAGTACGACCACCACGAGGTACGCACGGCAACAGAGATCTTCCGTGCGCCTTCGGTCATCCGGCTCCAGCACCGGATCAAGCGACCGCGCCCCCGTGTGAGGCTGTCCCGGCGCGAGATCTTCGTGCGCGACAAGTACACCTGCCAGTACTGCGGCGCGCAGACCCACGACCTGACGCTCGACCACATCATTCCTCGCCACCGAGGCGGAGCGCACACGTGGGATAACCTCGTTGCCGCGTGCAAGCACTGCAACCATCGCAAGGGCGGCCGGCTGGCCGATGAAGCGCGCATGCGCCTGATGCGAGCGCCGTTCGAGCCGCGCTGTGACATCTACACGCTGTTCACGCCGTATCTCGCCGACCCACGCAACGAGGCTTGGCGCGACTACCTGTTCATCGGGCACAACTAGGCCGCGGATCAGCTCCATGGAGCGGTCGGCACCCACGGATGTGCCGGCCGATGTGCAGCGCATCCTTCAGTCCCTTTGGTCGGGCGGCCACGCCGCATACCTGGTCGGCGGCGGCGTTCGCGACTCATTGCTTGGCCGCGGCGTGACCGACTGGGACATCGCGACCGACGCCCTTCCGGATAAGACCATGAGCATGTTTTCGGGGGCCCAGTACACGAACCGGTTTGGGACCGTCACCGTGCCTACCAGTGCGCCCTCTGACCCGCCCGGTGTTGAGGTGACAACCTTCCGGCGCGACCACAGATACGCCGATCACCGACGGCCTGATTCGGTCACCTTTACCGATTCGCTCGAAGAGGATCTGGCCCGGCGCGACTTCACCGTCAACGCCATCGCGTGGGGACGACCATCCGCAGATGCAGCCGAACCCCGCTGGACGGACCCGACACGTGGGTTGGCTGACCTGCGCGCTGGGGTCCTGCGGGCGGTCGGCGATCCGAAGGTCCGATTTGATGAGGATGGGTTGCGCCTACTGCGGGCTGCCCGACTGGCAGCCCAACTGGGATTCGAGATCGAGTCCGCGACACTAGCGGCAATGCAGGCGAGTTCCGACACGGCACGCTGGGTTTCGAGTGAGCGGGTCGGCGGGGAGCTGCGCAAGATGGTCGAGGCCGACCCGCCATCCAGGGCCTTCGCGATCCTGGCCGACACAGGTGTGCTGGACCACGCTCTGCCGGAGCTTGCGGCGCAGCGCGGCGTTCCCCAAGACAAGATCACCGGCCACGACCTGTGGGGCCACGCTCTCGCTACGGCCGATGCGGCCGCTGACATCGACCCGCCCAACCTGATGCTGCGGACGGCCGCGCTGCTCCACGACATCGGCAAGCCGCCCACGTTTGCGGACGGGCACTTCATCGGCCACGACCAGGTGGGTGCTGGGATGGCTTACGAACTGCTGGCGCGTCTCGCCTTCGGCCGCGAGGAGCGCGAGCACGTTGCGAAGTTGATCCGCAATCACATGTTCACTTACGAGCCGCGCTGGAGCGGCGCTGCGGTCAGGCGCTTTATCCGGCGGGTGGACCGCGATCTGGTCGAAGATCAGCTCAAGCTGCGCCAGGCCGACAACGCCGGTAGCGGACTACCGAGGTTCGCCGGCCATCTCGATGAGCTCACCGAGCGGATCCGTCGAGAGCTCAAAGCGGGCTCGCCGTTCAAGCTCAGCGAGCTTGCGGTGAACGGCGACGACCTGATCGCCGAAGTCACTCACCGGCCCGGAGTGATGGTCGGCTGGCTCCTGAACCATCTCCTCGACTGGGTGACCGAGGATCCAGCGCGAAACACCCGAGCCGACTTGATCTCAGAGGCTCGGACTGAACGTGCCCGGGTACGAGCACAGTGATCGAGGCCCTCCTCCAGGCTGAGCGCCTGCTGGTTCACGGGATGGTCGACCAGGCGGAACGCATCTACGCCAGCGCCCTGGAGCAGGACCCATTGAATGCGATCGCAGTAGTCGGGCTCGCACGGGTGGCGCTCGAGCGCGCCGATGACCAGCTGGCCTACGCGCACGCTCGCCGAGCGTTGGAGATAGACCCCCAGAATGCCGCTGCGCTGCGGCTGGAAGCACGACTGTCGGAGGTTCTGGGCCTCCGCGAAGCCACCGTCGACGCCACGGATTCGACTTCGGCTGCGGAAGCCGTCCCGCCGGCGCCAGCCGCGAGCCCATCGGAGCAGTTCGTATTCACGCGCAACCCGTCCATGACCGACCATCAGCGCGTGGAGACAAAACGAGATGACGAGCCGCACGCGAGCCCTCGCGATGCGCGCAAAGACGTGGACCCGCCCGCAGCGCCGACTGCGGAGCGGAAGAGCCTGCTTCGCCGCATCCTCGGCGAATGAGCCGCGGGTTGGCATGAGAGTCCTCGTCACCGGCGGCGCCGGGTATGTCGGCAGCACCACCGCCGAGGGGCTGATTGACGCCGGCCACAGCGTCACTGTGCTCGATTCGCTATTCCGCGGACGCCGGGCCGCTGTTCCTGCTCAGGCACGGCTCGTCGTGGGTGACATCGGTGACGGTTCGGTCATCGAACGGGCGCTGCGCGACGACGACATCGAGGCCGTGCTCCACTGCGCAGGCCTGGCGCAGGTTGCCGAATCGGTCGCCGACCCTGCTCGCTACTTCCACGAGAACGTCGCTTCAGGGCTGGTCCTGCTCGACGCCATGCGCGCTGCGGGCGTCCGGCGGCTGGCGTTCTCGTCCAGCGCAGCGGTCTACGGCACGCCGCAGTCGACGCCGATCGATGAGGATCACCCGATGCGCCCGGTCAATCCATACGGCGACACGAAACGCGCGTTCGAGGGCACGCTCGATTGGTACAGCCGCGCCTACGGACTCGCAGCCGTATCGCTGCGCTACTTCAACGCGTGCGGCGCAACGGTGGAGCGTGGCGAGGATCATCGACCTGAGTCCCACCTGATCCCGAACGTGCTCTTCAGCGCGCTGGGCGGACCGCCTGTGATGATCTTCGGCAGCGACTACCCAACGCCAGACGGGACTTGCGTCCGCGACTACGTCCACGTCAGGGACCTCGCCGCAGCCCACATTGGCGCGCTTGAGCTGACGGCCGAGCTGGAATCGACTCACTTAGCGTGCAACCTGGGCTCCGGCTCGGGCTTCAGCGTGCTGGAAGTGCTCCGAGCGGCCGAAGCGGTTGTCGACCGAGAGATACCGCACTCGCTTGGACCGCGACGCGAGGGGGATCCCGCCGTACTCGTCGCCTCCAACGCCAGGGCGCGAGAGCTGTTGGGCTGGCAGGCGCATCACGGGACACTTGGTGAGATCATCGGCAGTGCCTGGCGCTGGCATCAGGCTCACCCGCAGGGGTACCCCCAATGAAAAGACCACAGGCTTTACCGTCGGTTCCGTCCAACCCGCGCGAGTGGCGACCGCAGACCGTCAAGCACGGCCGGCACGTACCCGAAGTGGTGGACCCCATCCTCGAGCCACTCTGGAGCGGCACCCGCGTCCTGGCGCACTACCGCGACTCGGAGCGCGAAGACGAGTGGGGCCAGGTCCAGGTCCTCGATGAGTTCGGCGATGACGCCACGTTCGACGCGCCGCAGGCCGTCGACCAGCTCCGTCGGGCGATAGGAGCGACTGAAGCGGTGATCGATGGCGTGATCACCAGGGAAGCCACGGCCGGCGGGGAGAACACGGCTGTGCAGCTCTTTCCGACCGTCAATCCGCTGCGCAAGTTCTTCCTCGGCGGGACTGCGGAATCGGACGTCAAATACGAGCCACGTGGGCCAAGGCGGCAAGGAACCGCGGCATTCGTTGCCATTGACCTGCTCAGCCTCGACGATCAGCCCCTCTTCGATGCGCCGTTGCTGGAACGCAAGCGACTGCTCGAGTCACTCATCACCCAGAGCGATCTCGTCCGTCTCTCGCCGTGGGTGCGCCCGCCGGTACGGACCTGGTTCAACACCTGGCGGAGCGCCGGCTTCCGCGGCCTGATCATGAAAGCCTCGAACAGCCGATACCGTCCCGGCCAAGAGACGACCGATTGGGCGCTGGTAGAGCGGATGCCGAGACGCTGACCCGCGCTAGCACGCGCCGCTGGCCGTTGGTCGTCCGCCGCGCGAGAGTCGAGGATCGCGAAGCAGTCCTTGGCTTCGCCAGCGCGACCTGGGACTGCTGGGACTACATCCCGAATGCCTGGCCCGTATGGCTCGAGGCGGCAGATGGAGCGTTCCTGGTTGGTGAGGTCGGCGAACCCGTCGACGGCACGGGCGAGGAGATGGTCGATGTCGAGGGCAACCCGCTGACGGTCGGGCAACCGGTCGCCATCACGCGTGTCGCGATGGTCTCGACTAACGAGGCGTGGCTCGAAGGGATCCGAGTCGATCCCCGCGTCCGTGGTATGGGTGTCGCGGCCGATCTACAGGTGGCCGAGCTGCAGTGGGTCGCCGCCCAAGCAGCGGTCATCGTGCGCTACGCCACCGGCGGCGAAAACGAAGGTTCGCATCGGCTCGGCGCGCGCGATGGGATAAACCTGCTGGCAGGGTTCGGCGGCTGGTGGTGGAGCGCCACTGGCTCGGCCGAGGACGACGGTGACGACCCCAGCGCATTTGATCCACAGATCCGCGAGGCGGCAACGGCGCGCAGGCGGGACGCGCTGAAACGGTTAGGCGAGGCGGGCATGATCGCGACGGCCGAGCGCGATGACATCGACCACCTGTGGCGTCGCCTGAGCGGCGACCCAACCTTCACAGCCGGACACCAGCTGTTCGAGGCGCGCTCGTGGGCGATGGCCGAGCTGACGGAGACACTGTTCCGCCGGCACGTCGAACGCGGCGAAGTGGTGGTCAGTCGTGAGTCGGTTGGCGGCAGTGGCTGGGCTGTCGCCATCCTCGTTGGCGAGCAGCTGGCGTCCGAGGACTCGGCGCTGCGGCTCGCGCTGCTGTCCGGCGACGGAGTAGCCGGGCTGGCGCTCGCGGATCAGATCCGCCGCACCGTCGACCAGCCACTTCGATTCCGCGTCCCCGTCGACGCGCCCATGATCAGCGGACATGAACTCGGTTTCCGTGCGGCGGGCTTCGTGACGCGCGAGTGGGAGATGCACGTCCTCGCCCGGCCGATGGATTGCGACCATCCCATCCCCCTGGTGGACCCAGCTCGCGTCGTCCTGGCCGAGGCCCCTGATCGGGTCGAGGCCCCGCGCTGGTAGCGTTGCAAGTGGGAGCAGCACTCGTGAACAAAGGGGCACATCAATGACCAAGCGCGATCCGGGTCGGGGACAGCTCCGCAAGCGAAGTGCGCGGGCATGGCGCGACGAGGAAAACCCGACCGGGCCGGGCCAGACAACGGAGGAGTCCGAGCCGGACGAAGAAGCCGCCAATCCGCAACCAGTCGTCGACGAGACGAAACCAAGCGTCGACAAGCCCGATAACGCAGGGCCCGGCGGCGGCGGTGCGACCGAATCCGCCGGCCGTGCGAAGGAGCACGAGGGCATGCACGGCGGGCCCAGCCGCAAGGCGTAAGGCATCGGATATGGTGGCGGCGATGCCCGTGTCCGCCCTGCCCCAGGCACTCCGAGACGAAGTGGCGAAGCTGGGCAGCGCCGACATCATGGTCGGCATCCCGTCCTTCAAGAACGCGGCAACCATTGGATATGTCGTTCGGGCTGCGCAGGCTGGGCTCGTCCAGTACTTCCCTGACCTTCGGCCCGTTTTGGTTAACGCGGATGCCGGCTCGCCCGACGGGACGCAACGCGTCGTGGTCGAAACGGAGCCGCCCGACTACATCGAGAGCATCCTACTCACGCGACCGCGCAACCGGCTGCGCCGCATCAGCCTCACCTATCCGGAGATAGACGGCGTGGGCGGCAAAGGCGCCGCGCTGCGCACCATCTTCCAAATCGCGAACGCACTCAAAGTCCAGGCGCTGGTTGTTGTCGACTCGGACCTGCGATCGATCGTGCCCGAGTGGATCGAGCTTCTCGCCGGGCCCATCCAGAAAGGCGGTTTCGATTACGTCGCGCCGCTCTACTCGCGCTACAAGTACGACGGCACGATCACGAACACCGTGACCTACCCCGTGACGCGCGCGCTGTACGGGTTGCGCATACGCCAGCCCATCGGCGGTGACTTCGGTGTCAGCGGCGACCTCGTCGCGCACTACCTCGAGCAGACCGACTGGGATCACGACGTGAGCAAGTTCGGCATCGATATCTGGATGACCACGAAGGCCATCACCGGTGGGTTTGCCGTCTGCCAGACCCGTCTCGGCGCGAAGGTCCACGACCCGAAGGATCCGGGGGCCGACCTTGGGCCGATGTTCAGCCAGGTGGTCAGCACGCTGCTGCGCCTGATTGGCGCTCACGCCGATCGCTGGCTGGACGTCGCGACGTCGCACGCCATCCCGGTCTACGGCTTCGAGCGGATCGTCGATCCGCCGCCGCTGGAGGTGAACGCGCGCAGGCTGCTGGAAGAGTTCGCGAAGGGCGCGCTCACCGCCACAGACATCTGGGCCACCGCGCTTACGTCGGGCAATCTCGCTTCGGTTGAGAGCCTGGCCGCCGAGGCGGGTCGCGCCGCCGAGACCGCGGGTCGCGCCGATCTGCCGACGCCAGCCGAAGAAAGTGGCTTCAACTTCCCTGACGAAGTGTGGGCGCGGGTGATCTACGACATGGCCATCGCTCACCACCTGGAGGTGGTGCCCATCGACAAGCTGGTGGCGTCGCTGATCCCGCTCTATTTCGGGCGCGTGGCCAGCCTGATCGTCGAAACGCGCGAGCTGACCACCGATCAGGCCGAGGTATTCGTCGAGCGCCAGGCGCGCGTTTTCGAGCTCTCCAAGCCATACCTGGTGGAGCGTTGGGCGGCGGCCAGCACCGCTGCCAGCAACGTTCCGGAACGGGCCGCGGCGGCCACCGGGTGAGCGGCACGATCGAGCTCCCCGAACGAATCCTTCTGCCGCTCGCCAACCCGCGGACAGCGGCTGACCTCGTTCGCATCGGCGCCGCCCTGTTGCGTCACGGCGGCTCGCTCACGGCGCTCGGCATCGTCGAGGTGGCTGAGGGCATGCCACTTTCCGAGGGCGCAACACGTGCGCGACAGGCGCGCCGGCTCCTCCAGCGTGTTCTCGACTTCACTCCCTCTGGCATCGAGCTGCGCACTGTCGTCCGAATTGGCCGGCGCGCCGCCGAGGGGATCATCGAGCTCGCCGCGGAAGACGAATCGGACCTCATCATCTTCGGCTGGGGCGGCCGCCCTGGCGGCAAGCGCGGGGGCGAGGCCGTCTTCTCACCGACGATCGACGAGGTCGTGCGCGACTCGCCGTGCAACATTGCGGTCGTAAAGCAACGCGGCGTCAAGCAGATCGAACGGATCCTTGCGCCTGTCCGCGGCGGCCCGCACGCGGAACTCGCGATTGCGTACGCCGGCGCTCTCGGTCGCTACTTCGAGGCAGCGGTCGACGTGATGCACGTGGTCCCGCCGGACATCAGCCCGGTTGTTCGTGCCCAGGCCGAGCGGGCCCTGGCCACCTTCGTCCAGCAACATGGTGGCGATCCGGCTCGCCCGCTGCTCGTCGACGGGCACAACGTCGGCGGCGCGATCATCCGCCAGGCCGACGAGGCACAGCTGGTGGTCATGGGCGCATCGGCGATGACGCCGACCGACGTGGCGCAGGCCGACGGCGCTCTGTTCGGAGCCTTGCCCGAATCGATCGCGCAGCAAGCCAAGCCGACCGTGATCGTGGTCAAGACGCGCGAGCCCCTAGTCCGCTCCTCCTTCGAAAAGCGAGCCGAGCAAGCCGAGACGCTCGAGGCTGCGGATCGCGCCGCCGAGGCCGGCCGGAGCATCCCGGCGCGAGTCGAGCGCTGGTTCGCGGAGTCGAACTATCACCACAGCGAGTTCGCCGACATCGGCCGGTTAGTCGCGCTCAAGGAGAAGCGCGGTCTGACGATCAGTGCCGTCCTGCCGACGCTCAACGAGGCTTCAACGATCGGGCCGATCGTCCGCGCCGCGCGGCACGAGCTGATGGAGCGCTTCGCGCTCATCGATGAGCTGGTGGTCATTGACTCCGAGTCAAGCGATGAAACCCGCTCGATCGCCGAGGGCGAAGGGGCAAGGGTCGTCGTGCACTCAGACATCCTGTCGCGCTATGGGAGCTACAAGGGCAAGGGCGAGGCCCTTTGGAAGAGCATGTACGAGACGAGCGGGGACCTGGTCGCATGGTCGGACACCGACATCATCGACTGGCACCCGCGCTTCCTGTACGGCACGCTGGGACCGCTGCTGATCGAGCCACGGATCGGCTACGTCAAGGCGTATTACCAAAGGCCGATCGTGGAGGATGGGCTGCTCAAGGAGGGCGGTGGTGGGCGTGTCACGGAGCTCGTCGCGAGGCCACTGATCAATCTCTTCTTCCCTGAGCTGTCCGGCTACATCCAGCCACTCGCCGGCGAATATGCCGGGCGACGCATCCACCTGGAGCAGATCCCGTTCTTCACCGGTTACGCGGTCGAGATCGGCCACCTGATTGACCTTTCCGAACGCCTGGGCCTCAACGGCTTCGGGCAGGTGGACCTCGACATCCGCGTCCATCGCAACCAGGAGCTGGAGGGCCTGTCACGGATGAGCTTCGTGATCCTCCAGGCGGTCATGAAGCGGCTCGAGGAGCGGCGCAAGGCAAGGCTCTTCGCGGAACTCGGGTCGACCATGAAGCTGCCGCGGTCCGGTCCGGGCAGGCTGTCGCTCGAGGTGATCGAGCTGGCCGACCAGGAGCGACCGCCGATGATCCGCATCCCAGAGTACGCCGAGCGGCGCGCGGCCATCCCCACTCCCGCCTGAGCGCCCGTCCTGAGCCCAACCTTGCGCGTTCTCATCGCGCCCGATTCGTTCAAGGGTTCGCTCGATCCAACCGCCGTGAGCCGCGCCCTAGCCGACGGATGGCAACGCGCCCGGCCGACCGACGAGATCCGCCTCATTCCGCTGGCGGACGGTGGCGAGGGAACCCTCGAGGCAATCAAGGCTTCCGCTGACGAGTGGCTCGAGCTTCCGGTCCACGCGCGGGATCCGCTCGGGCGGGCCATGCAGGCGACGTTCCTGCGCCGCGGCGACAGTGGCATCGTCGAGCTCGCTTCAGCCTCGGGGCTATCCCGCGTAGCGCAGGGAGAGCGCGACGCGATGGCCGCCTCGACGTTCGGGACCGGCCAGGTCCTTGCCGCGGCCATCGGGCTCGGGGTGCGCGAAATCGTTCTCGGCCTGGGCGGGAGCGCCACGACTGACGGCGGATCGGGGTTGCTCACCGCGCTCGGCGCGCGCTTCCTCGATGAGCGCGGGCAGGATCTCGCGGGTGGCGGCGGCGCGCTCGGCCGGCTTGCGCGCGTTGATCTCGACGACGTCTCACCGATACTCGGTGAGGTGCGGCTGACCATCGCCTCCGACGTGCGCAACCCACTGCTCGGGGACCGCGGGGCGGCCGCAACATACGGCCCCCAGAAGGGCGCCGACGAGCGGCAGGTCCGCGAGCTGGACACCAACCTGGGCCACTATGCGGACCTTCTCGAGGCGTCATCCGGGCGCGCGATCCGCGACGTTACCGGCGCCGGCGCGGCGGGCGGCACGACTGCTGGCCTCCAGGCAATCGCCGACCGCTTTGCGTCATTCGAGATCCGGCCGGGCGTGGAGGTAGTAATGGAGCTGACCGGGTTCAAAGAAGCACTCAGCGCCTCCGATCTCGTGCTGACCGGCGAGGGGCGGATCGACGAGCAGACCGGGTTCGGCAAGACAGCGATGGGCGTCGCGCAGCGAGCGCATGATGCTGGCGTGCCGTGCATCTGTTTCGGCGGCGGGGTCCTCACCGAGGGGATCGAGGTCCTCGCCGCCGTCGGTGCCATTGTCGTGCCGGTCATCGAGCGACCAATGACCGTCAAAGACGCGATGGCCGCCGGTCCCGCACCGCTCGTCCGCGCGGCCGAACGCACCGCTCGCCTGATCGGTCTGCTCCGTTGATTGGCACCGGGTACGCAAGAGTGGACTCGTGACCGGAACGCCAGCGGAGCGGCGCCCCACCAGGAAACCGGTCAAAAGGCGCAGGGTTGACCCGGTTCGTGCCTGGGTCAGCCGGCTGAACCGATACCGGCCGGGGCTCGTACAGGACACGCTCGCCGCTCTACGGCAGATGTACGGGCGGCCGACTTGGGCGCGCGTGTACGACCCGACCAGTGAGCTGGTGCTCACGATCCTTTCGCAGAACAGCGCCGACATCAACGCAGAACGAGCCTTCGACGCGCTCTGCGATCACTGGCCGCCGGGTGGCACCAACACGCCGGTCGAACCCGGCCTCGTCAATCGGCCCGGCTGGGGCGGCAAGGGCATCGGCCGGACAGGCGCGGATTGGGCGGCGGTTGCGGATGCCCCGCTGGATGAGCTGGTCGACGTGATCCGGCCCGGCGGCCTCGCCCCGCAAAAGGCGCCGAGGATCCAGGCTGTCCTGCGCCAGATCTTCGAGGAGAGGGCAGATTACTCACTCGAATTCCTGGGCACCCTGCCGCCGCAGGAGGCGCTGGCATGGCTGACGTCGGTGCCCGGGATCGGGCGCAAGACGGCCTCCGTCGTCCTCCTGTTCTCATTCGGCATGCCGCTGATGCCGGTCGATCGGCACGTCGAGCGGGTCAGCAAACGGATCGGCCTGATCCCGGCGAAGGCTACCGCCGAGCAGGCGCATGACTACCTTCAGGCCATGCTCACTGATGAGGAAGTGCACGAGGCGCACGTCAACCTGATCACCCATGGACGATTAACGTGTCACGCGCTTCGGCCGGAGCATGGTCGCTGTGCGATCGCGGCGCGGTGCCGCTTCTTCGACCCCAAAGCGCCCTGACAGACCAACCGTTAGGAGGGATCGGTGCCTGATTTCAGTTCGCTCGTCGACGAGTTCCTGGACAACGAATTCGAGACGTCACCGGTAACCGCCACGACGCTCGGTATGACCGCGTACGACGACCGGCTCGACGATCTCTCGGTGTCCGCGTTTCACAAACGCGATAGCGATGCCGCCGAATGGCTGCGGCGATTCGAAGGGGCGGACACCGACGACCTCAGCGGCGACGACGAGATCGACCGGCAACTTGCGATCGCGATGTTGCGCGGCCGGCTGATTCATGCCGACTGGTACGCGTGGAAGCGCGACCCGGTGGCCTACTCCGGCCCGATACTGAACGGCCTCTTCTACCTGTTCCTGAACCAGCTGCGGCCGACGGCCGAGCTGGTCGACGCGGCGGTCGCACGGTTGGAGCAGGTTCCGGCCGCGGTGGAGCAAGCCCGGGCGAATATCGACCCCGCACTCGCCAACCGGCTGATCGTCGAGCGCGGCATGGCATCGGTGAAGGCCGGAGCGCGTTACATCCGCGACATGCTCGTCGAGGAGGCCGATACCGACTCGCAGCGCACTCTCTTGCGCGCCGCTGGTGCCACGGCCGGCGAGGCCCTGGACGAATTCGCGGCCCACCTGGAAACGGTGGCGCAACAGGCGAGTGGCGACTGGGCGTACGGCGAAGAGCGCTACAGCCGTCAGTTGCGTGAGCGGGAGCGGCTCGACTACGACGCGCGGTCACTGCGGGAGCTTGGTCAGGCCGAGTACGACAGGCTCGACGCGGAGATGCAGGGGCTGGCGCGCGAGATCTCGGGTAAGCCCGACTGGGGCGCCGTGCTCCACGAGGCAAACGAGGACCACCCTCGCACCGAGGAGGAGATGCGCCGCGCCTACGCGGATTGGACCGAACGGTCGCGAACCTTCCTGGCCGAGACCGGCCTCGTGACGCTGCCCGACGGAGAGTCGTGCACGGTCGAGCCCGCCCCGGTCTTCACTCGCCCCCTCTTTGCCGTCGCGTCGTACAGCGGACCACCGGCATTCTCGGATCGTCGGGCGGGGCACTTCTTTGTCCCCATCGCGCCCGACGGCACGAGCGAGGATGAGATCCAGGATCGCCTTGCCTCGAACTCATTCGGCGGCATTCCCACCACCGCGGTTCACGAGGCTTACCCCGGCCATCACTGGCACATCACCTGGAGCAAGATTCACGCTCCGCGGCTGCGACTCGTCCTGCAGACCTCGTACTTCAGCGAGGGCTGGGCCCTTTATGCCGAAAGGGTGATGCGCGAGCGCGGTTTCTTCACCGACCCGATCCAGGAGCTTTATCACCTCGAGGCGACGATCTTCCGAGCGGCGCGGATCATCGTCGACACGAGCCTGCACATGGGCGAGATGACCTACGAAGAAGCGGTTGAGTTCATGATCGCGAAGACGTCGTTGACGGAGCCGACCGCGCGCGCCGAGGTCGGTCGCTATTGCTCGTGGCCCACCCAGGCCTCCTCGTACCTGACCGGTTGTCTCGAGATTCTCCGCATCCGAGACAGGTATCTCGGCGCGCGCGGCATCGCGACCGAACGCCGGACGGAAATCCCGGTGGCTGCGCTGCGCGACTTCCACGACCGGTTGGCAGGAACCGGCCGACTCCCGGTCGGGCTCGCCGAGCAGGCCATGATGGTGTCTGCCGGGGACGCCTGAATCGCGCGATATATACCTGCAAGCCCCGGCCAGCGGCGCGCAATGGGTAAGGCCAAGGGGCAGCCCTAGAGTCGTCTTCTAAGCGATCCAAACACATGCGAAGCGTCCGGTGACGGGGCGCTACCGCATAGATACTGCACGGCCCGGGCCCCCTCCCCGGGCCGTGCTCGCTTTTTCGGTGCTTTTTCTAGCGGCCGAGCAAGAACGCCAGGCCGGTCGCCACGCTGAGGACTCCGAGAACAGCTATGGCGAGCCACGCTGTCTGCCGTTCGCGTGCCCAGGCCTCGACGGCCGTGGCCACCAGCGAAAGCGCGGGCGTCGCGATCAGCGCCAGGACCCCGAGGAGCGCGGCGTTGTCCGCGACTTCGCTGCCAATCACGCGCAGAACGATCGCGCTCAAGAGGAGCCCGAGCGCAAACGCCGCACCCGACTGAAGCGCTCTGACTGTCCGTGCGACTGGCGCCTGCTCGCTCATGATGCGGCCACAAACCTGAGCAGCATCTGGACGGCGAAGGCGCCCGCGACGCTCACGAACAGGGCGCTCAAGACCCGGCGGGACACTCGGCGCGAATACCTTGCGCCCACCGTCGCGCCGATGAACATACCGGCCACGACCGCGGCCGCCAGGATCATGTCGATCTGACCGCGGCTCAGGTACAGGACGGCGCTGGCGGCCGCCGTGGCACCCAGCATGTAGGTGCTTGTGGCGGTTGCGACCCGGATGGGAACTTGCATCAGGACGTTCATGGTCGGCACGTTGACGATCCCGCCCCCGACGCCCAGCAAGCCTGAAATCGCTCCCGCGAAGAGCGACAGGACACCCGCGGCGCCCACGTTGCGGGCGCGATACTCGATCCTGTCCCCGGTCGTCGGCTCGACATAGCTGGCATCGATGTCGAATGCTGTCGGCTCGCCGACGACCTCAGCGGGCGGCCGTGACCGCGCTCGCAGCATCTGGATCGCGACCAGCACGAGGACGAGGCCGAACAGACCGCTGAGAAGTCGACCGTCGAGCAGACCGGCGGCGTACCCGCCACAGATGCCACCAGCGGCCGTCGCAACGAGGAGCGTCAATCCCAAGCGCCGGTGGGCAAATCCGGCCTTCAGGTACGACGCGGACCCAGCGGTTGAAATGCTGATCACGCCCAGCAGGCTGACTCCGATGGCGGTATGCATCTCGACGCCGAGGGCCACGAGCAGCGGAACGGTGATCAACCCGCCGCCGACCCCGACCAACGCCCCGAACGCCCCCGCTCCTATGGCGGCCATGAAGGCGAGAAGCTCGGGGCCGATCATGTCCGCCGATTATGCGTTCGACGGGTGGATCGCCGCTACAAGCGACGGGTCTACCCGGCGGCACACCGTATGACCACGGTTCGCGCGCAGGCGGCCGAACGCCAGCGAAGAAGACTCTACGATCGTTGACGTGCCAGACAGATTCATTGACCCACCGCAGGGACCGCTGGCGGGGGTTCGCGTGCTCGAGCTGTCGACCGTTCTCGCCGGTCCCTATTGCTCGATGGTTCTCGCTGATCTGGGCGCGGATGTGATCAAGGTCGAACCACCGGATGGTGACGCGACGCGCGGCTACGGCCCGCCGTGGGTGGAGATGCCCGATGCCACCGACCGTGTCGCGGCATATTTCCTGTCGGTCAACAGGAACAAGCGCAGCCTGCGGCTGAATCTACGGCGGCCCGAAGCAATCGAGATTCTGTGGCAACTCATCGGGCGGTCTGACGTCTTGATCGAAAATTTCCGGCCCGGCGGTCTCAAGCGCGCAGGCGTCGACGAGGCACGCCTTCGGGAAGTCAATCCGCGCCTCGTCCACCTGTCGATCACGGGCTACGGCCCCGATGGCCCAGACGCCGGCAAGCCCGGCTACGACTTCATCGCCCAGGCCGTGGGCGGTTTGATGTCGGTGACCGGGTTCACTGATGACGAGGGCGGTCAGCCAGCCAAGGTCGGCGTGGCCATATCGGACATCGTCACAGGGCTGCTGGGAACGGTCGGGATCCTCGCCGCGCTGCGCGCCGGAATCGGCCAGCGGATAGACGTTTCGTTGCTGGAGTCCACTCTCGCGATGCTCATCAACCAGGCGCAGAACGCCTTTGTCGATGGCCAGCCACCGGGCCGTCGCGGAAACGCCCACCCCAACATCGTGCCCTACGAAACATTCGCCACGGGCGATGGTGAGATCGCTCTCGCCGTGGGCAGCGAGCGCCAGTGGCCGCGCCTCTGCCACGCGCTCGGCCTGGACCACCTCGTCACTGACGTCCGCTTCGCGGACAACGACGCCCGCGTCCGCAACCGCGCTGAGCTGCGGCCGTTGCTGGCCAACCGCTTCGCGTCGGCACCTTCGGACGACTGGCTGGCCGCGCTCGATGTGGCCGAGGTGCCCAGCGGCCGCGTCAACGACGTCGTGCAAGCCTTCGCCCAGCCGCAGGCGCAGGCACGCACCATGGAGCAGGTGATCGATCATCCGCGCCTGGGCGCCATCCGTCAGATCGGCCTGCCCTACAAGCTCTCGGCCACGCCAGCCACGATCCGGTCCGCGCCGCCGCTCCTCGGGGAGCACAGCGAAGAAATCCTTGGTGAGCTCGACTATGACCCGGCAATGATCGCGCAGATGCGGAGCGAAGGCGTCATCTGAGCCAGCCCACGCGCGCTCGCCGTCCGTTGTAATGATTCGAAGCGCTTAACACCACGCTTGGGGGTGTCATACCTTTACACTTGACAGCGTACAGCTGCTCGTGGGTCTACTTTGGAGAACTCAGTCAATTGCAGCCGCCTCGCACACCCCTCTGTCTCGGCATCTCACGCCCTGCCAGGTCGCCCGAAAGGGACGGCCGAGGGTGGTCGCTAATATGGCCGAGTCGCCGACGTAGCTCAGCGGTAGAGCAGCTGTTTCGTAAACAGCAGGTCCTCGGTTCAAATCCGAGCGTCGGCTCCAGCTTCGCAAGCGTGAAACCGGCCCCTGACGCCTCACCCGGACACCCTCGCGAGCGGCCCGCCACCTTACGTGACACCTCGTGAGCGGGAGCAAGGGCGTGATCAGGTCATCGAGCCTTCTGACGCCTCTCGTGATCGGCGGTATCACCGGCTTGATCGTGGCGGGCCTCCTGATGATGCGCGACCCAGCCAACCCTTATCCCCTGAGCGCCCTCGCGCTGACAGGCTTCGGGGTGCTCCTTCAGGGATACGCGTTCCATCTCGCCATCACGGACGTGAGGCGGGTCGAAAAGGCGATCAAGGACTATGCCGGGGCCGGTCGCTCGGTCTACGCGGGCGCAGCCTTCGGAGGCGAGGCGACCGCCTTCGCTCCTCGGATTGATCAGCGTGTCGGAGGCTTCGAACAAGCCGTCGGGAGGATTGAGGCGAGCATCGCCGAGGCGCGACGTGAGGCCGTCGAACAGGCGAGTCAACGGCTCCTCCGCAACGTACCGGGGCAAGGTCGCGTCTCGATCGCCTTCTTCGTGGCGGGCCTGTTCGCGAGTACGCTCGGGGCGCTGCTCGCCTTCTAGGCTGAACAGTCGAACCGTTCACTGACCGTACCCCCCGACACCCTCAACTGACACCTTGAATTGAGCGGTACTTACGCCAGCGCATTCCTAGGCAGGAATTGCCGCGCTCGGTACACTTCCATGTCCACGAGAAGACGCCTGCCACTCAGCAGGTCCTCGGTTCAAAACCGAGCGTCAGCTCCAGCAGCAGCGTCCCAGCCTGTTGCGGCGACTCGAACCGAGGGGGATACGGGATGCCCACGGGCAGTCCAGCGCACATTCGTTCTCGCCATCGTCGTTTGAGCCTGGCCGTGGTCGCAGTTGTCTTCGCCCTGGCGACGACATTGCCGATATCCGTCGTGCATGCCGACGAGCCTTCGACACCGACCAAGCCCAACTCCGGCATCCAGCCAGCGCCCGGCGTTACGTCAGGGCGACCCGCTGTCGAGACTGACCAGGCAACCGAACCGGAATTCTCAGAGCGAATCGAGGCGGTCATCGCCGCCGCCCGCGCCTACCTCGGTACTGCGTATCGCGTCGGGTCCGAGGGTCCCGATTTCATCGACTGCTCCGGGCTCGTGTTTCGGGCGTTCTCCAACGCGGCGGAGCTCGGCCAGATCGGTGGAGGGCGGCTGCGGGCCGCCGGGTATCTGCGCTGGTTCGCAGGGCACGACCTGCTCACGACCGACCAGGATGAGCTGGAACGCGGCGACCTCATCATCTATGGCAACGGAGAACACATCGGCATCTACCTTGGCGATGGCCGCGTTATCAGTGCCCTCGTCACTGGCGTGACGGTGCACGCCCTCGACGGCATCAGCATCGAGCCGACCGGCTTCCTGGCTGTCGACTGGAGCGGCAAGCGTGGACCCTTCGAGCCTGGCAACGTGGTGCTGCCCGCGATCCTGGATCAGCCTGAGGCGCCCGCGTCGCTCGTGGCTCCTGTTGCGTGGACCCCCGAGGCGCCCGAGGACGAGATCGCCTTCGGACCGACCGTTGCCGGCGACGAGCGTACCGACATGCGAACCGCCAACTCGCGAACGTTCGAGGGCGCCGACGGCAAGTTTACGACTGAGATCTTCGCCCGGCCGATCCACTACCTCCCCGAGGGCTCGGCCGGATGGCAGCCGATCGACCTACGGTTCCACGCGCTCGAAGGTGTCGACAGCGCGGCCGCCGTGGCTGATGCGTCCGCAGCTACCCTGAGCCTGCGCGGGGGCGGCGCCGACGGAGCACTGTTGAGCCTCGGAGCGGGCTCGCTGACTGTCGCTCTGACACCGAACGGCCGGGCGGACGACCCCGTCGCGCCTGAGCTCGGGGACGAGGGGCGATACGCGGACTACCGCGACGTGATCGGCAAGGGCATCGGGTTGCGCGTCTTCCCGCGCGCCGATGGCCTCAAGTCGTTTCTTGTGCTGGCCGAGGAGCCAGACGTGAACCGATTCACCTTCGCCCTCGACGCGCCGGGCCTCACCTTTGCGACCGAGCTGGACGGATCGATAACTCTGCGCGATGCCGCCGAGACCATTGTTGGCCGTATTCCACGACCGATGTTGCTGGATTCATCGGACATCGAGGGCGACGGCGGCGGAGTCCGAGCGTCGGCCGTAGCGCTGCGCCTCGATGACATGGAGTTGGGCCACGCACAGCTGACACTGGCCATCGACCGTGCCTCCCTCGATGAAGCGGTCTACCCGGCGTTCATTGACCTTGGTGTCGTCGACTTTCCGACCAGTGCGGCTTCCGCGGGCCACACCTTCGCCTCGAGTGCCCATCCGGATACCAACTTCAGCACCTACCAGCGGCCCGAGGCGCCCGGGTACGCCGAGCTGTGGCACGGCCGGCGGCCGGAGCGACGCGATGACAATGCCGCCTACCTGCGCTTCGCGGGTCTGAGCGAGCTGCTCTCAGGCGTCAAGGTCGAGTCCGCCTCGCTCGCCGCGTTCCCTTACTGGCAGGGTGACGCGGATGCGCCCAGCACGACCTGGATGAGCCGCGTGGCCGAGGACTGGGACATGCGCACGCTGACGTGGAACACGCGGCCGGTATCGGACACCGAAATCACCACCTACGAAACGACCCAGGGCGAGTGGTCGGCCATGGATGTCAGCACCTACGTCCAGTCCGTCACGACCGGCGCGACGCCCGATTACGGCGTGGTACTCCATGCCGATGACCAGGGCCGCGGCTACTGGAAGCGCTTCATCGTGGAGAGCGCCATGGGCGCAGGCATGCTCGAGCCGCGACTGGTCATCAACTGGACCGGCCTCCGGCCGCTCGCGAGCCCGACGGTCGAAACTACGGCTGCCACACAGACGCTCTTCTGGTCGAACGCCGCGGTCGCTCCAGACACCAAGCGATACCAGGTCCAGCTCTCCGACGACAGCTTTGAATCTGTGCTCATCACGGCGCGCATCAAGGGCGCTGTCGTTGCGGAGAACGCCTGGACGCTCGCCAGGAAAGACCTCGACACGGGCACGTATCAGTGGCGAGTGCGCGCCAGGTACGGCGAATCCACGGTGTGGAGTGCCTGGTCGGCGGCCGGAAGCTTCGGCTTCGCCGATACGGCCGTATATCGGTTCAACCAGCCTGTGGGTGGCCTGGTCGGCGGCATCTAGCCCTCTGAGGCGCGATCATTCGCGCGTGCTCGAGATCGCGCTGGTCACCTGCCGATCCCTGCCCGATCTCGACGAAGATGACCGTCTCCTCATTGAGCCCCTGGACGCGCTCGGTTGCCGCGTGACGGCGGCGTCGTGGGATGACCCGAAGGTCGACTGGGACCGCTTCGCCGTATCTGTGATCCGCTCTACTTGGGATTACACGAAGAGCCGAAACGCATTCGTGACCAGGGCGCAGTCTGTGCCGCGGCTGCTCAACGCAGCCGAGGTAGTGGCCTGGAACACCGACAAGCGCTACCTCAGGCATCTGGCCGCAGCAGGCGTGCCGGTAGTACCCACGGCCTGGATCTCGGATACCGCTTCGCTCGACCTTCCACGGCTGGAGAACATGTCCTCAAGCCATCCGTCGGTGCCGGGTCACTTGACGCGGCGCGCCACGATCTCGGCGATCCCGAATCGCGCGCCAGGGCGGCAGGCCATGCGCAGCGTCTACTTGCAGGCGGCCAGACAGTAATGATTCAGCCGTTTGCCCACGCCATCGGCGAGACCGGCGTGACCGGCGTGATCCTGATCGATGACAAGCTGAGCCACGCCATTCGAAAAGGCGTGATGCTCGGGCCGGAAACACTCGAGCACACGGACACGCCCTCGCTTGACACTCGCTAGCGTGTCCCCGATGTCCAGGATCTTGGTGACCGGCATATCAGGAACGGGCAAGTCGTCGGCGCTCGCCGAGCTGGGCCGACGCGGCTATCGCGTCGTAGACACGGATGACGAGGGTTGGCGCGAGTATCGCAAGTATCTTGAGCCCATCGACCAGCTGCACCGCGGGGAGTGGCACTGGGTCGAGGAAAGAATTACCGACTTGCTGGACTTCGATGATGGTCGCTCGCTGTTCGTTGGAGGGGGCACGAGGAACCAGTCGAAGTTCTACGACCGGTTCGACGCGGTCGTCCTGCTCAGCGCTCCTGCTGACGTGATGCTTGACCGGGTCGCGCGCAGAACGACGAACAACTACGGGAAGACTGCATTGGAACGAGCGGAGATCTTGGCGGACCTCGCTGAGGTCGAGCCGCTCCTCAGGCAGAGCTGCACGCATGAGCTCGATGCCAGCCGACCGCTCGATGAGGTCGTCGCCGACTTGATCGCGATCGCGTCGCGCCCGACGACGACCTGTTAGGCCGCCGTATTCGAGAGACATTCCCGGACACTCGCCCAGGCAGAGGAGCTGTATCTCGAGGAGACGATCGAGGCACGCACGCCGAGCGCGGCGGAGCTCGAGCTGGCCTACGCGGCGGTTGCGGCGTTACCGGATGCTGACGAAACGCTCTTGTACGCGCGGGTCGATATGGTCCCCGACGCCAACGGCCGGCCGATGCTCATGGAACTCGAGCTGACCGAGCCGTCTCTGTTCATGGGCACTGCGCCCGCGACGGCCCAACGGTTCGCTGAGGCGATCTGTGCGCGCGCCAGTCGAATGACTCCGCGCCGGAAATGAAAAGAGGCCGGGCGCGCGCCCCAGCGCGGCGAGCCCGGCCTCAGCAGGAGATTGGTTCTCCTGACCGTTTACGCGGAGGAGAGGGATCTCCGCGCGCAACGTCTGGACGCAAGTTATGCCGCGGGGGTTCCGACAACAATCCGTCGATCTACTGATCTCGCCACGGTCCCGCCTCTCGGTATCCCACGTACTCGGGTACGTGGCGACGGCTAAGGAAGGCCGAACTCCCATAGATCGCCCAGGACACCGTCGTCATTGGTGCCCCCGAAGAGAAGAAGCCGGTTTCGCGCCAAGTCACGGGTCAACGTCGCCCCTGCCCTCGCCGTCGGGCCGGGCCCAACCTCGAGCGGGGCGAGCGCCAGAGTGTGCGGGTCGATCGACCAAATGTCGGCGAGGAATCCGCGATCGACCGAACCACCACCGAAGACTGTGCCTCCGGCGCCATCGGCCGCAAGCGCGTAAAGCTGGCGTGCAGGCGCCTCTGGATCTGAGCCATTCGTCCAGGCGCCGGTCGCCAGGTCGTAGGCCCAGATGTCGCCCAGCGCGGGCACACCAGTGGTCTGGCCGCCGTACATGATCAGCTGGCCGTCGGACGACCAGAAGCAGTCATGCAGGCAGCGCTCGACCGGGACACGGTCGACCGGCGTTCGGTCGGTCCAGGCACCGCTGGCGAAGTCGTAGCTGCGCGTGTCCGCGAAGCGCCCGCCCTCCCCTGTGAAGCCATGGCTCACCCACATCTCTCCATCCGGGCCGAGCGAGGCGCACGAGCCGTATCGAGCTGGAGGCACAGCTCCAAGAGAAGGCCGCTCGCGCCACGCGTCGGCGAGGGGATCGTAGGCCCAGATATCGGCAAAGAAGCTCGCACCGGCCTGGCCGCTCCAGACAACCAGGCCGGTCCCGGGCACCCACACGGCGGTGTGCCCGAAACGTGCTGGCGGCACGTCACCCGACGGCTGGCGGACAGTCCACGAATCGGTCGCCAGATCGAACGCCCAGAGCTGGTCCGACTGGCCGTCAGCCACGCGACCACCGAACAAATACGCCGTCGTGCCCTGGTCGTCGATGGTCCAAGTGTGATCCTCGCGGGCGCTCGGTCCGGCCGCAACATCAGAACGCTCCCGCCAAGTAGAGATGGGCTCAGTCGACGGCGACGCGGAGGGCAGCAGTGAGGCGCCGCCCGGCACCGGCGTCGAAGGCGTGGCTGTTGCGGGCGAAGCGGCTGTCGGTGTGGCGGG
>Ga0183260_10001061_pt1 | contig 23385 bp, 22 predicted proteins | sample AntDrymUQ4972206_2_FD_129768 | JGI IMG/M metagenome (GOLD analysis project Ga0183260, IMG submission 129768) | Polar desert sand microbial communities from Dry Valleys, Antarctica - metaG UQ497 (22.06) (version 2) (version 2) | ecosystem: Environmental > Terrestrial > Soil > Desert | place... | reverse complement strand
GAGGAGCCCGGGGGAACCCTCGCGCCGCCGGCGGTGTAGAGCTACCAGTTCTGCAACACGCACCCCAGAGCGAATCGATCCTGCTCGCCCGCGCCTGCGGGGGAGACCTCGACGCCTACGAACAGCTCGTGCGCCTCCATCAGCAGCTCGCCTTTCGCACCGCGCTCGTGCTCGCGCGCAACGCCGCCGACGCCGAGGAGGCCGCGCAAGACGCCTTCGTCAAGGCCTGGCGCGCGCTGCCGCGCTTTGACCGGGTGCGCCCGTTTCGCCCGTGGCTGCTGGCGATCGTGGCCAACGAGGCGCGCAACCGGCGCCGCTCCGCCGGGCGCCGCGAGGCGCTCGCGCTGCGTGCCGTGGCGCAGGCGCCGAGCGCCGCGGACGTGCCGTCGCCGGAGCTCGCGCTGCTGGTCGCCGAGCGCGACGGCGCCCTCGCCGCGGCGTTGCAGCGACTCGACGAGCGCGACCGCCAGGTCATCGCCTGCCGCTACCTGCTCGAGCTCTCCGAGGCCGAGACCGCGGCCGCGCTCGGATGCCGCGTCGGGACGGTCAAGTCGCGCCTGTCGCGAGCCCTCGAGCGCCTGCGTGCGCAGGCCGAGACGGAGGTGCTGCATGCCTGAGCTGCACGAGCGCCTGGAGCGGCTCGCCGCCGCGGCGACGTGGCCGCCGACGCCCGATCTCGCCGCGAGCGTGCGCGCCGCGATCGCGGCCGCCCCGGCGCCCGTGCCGCCGCGGCGCCGCTCGCGCCACCCGCTGCTGGCCGTCCTGCTCGCGCTCGTCGCGGGTGGCGGCGGCGTGCTGGCCACGCCCGGCGCCGGCTCGCAGCTGCTCGAGCGCCTCGGGCTGAAGGGCGCGACCGTGACGCAGGTCCGCGAGCTGCCGCCGGCGTCGCTCGGCGAGCCACTCGCGCTCGGCGCGCGCTACTCGGCGGCCGACGCGCAGCGGCTGGCGGGCCACCGGCTCGTCCGCCCCGCCGCGCTCGGCGCGCCCGCCGAGGTCTACGTCGACGGCAACGCCGTCACGTTCGTGTACCGCGCGCGCTCCGGTCGCCCGATCCTCTTCACGCAGGTGCCGGGCAGCACCGGGCGCTACATCGAGAAGCTCGTCACGCGGCGCGCGCGGCGCGTGACGATCGGCGGCCGTCGCGGGCTGCAGCTGCGCGGGCGTCACGTGGTGCTGTTCCACGGGCCGGGCGGGGACACGATCGTGGCGCAGTCGCGCCTGGCGAAGAACACGCTGCTGTGGGAGCGCGGCGAGCTGCTGCTGCGCCTCGAGGCCGAGCAGCCGGACCGCGAGCTGCTGCGGATCGCCCGCTCGGTCGGGTAGACCGCTACTTCAGCGCGTCCTCGGGCACCACGTAGTAGTGCTTGCTCGGCGCCTTGGGGCGCATGTCGAACCCCTGCCGCGCGCGGACGCCGAAGGTCTTGTCGGGATAGCCGCCGTGCTCGCGCACCCACTCCAGCACCTCGTCGGGGTCGCCGCCGGCATCGATCACCTTGTCCTGCATGATCGCGACGGTTCCCGCGGGGTTGCCGAGAAACAGCGCCGGCGGGAGGTCAGCCAGCAGCTTGCGAATCGGATCCTTCTTGTTGGCCTTGCCCACGGCGCGCGAGGATAGCGCCAGGCGGCGCGTTGCGCGCGCGAGCCGGCGAGCCCGCCAGCCGCAGCGGTCTCACGCGAGCTCCCGCAGCGCCGGGTACAGCGCGACGAAGCGCTCGCGCGCCGCGCGGTAGGGCTCGACCCACTGCGCCACCGGCTCGACGATCTCGCCCGGTCGCACGCACGCCGCGACCGCCTCGTGGACGTCGCCGAACACGCCGGCGGCGACACCGCCCAGCAGCGCCGCGCCGAACGACGCGCCCTCGTCGACCGCGGTGCGCTGCAGCGGCAGCTCGAGGACGGAGGCGAGGATCTGCAGCCACAGCCGGCTGCGCGCGCCGCCGCCCGACACGCGGCCCAGCGTGGGGCCGCCCGACAGCTCGGACACGAGGTCCAGGCCGTCGCGCAGGCCGAACGCGACGCCCTCGAGCACCGCCCGTACGAGCGCGCCGCGGTCGTGGCGCAGCGACAGCCCGGTGAACGCGCCGCGCGCGTCGGGGTCGGCGTGCGGGGTGCGCTCGCCGGCGAGGTAGGGCAGGAACGTCAGGCCCTCGGCGCCCGGCTCCCAGCGCTCGGCCTCGGCCAGCAGCGCGGCGAAGTCGTCGCCGGGCGCCGCCACGTCGCGCAGCCAGCGCAGCGAGCCGGCGGCGGAGAGCATCACGCCCATGCTGTGCCAGGCGTCCGGGACGGCATGGCAGAACGCGTGGATGCGGGCGGCCGGGTCGGCGCCGAACGCCTCCGACGCCGCGAACACGACGCCCGACGTGCCGAGCACGACCGAGGCGGGCCCGGGCCGGTCGACGCCGACGCCCAGCGCGCCCGCCGCCTGATCGCCCGCGCCGGCGCCGACGGGGATCCCGCTCGGCGTCGTGCCGCTGAGCTGCGGCGACTCCAGCGCCCGCGGCAGCCACGCCGGGTCGACCTCGAGCGCCTCGGCCATCGCGTCGCTCCAGCGCCGCCGCGCGACGTCGAACAGCAGCGTCCCGGAGGCGTCGGCGACGTCCGTCGCGTGCTCACCGCACAGCCGCAGCCGGACGTAGTCCTTGGGCAGCAGCACGCGGTCGATGCGCGCGTAGACGTCGGGCTCGTGGCGCGCGAGCCACAGCAGCTTCGGCGCGGTGAAGCCGGGCAGCGCGCGGTTTCCGGTCTGCGCGATCAGCGCCCGCAGGCCGACGCGCTGCTCGATCTCGGCGCACTGGGCGCCCGTGCGGCCGTCGTTCCACAGCATCGCCGGGCGCAGCACGCGATCGCCCGCGTCGAGCGCCACGAGGCCGTGCATCTGCCCGGTGAGCCCGATGCTCGCGATCTCGGCCTCGGCGCCGAGCGCGTCGAGCACGGCCCGCGCGCCGGTCCACCAGTCCTCCGGATCCTGCTCGGCCCAGCCGGGGCGCGGCATCGAAAGCGGGTGCTCGACGTCGGCGCGCGCGACGACCGCGCCGTCATCGGCGCGCACGAGCAGCCCCTTGACCGAGGACGTGCCGACGTCGAGTCCGGCGAGGAGGGTCACGCGCCTGTGAACGCGTAGGCGCCGTGGCCCGTCTTCACGACGCCTGCTCCCGCGTCGTGTCGATGATCGCCGCGGTCCGTGCGCTGCGCCGCGCGGCCTCGACGACGTGCAGCGCGGCGACGCTGTCGCGCGGGTCGACGGGCATGTCGCTCCCGTCGGCCAGCGCGTCGCGCACGCCGGCGTAGAACGCCTCGTAGGCGCCCGGCTCGATCGGCAGCGTGCGCTCGCCGGCCGCGTCGACCCAGCGCGCCGGTGCGCCGGCGCCCCAGCCGTCGTCGCCCGGCGCGAGGCCCGCGGCGAGCTGCGCCTCCTGCGGATCCAGGCCCGGCGTCTCGACGCCGGCGCGGGTTCCGGTCGCGCGCAGCGAGCGCCCGCCGAGGGGCGCGATCGCGCTCATCCACAGGTGCGAGCGCATGCCGCCGGCGTGCTCCAGCGCGACGAAGACGTCGTCGTCGACCTGCGCCCCCGGGCGGCGCGCGGCGATCTCGGCGTACACGCGCTCCGGGCGCCCGAACAGCGTCAGCGCCTGGTCGATCAGGTGCGCGCCGAGGTCGAGCAGCAGGCCGCCGCCCTCCTCGGCGGCCGCCAGCTCGCGCCAGGCCGCGGGGTCCAGCTCGGGCCGGAAGCGCTCGTAGCGTGACTCCAGGCGCGTCACCGTGCCGAGCTCGCCGCCCTCGACGATCCGCCGGACGGTCAGGAAGTCGCCGTCCCAGCGGCGGTTCTGGAAGACCGTGAGCGCGACCCCGGCGGCCTCGAAGTCGTCGACCAGCGCGACCGCCGGCGCGGCGGCCGCGGCGAGCGGCTTGTCGACGACGACCGCGATGCGCCGTGCCAGCGCGTCGCGCGCGATCGGCACGTGCAGCCGGTTCGGCGTCGCGACGACGAGCAGGTCTATCTCGCCGCCCGCCCGCCGCAGCAGCTCGCCGGCGTCGGCGAAGACCGCGACGCCCGGATGGGCGGCCTGCGCGCGCGCCGCGCGCTGCGCGTCGGACGTCGTCACCGCGACGAGCGACAGCCCGTCGGTGGCGGCGACCAAGGGGGCATGGAAGACCTCGCCCGCCAGCCCGTAGCCGGCGATGGCGACCCGCAGCGCGGCGCTCATCCGACCGCCACCGCGTGGCCGGCGGCGGCCGCGCGATACAGCGCGTCGATCGCCCGCGCCTGGCCGAGCGCGTCCGCGCGGCCGAGCCGCGGCGCGCGCTCGCCGCGGATCGCCGCCGCGATGTCGTCGAGCTCGAGCGCGTAGCTGTCGGCCGGCGCGATCTGCACGATCTCACGCTCGAAGCCGCGCTCGACGACGATCTTCGGGTCGATGCAGTGCCACGGGTCGGTGAGCACGATGCGCCCCTCGCTGCCGGCGATCTCGAGCTCGCCGCGGCTGGGCAGGTCCAGGCCGCAGTCGATGATCCCGAGCACGTCGCCGTCGAAGCGCAGCAGCGCGGCGAGGCGCATGTCGACGCCGCTGGGGCCCGTCACGACCTCGGCCGCGACGCTGAGCGGCTCGCCGCCGGCGACGAGCCGCACACCGCTCACGGCGTAGCAGCCGACGTCCATCAGGGCGCCGCCGTCGAGCGCCGGGTCCAGGCGCACGTCGACGTCGCCGGCGAGCAGGAACGAGAAGCAGGCGCGCACGAGCCGCACCTCGCCGATCGCGCCGTCGTCGAGCAGCGACCGCAGCCGCGCGGTCTGCGGGTGGTGGCGCCACATGAACGCCTCGCTGAGCACGAGGCCGCGGGCCTGCGCGAGGTCGAAGGCCCGCGCGACCGGCTCGGGCTGGCGGTCCATCGGCTTCTCGCAGAGCACGTGCTTGCCGGCCTCCAGCGCCCGCAGCGTCCACTCGACGTGCAGGCTGTTGGGCAGCGGGATGTAGATCGCCTCGACGTCGGGGTCGGCCAGCAGCGCCTCGTAGGACCCGTGCGCGCGGGGGATGCCGTGCGTGTCGGCGAACGCCTGCGCGGTCTGCGCGTTGCGGCTGCCGACCGCGACGACCTCGGCGTCGCCGGCCGCGCGGGCGCCCTCGACCATGCGCCCGGCGATCCGCGCCGTCGAGAGGATGCCCCAGGCTATCCCCACGAGGCTTCGCCCATCGGCCGGAACGTCGTCGTCATGAGCCGCATCGAGCGCGGCCGCGTGAGCGCGAACAGCACCACGTCGGCGACGTCGCCGGAGCTCATCATCTCCGCCAGCTCGGGCATGTCGGGCATGCGCCCGGTCCCGATCGCGAAGTCGGTCGCCACGCCGCCGGGGCAGATCGACGTGCAGCGCACGCCGTGCTCGCGCAGCTCGAGATCCAGCGCGCGCGTGAAGCCGACCTGGCCGAACTTCGACGCGTTGTAGACGGCCTCGCCCGGAAACGCGTTGACCCCGGCGACCGAGGCCAGCGACACGAAGTCGCCGCCGCCGGCCCGCAGCAGGTGTGGCAGCGCGGCCCGTGCGGTGTACATGACGCCCTTGAGGTTGACGTCGATCATGAGCTCCAGCTGCTCGGGGTCGAGCTCGAGGAACGGCCCGTACGCGCCGACACCGGCGTTGGCGACGACGATGTCCAGGCGCCCGTGCGCCTCGACGGTCGCCGCCACGAGCGCGTCGACCTGGGCGGGATCGCGGACGTCGGTGGGGGGCGCCACCGCGCCCGCGATCCCGAGGTCGTCGCCGGCGCGCGAGCCCAGCCCGAGCGCGACGCCGGCGTCCGCCAGCCGGCGCGCAACCGCGGCACCGATGCCGCGGCTGGCGCCGGTGACCAGCGCGACCTTCCCCGTGAGGCCGTCCGTGGCCCCGGTCACGCTCGGCCAGACTGCTCGCGGCCGCGCCGCGAGATCGAGTCGACGGCCACGGCGAGCAGCAGCACCAGGCCGGTGACGACGAACTTCGTCCCCGAGCTGAGGCCGAGCAAGCCCAGGCCGTTGGCGATGCCGGCGATCACGAGCGCCCCGAGCAGGGCGGACTTGATGTGGCCGCGCCCGCCGAACAGGCTCGTGCCGCCGATCACCGCCGCCGCGATCGAGTACAGCAGGATCTCGCCGCCGCCCGCGTTCGTGTCCACCGAGCGCAGGCGCGAGGCGAGCACGATGCCGCCGACGGCCGCCATCAGCGAGCAGATCGCAAAGCAGATGATCTTGATCCGGTCGACGTCGATGCCCGCCCGCCGCGCCGCCTCGGCGTTGCCGCCGACCGCGTAGACGTAGCGGCCGAAGCGGGTGCGCCGCAGCACGTAGGTCCAGAACACGAGCAGCACGCCGACGAGCACGGCGACGTACGGCAGCCCGCGGTCCTGGTTGACGATGTAGACGACCACCGCCAGGGCGACGAACAGCCCGAGGATCCGCAGCCCGACGATCAGCAGCGGGTCGTTGGACAGCCCTGCGGCCGCGCGCTTGCGCAGGCCCCAGAGCTGGACGGCGGCGTACGCGGCGACGGCCAGCAGCATGAGCACCCAGGCGGTGCTCTTGCCGACGAAGTCGTTGGCGAAGCCGATGACGAAGTCGTCCTGCAGCACGACGGTGCCGCGGCTGCCGATCAGCAGCAGCACGACGCCGTTCCAGCCCAGCAGCCCGGCGAGCGTCACGACGAACGACGGGATGCCGACCTTGGTGATGATCACCCCCCGTGCAGCGTGCCGATGATGACGCCCGAGCCGAGCGCGGCGGCGATCGCCACGCCGGTGGGGACGGTCGAGCCGTCGGGCAGCAGCAGCAGCGCCGTGAGCACGCCGGCGACGCCGCTGACGTAGCCGACCGAGAGGTCGATCTCGCCGAGCAGCAGCACGAAGACGATGCCCATCGCCACGATCGCGAACGCGGCGCCCTGGACCATGAGGTTGACGAAGTTTCCGGCCGTCAGGAAGCGGTCGTTCTGGACCTGGAAGACGACGCAGATGACGAGCAGGCCGAGGATGATCGGAAGGCTGCCGAGCTCCCCGCCGCGCACGTTGTCGGCCCAGCGCTTGGCGTAGGCGCCGATCGTCGCGGTGGGCGCGGTGGCCGGCGACGGAAGGGGTGGGGTGATCGCGCTCATCGCGTAGACCTCCGGTCGGGCTCGACGCGTGCGACGGGGCAGCCATGGCGCGCGGTCATGCGTGGGCCTCCGCCTCTTGGCCGGGGACGGTCGACAGCTTGCCCGCCGTGATCGCCTCGACGACCTCGCGCTGGGTCGTCTCCTCGGTGTTGAAGCGGGCGACGTCCTGGCCGAGGCGCAGGACCGTGATCCGGTCGGCGACCTCGAAGATGTCGTGCAGGTTGTGCGAGACGAGCATGACCGCGAGGCCCTGCTCGGCGAGGCGCTTGACGAGGTCGAGCACCTGTCGCGTCTGCGCGACGCCGAGCGCCGCCGTCGGCTCGTCGAGGATCACCAGGCGCGAGTTCCACATGACTGCCTTGGCGACCGCGATCGACTGGCGCTGGCCGCCCGACAGGCCCGCCACCGTCTGGCGCACGGAGCGGATCGTCGTGACCGACAGGGAGCTGAGCGTCTCGCTGCAGCGCTGCTCCATCCTCGTCTCGTCGAGCGCGTGGAACGGCGTGATCTCCTCGCGGCCGAGGTACATGTTCTGCACGACGTCGAGGTTGTCGGCGAGCGCGAGGTCCTGGTAGACGATCTCGATGCCGAGCGCGGCCGAGTCCTTGGGGCCGCGGATCGCGACGGGCTTGCCCTCCCAGAGGATCTCGCCGCCGTCGATCGGATAGATGCCGGCGATGCACTTGATCGTCACGGACTTGCCGGCGCCGTTGTCGCCGACCAGCGCGCTGACCTCGCCGGCGCGGACATCGAAGTTCACCTCGTGAAGCGCCTGCACGGCGCCGAAGCGCTTGGAGACTCCCTTGAGCTCCAGGATCGGCACCGCGCCGGAGGGCCGCTCGCGCGACCCCCCGTCGTCGGTGGTCGTGGTCATGACAGCCCGGCCGCCTTGCACTTGCTGGCGAGCTTGCCCGCGCAGATCTCCGCCTGCTTGGGGAAGTCCGGCTCGCCGAGGTACTCCTTGATGTTCTCCTTCGTGACGGCGACCGGCTCGAGCAGCACCGACGGCACGTCGCGCGTCTCGTTGTTGACCGACTCGGTCACGTTCTTGGGCGTCTCGCCCTTGGCCAGCGCGATCGCCAGCGCGGAGGCCGCGTCGGCCTCCTTCTTGATCGCCTTGTAGACCGTCATGCACTGGTCGCCGTTGACGATGTTCTGGATGCCCTGCAGCGTCGCGTCCTGGCCGGTGACCGGGGTCTGCTTGAGCTTGCGCTGCTTGAGCGCCGAGATGGCGGCGTTGCCGAGCCCGTCGTTGGCCGCCAGCACGCCGTCGATCTTGTTGGACGACTTCTGCAGCATCTGCTCGAAGATCGTCAGCGCCTTCTGGTTGTCCCAGTCGGGCACGGACTGGTCGGCGACCTCGGTCCACTCACCCGACTTGAACTTCGCGTTGATGACCGAGTCGTAGCCCTTCTTGAAGAGCGTGGCGTTGTTGTCCGTCGGCGAGCCGTTGAGCACCGCGACGGCGGGCTTGCTCTGCCCCTCCAGGCAGTCGACGAGGCCCTGGCCCTGCAGGCGCCCGACCTCCTCGTTGTCGAAGGAGACGTAGTAGTCGGAGTCGCCCTTCAGCGTCAGGCGGTCGTAATCGATGACCTTGACGCCCTGCGACTTGGCGTTGGCGGCGATGGCCGCGCCGCTGCCCGAGTCGAGGTTGACGAGCAACAGCACCTTCGCCCCGTTGGTGATCGCCTGCTCGGCCTGCTGCTGCTGGGCGGACTTGTCGCCCTCGGCGTTCTGGATCTCGGCTTCGACGCCGGCCTTCTCGAAGGCCGCCTTCAGGAATGGCCGGTCGACGCTCTCCCATCGAACCGAGGACTTGGAGTCCGGCAGCAGGACGGCGACCTTGCCGGCCTTGGCGTCACCTGAAGACGACGATGCGCTGCCGCCGTCCTCCTCGTCGTCGCCGCAGCCGGCGACGAACAGTGCGAGCGCCGCGGCGCTCGCCGCCATCGTCAGCGACACGGCTCGACGACGAGTTCCTCCTTGCATGACCATCATGTCAATGCCTTTCCTTTGTGGGACTGTTGACCGGGGACGCCGCCGGGGCTGCGACGTCGGATTGCCGTGCTGCCAGCTCCAGCGCGCCGAGAACCTCGGCACGGTCGCCCAGCACGCCGCGGGTGATGCGCACGTCCTGCGCCGCCGAGGGGATGGCGTAGCGATGGACGGCTTCCCGAAGGGGGTCGAGCAGGACGTCGGCGGCGGCGCTGAGGGTGCCGCCGACGATCACGAGCTCGGGGTTGAAGGCGTTGACGATGGCCGCGACCGAGCGGCCGAGCACGCGGCCGGCGTCGGCGATCGCGCGGCGGGCGCCGGAGTCGCCCTCGTCGACGAGGGCGATGACCTCGTCGAGCGTCAGCTCGTCGCCGTGGCTGGGGCGCAGCAGCTCGATGATCGCGCGGCCGCCGGCCATCATCTCCAGGCAGCCGCGGTTGCCGCAGCGGCAGATCGGGCCGGTCTCGTCGACGAGCACGTGGCCCAGCTCGCCGGCGGTGCCGCCGGTGCCGCGGTACAGGTCGCCGTTGAGGATCAGGCCGGCGCCGACGCCGCCGGACACCATGATGTAGATCGCGTCGCGGGCGCCGATCCCCGCGCCGAGCGTGACCTCCGCCAGCGCGCCGAGGTTCGCGTCGTTGTCGAGATGCACGCGCAGGCTCAAACGCGCGGCGAGCTCGTCGACGGGCCGCACGCCCGCCCAGCCGGGGAGGATCTTGCCGGCGTGCACGGCGCCGGCCGCGACGTCGATCGGCCCTGAGAGCCCGACGCCCACGCCGAGGATGCGGTCGCGCTCGACGTCGGCGGCCTCGACGACCTGGTCGGTCAGCGTCACGGCGAGGTTGAGCGCCTGGGCTGCGGAGCGGTCCACGTCGAGCTCGTGGACGCGCTCGGCGAGGATCGTGCGCGACAGGTCGGCGATCGCGACATGGACGCGCTCGTGGCCGAAGTCGATGCCCAGCACGAGGCCGGCGGAGCGGTCCAGCGTGAGCAGCATGGGGGGCCGGCCCTGCTGAGAGACGCGCGCATCCGCCGACTCGTGCTCGATGACCATCCCGCTCGCCTGCAGCTCGGCGATCAGCGTCGACACCGTCGAGCGGGAGAGTCCCGTCAGGCGGGCGAGATCGGCCCGGCTCGCGCTGCCGCGGCGGCGCAGCGTGTGGAGCAGCTCGCGGCGGTTGCGGTCTCGCAGCGACTCGAGCGAGCCTGATCCCATGGCCGGCATTGCCCGCAACTGTGCCGAACCGGGCAATGTTTTGTCAAGAGTCCGTCGGAAAGCATGCTTTTCTAGGCATAGTTTGTTCGAGCCTCGACGTTGGGCGGGGAGGTGTGACTGCGCGCCGCGGGCGTCGGGGCTCGCGCGCGACGCCGGGCTGGGCGCTACCGCGTGCCGCGCGAGAAGTCGCGACGGTCGACGTCGCGACCGATCGTGCTGGGGATCTCGGCGCCCGGGGCGTCTCCGCCCCGGTTGTTGTACGGACGCTGGTTGATCGCGCTGCCGCTGCGCGAGTAGTAGCCGTGCGAGACGGCGAGGAAGAAGAACACGACGAAGCCCAGGAAGGCCCAGGTCCCGCCGGCGAGCACGACGGCAAGCGGCATGAACGCACTATGGCACCGGGTCGCGCGGGTTCTGCGTGAACTACGACACAGTGGACGTTTGTGGGACCTGCCCACGGCGCACGAGGAATCGCCGCGGGCACGTCGAACCGCATAGCGATGGCCACTGCCGCCCGGCCTACGACTGCCCGCGCCGTGCCGCGATCCCGGCACAAGCCCAAGCCCGTCGAGTACAACATCCTCTTCACCGCGACGCTGTGCCTGCTCGCCGCGGGCGCCGTCATGGTCTACAGCGCATCCTCGGCCCGGACGCTGCTCGAGGGGCAGGGCGACGGCACGATGTACCTCGTCAAGTACCTCGCCTTCGGGGCGGTCGGGCTCGTCGTCATGCAGGTGCTCGCGCGCGGCGGCCTGGAGCTGCTGCCGCGCCTCACGCCGGCCCTGCTGGCGCTCTCGTTCGCGCTGCTGATCGCGGTGAAGATCCCCGGCATCGGGATCGAGATCAACGGCGCGCGGCGCTGGCTGGGCGCGGGTCCCGTGCAGTTTCAGCCCTCGGAGCTGATGAAGCTCGCGCTCGTGCTCTACGCGGCCGGGCTGCTGGCGACGACGCCCGCGCGGCTGAAGACGGTCAAGGGCGTCACCGGCCCGCTGCTGCTCGTCGCGGGCATGGCGGTGCTGCTGATCGCCACGCAGCCGGATCTCGGCACCGCGCTCGTGATCGCCTTCACGCTCGGCGCGCTGCTGCTCGTCGCCGGGATCCCGCTGGGCCTCATCGGGAAGATCGCCGGGATCGGCGCCGTGCTCGTGATGCTGTTCATCCTGGTCGAGCCCTACCGCGCGGCGCGGCTGACGGCGTTCATGAACCCGTGGGCGCACGCCGACTCGGTCGGCTTTCAGTCCGTCCAGGGGCAGATCGCGCTGGGGTCGGGCGGCTTCTTCGGCGTCGGGCTCGGCGAGTCGGTGCAGAAGGTCTTCTACCTGCCCGAGGCGCACACGGACTTCATCCTCGCGGTGATCGGCGAGGAGCTGGGCATCGCCGGCGTCTGCGGCCTGCTCTTCCTCTACGGCCTGATCGGCTACGCCGGGCTGCGCACCGCCAAGACGGCCGCCACGCGCTACGCGCAGCTGCTCGCCGCCGGCCTGACCGCGCTGATCATGTGCCAGGCGCTGCTGAACGTCTTCGCCGTGCTGGGGATCGCACCGCTGACCGGCGTGCCGCTGCCGTTCATCTCGTCCGGATCGAGCTCGCTGCTCGTGCTGCTCGCGACGATGGGGCTGCTGCTGAACATCGCCGCGCGCAGCACGAGTCATCTCGTCGCGCTGCCGGGCGAGCCCGCGGGTCGTCATGTGGATGCGCGAGGATCACGCGGTGCTGAGAGTGTTGATCGCCGCGGGCGGGACGGCCGGGCACGTCGTGCCGGCGCTGGCGGTGGCCGAGCGGCTGGCAGCGGCGGGCGCTGAGGTCGTCTTCGTCGGCGGCGAGCGCGCGGAGGCCGAGCTCGTCCCTGCCGCCGGCTACGAGCTGCGCAGGATCCGCGTCGAAGGGCTGAGCCGGACCAACCCGCTGCGCGCCGCGCGCGCAGCGCTGCGCGCGGGGGCGGCGGTCGGCGTCGCGAGCCGGATCCTCCGTGAGCTGCGCCCGGCGGCGATGCTCGGCGGCGGCGGCTACGTCGCCGGGCCTGTCGGTCTGGCGGCGCTCGCGCGGCGCGTCCCGCTCGTGCTGACCGAGGCCGACAGCCACCTCGGGATCACCAACCGGCTGCTGGCGCCGGGCGCGCGCCGCGTCTGCCTGGCCTACCCGATCGCCGACCGCGACGGGCCGCGCTACCGGGTGACGGGTCGGCCGGTGCCGCCGCCGGCGACCGACGTCGCCGCCGCTCGCGCGCGCTTTGACCTGCACGACGACGAGCAGTGCGTGCTCGTCTTCGGCGGCTCGATCGGGGCGCGCACGATCAACGAGGCGGCGGTCGAGGCGTTCGCGGCCGCGCCCTTCCGCGTACTGCACGCGGCCGGCACGCGCGACCACCCCGTGCTCGCCGCGCGCGTGGACGCCGCCCACTACGACCTGCGCCCGTACATCGACGCCTTCGGCGAGGCGCTCGCCGCCTGCGCCCTCTGCGTGGCCCGCGCCGGCGGCTCGATCTTCGAGATCGCCGCGGCCGGCAAGCCGGCGATCCTCGTGCCCTATCCGCACGCCACCGCCGACCATCAGACCGCCAACGCGCGCTGGATGCAGGCCGCCGGGGCCGCGGTCGTCGTGCCCGACGGCGAGCTGACGGCGGCGCGGCTGGGTACCGAGGTCGGCGCGCTGCTCGGCGACCCGTCGCGGCTGCAGGCGATGGCGAACGCGTCGGCGGCGCTGGCGCGGCCCGACGCCGCGCAGGCCGTCGCCGACGAGCTGCTCTCCGCGGCCGCCGCGCGGGGAGCGTCGCGATGAGCGACTGGAGGGGGCGGCGGCTGCACTTCGTCGGCATCGGCGGCGCCGGGATGAGCGGCCTGGCGCTGATCGCCGCCGAGCTCGGCGCCAGCGTCACGGGCTCAGACCAGGCGCCGTCCACGTACCTGGAGCGGGTGATCGACGCCGGCATCGCGGCCGTCGTCGGGCACGACGGCGCCAACGTGCCCGCCGGCGACGACGTCGAGCTCGTCGTGTCGACGGCGATCGGCGCTGACAACGCCGAGCGCGCCGCCGGACGGGCGCGGGGGCTGCGCGAGATCCACCGCGGCGCGCTGCTCGGCGAGCTCAGCCGGCTGCGGCGGACGATCGCGATCGCCGGGACGCACGGCAAGACGACGACGGCGTCGATGGCGGCGCATGCGCTGCTGTCGCTCGGCTGGGAGCCGACGTTCGTCATCGGCGGCGAGCTGCGCCCGCCCGGGGAGGGCGGGTCGGGGACGAACGCGGCCTACGGCGCGGGCGAATGGCTCGTGGTCGAGGCGGACGAGTCCGACCGCTCGTTCCTCGAGCTGGCGCCGGAGATCGCGGTCGTGACGAACATCGAGCTCGACCACCACACGACGTACGCGTCGCACGTCGATCTCGAGCAGGCGTTCGCGGACTTCCTGCGCAACGGGCTGCGCCGCGTCGTCGCGGACACCCCGCAGGCCGAGGCCTTCCTCGATCGCGTCGGGATCGTCGAGGCGGCGTTCTACGGCGCGTCGGACATCGAGCTGCGCACGGGCGGCTCGCGCTTCGTCTGGGCGGGGCAGCCCGTGGAGCTGTCGGTGCCCGGCGTGCACAACGTCGCCAACGCCGCGGCCGCGTTGACCGCATGCGTCATCGCGGGCGCCCCGCGCAGGCCGCTCGCGGAGGCGCTGGCGAGCTTCCGCGGCGCTGGCCGGCGCTTCGAGCGGCTCGGCGAGACGCCTGCCGGCGCGCTCGTCGTCGACGACTACGCCCACCATCCGACCGAGCTGCGCGCGACGATCACGGCGGCCCGCACGCTCGGTCATCCGCGCGTCGTCGCGGTCTTCCAGCCGCACCTGTTCTCGCGGACGCAGCTGCTCGCGAGCGAGTTCGGCGCCGCGCTTGCGCAGGCCGACGCCGCCGTCGTGCTCGACGTCTACCCGTCGCGCGAGCGCGCGCAGGACTTCCCGGGCGTAACGGGGCTGCTCGTCGCCGAGAGCGCGGCCGACGCCGCACGCGGTCGCCCGATCGCGTGGGCGCCCGACTTCGACGCCGCCGAGCGGCTGCTGCGCGCAACGCTGCGGCCCGGCGACCTCTGCCTCGTGCTCGGCGCGGGCAACATCGACGCGCTCGGGCGCCGGCTCGTCGCGCCGTAGCCCGGGTCAGGATCAGGGCGCCGCTGCAGGCCGCATCCGACGTGACGCGCTACGTGGAGGCCGATACCTTGCGTGGTGATGAGAGTGGCCGATGAGTGACGGTGGGCCGGCTTCTGGTAGGCACCCTGTGGCGCGCACGACCGCCGATGTGCAGGCCCTGATCGCCGCCGAGCGCGGGGGCCAGCCGTTCTTCACCGGACGCAAGCCGGACGGCGGCCAGCTGATCTTCCTGCTGCCGCGCGACCGCTGGCGGCTGACCGTCGGGCGCAGGCCCGAGTCGGACATCGCGCTCGACTGGGACGTCGAGGTTTCGCGCGCCCATGCGCTGCTCGAGCAGGTGGGGGAACAATGGACGCTGGTCGACGACGGGCTGTCGAGCAACGGGTCGTTCGTCAACGGCCAGCGCGTCGTCGGCCGTCAGCGGCTGCGCCAGGGCGACCGGCTGTGCTTCGGCAACACGCAGCTGGTGTTCCGCGATCCCGGTCCGGCCGAGTCCGAGGCGACCCGCCGCGAGACCCCGAGCGCGATGCCGCTGACACCGAGCCAGCACAAGCTGCTGGTCGCTCTGTGCCGCCCACTCAACGACGCCTCGTCGACGCTTCCGGCGACGAACCGGCAGATCGCCGACGAGGTGTTCCTGAGCGTCGACGCGGTCAAGGCGCAACTGCGCGTGCTGTTCGAGCGCTTTGGCCTCTCCGAGCTGGCACAGAACGAGAAGCGCGCCCGGCTCGCGCAGGCGGTCCTCGCGGCCGGTGCGGTCACAGCTCACGACTTCTGAGGGCCGACGAGCTCATGGCCGCAGCGCTCGCAGAAGCGATCGCCGTCTGCGGCCTGCAGGTCGCAGACGGGGCAGGGCCGTTGCGCAGGTGATCTGCCGGCGAGGGTGTGGCGCGGACGGGTCGATGGTCCGGTCGGCAGGTCTGCCAGTGCCGGGTCGTTGGATCGGGTCGATCGCGCCGGGGCGCCGGTGCCGGCGATCAGCCGTTCGCCAGCGGTCCAGGCAACCGCGATCGGCGCGCGGCCGACGACTTCCTCGTCCACGACGACGCTGAATCGGGTGGCCAGCATCTCATCGCCGGCGCCGCGTGCCGGCAGCGCGATCACGAGCTCGTACTCGCGTGCGCCGTCCATCCACCGGCCGGCCGCGTACTGCACCGTCCGCTCGTCGAGCCGGATCGCGCCGCCGCGCAGGTCCTCGGTTCCCGGGCACCGCTCTCGCAGCGCGGTGACCGTCGCGCCGAGCGGCGTCCAGAGCCGCAGCGATGCCTCGACGCCTCGCTCGCTCAGCTCCGAAGCCGTGATGCGGACGATCGCCTGGACGTCGCGCGCTCCCACCGGCAGGTGCGGGTCGTAGATCGCGGCAACGCACAGCGCTCTCACATCCAGGTCCTGGGCCGTACACGGTTGGCTTCGTCGACGAGCCGGACACGCTCGCTCGCGCTCGCCGCGACGGCCGCCAGCGAGCGGTAGGTGCGCTCGAGCCCGAGGCGCAGCTCCGACTCGACAAGCGGGCGTCCACCGAGGGTGACCGAGGCGTCTTCGGCGCCGCGGTCGCGCGCGACGAGGTCGAGCGCCGACCGCAACAGCTCGGCTGTGAGTCGCGCGTGCTGCTCGCCATCGAGGGCGAGGCCGTCGATGCAGGCGGCAGCCGCGCAGAGCTCTGCGATCCCGGTCACGCCGCCCAGAAGGCAGCCGATCCGCGCCGTCTGCGCCTGGCCGTGAGCGCTGGAGGTCTCCGGGACACGCCCATAGGCGGCGAGTGCGCCGGCGCGATCACCGCACGCCAGCCGGCAGCGCGCGAGCCCGAATGTCGCGGTCGTGTAATTCGCATCGGTGCGCGAGACGATCTCGTACCACTCGGCGGCCACGGTCGGCTCTCCTGCGATCTCCGCGCAGAGGCCGAGCGCGAGCTTCGCCGCCAGCTCGCCCGGGGCCGCGTGGTACACGACCTCGAAGCTCGCCCTGGCGGCGAACGGGAGACCCTGCGCCAGCGCCGCAACGCCGCGATACCAATGGGTGCGCCAGTCCCAGGGGTCGCGGCGCTCGATCTCGGCGAGCAGCTCGTGCGTCTCGTTCCACTCCCGTGCGTCGATCAGCGCCTGGGCAAGGCGCAGGTCGACCTCGATGGTGCGCTCCGGCGGGCGGCGCAGTGCGCCGACCAGCTCGTCGGGATCGACCGCGGCGAGCGTCGCGAGGTACCCCGCCGCCGGATCGTCCGTGGCGACCCGCAGCGCGGGGAGCGGCTGCGCGTCGGGGTGTTCAGGTCTGGCTCTGAAGTCGGCGGTGAACAGCATGCTGGGCGCAGCGACGGGCGTACCCGTCTCGTCGGCGACGACCTCGCGTAGGACGCCGAAGAGCTGGTCGGCCATCTCCTCGGCCGACTGGAAGCGGTCGTCGGGGTTCGGCGCCGTGCCTTTGCACAGCAGCTGAAAGAGCGAGTCGTAGCGCTGGAAGAGCGGGATGTCGCTTGGCTGGGGCAGCGTGAACCGCAGCGTCGACTGGTGGCCCTCGAAGTCGATGCACAGCGACGCGATCGTGCGTGCCACGGTGAAGAGATCCGAGGCGACCGACGGCCCGGCGTGCTCGATCTCAGGGGCGTGATAGCCGGCGGTGCCGTAGACCGGGCTGCGCGTGTCACCGATGCGGTGGACGCCACCGAGGTCGATGAGCTTCAGCGAGTCCTGCGTCTGGATGATGTTGTCGGGCTTCAGGTCACAGAACAGCAATCCCGCGCGGTGCAGGTAGGCCAGCGCCGGGAGGATCTCGAGCACGTACGCGATCGCCTGGGCGGGGGGAAGCGGGTCGGCGATGCCGGCGTTCGCCGCGCGCCTGGATGCGAGCAGTGCCTTGAGGCTGACCCCATCGACGTATTCCATGACGATGTAGCCGGAGCCGTCGCGCTCCACGAAGTTGATGATCTTGACGATGTTCGGGTGCTCGACCTCGGCGAGGAAGCGCCGCTCCGCGAGCGCGGCCGCCTGCGCCTCCTCGTCGCCGGCGTCGAGCAGGCCCTTGAGGACGACGCAGCGGTCGGCGACGTTCTGGTCCTTGGCGAGGTAGATCCACCCGAGTCCGCCGTGGGCAAGACAGCCGACGACCTCGTACTGATCGCCGGCGACGTCGCCGGCCTGCAGCTTCGGCGTGAACGAGAACGGCGCGCCGCAGCGCGGGCAGAAGCCCTCGGTGCGGCCGGCGGCCCCGTCACGACCGCGGCCGATCGGGCTGGCGCAGCGACTGCAGAAGCGCCGCGACTCGGCGACCTGCGGATCGACCATGACCGCCTGCAAGGGGTTGCGGCTGGGGACCGGGAGCACCTCCACCAAGCCGGCGCCGAGGTGGGGGCGGGAGGTCGAACGGGTGCGCGCCGAGCCACCCCAGCGATGCGTCAGCGGTGCTGGGCGATCGTCGGCGACTGCGGGCGCGAGGCCGCAGCGGTCGCAGTAGCCGTCGTCGATCGCGCCGCCGCAGCCGGGTTGCGCACAGGTCATCCGGAGATCGGTCATGCGCAGTCGCCGCGACAGCGAAGGATGTCCGCAACCGCAGGAGCGGTCAGCCGCGCGCGCCACCGCTCCCGAAGCTCGATCGACCTCCGACCGCGGCGCAACCGCGCCGCGGCCTGGCGCGCGCGTCGCTGTGTCGAGCGACGGTCACAGCGCGAGATCTCGTCGCTCGTGGCCATCGGCAGTCCGTTCAGCCAGCGCCGCCGGATCTTCTCCAGGCCGGCGCGGCCGAGATGTTCGAGCACCCCGTTGACGAAGCGCACGAACTCGGGATGGCGCCTGTTGATGGCCATGCCGTAGCGCTCCACGTTGATACAGCCACCGACGATCCTCGTCTGCGGATCCTGCTCCTTCAGCCCGAAGAGGATCGAGTCGTCGGCGGTGATCGCCGCGACCCGGCCCTCCTGCAGCTCGACCAGGCAGTCAGGTCGCAGCTCGACCGGGTGGCGCACGACCCCGGTCCTTCCAGGTTCCCGATCGAGGTCGAGCTCTTCGTCGCACACACCTCTTCGTTGCGCAGATCCGACAGGCTGCGGTGCGGCGAGTCCTCCGGCACGAGGAGCCGCTGTTGTGCGCGGTAGTAGACGGAGCTGAAGTACATGTTCTGCAATCGCTCGCACGTGATCGAAAAGGCGCTCGCCACGATGTCGACCTCTTCGAACTCGATAACCGATTCGCGCTGCGCCGTGGAGATTGCCTTGAACACGATGCGGTCCTGCGACGTGCCGAAGATCGCTCGCGCCACAGCGCGAACCAAGTCGATGTCGAAGCCCTTCATCTCCTTCGTCCTCGGGTTGAAGTACCCCAGCCGAACCGTGTTCTGGTCGACCCCCACGACGAGGCTGCCGCGCTCGCGGATTCGTCGCATGTAGGAGCCGGTCGGCATACGCCCCGGCGGCGGTGCGACGCTGGGCGCAAGACTGTCGAACCGATCGGCGCAGCTGACCGGCTTCTTGGGCGCAACGGGGACGTAGCGAAGCGGCTTGGGCGCCTGCGTCGCGAGTGCCTCGAGCGAGCTGTTCTGCGCGTCGTCGGACACCGCCGTGCAGCCACCGCATGCGAGCGCTGCGCACACGATAAGCCCGGCGTGCCGTCGGCGCAGCGACGCGATCACCGGTACTCCTCCAGCCGCTGACGAACGCCGAACAGCGCCAGCAACGCGCACAGAACGGTGAGCGCCGGGATGCCGACCGCCAGCCCGTGGAGCGCCGAATCCGCACGAGCCGCCGCGTCGTCGAAGCGGCCCTGCGCGATCCCGACCTCGCGATCGAGGGCCTCGTCGAGCGCGTCACCCGCACGCTTCGTGGACGGGCTGCCGTCGGTGCCGCGCTCGACCGCGAGCTGCACGGCCTTCGTGAAGTCGCCGACTCGCACCTGTTCGACCACACGGGAATGGGCCTCGAGGTACGTGCGATAGGCGCCCTCGATCGCGTTGCTCGACGCGCTCGCATCGCCCGCGATGGCGCGCGCCTGCTCCAGCAGCCGCTTGATCGGTCTGGTCACGGCTTGAAAGCCGCGATCGACGTCGCGCAGCCGTGGCTCTTCCTCGCCGCCGCCGCGGGCCGCGAGCGCGATGCTCTCGTCAGCCTGTGCGCGCGACGCCAGGATGCGGGTCGTGGTCAGCAGCTCGACGGGATCGGAGCCCTTGGCGTGGGCCTCCGCGAGCGCGCTCTGCTGCACCGTGAACGCCACGACGATCCAGACCAAGAGGCCGAGCAGGAGGGCGGTCGCGACGACGAGCCCCGGGTTGAGGATCCGGCGTGTCGTGCGGGCGAGGTAGATCTGGGTCTGGGCCAGCAGCATCAGCATCGTGCACCCCGCCAGTACGACGGCGAGCATGGCCGCGCTCGATACGCCCGCCCGGTAGCTCGTGGTGAGGTGCTGCGCCGCGATCTTGTACAGGTCGCGCGCGGCCGGCAGCATCCCGTTGCGCATCGTCTTGGACGCCTTGCGCAGGTACGCGCTGCCGACGGGAAACCCCTGGCGATTGTTCGCGCGCGCGTTCTCGACGAGCCCGGCGTAGACGGGCAGCGTCTGGGTGATGCGCCGCACAGCCGGCGCGCTGCCGGACGGCGTCCCGATCTCGCGCGCGAGGTTCGCGACGCCGACGCTCGCCTGCTGCATCTCGTCGTCGTAGAGACGGCGTGACTGCGCGCGCTCGGGCCTGCCGCGCAGGAAGCTGAACGCCGCGATCGCATGGGTGTTGGACAGCGAGGCCGAGAGCTTCACCGCTGAGACCAGCAGCGATTCCGTCGCGGCGACGCTCCGGACGGCGTCCCGGCGCTCACCAGCGGCGCGTGCGGCAACCGCCCCGAACACGATCGCGCTCAGAGCCAGCAGTGCCGCGGCCAGTCGCAGCCGACCCGGAGTGGTCGCCAGCTGGCGCCGGAGCTCCACGCGGCGGCGGGCGGGCGTCGGCGCAGCGTTGGCGACACTGCCCATCGCGACCTCCTTGCTCTCATCGTCGGGCGGTGTGTCTCAAATGCTCTCATGGGCACGTAACGCCCAGGCCGCGCTCGTTCAGGAGGTGTGAGTCGCGACACCAGGGGCGCCTACCGGGCGCGCGTGAACTGGCCGACCATCGAGGGGTCACTGCTCCCGCTTCCAGGAGGACAAGATGAACCTCAGCTTCAAGCAGCTACCGGTGGCCGCTCGCGGCCTCCTCGCAATCCTCACGATCCTCGCGATCGCGCTCGTTGCGTTTGGCGGACGAGACGCGAAGGCTGTCGACGACGCAACGACGAGCACGAAGGATGCCCACGACGTGCAGGGCAACTGGAACTTCGAGCGCGGTGACCTCACGGGCTGGCACACCCGCTCGCGCGGCAGCGGAGCGTGGTACGTCTATGCCGACGGCAAGCAGCCGCCGAACCCGGCCGAAACCGACCCCAACGTCCCGTTCAACGTGCCCCAGCCGCCGGAGGGGCGCTTCGCCGCCGTCACGGACATGACGGCTCCAGGCGCGCGGATCCTCTATCGGGATGTGAAGCTCGACGGCCGCGTCACGCTGCAGTTCACGCTGTTCTATGCGAACGCGGGCGAGTTCGCGTCTCCCGCCAGCCTCGACTTCGATGGCTGCGAAGCCAATCAGCAGTTCCGCGTCGAGCTCATGGATCCCGCCGCGCCCGCCGACTCGACGGCGACGAAGGACGTGCTGGCCACGATCTTCAAGACGGCTCCCGGCGACCCACGCAGGCTCGCCCCGCGGACGATCACCTTCAATCTCTCGCAGTGGGCGGGGAAGAGGGTTCGCATCCGCTTCGCGCAGGTTGACAACCACGGCCCGTTTCGTGGCGGCGTCGACGACGTCCGGCTCGCGGCACTCGGGTCCTAGACCATCGACGACTGGACGGGTCTCGCTGGTCGCGAGGCCCGTCCGGCCTTCTTGCACCGTAACGCGGAGGTACGGCCATGCACGGCTCATACACATGGGGCATCAGCAACGCGTCATTTCTGTGGTTCTACGGCATCCTCTGTGTGCTGACCTTGAGCGGCATCTGGCGCTGGCGCAGGAGCCTCTTGAACGCCGGTGACAGCAATGCGCGTCCCGGGCCCTTCGACGCGTACGACCTGGCGATGCTCAACGGGGGTCCGCAACTCGTGATCACGATCGCCGCCGCAAAGCTGCATCGCATCGGATCGCTTGCCCACGGTACGTCAGGCAGGACGGTCGAGGTGAGACAGCGACCCGACGAGGCTGATGATCGGTCGGGCGCCCTCGAGCGCGAGGTCTACGAGGTCGTGCTGCGCAATCCGGGGGTCTGCGCGCGAGCGCTGCGCAAGGAGCTCGAGGTGTGCGCTCCGATGCAGCAGCTCGCCTTCACCCTCACGCAAGCAGGACTCCTGCTCGACGAGGGGACGCGCGCGCGGATCAACCGGTTGTGGCTGTGGATCCTGCCGCTGCTGGCGCTCGGCATCGCGCGCGTCGTCGAAGGCAGCGAGGCCGACGCCTCGGTCGCCTACACGGACATGATGCTCGCCGCGCTGGCCCTCGCAACGCTGTGGCTCGCGATGCAGCGCCGGTGGGCCACCGCGCCTGGCCGGCGGCTGCTCGACACCGAGCGCGGCGGTCGCAGGACGCTTGGCCGCGTCCCGAGCCAGGAGGAGATCCCAAGGGCGCTCGCGCTGTACGGCGCCGGCGCGCTCTGGGCTGCCGACCCGGGAATCGCCTTCGCCTGGGCCGTCCCGCGCGAGCGCGGATCCACATGGACAGGGGGTGGCGACGGCTGTGGAGCCGGTGTCGGCGCAGGCGGTGCCGACTGGGGCGGTGGCGGATGAGCTCGCCATGCGTGCTATCGGCGACGACGAGCAGCCCGGCGATCGGAGGTGATAGCAGGGACTGCTCGCCATGCGCGCTCACCAGCTGTGCCCGACGAAGACCGGCTCGGGCACGAGCTCGACGCCGAACGCCTCGCGGACCCCGGCGGCGATCTCGCGCGCGAGGGCGACGAGCTCCGTCGTCGTGCCGGCGCCGCGGTTGGTCAGCGCGAGCGTGTGCTTGGAGGAGATCGCGATCCCGTCCGGGTCGCCATGGCCGCGCCGGAACCCGGCACGCTCGATGAGCCACGCGGCCGACGTCTTCACGCTGCGCTCGTCGGCCGGCCAGGCCGGCGGGCGCACGTCGGCGCCGAGGCGCTCGGCGGCGCGCGAGGCGAACGCGTCGAAGTCGCGCGCCCGCAGGATCGGGTTCGTGAAGAACGAGCCCGCGCTGACCGTGTCGGGATCCCCGGGGTCGAGCACCATACCCTTGCCGCGGCGCAGCGCGAGCACCGCGTCGCGCACGTCGGCGAGCGCAGCGCGCTCGCCCTCGGTGATGCCCAGGCGCGCCGCGAGCTCGGCGTAGCGGACCGGCTCGGACAGCCCCGTGCGCTCGAGCGCGAAGCGCACGCGCAGCACAAGCCAGCGGCCGGGGTCGCGCTTGAAGACGCTCGAGCGGTAGTCGAAGAGGCACGCCTCCGGCTCGAGGTCGTGGACCTCACCCGTCAACCGGTCCAGCGCGCGCACGCCGACGATGACGTCGGCGACCTCCTGGCCGTAGGCGCCGACGTTCTGGATCGGCGTCGCCCCGACGCTGCCCGGGATCCCCGCGAGCGCCTCGATGCCCGACAGGCCCTGTGCGACGCAGGCCGCCACGATCGCGTTCCAGCTCTCGCCCGCGGCGACGTCGAGCCGCAGCCGGCCGTCGCTCATCTGAAACGACTCGACGCCGCGCGTCGCCACCCGCACGACCGTGCCCGGGAAGCCGCCGTCGGCGACGACCACGTTGCTGCCGCCGGCGAGCACGAGCAGCGGCTCGCCGGCGCTGTCGGCCGCGCGGACGGCGTCGAGCAGCGCTGCCTCGCTGCCGGCGCTCGTCATCCGCGCCGCCGGGCCGCCGAGACGCAGCGTCGTGAGCTCGGACAGCGGCGGCGAGGACATGCGAGAGGACCCTAG
>Ga0183260_10001060_pt1 | contig 23398 bp, 21 predicted proteins | sample AntDrymUQ4972206_2_FD_129768 | JGI IMG/M metagenome (GOLD analysis project Ga0183260, IMG submission 129768) | Polar desert sand microbial communities from Dry Valleys, Antarctica - metaG UQ497 (22.06) (version 2) (version 2) | ecosystem: Environmental > Terrestrial > Soil > Desert | place... | reverse complement strand
GACACGTTCGAGCCGCCGCGCGAGGAGCCCACCGCCGGTGCGGCCTCCGCTACCGGCGAGGCCGCCTCGCCGCCGGCGTCACGCCCGTCGGAGGACGAGAGCACCGCCCTGCACGGCGCGCCGTCGTCGCCGCCGCCCGACGATCCCAGCTCCCCGCCCCCGTTCGTCGAGCCACCGCCGGGCACGCCGCCGGCGAGCGCGACGCCGCTCGCGGCCGACCCCTCGCCGGCATCGTCCGCGCCGGTCCGCGAGCCACCGCCCGTCGCGCCGCCGACCCCGCCCGAACGCGACCCGTGGATGACCGACGACCCAGGACCGGACCCCGACCCCGCGCCGCCGCCGCCCGAGCCCGGGGCCGAATCCGGCGGGTTGTTCTCCCGCCTGCGCGGCGGGCGCCGCGCCAAGCACGAGCGCGAGTCCGAGCCGCCGCCCGCGGCTCCCGATCCCGCCTCCGCCGCCTACGAGCCGCCGCCGGTCCCGGGACCCGCCTACGACGCGCCCCCGCCACCGGTCGAGCACGAACCCGACATCGTTCCCGCCGACGACGAGCCCGACGGCGAGGACCTGCTCGAAGAGACGCCGGAGTTCCTCGAGGAGACGCCGGAGCACGACCGGCTCTGGTTCGAGCAGCGCCCCCCGCGCGACTTCAACTTCGACGACTGAGAGAGGGCCGGCCCTCCCGGTGCGACGCCGCCTGACCTGGCTCGACGTCTTCACGTCGACGCCACTGGCCGGAAACCAGCTGGCCGTCGTCCACGACGCCGACGATCTCGACGACGCCACGATGCTCGCGTTCGCGCGCGAGACGCGGCTGTCGGAGACGACCTTCGTCCAGGCGCCGACCGCGCCGGGCGCCGACTACCGCAACCGCATCTGGTCCGTGCCCGGCGAGATGCCGTTCGCCGGTCATCCGTCGCTCGGCACGGCCGTGGCGATCGCGCGTGAGCGCGGGCAGCCCAAGGCGCGCTACGTCCAGCAGACCCACGCCGGCCTGCAGCCCGTCGAAGTGCAGCTCGACGGCGACCATGCGCGCGCCTCGATGCTGCAGGAGCCGCCGCAGTTCGGCGCACGGCCGAGCCCGGCCGACGTGCTCGCCGCCGCCGGCCTGCCGATCTCCGCGGCCGACCCGCAGCTCGAGCCGCAGGTCGTCTCGACCGGCGTCGCGCACCTCGTCGTGCCGCTCAAGAATGCTGCCGCGCTGGCCGACGCGGCACCCGACGCGCAGGCGCTGCGGACGCTGCTCGAGCCGCTCGGCGCGATCGTCCTCTACCTCGCGGCGATCGACGTCGACGCGGGCGCCGCACGCGCGCGAGGCTTCTTCCTCAGCCCCGGCGTCACCGAGGATCCGGCGACGGGCTCGGCAGCGGGGCCGCTGCTGGCGTACCTGCGCGAGCGCGACGGCATCGACGAGCTCGTCGTGCACCAGGGCATCGAGATGGGACGCCCGAGCCGGATCGACTGCGGCTGGGCCGGCGACCGTCCGCGCGTGTCAGGCGACGTCGTCGTCGTGGCCGACGGCGAGGTGCGGCTCGGCGCCTGAGGCCGCCGGCTCGTCCTCGCGCGGCAGCACCTCGACGGGCCCCTCGATCCACGCCTGCACGTGATCGCCGGGATGCCAGGCGGGATAGCCGAGCCGCCGCGAGGTGATGACCTGGCCGGACGCCAGCCGCAGCCCGATGAGCTGGTCGTGGCCGAAGAAGCGCCGCGTGACGACCTCGGCGGGCGTGGCGCTGGCCGGACCGCTCACGCCGATCGCGACGGCCTCCGGTCGCACGAGCACGTCGCAGGCGCCGCTGACGGCGCCCGCCGGCAGCGTGCCGAGCTCGCAGCGGGCGCGCCCGTCGCGCGCGTCGCCCGGCAGCACCTCGATGTCGCCGAGGAAGGCGGCCATCCAGCGTGAGGACGGGCGCAGGTAGACCTCCTCGGGCGTTCCGGCCTGCTCGACGCGGCCCTCGCGCATCACCGCGACCGTCTCGGCGATGCTCATCGCCTCCTCCTGGTCGTGTGTGACGAACAGCGCCGTGACGCCGGCGGTGCGCAGGATCTGCGAGACCTCCTGGCGCAGGCGATCGCGCAGCGACGCGTCGAGGTTCGAGAACGGCTCGTCGAGCAGCACGAGGTCCGGGGTCGGCGCGAGCGCCCGCGCGAGCGCGACGCGCTGCTGCTGTCCGCCCGACAGCTCGTGCACCGGGCGCTTCTCCGAGCCGGCGAGGCCGACGAGCTCCAGCGTCTCGCGGATCCGCCCCGCGTCGGGCCGCCGGCCGAGGCCGTAGCCGACGTTGCCGGCGACGTCCATGTGGGGAAAGAGCGCGTAGTCCTGGAAGACCATGCCGATCCGCCGCTGCTCGGCGGGCACGAAGCGCTCGGCGCTGGACACGACGCGGTCGCCGACGACGATCTCGCCCGCGTCGGGCCGCTCGAGGCCCGCGATCAGCCGCAGCGTGGTCGTCTTACCGCAACCGCTGGGGCCGAGCAGCGCGCAGGTGCCGCCCGGCGGCAGCTCGAGGTCGGCGCCGGCGACCGCGCGCACGGACCCGAACGCCTTGCGCAGGCCGCGCAGGCGCAGCCCGCAGGCCGCTGCTCCCGCGCCGTCATCGCCGCCGTTTGTCGTCCGCTTCGCTATGACGCCACGCTTCCCCTTGCGCTCAGAAGGTACAGCGGCGGCGCGGCGATCAGGAGCAGCAGCAGGGCCGGGATAGCGCTCGCCTCGTAGAAGCCGAACGACGTCTGGTGCCACACGTCGGTCGCGAGCGTGTCGAAGCCGATCGGCGCCAGCAGCAGCGTCGCGGGCAGCTCCTTGAGCGCGTGCAGGAACACGAGCGCCCCACCGCCCAGCACGCCGCTTGCGACGAGCGGCGTGGTGATCGTCCGCAGCACCGCCAGCGGGCTGCGGCCGAGGCCGCGCGCGGCCTCCTCCAGGCGCGGCGGAACCTGCAGCAGCGACGCGCCGATCGGGCTGACCGCCAGCGGCAGGTAGTGGATCGCCAGCGCGAACACCAGCACGCCTAGGGTCTGGTAGAGCGGCAGCGCCACGCGTGTCGTGAAGAACACGAGCGCCAGCGCCACGACGATCCCCGGCAGCGCGTAGCCCGCGTACCCGACCCGCTCGACGATCCGGGTGACGACGCTCGGGTAGCGCACCGACAGCAGCGCCACGACGATCGCCCCGAGGCTCGCGGCGAGCGCGGCGGCGGCCGCCGCCGCCAGCGAATGCCAGCCGTTGGTGGCAAGCGCGCCCAGCTCCAGGCCGCTGGAGATCTGCTTCGTCGCCCAGTAGAGCAGCACCCCGACCGGCAGGACGAGCGCGATGGCGGCGACGGCGCCGCAGAACGCGAGCGCGGGCCAGCGCCAGCCCCCCAGCCGCACCGGCTGCGCGGGCCGCTGCGCGCCCGGCGTCACACGATGCAGCGCGCGTGCCGCGCGCACCCGCGCGTAGACGGCGAACAGCACGAGCATGACGAGCACCAGCACCATCCCGAGCGCCGCCGCCTCGGTGCGCCCGAAGCCCGACTCGTAGGCGATGTAGATGTCGCGCGTGAACGAGTTGAAGCGCATGATCGAGACCGCGCCGAAGTCGCTGAGGACGTAGAGCGCGACGAGCACGCCGCCGGCCCCGATCGCCGGCGCGAGCTGCGGCAGCACGACGCTGCGAAAGACGTCGCGCGGGCTGCGGCCCATGACGCGCGCCGCCTCCTCCAGCGACGGGTCCATCCGCTGCAGCGCGCCGCGCAGCGGGATCAGCACGAGCGGATAGGTGAACAGCGTCAGGACCAGGAACGCGCCCGTGAAGCCGTAGATCGACGGCAGCCGCTCGACCCCCAGCAGCCCGGCGAGCGCGCCGCGCGGGCCGAGCGCCGAGACGAACAGGTATGCGCCGATGTAGCTCGGGATGACGAGCGGCAGCGTCAGCAGCGTCGCCCACACCCGCCGCCCGGGCAGGTCCGATCGCACGGTCAGCCACGCGAGCGGGACCGCGATCGCGATCGCCGCCGCCGTGACCGCGACGGCGAGCCCGAGGCTGCGCGTGATCAGGCCGACCGTGCGGCCGGTGAGCACCGCGTCGAGGGCGCCGCGGGCGTCGTCGAGGACCGCGAAGACGAGGTACAGCGCCGGCAGCGCCGCCGCGAGCCCGACCACGAGGCCCAGGCCGAGCAGCACGAGCGGCGGCCGCCGCACGCCGAACACCCGAGCGGCCGGCGGCAGCCGGCGCCCCAGCGCGCGTCCCGCGGCGGCAGCGTCCACTACCCGCCCATCGGACGCACGTGACAGACCACTACAACGCCCCGGTCTCGCGCATGAGCCGCAGCGTGCCCTGCAGGTCGCCGAGCTTGGCGAGGTCGATGTCCGGCGCCGGGATGTCGGCCAGCGGCGTGAGCTCCTTGGGCGCCTGCACCCCGGCGACGAGCGGGTACTCCTTGGAGCTGTCGGCGAAGTACCGCTGCGTCTGGGCGGAGAGCATCTGGCGGACGAACGCCAGCGCCTGCTCCTTGTCGTCGGACGAGGCGAGGACGGCGACGCCCGCGGTGTTCACGAGCGAGCCGAGGTCCTTCGGCGGGAAGTGCACCTTGACCGGGTAGTCGGGATCCTCGGCCTGCGCCTCGGCGACGTAGTAGTGATTGATGAGGCCGAGCTCGATCTCGCCCTTGGCGATCGCGTCGCGCACCGGGATGTTGGAGTCGAAGGCCTGCACGTCGTTGGCGACCATGCCCTCGAGCCACCGCTTGGCGACGTCCTCGCCCTCGACGAGCCGCAGCGCCGTGATGTAGCCCTGCAGCGACGCGTTGCGCGGCGCCCAGCCCACGCGTCCCTTCCACTTCTCGTCGGTGAGCTCCAGCGGCGAGTCGGGCAGCTCGGAGCGCTTGACGTCCTCGCCGTAGGCGATCACCCGCGATCGGCCGGTGACGCCGACCCACGCGCCCGCCTTGGAGCGAAAGCGCGCCGGGACCCGGCCGAGGACGTCCGCCGGCAGCTTGAGCAGCAGGCCCTGCTTCTCGACGGCGTCCAGCGAGCCCGCGTCCTGGGCGAAGAAGAGGTCGGCGGGCGAGTTCTTGCCCTCCTCGGTGAGCGTCGCGGCCAGCGCCGGGCTGTCGCCGTAGCGCGTCTTGACGTCGAAGCCGGAGGCGGTCTCGTACTGCTTGACGGCCGGGCTGAGGATCGGCGCGATGCGACCCGAGTACATCGTCAGCGTGTTCTCGTCCTCCGACGAGCCGCACGCGGCGAGTCCCGCGAGCAGGCCGGTGAACGCGACCAGCGCTACGCGGCGTCGACGCAATAGCATGCTCTGCGCTCCTCCTGGGGGTCGGTGCGGCCTAACGTAGCGGCGCAGCTTAGGGAAGCCTAAAGCCTTGCGCATGACCAACAGCCGACTTTTCTGCGTCCTGCTGGTTTGCCTGGCGCTCGGGACCCTCTCGCTGCTCGTGGCCGGCGAGCCGGTCTACGACGCGTGGGCGTGGCTTGCCTGGGGTCGCGAGCTGACGCATCTGCAGCTCGAGACGAGCAGCGGTCCCGCCTGGAAGCCGCTCCCGGTCATCCTCACCGCGGCGCTGTCGCTCGCGGGCGACGCGGCGCCCCAGCTGTGGCTCGTGCTCGTCCGCGCCGCGTGGCTGGCGGCGCTCCTGCTCGCGGCGCAGATCGCCTTCGTCCTGGCGGCCGGCCGGCCGCGGCCGCTGCGCCTCGCGGGCGCCGCGTTCGCGGCGATCTGCGTCGTGCTGCTCGGCGACGAGGTGACGCACTGGTCGCGCCAGGTCGCCGGTGGGATGGCCGAGCCCTTGCTCGTCGCGCTCGTCCTCGGCGCGGTCAGCGCCGCGCTGGCGACTCGCACGCGCACCGCGCTCGCGCTCGGCGCGCTGGCGGCGCTCGTGCGCCCGGAGGCGTTTGCACTGCTCGCGATCTTCGGCCTGTGGTGCTGGCGGGTCGACCCGCGCCAGCGCCCGCTGATCGTCGTCGTCGCCCTCGGGGTGCCGGGGCTGTGGCTTGCGCCGGAGCTGCTGGCCGGCGGTCGCGGCGGCGCTCAGCGCGCGCAGACCGGCACCAGCGATCCGCTCGAGGCGCTCGGCTGGGCCGCCGCGCTGCCGCTGGCCGTCGCCTGGCCGCTGGCGCTCGCCGCGCTGGGCGATGGCCGGGCGCGCGTGCTCGGCGCGGGGGCGGTCGGCTGGATCGCGCTCGTGGCCGCGATGACGCTCGCCGGCTTCGCCGGGCTGCCGCGCTTCATGGCGCCCGCCGCGGCGCTCGTCGCGGTCCTCGGTGGGGCCGGCCTCGCCGCGCTGCTCGCGCGTCCAGTCCGTCCGAGCACGTGGGTGGTCGCGCTCACCGTTCCCGCCCTCGTGGTGACGGTCGTCGGGCTGCCAGGGCGTGTCGCCGAGCTGCCGCACGCTTGGCGCAGCGCAGCGCGGATCAGCGACTCGCACGACCGCCTGCGCGAGCTCGCCAACGGCGTCGGCCGTGAGCGGCTGCTGGCCTGCGGGCGCCTGGCCACGAGCGACGTGCTCGTGCGCACGGCGCTGGCCTGGGAGCTCGGCGTCCCGCTGTCGCACGTCGTCAGCTTCGGGAAGCGGCCGCGGCTGTCGGGCGCCTTCGTCATGGGACCCCAAGCGCAGGCCGGCCTGCGGCGGGGCGTGCGCGACACGGCCACGGCCGTCGCGCACAACGGCGAATGGAGCGTCTACTCGATCGACTGCCCGGCGACGGCGAGCTCGTCGGCGGCCGCGCGCAGCGCCGGGGTCACCGGCGCGACGCGGTAGGGCTGGGCCGCCGGGCGCGCCTCCTCGTGGTACTCCGCGTCGGCGTTGACCGCCCACAGGTCGTGCTCGGTGCCCGCGCACGCGTTCTCGGCGGCGCGCAGCGCGGTCAGCATCGAGTGGTCTGAGTTGTTGTAGCGATGCAGACCGTTGCGGCCGATCTGCTGGAGGTTGGCGATGCCCGCCAGCCAGCCGCGGATCGTCGCGACGCGCGCGTCGTAGTCGGCGTCGTAGATGGGATAGGCCTTCGGAACGCGCACGACATGGCCGGTCTCGACGCGATCGGCGGGGGCAAGGCCGATCGCATCGAGCTCGCGTGTCGCGCCGGCGACGAGCTCGTCGTCGGGCGCGTTCCACAGCTCGTCGCCCTCGAAGCAGAAGTACTCGAGGCCCACACAGGTGCGCCCCGGGTCGGGCACCATCTCCGGGCTCCAGGCGCGGAAATTCTGGATCCGCCCGACGCGGACGCCTGGATCGTGCACGTAGATCCAGTTGTCGGGAAACAGGTCCTCGCCGCGGACGACGAGCGCGACGGTGAGGAAGTCGCGGTAGCGCAGCCCGGCCGCGGCGCGGCGCACCGCGACGGGCGGCGGCGGGTCGGCGAGCGCCACGACGTCGCGCAGCGCGAGCGACGAGATCACGTGGTCGGCGGCGATGCGCTCGCCGGCGGCGTGGACGGCGGCGACGCGGCCGTCCGCGAGCTCGATCCGGCTCACGCGCGCGTTGAGGCGCACCTGGCCACCGGCGGCCACGGTCTCGGTCGCCATCGCCTCCCACATCTGCCCGGGGCCGAAGCGCGGATAGTGAAACTGCTCGATGAGGCTGCGCACGTCGGCGCCGTCGTTGAGCAGCGCGGCGCGCACGACGCGCGAGAACGACAGCGTGCGGATGCGTTGGGCCGCCCAGTCGGCGCTGAGCTGCGACGTTGAGACGCCCCAGACCTTCTCCGTGTAGCTCTTGAAGAACAGCTCGAACAGCCGCCGCCCGAAGCGGTCGCAGACCCAGTCCTCGAACGTCAGCTGCTCGCCGCGGCGGGCGCCGCGGCGAGCGAGGGCGAGGGCGTACGAGGCCGCGCAGCGCGCGAGCTCGACGCCGCCGACCTTGCGCATGACGTCGCTCAGCCGCAGCGGGTAGTCGATGAAGCGCCCGCGCCAGTAGATCCGCGACAGCCGCTCGCGCACGAGCAGCTCGTCGTCGAGCACCTCGTGCCAGAGGCGCTGCACCTCGTCGGACTTCGTGAAGAAGCGATGACCGCCGAGGTCGAAGCGATAGCCGTCGCGCAACACGGTGCGCGCCAGGCCACCGACCTGATCGCCGCTCTCGAAGACGACGACGGGCCGTCCGCTGCGCGCCACCACGTAGCCTGCCGTCAGTCCAGCCGGGCCCGCGCCGAGCACGGCGAACGACTCCCCCCTTGTGCCACCCACGATGCGGGACTCTAACTTAGGCTCTCCTAACTTGCTGACCGTCGTCATTCCAGCCACCGATGCGCCCGCGACGCTGGCGCGCTGCCTGGCGGCCCTGGAGCGCTCCAGCGAGGCCCACGTGGTCGAGGTCGTCAGGACGGCGCGCGGGCGTGGACCCGCCGCGGCGCGCAACGCCGGCGTCGCGCGCACCGAAGGCGACATCGTCGTCTTCGTCGACGCCGACGTCGAGGTCCATCCCGATGCGTTGCGCCGCCTGCGCGAGGCGCTCGAGCGTGACGGCGAGCTGGACGCCGTGTTCGGCGCGTACGACGAGCATCCGGCCGCCGCGAGCACCGTGTCGCGCTTTCGCAACCTCCTGCACCACCATGTGCACGCGAGCGCGGCCGGCCCCGCGACGACGTTCTGGGCCGGGCTCGGCGCGATCCGCCGCGAGGCCTTCGACGCCCTCGGCGGCTTCGACGCGCGCCGCTACCCGCGACCGTCGATCGAGGACATCGAGCTCGGCATGCGGATGCACGCGGCCGGCCGCCGGATCGCGCTCGACCCGCGGGCGCGCGGGACGCACCTCAAGCGCTGGACGCTGCGCTCGATGCTGCGCACCGACCTCGCCGCGCGCGGCGCGCCGTGGGTGGCGCTGCGCCTCGAGCGCGGCGGCGACGGCGGTGCCGCGCTGAACCTCGCCTGGCGCCACCGCCTCGCGGCCGTCGCGGCGGTGCTGGCCGCCGCCGGCGCGCTCGCCGGTCGCGGCCGCGTCGCCGGCTTCGCGCTGGCGGCGATGGTCGCGCCCAACGCGCGCTTCTACGCGCTGCTCGCGCGCCGCGGTGGCGTGCGCCTCGCGCTGGCCGGCGTGCCGCTGCACCTCGTCCACCACCTCACCGCCGCCGCGTCGGTGCCCGCCGGCCTGCTGCTGTGGACGCGCCGGCGATGACGGACGCGCCGTTGCGCCTCGGGCTCGTCGGCTGCGGCCGGCTCGCCGAGCTCGGCTACGCGCCCGCCGCGGAGGCGGCGCACGGCGTCGAGATCGTCGCCGTGGCCGACCCCGATCGCGAGCGCCGCGGCCTGCTCGCGGGCCGGTTGGGGGCGTCCGGGCACGCGCGTCTGGATCAGCTGCTGGCCGTCGGGCCGCTGGACGGGATCGTCATCTGCACGCCGCCCGAGGACCACGAGGAGGCGGCGATCGCCGCCGCGCAGGCCGACCTGACGGCGCTCGTCGAGAAGCCGCCCGCGCCCGACGCGGCCGGTGCGCTGCGGCTGGCGGCGCTGACGCCGGCGCCCTGGCTGGGCTTCAGCCGCCGCTTCGACCAGGGACTCGCGCTCGAGGACCGGATGCCGCCCGACGGCGAGGTCGAGCTGAACATGGTCCTGCACTACCGGCGGCGGTCCTGGCGCCCGGTCGCGCGCGGCGACGACGCGATGCTCGACCTCGCGCCGCACCTGATCGACCTCGCCCTGTTTCTCACCGCGTCGCTGCCGGTGGCCGTGCGCGCGGGGTCCACGCGCGAGCGCGCCGGGCTCGTGCTGGCGACGTCGCGCGGCGAGGTGAAGATCGAGTGCGCCACGAACCGGCCGCATCACGAGCTCGTCGAGATCCGCCGCCCCGGCGGACGGCGCCTGGCGCACGCCGAGCGCGGCGGGCGCCTTAGCGGCGTGCTGGGGCGGCTGACGCCGCGCGTGCACCCGCTCGTGCGCTCGCTGACGCTGCAGCTGGAGGCGTACGGGCGCGCGTTGCGCGGCGGCGATCCCGGCCCGCTGGCGACCGCCGGCGAGGGCGCGGCCGTCATGCGCGTGCTCGACGCGGCGCGCCGCTCGGACGCGGTCGGCGGCGACGTGCAGCCGATCGAGGGCGTCACGGTGCTACGGTGATCTGCGTTCTGCAGTTCGACGCCGCGAGCGTTGCCGTGCTGGACCGGATGCTCGTCGCGGGCCGCCTGCCGGTGCTCGGCGAGCTGATCGAGCGCGGGCGGCGCGTGGCGCTCCAGACGCCCGCCGACCACTTCGCGGCCGGCGCCTTCCACACGCTCTACAGCGGGATCGAGCTCGCCGACCACGGCCTCTTCTATCCCTTCCAGTGGGACGCGGCGTCGCAGCGCGCGCGCTACATGACGGCCTTTCCGGCGCCGCCGGCGGTCTGGGAGCGGCTCGCCCGCGCGGGGCTGCGCACGCTGGCGATCGATCCCTACGAGAGCCGCCCGCCGCGCGACTGGAAGGGCACCTACGTCTGCGGCTGGGGGTTTCGCGATCGCGTCGTGCTGCCGCGCTGGTCGCTGCCGCGCACGGCCGGGCGCGACCTGGCCAAGCGCCACGGCAGCGGCCCGCACGCGACGGAGATCTTCGGCCGCCCGACGGTCCGTGAGCTGCTGGCCCTGCACGACCGGCTCGTCGCGGCGCCGGCGCGGGTCGCCGGCGCGGCGATCGAGCTGCTCGAGCGCGAGGACCCCTACGACCTCGTCTGGCTGACGTTCAGCGCCGCGCACCTTGCCGGCCACCAGTTCTGGGATCTCTCGCAGCTCGCCGATCCGCCGCAGGGCCGTGACCGCGAGCGGCTGCAGCATGCGCTCGAGGACGTATACGCGGCGGTCGACGCCGCCTTCGGGCGCGTGCTCGCCGCCCTGCCCGGCGACGCCGACGTCATCGTCGCCTCGGCGGTCGGAATTGACGTCAACAGCTCCCGCGCCGACCTGCTGCCGCAGATGCTCGCCGCCGTGCTCAACGGCGGGCCGCTGCCGTCCGACGGCGGCGAGGCGGGCGCGATCTGGCGCCTGCGCGCCGCGCTCCCGCCGGGCGCCCGCGGCGCCATCGCCCGGGCGCTGCCCGACCGCGCGGCGCTCGAGCTGACGGCGCGCCTGGAGCTGCGCGGGATCGGCTGGTCGCAGACCGCGGCGTTCTGCCATCCGGCCGACAACCAGGGCTACATCCGCCTGAACCTGCGCGGGCGCGAGCGCGACGGGATCGTGGCGGCGGGAGACGCGGACGCGCTGCTGGACACGATCAGCGCGGGCCTGTCGACCTTCGCCGATCCCGACGGCGAGCCTGCGGTGGCGCGCGTCGACCGCGTCCGCGACCATCACGCCGGCACGCGCGCCGCTCAGCTGCCCGACCTCGTGGTGCAGTGGAGCGAGCGTCCTGCGACGACGCTGGCGGGCGTCCACTCACCGCGCTTCGGCGACGTGCTGCGGCGCGGCACGGGCAGCGGACGCTCGGGCAACCACACGCCCGGCGACGCCTGGGCCGTCGTCGTGCCGGGCACTCACGACGCGCGGGCGGCCAACGGCCGCCCGCGCCTGAGCGACGTCGCCAGCACGGTGGCGGCGGTCTGCGGCGTCGACCGCGACGGGCTAGCGGGCGAGCCGCTGCTGCAGTAGCTCCGCGGCCGCGCCGGCTGCGACCGACGCCTGCGCGAGCGCCACGAGCGCGGCGGTGCCGACGCCCGCGCGCGCCGACCTGCGCGCAAGCTCGCGATAGAAGCCGGCGTCCGCCGGCGCGCCGCCGGCACGCGCGAACGCGACCGCGCCGCGGCCGTAGCGCCGCTGCTGGCGCACGAGCCCGCGCACGCCGAGCTGCGGCCGGTGCACGACGACCGCTTCGGGCACATGGCGCAGCGGCGTGCCGCCCGCGACGAGCCGCGCGCACCAGTCGCGGTCCTCGCCGGCGGCGAGCGCGAAGGACTCGTCGAACGGCAGGGTCGCCAGCGTGGCGGCGTGGCAGGCGAGGTTGCAGGTCGGCGCGAACCGCAGCCCGCCCGCGCCGTCCCGGGAGGCCGCGAGCAGCGTGTTCGCCAGCAGCTGGGCCGCCGCGCCCGCCGCCCCCGCGTCGGGGTCGGCGATCGTGGTGCCGGCGGCCGCGCCGCCGTCCACGCAGGCGTCGACGAGCCGCTGCGCCCACCGGGGTCCCGGCGCGCAGTCGTCGTCGGTGAAGCAGACCACGCAGCCGCGTGCCGCGCGGGCACCGCGGTTGCGGGCGGCGGCCGGGCCACCGCCGGCGGAGGCGATCACGCGGGCGCCCGGCGCGTCGACCGCGGCGCGCCCGTCGTTGACGACGATGATCTCCAGCGGCGACGACGCTTGCTGTCGCGCCAGCGCGGCGAGGCAGCGCGCGAGCGCCGCCGCCCGGTCGCACGTCGGCACGACAACGGAGATCACGGCCGCCTGCGCAGGGCCGCGAACGTGTCAGCGTCCGACCGGCCGCGGGCGCCGCGGGAGCCACGGGCGTGGCTGGGCGGCGACGTGCGGGCTGGCGGTGAAGCGGTGATCTGCGCAATCATCCACGGCATGAGGGAGTGGCCAGCCGATCTGGGGCCAGAAATGCGCGCCTTTGCGCGGTGTTTGGTGTGGCAACCTATGCGTTCTAAAGTGTTTCAGGTATTCCTAACACGGCCGGCTGGTCGGCCGCCACGATTCGCGGGGCGGGATCTTTGCGCTGCTCGCACGCGGTATCCGCTTGGCGGTTCACGGGGAACATGGAAGACGCGAACCATCACTCCACAAAATAGCGCGATGCTGCCCGTCCGGCAACGCGCGCGCGAGCGAAGGACACGCGATGCGCCTCGACGATGATTTTTTCGCTGATGCCGCTGACGCCGAGGACGAGGCGCGCGGTCCGAGCAATCGCGAGACCCCTGACCGCCCGGTGGGCCCGGTGCGCAAGCCGCCGCCCACGGCACGGGGCAACGGCGCCCCCGCCCGGCGGGCGCCGCGACCGTCACGACCGGCGACGCCCGCCGGCCAGGGCGTGGGCGCCGGCCTGCGAGAGCGCCTGGCCAGCGCCCGGGCCGCCGCTCCGGCCCGGCGCCGGGAGGTCACCCCGGCCCGCGCGCCGGCCGAAGAGCCGGTCGTCGACCCCGGCGGGGTGCAGCGCCCGCCGCGGCCGATCCTGCGCAATGAGGTCCATCATCACGAGGCCTCGCCGCTGCGGCGGCTGCGGGGATGGATCAGCGACGCGCTGACGTCGCAGGCCGAGTTCGCCGAGTACGCCGAGGATCGCCGCCTGGCGCGGCTGCCGAGCACGTCGCGCACAAATCTCATCGTGTTCGTGGGACCGCGCGGCGGCGTCGGCAAGACGACCGTCGCGCGGGCCGTGGGCGGCCTGCTGTCCACCGCTCGCTGCGGGACGGTGGTGCTCATGGACGCCGATCGCGACTACGGCCCGGCGGGCGATCTGGCACCCGACTCGCGGCGCTCGGACAAGACGCTCAGCGATCTGCTCGCGGACTTCGACGAGGCGCCGCACCCGCCGCAGCTGCGGCCGTATCTCTCCAGCCTCGACGACGGGCTGCTGATCCTCGGGGCGCCATCGACGCGGGTGGAGATGCGGGCGCTGACGCCCGAGCACTATGCGCGCGCGCTGGGGTTGCTGCGCGGTGCCGACGTCGTGTTGATGGATTGCGCGGGCGGCATCGGGGACCTGCAGGAGTGGGCGCTGCGCGTGGCCGACCAGGCGGTCGTCTTCGCGACGCCCGACTACGTGGCGGCGAACAACGTCGCGAAGGTGCTGTCGGACCCGGACGTCGGGTTGCCCGAGCGCAGCACGCTCGTGCTCAACAACCCGCGCCCCGAGGGCGCGGGCGACATGACCGCGATCGAGCAGCACTTCGCTCGCCATCACCTCGAGGAGCGCGTCGTGCTGCCCTACGACCAGCGCCTGCGCGTGATGCTCGATCAGGGCACCTACAAGCTGGAGGCTTTGGACCGCAGCACGCGCGTGCCGCTCAAGCGGCTGGCCGCTGCGGTTGGAGAGGGTCTGCGATGACCCTGCTACGCGAACGACCGCGTCTGGCGGCCGCGCTGTGCCTCGGGATGGTCACGCTGCTGGCGCTCGCGATGCTCGCGGGCGCCGCGCTGGCCGGCGACGACGACTGTGCGACCACGGCCGACGGCGGCCTGCACTCACCAACGCAACGCTAGAGGGGAAAGCGAAGATGGGACACCTGAAGACGTTTGGCCGGGGACTGACGCTCGCCACGCTGGTGGTGGCGTGCACGGTGCCGATGGCGGCGCTTCGCACCGCCGCTGGTGGCACGAGCGGGAGGAATGGGTTCGAAGATGTGTCACGCTTTCTCGACAACCTGGCGACCTACGTCATCTATCTTGCGATTCCGGCCGGTGCACTGGGCCTGATCGCGGCTGGCGGCATGTTGATCGCCGGTAATCCGGCCGGCACGACCTGGCTTGCGCGCACCGCCGTCGGGGTTGGCATCGTGCTGCTCGCCAAGGGGATCATGTCGTGACCGCGCAGGCCAGACGGCGCGGGCGGCTGCCCGCGGCCGAGCACGTGCTGGGGCGCCCGATGACCGTCGCCGTGGCCTGCGCTCTGACGTTGGTCATCCTCGGCGGCCTCGCGTCGCCGCAGCCGGCGGCCGCGCTGCCGAGCCCCGCCGACCTGCTTCCCGGGATCAACGTCCCCGGCCTGGACCCCTCGCAGTGGGTCGTCGACGGCTTCAAGGCGATCCTGCAGTTCATCTTCGGCGACCAGCTCGACGAGCTCGGCAGCCACCTCGTGAACCTCCTGCTGTCGGTCCCGCTGCTGACCGACACCGACGCCTTCCCCCGCCTCAACGACTATCGCGAGTACGTGACCGGCGGCGCGTGGGGGATCCTGGCCCTGAGCTTCGTCATCGCGTCGATGCGCTACTGGCTGTCGAGCTACAGCGGCAGCGGCGCCTACGAGGCGCTCCTGGGGTTCGGCCGCACGGTCGGCGCCATCGGGATGCTGCTCGTGTTCCCGATCGTCTTTGACCAGGTGTCGCGGGGGGTCAACGCGTTCACCGCGGCGCTCGTCGTCAACCCGGTCGTCGGCGACGGGCTGGGCAAGGGCATGTCCGGCACGATCAGCGACGCGCCGCTGTCGGGCGGCGGCATCGCGATGCTGGTCGGGATCGCCGCGATCGTCATGGCGATCATTCTGCTGGTCGTCAAGGTCATCGTGACGGCGCTGCTGGCGGTGCTGTTCGTGGCCTCGCCGCTGGCGATCGCCCTGTGGCCGATCGAGGAGCTGAGCTGGGGGCTGCGCAGCCTGCTGCAGGCGATGATCGGCCTGCTCGTCTTCCCGATCCTGTGGGCGGTGTGCTTCGGCACATTCGCGGTGCTGAGCACCGATGCGCTGTTCCCCGGCGACAACGGCGACGCGATCAACGCGGTGCTGTCGCCGCTGATCGCGCTGGCGGCGCTGATCATCGCCTTCCGGCTGCCGTTCGCGGTCCTCAACCAGGCCATGAAGGCCGGCATCTCGCCCGGGATCAACCGCGGCGTGGCGACGGTCCGCAACGTCGGCTACATCGGATCGGTGGTCAAGCGCTGATGATCACCGACGAAGCAGCGGTGGAAGCCCGCAACGAGACGTACAAGCACCTCGAGGACCCGCTGCGCCTGAGCGGTCTGACGATCGGCCAGTACGCGGCGCTGTGCGGCACGACGCTCGTGGCGATCGTGTTCGGCATGTACCTGTCGCCGTTCTCGCCGGGGGTGACGATCGGCGTGTCGCTGTTCTTGGCCGGGCTGCCGGTGTCGCTGTCCTACGCGGTCAGCGGCGCCGACATCGCGATCAGCGACACGCTCATCTTCCTGTACCGGTGGGTGCGGGGCGATAAGCACTTCCTGCCGGGCGGGGGTGACACGCCGGTCGGATACGTGGTGGCGTGGCGCGGCACGGAGAAGCGCCCGCCGGCGCGGTCGTCGGAGGACGTCGCCCTGGCGCGCCGGCAGCTGGAGGGCGCATGGGACACGTGATCCCCAAGCCCAAGAAGCGGGAGACGACCACCGAGCCGTCGGCGTCGGGCGCGCTGCTCGACGTCGTCGCGCTGGATCGCTCCGGGGTGCTCGTCACCGGCGAGGGCGCCCTGGTGCGCTTCGTCGAGGTGACGCCGCGCAACCCGCGCGTGATGGGCAGCGAGGAGCAGCAGCGCGTCGGCGACGGCTTCGCGGCGATGGTCGGGCGGCTGCGCCCGGGCCAGTCGCTGCAGTTCTACGTCGAGGCGGCGCCGGTGCTGCTCTCCCAGGTGCTCGAGTCCACTCGCGCCGAGGTCGAGGGCGCGCTCGAGCGCCAGCCCAACGAGCGGGCCGTCGCGCTGCGCAAGCTGGCCGAGGCGCACGAGCAGTCGCTGATCGCGCACTCCAGCGCGCAGGCCGCCGTCCGCTTCCGGACCTATGTCGTCGTGCCCTACCTGCCGGCGGGGCCGGTCGCGAAGGTCGACTGGGACGCGTTGCGGCCGCGCAGCCGGCGCCGCCTGCCGCGCGCTCCGCTGACACGCGGGCTGGAGGAGCATCAGCGCGCCCTGCGCGAGTCGCTCGTGCACACCGACAACATCGTCAGCGACCTCGAGTCGCTGGAGCTGTCGGCCCAGCTGCTCGCCGGCCCGGAGGTCGCCGAGCTGCTCTTCCGGCGCTTCAATCCGTCGAGCGTCGGCACCGGCTACCTGCCGCGCCTGGAGGTGCTCGGCGCGCTCGACGAGCTCGGCGACGCGCAGACCGCGGCGGCCGCAGCCCATCGCCTGCGCGAGCAGATCGCCGCCTCGCCGGTGGACCTCGACGACAGCCGCTTCATCCGCGTCGAACAGGACCTCGAGCGCGTGCTGTACGTCTCGGCGATCCCGGACTTCACGGAGTTCGGCTGGCTGCTGCAGGCGATGGAGATCGACCGGCCGTTCGCGCTGAGCGTGCACGTGCACGCGCTCGACCGCCGCGTCGAGCGGCGCCGGGCGCGCAGCCGCCGCCGGCGCCTGCACGGCGTCAACGAGGGCGTGCGCGCCCGCCGCCGGGTGCCCGACGAGGAGATGCTCGCCCAGGAGGACGAGACGCGCGAGCTGCTCGAGGAGCTGCGCGGTCGCCAGCGCTCGTCGGTCTACGACGTCGCGATCTATCAGACGGTGCGCGAGCCCGGGCCGCTGCCCGACCCGATGAAGCTCGTCGAGGCGTCCGAGCGCGCCGTCGCCGCGCTGCGCGACGCCGCCGACGCCGACGCGAAGTTCGGCGGGTTCATGCAGAAGGACCTGTGGCTGTCGACGCTGCCGCTCGGGCGCGATGTCGCCAAGCGGACCAAGAAGTACGTCAGCCGCCACGTCGGCGACACGGTCCCGCTCGTCGGGCCGAGCTGCGGCAGCCCCACCGGGATGCCGTTCTTCTTCGCCGAGGGCGTGCACACGCTGGAGAACCTCAACCCCTGGGATCGCACGTTCATCAACGGCCTGATGCTCGCCAACGGGCTGCAGGGGTCGGGCAAGACGATGTTCGGGATCGTCACCGCGGCGCGCCTGCTGCCCTACGGCCCGACGGTCACCGTGCTCGATCGCAGCGGCCACTGGGAGCTCCTCACCAAGCTCGTGCCCGGCGCCGCGCACCTGTCGATCGGCGGCGGCGACGCGCACGCCACGATCAACCCGTGGGACGTGCCCGACGTGCGCCGCGTCGGCCCCGAGAAGATCGCCTTCCTGCGCGACCTGCACGAGCTGCTGGTCGGCGACCACCACGCCAGCTCGGACCGCTACGAGATCTCCGAGCGCGAGCGCAACCTGCTCAGCGAGGCGATCCGCGGGGTCTACAACCGCTGCGCGCGCGAGCAGCGCACGCCGCTGGAGCGCGACCTGCGCGCCGAGCTCGAGCGCCAGCATCAGACCGAGCGCGAGGCCGCGGGCGGCGCGGAGACCGATCGCTCGGCGACGCTCTCGAGCCTCGCCGACCGCCTGAGCCGGTACGTCGAGGACGGCGAGGACGCCTACCTCGTCGACCGCCCGACGACGGTTCCCGACGACGCGCCGCTCGTCGTGTTCGACACGCGGCCGGCGCGCAACCAGCTCGTGCCCGCGATGTTCATCGCGCTCGAGCACACGGTCGCGAAGGTCGAGCGCCGCCGCGCCGAGCGCCTGAGCCACGGCGGCCCCGCGGCGCTGTTTCCCGGCGACGCGCTGTTCAGCGACGAGACGTGGAAGCTCGTGCAGCGCCGGGCCACCGGCGAGTTCTTCAACGACCTGGCCCGCCGCAGCCGCCACCTCGGCCTGTTCATGCTGGCGATCAGCCAGCACCTGGGCGACTTCGACAACGAGTACGGGCGACCGCTGCTGCGCTCGGCGAACATGAAGCTCTTCTTCCAGCAGTCGATCGAGGAGCTGCGCTACCTGCAGGACACCCTCGGCCTGTCGGACACCGAGGTGCGGCTGATCAGTCGCCTGAAGACGGCGAAGGGTCGCTACAGCCGTGCCTACTGGATCAACGGACCGCGCGGCCGCGGCGAGGTAAGCCTGCGCCTCGGCGGCCTGGAGTACTGGCTGGCGACCAGCGAGCCCGGACGCGACGTCCCGAGGCGAACGGCCGCGCTGAGCCGCCACGACGGCGACGCCTGGGCGGCGCTGCAGGAGCTTGCCGAGGACGCGGCGGCGCGATGAGGATCCCCCCATGTCGGCTCGCCGCTTGATCGTCGTGGCGATGGCGCTGGCCGGCACGTCCGCGATCGCCGCCTGCGGCGACGAGTACGTCCGCGGCGCCGGCGTGTACAGCAACACGACCTCGACGCCCACGGTTCAGACCGCGACGACCCCCGGCGCGGTCGCGCCGTCGCAGTCGACGGATGCCAGCGGCACCGAGAGCTCGGAGGTGGGAGAGATCTCCGCGGCGCAGCGGCGCGACGTCCGCGAGGCCTCCGTCGCCGCGCGCCGCTTCCTCGAGGGCTACCTGCCCTACAGCTACGGGCGCCGCCCCGCGCGCGAGATCCGCAGCCTCACCCCGGCGCTGCGCCGCGACCTGGTGCGCCACACCCCGCGCGTGCCCCCCACGCTCGCCGACAAGGCGCGGCCGCGGCTGACGGGGCTCACGCTGTCGGGGATCGACGCTGAGCGGGTCATCCTGCTGGCCCGCGTCGACGACGGGCGCAGCCGCTACGCCGCCCTGCTGACCGTCCAGCGACAGGGCCAGCGATGGGCCGTCAGCCAGGTTCGCTGAATGCCGGCGCCGCTGGCAGCGGCCGGAGGGGCGCGCGCGGCCGCGGTCGCGTGGTCGCACCGGCGTTGGCTGTTGTGGCTGCTGCTCGGCCTGGTCGCCGTGCCGATCCTGCTGGCCGCGCTCTCGGTCGGGATCCTGAGCGGCCTGCAGAGCTCGGCGCCGGTCGGCAGCTACGCGCCGTCGCCGCTGGCGCTGCGCGACATCCCCCCGGCCTACCTGCGCACGTATCAGACTGCCGGCGCCGGCATTGGCGGCTGGGAGTACCTGGCGGCGATCGGGAAGATCGAGACGGACCACGGCCGCTCGACGGCCCCGGGCGTCAAGTCGGGTGTCAACGCCTTCGGCTGCTGCAGCGGCCCGATGCAGTTCAGCGTCGTGGGGCAGCCGTCGACGTGGGACAGCTACGGCGTCGACGACAACAACGACGGCAAGACGAGCCCCTTCGATCCCAAGGACGCGATCCCGGCGGCGGCGCGCTACCTGCAGGCCAGTGGAGCCCCCAATGACTGGGACGCGGCGATCTTCGCCTACAACCACGCGTCGTGGTACGTCGCCGAGGTCAAGCAGTGGGCCGACCGCTACCGCGGCGCCCCGGTCGGCGGTGGTATGCCGACGGGCTCCGGCGTCTCCCAGGGCCTTACGGGCGGCCGGACCTGGCTGGCGCCGGTGCCAGGCACGACGGCGGTCTGCGATCGGCGCATCGTCCCGGACGTCGTCGCGATCCTGCGCCGCTACCGGCTCGCGGCCGGCGACTGCTTCGCGCTCAGCGGCCACTCCAACGCCGGCGAGCATCCGCTCGGGCTCGGGATCGACCTCGTGCCGGGCCCGGGTGGCAGCTGGGACATGGCCGCTCGGGCCGTGCGCGACCTCGGCTGGCGGCCGATCTGCGGCGCGTCGGGCTGCGCCGGTCAGCTGCCCAGCCCGTTTCGCTTCATCGGCTACAACGGCTATCCGGGTCACGGCGATCCCGCGCACGCCGGAGCCGGGGCCCACATCCACATCTCCTGGCAGCACACCCCGGCGGCTCCCGGCACGCCGGCCGCGCGCGTGCAGACCCTGCTCCCCCCGACCGGAGAACAGCGCCCATGATCACGCCTGATGTCGGCCGCGAGGCCGACGCGGACGCGTCCGTGCTCGGCGCTGAGACCGCATCTCCCGACGAGCCCGGCGCCGAGGAGTCCTTCGAGGCCGACGTCGCGCCTGGCCGGCTCGAGCCGGCCGCGGGCGAGGCGGGCCTGCGCTTCTCGCGGCCCGGCGGTCCCCTCGTCGTCGTCTGCGGCCTGCACGGCGGCGCCGGCACGAGCACGCTCGCCTACGGCCTGGCGGCGCAGGCCGCCCTCGAGAGCCCCGCCAGCGTGCTGCTGTGCGAGACCGACGCGGCGGCGGGCGACGTGGCGGCGCTGACCGGCGTGACGGCGCCGTTCTCGCTCAGCGAGCTGGCCGCGGAGTTCGCCGCGGGCCGCGCGCCCGCGGGCGGGACGCTCGCGCGCGCGGGCAAGCTTCGCGTCATCGCGGCGGCGCCGGCCGACGCCCCGAACGTCGACCACGGCGCGGTGACCGCGCTGCTGGACGCTGCGGGCCAGCGCCATGGGCTGACGGTGATCGACGCCGGCACGGCGCGCGCCCCGCTGACGCGCGAGCTGCTGCGGATCGCGACGCACGTCATCTGGGTCGCCATCGCCCGGCCGGGCGCGGCCGAGCGGGCGCGCACGCTGCTGGCGGCACGGCTCGTCCCGCCGCTCTCCGCCCGCCAGGCGCTCGCCGTCCGGGGCGTGCGGCGCACGCGCGGCGCGCTCGTGGGCCAGCAGGCGGCCGAGCTGCGGCAGCTCGCCGAGGAATGCTGCGAGCGGCTTGTCCTCATGAGCGACAGCCCGGGCGTCAGCGGCGGGCACGTCGAGCTCGGCGAGCGGCGGATGCTCGCGGCGCTGACGGCCCTGTCGGGATTCCTCGAAGACCCCGGGCAGGGCTGAGCCGCCGTGGCCGGGTCCCCCAAGCAGCAGCAGGAGCAGGCAGTGCTGCTGCTCGCGGGCATGGCCAGCATCGCCATCGGGACGGCGGCGGTCATGGCCTGGGTCTGCGCGGTGGCCGCCGGCTGGGTCCACTCGGGCCAGGTTCCGCGGCTGGGCTTGGGCGAGGCCGTGTCGGCCGGGCTGTCGGAGGAATTCTGGTCGGCCGATCCGGCCGCCGCCTACCCCCGCGACGTGGCACGGCTGCTGCCCGGAGCGTGGGGCTTCTGGAGCACCGCGGCGATCATCGTCACCTTCTGCGCCGCGACGGTCATCGCCGTGATGCGCGAGATCGCCGAGCGCATGGCGCAGACGGTCACCGACCGCCGCTGGTATCACATCTTCCGCGGGCGGCGGCCGCAGGCGTTCGGGCGCTACCGCACCGTCAAGGACGCGCTCGTCGTCGACGCCCCGCAGCCGGGGCGGCTGATCGTGGGGACGATCGCCAACCCGCCGGCGCTGATCGCCGTGCGCCCGCACGCCCAGATCTGCGCGATCGCGGCACCACACAGCGGCACGACCTCGGGCCTGATCGTGCCCGCCGTGCTCGAGCACCGCGGACCGGTCGTATCGACCGCGTCCAAGAGCGACGTCGCGCACGCGACGCTCCAGCGCCGGGCGGGCATGGGCGAGACGTTCGTCTGGGACCCGTTCGGCGAGCACACCGACAGCTGGGATCCACTGCACGGATGCGAGCAGTGGTCATACGCGCTGGTCGCCGCGCGCTGGCTGGGTCACGCGCTCGCGCTCGGCGAGACCGAGAGCGCCGAGTATTACGACGAGGCAGCTCAGGAGCTCGCGGCCCCGCTGCTGCACGCCGCCGCGCTGACGGCCACCAGGACGATCGTCGACGTGTACGGCTGGGTGCGCGACCGCGACGTCGCGACGCCGGCGGGCATCCTGGCGGAGGCCGGCGCCGACGACGCCCGGGCCCGCCTCGAGACGGTGTACTCGCTCAACGACCGCCGCAGGGACGCGATCATCGGCGCCGTCCAGGTCCAGCTCAAGGCCTACGGGCACCCGGCGGTGGCGCGCACCGCCAATCGCGGGCGGGGGATCACGCCCGAGGGCCTCTTCGACGGGCGCGCCAACACCGTGTACCTCGTTGCCGGCCGCGAGCACCAGCGTCTGCTGGCGCCGCTTGCGGTGTCGATGCTGAGCTCGCTCGTCTACTACGCCACGGAGCTCGAGAGCCGGACGCGGCAACGGCTCTCGCCGCCCGCGCTGTTCACGCTCGACGAGACCGCGCAGATCGCGCCGATGCAGGAGCTTCCCCAGATCCTGTCGGTCTCGCACGAGATCGGCATCCGCTTCATCTCGGTCTGGCATTCGCTGGCGCAGCTGCGCCAGCGCTACGGGGCAGAGGCGGCGGCAGAGATCCTCGCGCTGTCGCAGGCGAAGATCTTCCTCGGGTCGATCACCGACGACGCCACGCGCCACGAGCTGCTGCGGCTGCTCGGCAAGCGCGGTGACGAGTACGACGGCCCGACCGCGCAGGCGCTGCAGCGCCTGCACGCCGGTCAGGGGCTGCTGATCCACAGCGAGCAGCCACCGCTGTTCTTCACGCAGCGCCGCGGGACGGCCGTGGCCGAGGCCGCCCCCCGCGAGCCGGTCGTCGTGGAGACACCGTGAGGGACCGGCAGCGACGGTCGATGGCGCTCGGGCTGCTGCGCGCTCCCCTGTCGCTCGCCGACGCGGCGCAGGCGCGCATCGGGCGCCCCGTGCACGCGGCGATCGTGCTCGAGCTCGGCACGCGCGGCCCGACGGCGCTGCTGGGCGCCCGCAGCGAGCAGGTCGTGCTGGCGATCACGGACCTCGACGTCTACCTGCTGGACTGCCGGCGCACGACGTTCGGTCCGCGCGTCGGCGGCGTCGTGGACCACCTGCCGCGTATGGGGCTCGTGTCGCAATGGCATCACCGCCGCCTGCAGGTGAAGGCGGAGCTGTCCTGGCCCGAGGCGCACGTGTATCTCACCGCCCGGGCGCGGCCCGGTCAGCAGACCGACCGTGCGATCGGCCTGCTGATGAGCAGCCAGTTCGAGCGCGAGGACTAGCGTGAGTCGCCGTCGCACGCTCGCCAGCTGGAGTCGTCTGATCGCCCTGGGGATTGCGGGGGTGGGGATGCTCGCGGTTCTCGCGGTGGGCACGAACTGGCGCCTCGCGCTCATCGCCGCACTGGCGGGCGGCGCGATCGCGCTGACGCGGCTGCGATACGCAGGGATGGCGGCTGTGGGCTTTCTCGCGATCACGTTGCTGGTCGCGCAGACCGGCCACAGCGCAGGCTCGGATCACCGCGACGTGGTGCG
>Ga0183260_10001059_pt1 | contig 23410 bp, 23 predicted proteins | sample AntDrymUQ4972206_2_FD_129768 | JGI IMG/M metagenome (GOLD analysis project Ga0183260, IMG submission 129768) | Polar desert sand microbial communities from Dry Valleys, Antarctica - metaG UQ497 (22.06) (version 2) (version 2) | ecosystem: Environmental > Terrestrial > Soil > Desert | place... | reverse complement strand
GCCCACGGCTGAGCTCGAGGCGCTCGCGACGCGACCGAGCGCCTTGTCCTCGGGCACCTGAGCGTTCACGGGAGAAGCGGCAGCGCCGAGCGCGAGCAGGGACGCGAGCATCGCCACGTCCGTGCGGCCGCAAACGGGCACCCCTACCCGCGCCCGCCCGCCTCGATCCGCGGAGCATGCAGCGCAGCGTAAAGGATCGTTACACGTGTCATCCCACTCAACGGCGTGTCCGCCCCGTCGCTGCGCTGCTCGCGCACAGCACCTGGTAGACCGAGGCCAAGTCGGCGCGAAAGTTCTCACGCGCGGCGCGCAGGTAGAGCCGCCACACGCGCACGCGCTCGGGGCCGGCCAGGCGGATCGCGTCGTCGAGGCGCTCGTCCAGGCGCCGCGCCCAGTGGGCGAGCGTCTGCTCGTAGTGGCGGTGCAGGCCCTCGACGTGCTGGATCACGAAGCCGGCTCCCTCGAGCGCGCTCAGCACGCGCGGGAGGTGCAGAAGCTGGCCGTCCGGGAACACGAAGCGGTCGGTGAACTCGTACGGCACGTCGTTGCCGGCGCCGAGCGCCGAGATGCCGTGGTTGAGTAGGCGCCCCCCGGGCTCGAGCGCGCGCGCGAGGGCGCCCGCGTAGGCCTCGATCTGCTCTTCGCCGACGTGCTCGACCATCCCGATGCTCGCGATCGCATCGAAGCGCTCGCCGCCGAGGTCGCGGTAGTCCATCAGCCGGATTTCGACCCGGTCCTCGAGCCCCTGCTCGCGCACGCGCTCGCGCGCAAGCTGCGCCTGGCGCTCCGCCAGCGTGATGCCGACGACGCTGACACCGTGGCGGGCCGCCGCGTGCAGCGCCAGCGACCCCCAGCCGCAGCCGACGTCGAGCATGCGCTCGCCGGGCACGAGCGCGAGCTTGCGGCAGATCAGGTCGAGCTTCGCCTCCTGCGCCAGCTCGAGCGTCGTAGCGCCGTCGCGAAAGAGCGCGCACGAGTAGGTCATCGAGCGATCGAGAAAGAGGGCGAAGAAGTCGTTCGAGATGTCGTAGTGGTGGCGGACCGCACGCCTGTCGCGCTGCCTGTCGTGGCGACGCCCGCCGTTCGGGCTCAGCTCGACCGCCGAGCGCGCGGGGGCGCGCGTCACGCCCGCCGCGCGCGTGGCCGCGAGCGCCAGCCGGGCGCGGGCGAGCAGCGGGACGGGCGGCGGACGCCAGCTGTAGATCAGCTCGATCACCTCGTCGAGCGCGTCGGCGTCGAGCTCGCCGGCGACGTACGCGCGCCCGAGGCCGAGCTGGCCGGGGGCCCGCAGGGCGTGCGCGAGCGCGCGCGGCGAGCGCACGTGGATCGTCGGGCCACCGCCGTTGGTCGCCGGCACCTGCGTGCCGTCCCAGAACGCGACCGCGAACGGGCGCTCGGGGATCTCGGAGGCGAGCGCGCGCCGAAGCGGAGCGGTGTTGGCGACAGCCACGTGCCATTCATATCCATTTGCGGCCCTTTCCAGCAAGTCCGCCGCGCCGGCGCTCCTAGACTCGCCGTTGTGAGGATCTTCAGCGGCATCCAGCCGACGGGTCGCAAGCACCTCGGCAACTACATCGGTGCGATCCGCCAGTACGTCGAGGGACAGGGCCGCGGCGAGGCGATCTACTGCGTCGTCGACCTGCACGCGATCACCGTCGCCTACGACCCGCGCGCGCTGCCGGGCCACGTGCTCGACACGACGGCGATGCTGCTGGCCGCAGGGCTCGATCCCGCGCGCTGCATCCTGTTTCGCCAGTCCGACGTGCGCGAGCACCCAGAGCTCGCCTGGCTGCTCGGCGCGGTCACGGCGCACGGCGACCTCAACCGCATGCATCAGTTCCGCGACAAGTCGGCGCGCCAGCGCGAGCTGATCTCCGCCGGCCTCTTCTTCTACCCGGTGCTCCAGGCCGCCGACGTGCTCGCCTACCGGGCCGACGAGGTGCCGGTGGGAGACGACCAGCGCCAGCACGTCGAGCTGATGCGCGACATCGCTCTGCGCTTCAATGAGCGCTTCGGCGAGACGCTCGTCGTGCCCCATCACCGTATCCCGGAGGTCGGCGCGCGGATCATGGACCTGCAGGCGCCCGACCAGAAGATGTCGACGACGGCAGCGAGCGAGCAGGGCACGCTGTACGTGATCGACGACCAGCGCACGATCGCGAAGAAGGTGCGCTCGGCGGTCACGGACTCGGGCTCTGAGGTTAGGCGCGCCCCCGACAAGCCCGGCATCTCGAACCTGATCGAGGTGTTGTCGGTGATCCGCGGCGTCGCCCCGGAGGCCGTCGAGGGCGAGTTCGACGGGCACGGCTATGGCGCCTTCAAGCAGGCGGTGGCCGACGAGGTGACCGGCTTGCTCGCCCCGGTGCGCGAGCGCTACCTCGAGCTGCGACCCGACGAGCGAGCGATCGAGCGGGTGCTCGAGGCAGGCGCCGAGCGCGCCCGCACGATCGCCTCGGAGACCGTCGCCGAGGTGCGCTCGGCGATGGGCGTCGGCGCAGGCCTCTAGCCTGCACGGGCGATGCAGCTCGCGACGCTCGACCTCGACCTCGAGGTCTTCCAGGGTCCCTTCGACCTGCTGCTGACGCTCGTGCTCAAGGAGGAGGTCGACCTGCTCGAGGTCGACCTCGCCGATGTCGTGCTCGCCTACCTCGAGCGGCTCGAGCAGACGGGCGAGCTCGAGCTCGAGACCGCAACCGAGTTCCTCGTGCTGATCGCCGCGCTGCTCGAGCTGAAGTCGCGGCTGATGCTCCCGCAAGCGGAGGGCGAGCACGACGCGCCCGAGCTTGAGCCCGACGAGGCGGCCGACGAGCTGCTCGCGCGTATGCTCGAGTACCGTCGCTACCGCTCCGCGGCCGCCTTCTTGGACGAGCGCCTGGCCCGCGAGTCGGCCTTCCGCTATCGCTCCGCCCCGCTGCCGCCGCTGCTGCGGCGCGTGTCGCTCGAGACGGCGGAGCAGGCTTATCAGCCCGCGGGCCTCGCACGTGCGCTTGGCGGCCTGCTGAAGCTGCCCGAGCCGCTCGAGCTGCGCCATCTGGTGCGACCGCTCGTCTCCGTCGAGCAGCGCCTGGCGCGCCTGCGCGCGCTCCTGCGCGGGGCCCGGACGTTCTCGTTCGACGAGGCTGTCGTGGGCGTCGACCGCCTGACCGAGGCGGTCACGCTGTTCGCGTTGCTCGAGCTCTACAAGAGCGGCGAAGCTCGCTTCGAGCAGCATCAGCCGTTCGGCCCGATCACGGTCAGCAGCGCGTGAGCGAGCTCGCGCGCGTCGTCGAGGCGCTGCTCTTCCTGTCGCCCGAGCCGCTGTCGCTCGACGACCTCGCCGACGCCTGCGAGGTCGAGCCCGAGGAGATCCTGACGGCGCTCTCGCGCCTGCGCGAACACTACGCCGAGGGCTGGCGCGGGGTCGTCGTCCGCGAGCTCGCCGGCGGCTTCACGCTCGCCACCGATCCCATTGCCGAGCGCGCGGCCCGGCGCCTGCTGGCGCGCCCGCGCACGCCCCCGCTGACCCAGGCCCAGGCCGAGTGTCTGTCGATCGTCGCCTACCTCCAGCCGGTCTCGCGCCCGGAGCTCGCGCGCATTCGCGGCGTCGGCTCGGAGTCGGCCGTCGGCACGCTGCTCGAGCGCGGCCTGATCGAGGAGAGCGGGCGCTCGCGCTTCGGCGCCGTCCTCTATCGCACGACCGACCTGTTCCAGAAGCTGTTCGGCCTGAACGCGCTCGACGAGCTGCCGGAGCCGGCCGAGTTCGACCCCTCGCCGGAGGAGGAGGGTGAGCTGCGCGAGCGGCTGCTGCGCGCGGGGGAGCGCCGCGCGGAGAGCATCTGAGGCGGTGCCGAGCTTCCAGCAGCAGCTCAAGACGGTCGAGCGCTGGCAGCGCTTCCCGGCGCGCGAGCGCGGCGACGCTCCAGGGCGCGCGGTGCTCACCTTCGACGACGGCCCCGACCCCGACGTCACGCCGGCGCTGCTCGACGCGCTCGAGGCGGAGGGCGTGCGAGCGACCTTCTTCCTGCTCGGCGAGCAGATGATGCGCGTGCCGTCGCTAGCAGGCGAGATACGCCGGCGCGGCCACGAGGTGGCGCTGCACGGCTACGAGCACGTCGAGCACGACCAGTTGTGGCCGGGCCAGACGCGCGACGACCTGGCGCGCGGGCTGGGCACGCTGCAGGCCTCGACCGGCATCAGCCCGCGCTGGTACCGCCCGCCCTACGGGCTGCTGTCGGAGGCGTCCTTCAAGGCGTGCTCCGACCTCGGCTTCGAGCCGGTCTACTGGTCGGCCTGGGGCTGCGACTGGGAGACCGTCTCGGCCGAGCGCATCGCCGAGCTGGTGCAGCGCGACCTGGCCGAGGGCGAGATCGTCCTGCTGCACGACTCCGCGCGCTACGCGCCGCGTGAGGACGCAACGCCCACGGTCGAGGCGATCCCCTTGATCGCGGCGCGAGCGCGCGAGCGCGGGATCGCGCTGGTGACCCTGTCCGAGGCGGTCGGCGAGCGCTGAGGCGCGACCGATCTCACGCCCTGGCGCCCGGCACCGTCTCACGGTCGTGGTCAGCGGCGCCCAGCCCCCGGAACCCAGCGCCGATCTCCTCGAGCACGGCGATCATCGCCTCGGTCGCGGGGGAGCGGTAGCCCTCGGCGAGGCGGCCTGCGAAGACACGGCGCACCGGAGCGTCACGCCCGAGCGAGCGCACCTCGACGGCCGGGTGCACGGTGCTCAGGCACAAGCGCGGCAGCAGCGAGACGCCTACGCCCGCCGCTACGAGCGCCTGGCTCGCGTGGTGGTCGTCGGTCTGGAACGCGACCCTCGGCTGGAAGCCGGCGTCGTTGCAGGAGTGGATCATCACCTTCTGGCAGGAGTCCCTGGGCGTGCCGCAGATCCACGACTCACCACTCAGCTGCGACAGCCTGAGCCTGCGGCTCGCGGCGAGCGGGTGGCCCTTCGGCAGCACGACGTCGTAGGGATCGTCGAGCAGGGGCGTGATCTCGAGCGCCGGATCGAGGCCGTAGGGCATCGACTCGTGCTCGTACATCAGCGCGAGGTCGAGCTGGCCGCGCTTGAGCCGGTCGATCGCCTCCTCGGGCTCGACCTCGACCATCGACAGCTCGACGTCGGGGTGCTCGGCTCGAAAGGCCGCGACTGCGTGCGGTATCAGCGTCGCCCCGCCGCTGAGGAACGAGCCGAGGCGCAGGCGGCCGCCGCGGAGCCCGGCAATCGCGGCAAGCTCCTGCTCGGCATCCCCGAGGCGGGCGAGGATCGCGTCGGTGTGCGTGACGAGCGCGTGGCCGGCGTCGGTCAGGCGGATCCCGCGTCCTCGCCGCTCGACCAGCGTGGCGCCGGCCTCGCGCTCGAGCGCGGCGACCTGCTGGCTGACCGCGGACTGGGTGAACGCGAGTGCCTCGGCCGCGGCGGAGAAAGAGCCTTGCCTCGCGACCTCGCGCAGGACCTTCATGCGACGCACATCCAGCATAAGGTGAGCTTATCGGTTACAGCGCTAAGTTTCATTTGTACTGATGGCCTTGGTGTGCCAAGTTGGAGTACGAGATGAACCGTCGCGCTTGGATCCTGCTGCTCGCGCTCGCCGCCCTCTGGGGCGCGTCGTACCTCTTCATCAAGGTCGCGCTCGAGGATCTGTCGCCGGCGATGATCGTCTTCTCGCGCACCGCGCTCGCGGCGCTGGTCCTGCTGCCATTCGCGCTTGCGACGGGCGCGCTGGCCGGCCTGCGCGCCCGCGCGGGGGCTGTCGGGGCGCTCGCGTTGCTGCAGATCGCCGCCCCGTTCGCGCTGATCACGGTCGGAGAGCGATACATCTCCTCGTCGCTCACGGGCATCCTCGTCGCGAGCGCGCCGATCTTCACCGCGCTGCTTGCGCCCTTGCTCGACGACGGTGAGCGCTCCGGCGGGCTCCGGCTCGTCGGCGTCGCCCTAGGCATCGTCGGTGTCGGAGTGCTGCTCGGCCTCGACTCAGGCGACGGCCCACTCGCGCTCGTCGGCGGGTTGATGGTCGTGGTGGCGGGCGGCTGCTACGCGCTGGCGGGCTTCTACTTCAAGCGCCGCTTCGCCGACGTCGCGCCGGTCGGCGCAGTCACGGTCGCGATGGTGGCTGCGGCGGCGATGCTCGCGGTGCCCGCGGCGCTCACGGCGCCGACGGCGGTGCCGCAGGCGATCACGCTCGGTGCGATCGCGGCGCTCGGCGTGGGAGGGACCGGCATCGCTTTCGTGATCTTCTACACGCTGCTCGGCACGGTCGGGCCCGCGCGCACGTCGCTCGTGGCCTACATCGCGCCCGGCTTCGCCGTCATCTACGGCGTCACGCTGCTCGGCGAGCGCTTCACGCTCGCCACGCTCGCCGGCCTGGCGCTGATCATCGGCGGCTCGTGGCTCGCTGCCGGGGGCCGCATGCCGCTTGGCGGCACCCGCCATGCCCGGGTCGGGACGAGCGCTCGAATCCCAGAGACCGAAAGGAGGGTCACACCATGAACGACCCGATCACCATCCGCCTCTCACGCTCCGCCGACGAGCCGGCCCTGTCGGCGCTCGCCGCACTCGACTCCACGCGCCTGCCTGCGCGCCCGCTCGTCGTCGCCGAGCAGGACGGCGAGCTGCGCGCCGCGGTGGCGCTCGACTCCGGGAGGGTGATCGCCGATCCCTTCCACCGCACGACCGAGCTCGTCGACCTGCTCGAGCTGCGGGTCGCACAGCTCCGCCGCCGCGCCGAACGGCCCACGGGCGCCCCGGCGCGCGGGCGCACGCGACTGGTGGCTCGCACGGCCGGGGCCCGCTTGACGCTCTAGAACTGGCGGCGCACTGCATCCGCCGCCCGAGATCGCGGCGTGGTCGGCGATCGCCGATCCGCGCGAGCGCCTGGAGCCGGCGCTCGCGGAGCTGTACGGCTACTACGCCGAGAACGAGGCGATGCTCGCCAACGGGCTCGGTGACCGCCCTGCGGTCCCGGCGCTCGACGCGCTTCACCGCGAGAGCACCGACATCTTCTTCGCCGCCGTGGTCGACTTGCTCGCGGAGGGGTGGGACGGTCGCGGGCGCCGCGCCACGCTCGCTCTCGTGACTGACTTCTGGTCATGGCGAACCCTGGCCCGCACGGGCCTCCCGCCGGGGGAAGCCGCGCGGCTGGCGAGGCGCCTGGTCGCAGCAGCGGCCGCGTGACCGGCTCAGGCCCCCTCTCGAGAGTTGCACCGGCCGGCTTGGTCTCGAGACGGCCCTCAGGCGTGCGCCGCGGCGAGCTGCCCGCAGGCGGCGTCGATGTCGCGCCCGCGCGTGAGGCGTACCGTCGCCCGCAGGCCGCGCTCCGCGAGCGCCGCCCGGAAGGCGTCGATCGCGGCGCGGGTAGATCCCTCGAAGTCCGAGTCGGTCGGGTTGTAGGGGATCAGGTTGACCTTGAACGTCGCGGGCGGCTCGAGCGCCCGTGCCAAAGCCACCGCCTGCTCGTAGCGGTCGTTGACCCCGTCGAGCATCAGGTACTCGACGAACACCGGCTCGCGGCGTGCCTCGGACCAGCGGCGGCAAGCCTCCAGCACGTCCGCCAGCGGGTAGCGGTCGTTGACCGGCATCAGCTCGGATCGAAGCGCATCCTCGGCCGCGTGCAGCGAGAGCGCGAGACGCACCGGCGGCCCCTCGCTCGTCAGCCGCTCGATGCCGGGGATCCAGCCGACGGTCGAGATCGCCGTTCGCCGTGACGTGATGCCCAGGTCGGGCAGGCGCTCGCACGCTGCGAGCACCTGCTCGAGGTTGATCAGCGGCTCGCCCATGCCCATGAAGACGGCGTGGTCGACCGCCTCACGGCGGCGGAAATGAAGCGCCTGGTCGAGGATCTCGGACGCCGTCAGGTTGCGTCCGAACTTCATCGTCCCCGTCGCGCAGAACGTGCACGTGAGCGGGCAGCCCGACTGGCTCGAGAGGCAGAGCGAGCGGCGGCCGTCGCGGTAGCGCATCAGGACGGCTTCGACGGGCCGGCGGTCGGCGGTCGCGAAAAGCGCCTTCTCGGTGCCGTCGCGCGCGTGCGCCTCGGATGAGACGGTAAGCGAGGAGAGCGGGACGTGCGCGGCGAGGTCCTCGCGGAGCGCCGCGGGCAGGTTCGTCATCTGCTCGTAGGAGGCGGCTCCACGGGCGACCCACTCCCACACCTGACGGCTGCGAAAGCCGGGCTCGCCGCGCTCTGCCAGGGTGCGTTCGAGCAGCCCGAGATCCATCGGGCCGAGTGTGGCAGGCTCGCCCGCCAAGGCGACCCTGAGAAGATCGCCTGCGGCTACGGCGGTCGAAGCGGCGACGTACGCAGGTTTCCGCACGCGGTCGTCGGGCGCTGGTTCAGCACCCGGCCACCGGGCTCAACTCGCTTAGGGCGGGCGCGGGCCTTCGGCTGTTGCCCATGTCGTCTGCCAGCCTGACGAGATGCGCCTCGCCAAGTTCCTGGCTCATGCCGGTGTCGCGTCGCGCCGCGGCGCCGAGCAGCTGGTGTCGCAGCGCAGGGTCACCGTCGGCGGGGAGGTCGTGACGGACCCGGCCCGCGATGTCGACGAGCGCAGCGGCGTGGCGCTCGACGGCGAGCCGTTGGCGCCCGAGCGGCCGGAGGTGCACGCGCTCAACAAGCCGCCCGGCGTCGTCTCGACCGCCCACGACACCCACGGTCGCCCGACCGTAACGGGGCTCGTGCCCTCCCGCGCCCGTCTCTACCCTGTCGGGCGCCTCGACGCCGAGACGACGGGGCTGATCCTGCTCACCAACGACGGTGAGCTCGCAAACCTGCTGACTCATCCTCGCTACGGCGTGGAAAAGGTCTATCGAGTGCGCGTCACGCCTGCCCCCGTCACCGAGTCCGATCTGCGCATGCTGCGTGAGGGGGTCCAGCTCGAGGACGGGCGCACGGCCCCTGCCCGCGCGCGCCAGGTCGAGCCGGGCCTGCTCGAGGTCGTGATCGCAGAGGGCCGAAAGCGCCAGGTGAGGCGCATGTGCGAGGCGATCGGGCACCGGGTCGAGGCGCTCGAGCGGATCGCGTTCGGGCCGCTGCGACTGGAGTCGCTCGGGCTCGGCAAGCATCGCCGGCTCTCCTCGGCCGAGGTCGAGCGCCTGCGCAAGGCGGCGGCTACGGGCGCCTCGCCGCGGGGCGAAGGCCCGCCCGCGATGAGGCCCCGCCGGGCTAGCGGCGGCGGTTCGAGGCCCGATTCGCGGCCCGCTGGATCCCGCGCGCCGGGGGTTGCGACACAGACCGCGAAAGGGCAGGATGCAGACGCGCTCGGTCCGCGGTCGAATCGATCCGCGCACCGAGGACCCGGAGGAGGGCGATCGTGAAGCAGTCCAAACTGGTCGGCGACCGCGCCGACGGACCGGCGGCTGTCAAGGGCGGGTCGACGACCCCGGTGGAGCGCATCGAGCGGATGCTCGCCGCGCAGCGCTGCGTCCTGCTCGACGGGGCCACGGGCACCGAGCTGGCTCAGCGCGCCGGCGACAGCCCTGGACTTGACGACCAGCGCTGGGGCGTCAACGCGGTGATCGATGCCCCTGACGATGTGATCGCGGTGCACCGCTCCTACGTGAGCGCCGGCAGCGACGTCATCTCTACCAACACCTGGGGCCTTGCGACAGCCGTCCGCGCCGACGCCCCCGAGCAGCCGGAGAGCTCGCGGCCGGTCCACTGGATGGACCTCGCGCGCCAGGGCCTGCGCTTGGCACGCGAGGCGACAGCCGACGGGGGGCGTGGCGAGGACTGCGCCGTCGCGTTCAGCCTCAACCCCGACGTCGACAGCGACGAGGGCCCCGAGACAGTGCGCCTGCTGGCACGCGTGTTCGAGGAGGGCGCGCCCGACCTCGTCCTCGTCGAGACGCTCGCACTGGTGCGCGACTCGACGTATGCGATCGTCGAGGGCCTGCTCGAGACCGGCGTGCCGGTGTGGCTCAGCTTCCGTCGCTGTCGCCAGGGCGTTTGCGGCGTCTTCGGCCAGCACTGGGGCGGCCCGGAAGGCGACGCGTTCGGGCGCTCCTTGCGGCGCTTCGAGAAGTTGGGCGTGGGCGCGCTGCTCGTCAACTGCATCCCACCCGACCACGTGACGGGCATGGTCTCGTGGATGCGCGACTTCACCGACCTTCCGCTGGGGGTGTATCCGAATCTCGGCTACCTCTCCAACGAGGGCTGGCGCTCCGACACTGAGATCGGCGGCGAGGAGTACGCCGAGATGGCGCTGCGCTGGCGCGAGGAGGGCGCCCAGATCGTCGGCGGGTGCTGCGGCGTCGGGCCGCAGCAGATCGCCGCGGCGAGCGTGGCCCTCGCCGAGACGAAGCCCGGCCAGTGGCGGCCCGAGCAGGACCTCGATCCAAGCGGCGACAGGAGCATGCGCCCGTGCACGCCCCCGCCTGCCTGGCGCGACGAGCGCGGCGTCTCGCTCTATCCGCTCCAGTTCCCGGACATCGTCTGCGAGCCAGGAGTGTTCGTCCCCACGCAGGGGTCGTTCCTGGTCTGGCGCTACCTTTTCCGCGAGGGGGTAGGCGCGGGCAAGCGCTGCCTCGACATCGGCTGTGGCAGCGGCCTCTTGACCGTCCAGCTCGGCCTCAACGGCGCCTCGCACGTGCACGCCATCGACCTCGACCAGGCAGCGGCCACCAGCACGATGACCAACGCGTTCAGGAACGGGGTCTCAGACCGCGTCAGCGCCGCCGCAGTCGACCTCTGGCCGTGGGTCCCGGAGGAGCGCTACGAGCTGATCGTGGCAAGCCTGTACCAGATCCCCGTCGACCCGTTCGAGCAGCACGTCTCGCACCGCCCGCTCGACTACTGGGGGCGAAACCTCGTCGACCACCTCATCCGCCTGCTGCCCGAGGCGCTCTCAGGCGACGGCGTCGCCTACATCATGCAGCTCTCGATCCTTTCGCAGCAGCGCACCGCGGAGCTGCTCGACGAGGCCGGCTACGACGCCCGCGTCGTCGACTTCGCCTTCTTTCAGTTCAGCGACATGTTCAGCGAGCGCCAGGAGCAGATCGAGCGCGTGGAGAAGCTCTCCGACGCGTATCACCTGAAGCTCGGCGGCGACGACGTGATGGTCGCGTACCTGCTCGAGGTAACGGCCCGCACGGGCGCCGGGACGGGCGTCGCGTGAGCCACTGGCTGTCCTCACCGCTGCCGCGCTCGCCCGGCTACCGCTCGGTCGAGCGAATCCTCGCCGAGGCCGGCTGCGTGATCCTCGACGGCGGTGTGGCGACCGAGCTGCAGCGGATCCGCGCCGACGCGCGCCAGGGAGCGCGGGAGCCGTGGGGGACCTGGACGCTCTACCAAGCCGCCGCCGACGTGCTCGAGCTGCACCGCCGTTACGTCGCGGCGGGCTGCGACGTGATCTCGACCAACACGTGGTCGATCCTGGAGGTCGCAAGCGCCGAGCGCGACCTCGGGCCGCCGAGTGGGCGCGCGCCCGTGTGGGAGGAGACCGCGCGCGCCGGCATGCGTCTCGCGCGCCAGGCGATCGTCGAGGCCGGCCGTGACGGGGAGTGTGCGGTCGCCTTCTGCATCAACGGCGGCCTCAGCGACCCCACCTCACGCGGCGAGCTCGAGCTGCTGACCTGGATGTGGGCGGAGGACCCGCCGGACCTGGTGATCGTCGAGACCTTCGAGCGGATCCCGGATGCGCCGGCGCTCGAGGCGCTGCGGATGGTGACGGAGACCGGTCTGCCGGTGTGGGTGAGCTTCCGCCGCGGCCGCGGCGGCATGAGCACGGGCGACGGCGGCGTCGTCGTCGACCCTCACCCCGGCGCGTTCGCCGAGGCCGTGGGCGCGCTCGAGGCCGTGGGCGTCTCGGCGCTGCTCGTCAACTGCGTGTCCGCGTCTGAGATCCGCGGCGCGCTGGCTGCGCTGCGCGAAGCGGCGACTGTGCCGGTCGGCTGCTATCCGAACCTGGGTCGCGGCGAAGGCGACCGCTGGGAGTTCGACGCCGAGGTCGGCCCGCGCGAGTACGCCGAGCTCGCCGAGGGCTGGCGAGCGGCCGGCGCCGCGATCATCGGCGGCTGCTGCGGGGTGACACCCGCACACGTGCGCGGAGTGCGCGAGCGCCTGCGGGCCGCGGCTCTGTAGGACGGAAGCGTCTGTCAGGAGACGCGCTGCTCGGCTTGTCGCCGTAGACGGCCTGGCCGACGGGCAGCGACGTAACCGTCCCCGGGGCGGATCGTCAGAACGCTTGGCCCCCTATCAGCACGCCTACGCTGATCTCCAGCGTCGAGCCCGACCGCCATGCTGATCGAGATATTCCTCGTGCACGTCGCCGCGATGGCCTCTCCGGGGCCGAACGTGCTGGTGGTCATCCGCACCGCGATCGCGGAGTCGCGGCGCGCGGGGCTCTTCTGCGCCGCGGGCGTCGCGACCGGAGGCGCGATCTGGGCAGGCGGTGCTGCGCTCGGGCTCGGCCTCGTGATCGCCAACCTGCCCATCGCCTACGACGCGCTGCGCGTGCTCGGCGGGCTCTACCTCGTCTACCTCGGCGTACGAACTGCTCGATCGGTAGCGGGCTGGGAGGCGCCGCCCGGCGTCCAGCCGCGAGCCTCGGGCCGGCGCGCCTGGCGGCGAGGCCTGCTGACCAACCTGTCGAACCCGAAGGCCGCGGTCTTCTTCACGAGCGTGTTCGCCACGCTGCTGCCGGCGGACTCGTCTCTCGCCCTGCGCATCGCGGCGGTAGCTGTGATCGTGGTCGATGCCCTGCTGTGGCACGCGCTGTTGGCTGTCGTGCTCTCGAGTCCCCCGGCGCAGGCGCGCTACCTGCGCGCCAGACCCTGGATCGACCGCGTCGCGGGCGTCGTGATGATCGCCTTCGGCCTGCGCCTCGCGACCGACCTGCGCTGATCGGGCGGTCGAGCCGGCCACGCGGGGAACCTGCTCGGGCGCCCCATCGAGGGGGAGCGCGCGGCCGCCTGACGATGGGTGCAGGGTCTCGGCTGGTGGCGCGGGAGCCGTTCGCGAGTGCTCTGGAAGAATGCCGCCGCATGAGGCTCAAGGCGCTCAGGGGCGCGACGACGGTGCCGGACAACGACGCGGACGCCATACTCGACGCAACCGAGGAGCTGGTGCGTACGGTGATCGAGCGCAACTCCCTCGAGCTCGCCGACATGGTCTCCTGCATCTTCACCTGCACCAATGACCTCGACGCCGAGTTCCCGGCGGTCGCCGCCAGGCGCCTCGGCCTCGCCGCGGTCCCGCTCCTGTGCGCGCGCGAGATCGACGTTCCCGGCGCTTTGCCGCGGGTGATCAGGCTGATGCTCCACTGCTATGCGCCCGACGGCGCCGAGGCCAACCACGTCTACCTGCGCGAGGCCGTCGCCCTGCGCCGCGACCTCGAGGGGGCTCAATGACGACGACGCGCCCGGAGTTCATCGATCGCCTGCGCGACATCCCGCTGTATCCGGCGGCGAGCACCTACGAGTTCGGGGGTGAGCTCGTGAAGCTCGCCTCCAACGAGACGCCGTGGTCCCCGCACCCTTCAGTGCTCGAGGCGATTCGCGCGGCGCTTCCGACGCTCAACCGCTACCCCGATCCGAGCAACAGCGTCCTGCGCCGGCGCATCTCGGAGCGCTACGGCTTCCCGCTCGGCGGCGTCGCGACCGGCAACGGCTCGTGCGAGATCCTGCTCGCCGCCGCCGAGGCGATGCTCGAGCCGGGCGCGGAGATCGTCTACGCGTGGCCGTCGTTCTCGATGTACCCGCACCTGGCGGCGATGACCGGCGCGCGCGCCGTCACGGTGCCGCTCGACTTACACGCGCGCCACGACCTCGAGGCGATGGCCCGCGAGGTGACGGTCGCGACGCGGATCGTGCTGCTCTGCTCTCCGAACAACCCGACCGCCACGGCTATGGCGGTCGACGAGATCGACGCCTTCGTGAGCTCGCTGCCGGGCCACGTGCTCGTGATCCTCGACGAGGCCTACGTCGAGTTCCAGACGCTTCAGGACCCTGACGTTTCGCTCGCGCTGCTCGAGCGCCATCGCAACCTGGTCATCCTGAGGACCTTCTCGAAGGTCTACGGGCTCTGCGGCCTGCGCGTCGGCTACGCCCTCGGGCCCGAGGACTTCCGCCTGGCCGTCGACCGCGTGCGCCAGCCGTTCTCGGTCAACGCGCTCGCCCAGGTCGCCGCCGCCGAGGCGATCCTGCACCAGGACGAGGTCGCGAGCCGCGTCGAGCGCACGGTCGCCGAGCGGCTGTGGATGGAGGAGGGGCTGCGCGCGCGCGGGCTCGCGACCTCCGCCTCTGAGGCGAACTTCGCGTGGGTCGAGCTCGGGCAGATCGACGAGGAGCCGCTCGTCGACGCGCTCGCTCGTCAGGGTGTGATCGTGCGCGCCGGGGCCGCGCTCGGCGATCCCGGCCACCTGCGCGTGACCTACGGCACGCGCTCCGAGAACGAGCGCTTCCTGTCGGCGCTCGACGGGGCGCTGGGCGCCAGGTCGGGTTCGTGATACAAACCCTCCTGATGCAGCGCACGCTTCTCGTCGGCTCGTATCCCGCCGCCCTTCCGGGCAGCTCCGCGTGCGCCTATCGCAGCTGGCGATTTACCTAGGCGTCCGGCCCGCGGCCGACCCAGGCCGCTGACCGAGTCCTCTTCGCCGGACGCCGCTCCCCGGTCCCCTGCACGGACCACGCCGTATCGAAGCTGCCGGATTGAATCGTCAACCAGGAAGGGTCAAGGGTTCGAATGATGATCGTCATGAGAGAGGGTGCCTCCGCCGACGAGGTGCGAGCGGTGATCAGCCGCGTGGAGGAGACGGGCGCGCACGCGCACGTCTCCACGGGCGACTTGACGACCGTGATCGGCGTGATCGGCGACCGCGAGCACGTCGCGAACGTCGCCGTCGACGACGCCCCCGGGGTCGACCGGGTGGTGCCGATCACGAAGCCGTACAAGCTCGCCTCGGCCGAGCTGAAGCCGGGGCGCACGGTGATCGACGTCGACGGGCGCAAGATCGGCGGCGCCCACTTCATGACGATCGCCGGCCCGTGCACGGTCGAATCGCGCGAGCAGCTGCTCGACACCGCGCAGGTGGTGCGTGACGCGGGCGCGCAGCTGCTGCGCGGCGGCGCCTACAAGCCGCGCACCTCGCCCTACTCGTTCCAGGGACTGGGCGACGCCGGACTGCGCCTCTTGGCCGAGGCGAAGCAGGAGACCGGCCTGCCGGTGACGACCGAGCTGATGGACGTGCGTGACCTCGACGCCATCCTCGAGGTCGCCGACGTGATCCAGATCGGCGCGCGCAACATGCAGAACTACACGCTGCTGACCGAGGTCGGGCGATCGGGTCGCCCGACGCTGCTCAAGCGCGGGCTGTCGGCGACGCTCGAGGAGCTGCTGCTGTCGGCGGAGTACCTGCTCAGGGAGGGCAACGAGAACGTGATCCTGTGCGAGCGCGGGATCCGCACGTTCGAGACGGCCTACCGCTACACGCTCGACCTGTTGGCCGTGCCGGTGCTGAAAGAGATGACCCACCTGCCGGTGATCGTCGACCCGAGCCACGCCGCCGGTCGGCGCGACCTCGTGCTGCCGATGTCGCTCGCGGCCGCCGCGGCGGGCGCCGACGGCGTGATCGTCGAGACCCACCCCGAGCCCGAGCACGCGATCTGCGACGGCCCGCAGGCGCTGCGCGCGAGCGAGTTCGCCGACTACCTGCGCCAGCTCGAGGCGGTGGCGGCGCTCGCCGGCAAGGAGCTCGAACGGGTCTGATCCCATCGTGCGCATAGCGGTCGTCGGCGTCGGGTTGGTCGGCGGCTCGATCGGGCTGGCGGCCGCCGAGCGCCTCGACGGCGCTGAGGTGTGGGGGTTCGACCCGGCGCCCGGGGTGCTCGCGGCGGCGCGCGAGCGCGGCGCCGTGGCGCGGGCGGCCGGGTCGCTTGCGGAGGCCGTCGAGGGCGCCTCGGCCTGCTTTCTGTGCGCTCCGGTGGGGGCGTTGCCGGGGCTCGTCGCGGCCGCGCTCGCCGCGGCGGGGGAGGACTGCGTCGTCACGGACGTCGGCTCCACCAAGCGGCTGATCGCCGGCGCCACCGACGACCAGCGCTTCGTCGGCGGGCATCCCGTCGCGGGCGCCGAGACGTCCGGGGTCGAGCACGCGCGCGGCGACCTCTTCGAGGGCGCCGCCTGGTACCTGACGCCGAGCGAGCGCTCCTCCGGCCTCCTCTATGAGCGCCTCCACCGCATGCTCGTGGCCTTCCGGGCGCGCCCGGTCGCGATCGACGCAGACACCCACGACCGCCTGCTCGCGACCGTCTCGCACCTGCCGCACGTGATCGCGAACGTGCTCGTGTCGCAGGCCGCGCGCACGCTCACCCAGGAAGGCGAGGCGCTGCCGCGCGTCGGCCCGAGCTTCCGCGACACGACGCGCGTGGCGGGCGCCTCCTCCGCCGTGTGGTCGGACATCTACGCCACCAACGGCGAGGCGATCGCGGCCGAGGTCGACGAGACGGTGCGGCGGCTCGAGGGTGTGGCGGCGGCGCTGCGAAGCGGCGACGGCGCGTCGATCGTGGAGTGGAACGAGCGTGCACGAGAAGACCGACGCCGCCTGCTCGAGGCAGACCTCGCCGGCGACTCGGTGCACGAGCTGCGGATCACCGTGCCTAACCGCCCGGGAATAGTGGCGCAGGTCGCCCTCGCGCTCGGGCACGGCGGGGTCAACATCGTCGACATGGCGCTGTCGCCCGCCCCTGACATGCGCTCGGGAGCCGTACGGCTGTGGATCGCGGGCGACGGCGACGCCGAGCGGGCGAAGGGACTGATCGAGGAGCTCGGCTTCCCGGTCTCAGGCCGGCGCACATGACCCGCTTCATGCCCGCCGGCGCGCTGCACGGCGCCTGCACGCCGCCGCCCGACAAGTCGATCTCGCACCGGGCGGCGCTCTTCGGCGCGATGTCGAGCGGGCCGGTCGTCGTGCGCAACTACCTCGACGCCGGGGACACGCGCTCCACGCTCGCCGCGGTCGCCGCGATCGGCGCGCGCGTGGAGGAACGTGGGGGAGGCGATCTCGTCGTGCACGGGGTCGGGCTGGGCGGCCCCTCAGAGGCGGCGGATGCGATCGACGTCGGCAACGCCGGCACGCTGCTGCGGCTGCTGCCCGGATGGCTCGCGGGCCAGGAGGGACGCTCCTGGACGCTCGACGGCGACGAGTCGATCCGCCGGCGCCCGGTCGATCGCGTCGCGGAGCCGCTGCGGCGCATGGGCGCACGGCTCGCGGCTCGCGACGGGCGCCTGCCGCCGCTCGAGGTGACCGGGTCGGCGCTCGTCGGAGTAGACCACGAGCTTGCCGTCGCGAGCGCGCAGGTGAAGTCGTGCCTGCTGATCGCGGGCCTGCTGGCCGAGGGGCGTACACGCGTTCTCGAGCCCGCTTCAAGCCGCGACCACACCGAGCGCATGCTCGCGCGCGCCGGGGTGGCGCTCGAGCGGGAGAACGGCGCGGTCGGCGTGGCGCAGGTCGAGGAGCTCGCGCTCGACGAGCTGGTCGTGCCCGGCGACCCGTCCTCAGCGGCGTTCTTGGTGGCCGCGGCCTGCGTCGTGCCCGGATCGCGGCTTACGGTCGAGGGCGTCGGCCTCAACTGGACGCGCACGGGCTTCTTTGAGATCGCGCGACGGATGGGGGCGTCGATCGAGGGCGACCTCGAGCCGCCCGGAGCGTTCGCCGCCGGCGAGCCGATCGGGTGCCTCGAGATCGAGGCCCGCCCTCTGCGAGGGACGACGGTCGAGGGGGCGGAGGTGCCGCTCGCGATCGACGAGCTGCCGCTTGTGGCGCTGCTGGGGGCGTTCGCGGACGGGGAGACGGTGGTCCGCGGCGCCGCCGAGCTACGCGTTAAGGAGTCAGACCGCATCGCCGGAGTGGTGGACGGCCTGAGCGGTCTCGACGCCGACATCGAGGCGACCGACGACGGGTTCGTAGTGCGTGGAAGCGCCGGGCTGCGCGGCGGCAGCCTCGAGAGCCGCGGCGACCATCGCTTGGCGATGCTCGGGGCGGTCGCCGGTCTGGTGTCGCCCGAGGGGGTCGATGTTGTCGGGATGGATGCGGCCGCCGTCTCGTACCCCGGCTTCGAGCTGGCCCTCGGGCGCTTGCTCGAACGCTGAGGCGCACGAGCGACACAGACATGCCGCTCCCGCGGACCGAGAGGCAAGCTGCGTAGGTGCAAGGTTGCCGTAACGAGCGACGGCGTTGGTGCGCGTCAGTCTCTCGCCTGAGCGGCGAGGCCAAGGTCCCGCGCGGAGGCCAGCAGTCGGCGGTCGAAGGTCAGGATCGATTCGGCTTGCGTGTCCTGTGCTGCGAGGCTCGTGGTGCGCATCGCGAGCGTCGAGGTGAGCGATCAGCACTGAGCGGCGCGCGGGCGCGTCTCGGAGCTGGAAGTAGCCTGCAACCCATGGTCGTTGCGATCGATGGACCGGTGGGAGCGGGCAAGAGCACCGTCGCGCGCCTGCTCGCACGTGAGCTCGGCTGGACCTACCTCGACTCCGGGGCGATGTATCGCGCCGTCGCGCTGTCGCTGCTCGAGCGCGGTGGCTCTGCGTCCGAGCGGGCGAAGGAGATCGAGATCGAGCTGGGTGAGCGTGTGACCGCCGACGGCCACGACGTGACCGAGGCGATCCGCACGCAGGAGGCGTCGGAGGCCGCCTCGAGGCTCGCCACGAACCAGGCTGTGCGAGCCGCACTCGTCGCAAAGCAGCGCGAGCTGCTCGGCGCCGGCGACTGGGTGGCCGAGGGCCGCGACATCGGCACCGTCGTTGCGCCCGATGCGGCCGTCAAGGTGTTCCTGACCGCGAGCCCTGAGGAGCGTGCGCGGCGGCGCGCCGAGGAGCTCGGCACCGATTGGCGCGTCGTCCTCCAGGACCAGACGCTTCGTGACGAGCGCGACCGAGCGCGCGAGCACTCGCCGCTGCGCGCCGCCGAGGACGCGATCGAGCTCGACTCCACAGGGCGCACCAGCGAGGATGTCGTGCACCAGATCGCGAAGCTCGTGCGCCAGGCCGGCTAGCCGATGGCCCTGCCCAAGGTCGCGATCGTCGGCTACCCGAACGTCGGCAAGTCGACGCTCGTCAACCGCCTCACACAGACGCGCGAGGCCGTCGTCCACGAGCAGTCGGGCGTCACGCGCGACCGCAAGGAGGTCGAGACCGAGTGGAACGGCCGCCGCTTCGTGCTCGTCGACACCGGCGGCGTCGACCTCGAGGAGCGCGACGACCTCGCCCGCGCCGTCCAGCTGCAGGCGCGCCGGGCGATGGCGGAGGCGGCGGTCGTCGTGCTGGTGGTCGACGCCCGCGCCGGACTGCGCCCGGGCGACGCCGAGCTCGCGCAGACGCTGCGCCGGGCGCCCGTGCCGGTAGTGCTCGCCGCCAACAAGGTCGACGACGCGCGTGCGATCGCCTACGCCGCCGAGTTCCACCGGCTCGGACTGGGAGAGCCGGTGGCCGTGTCGGCAACGCAGGGCCTCGGCTCGGGCGATCTGCTCGACCGCGTCGCCGGGCTGCTCGCGGATGCGCCCCCAGAGCCCGACGAGGACGCCCCGCGCCTGGCGGTGATCGGGCGCCCGAACGTCGGCAAGTCCTCGCTCGTGAACGCGTTCCTAGGCGAGCAGCGGGTGATCGTCTCGAACGTCGCCGGCACCACGCGCGACGCGATCGACACGCGCCTCGAGGTCGACGGCAAGCCGGTGCTGCTGGTCGACACCGCCGGGCTGCGGCGGCGCGCCAAAGTCGCGGGCACCGTCGACTACTACGCGCAGATCCGCTCCGAGCGGGCCGCCGAGCGCGCCGACGTGGCGATCGTCGTCTGCGATGCATCCGAGGGCGTCACGAGCGAGGACATGCGGATCGCGGAGCTCGCGATGAAGGCGGGCTGCGCCACCGTGCTCGCGCTCAACAAGTGGGACGTGAACGACTCAGACCTCGACTTCGTTCGCGCCCGCGTGAAGCAGAAGCTGCGCCTGCGGCCGAAGGTGATGACCCTCTCGGCGCTCACGGGCCGGGGCGTGAGGCGGCTGCTCGACCAGTCGCTCGTGCTGGCCGAGCGGGTGCGCCAGCGGCTCCCGACTCCCGAGCTCAACCGCTTCCTGTCGAACCTCCAGGCCACACGCCAGCCGCCGGCCGTGCGCGGGCGACGGATGCGGATGTACTACATGACCCAGTTCGAGACCCGTCCACCGCGCTTCGCGATCCAGGTCTCCGACCGCAGTCGGCTGACCCGCGACTACGCCTACTTCCTCGAGAACCGCCTGCGTGAGCGCTACGGGCTCGAGGGCGTGCCGCTCGTGATCGACTTCAACGGGCGCGACTCGGACCGGCGCGCGGGTGGGCGGCAGGAGCGCCCGGAGCGTGAGGCGGCGCCTACCCCCGCAGTTCCACCTGGCCGTCCTTGACGCGGACGGCGTAGGTCGGTTGGGGGGCCGTCGCCGGCCCGCGCACCACAGACCCGTCGTCGAGGCGGAAGACGCTCTGGTGGATCGGGCAGGTGACGCAGCCGTTCTCGACCGAGCCGCCGTCGAGCTGCCCGCCGCGATGCGTGCAGCTGTTCGAGATCGCCGAGATGCGGCCGCCGTGCTTCGTGACGAGCGCCGCGACGCCACCGAAGTCGACCTGGCGCGGCTCGCCCTCGCCGAGGTCGCTCTCGGCGAGCACGGGGGTCCACTCGCTCGGTGGGTACTCGAACGTGGTGGCGTCGACGCCGACCCCAAGCCCGTAGGACAGGTGGCCACCGATCCAGCCGCCGACCCCCATCGCGCCGCCTCCGAGCAGTCCGAGCGTCACTCCGAGGCCGCGGCGGCCACGCCTGCGCGCGACGTAGGAGGCGGTGTAGAGCGTCAGCGCGGCGGAGTTCGCCCACGCGTGCACGAGCCCCGTGCGCCGGTCCGGGCCGATCGTGTCGGCCCAGTCGGAGAGCCCTGAGGCGATCGTGGGAAGCGACGCGAGGATCCCGATCCCGACCAGGCGGTCGGCGCCGTCCTCCGCGTCCTCGCCGCCGAGCAGGTCCAGCAGCATCGCGCTCGTCCAGGTGCCGATCGGCACGTCGGTCAGCAGCGGGTGCAGTGCGTGGCCGAGCCACGTGCCGCTGAGGAGGTCCTTGACCGGCCCCGCGGGCAGCGCCTGCTTGACGGCCGAGGCGAGGCTCTCCCCGATCGCGTCGAGCTGCTCGAGCTCACCGAGGCGCTCGGCGACCCCGTGCAGCGCGGGGCTCGCCGGCTCGGGCGCCGCGTGGTAGGAGTCGAACTGCGGGCTGTCGGCCATGGCGTCCTTCCGCTTGCCTCGGGTGCGGCGGCGGACGCTACACGAGCGGCGGAGCCCGCCGCTAGTCTCCGCTGCGCGAATTGCTGGCCTCAGTCCCCGACTCCCGGAGTTGTCAAACCCTTCCATGAGCGCACACCTGTCTGACAACGAGTACCTCTTCACCTCCGAGTCGGTCACCGAGGGCCACCCCGACAAGATGGCCGACCAGATCTCGGACGGCGTGCTCGACGCCGTTATGCGCGACGACCCCGACGGCCGCGTCGCCTGCGAGACGCTGGTCAACACCGGTCTCGTCGTCGTCTCGGGCGAGATAACGACTGACACCTACGTCGACGTGCCGAAGATCGTGCGCCAGACGGTCAAGAAGATCGGCTACGACAACGCCGCCTACGGCTTCGACTGCAACACCTGCGCCGTCATCTCGGCGATCGACGAGCAGTCGCCCGACATCGCCCAGGGTGTCGACGAGGCCTACGAGCGCCGCCACGTCTCCTCGTCGGACGACGAGGCGGACGTCGCCGGCGCCGGCGACCAGGGGATGATGTTCGGCTACGCCACGCGTGAGACGAGGGAGCTCATGCCGATGCCGATCTCGCTCGCGCACAAGCTCGCGCAGCGCCTCGCCGAGGTGCGCCGCGGCGATGTCCTGCCCTACCTGCGCCCCGACGGCAAGACCCAGGTCACCGTCCGCTACGAGCACGATCAGCCGATCGAGATCGAGCAGATCCTGATTTCGACCCAGCACAAGCCCGGGATCGACTCGCAGACCTTGATCCGTCCGGACCTCTGGGAGCACGTCGTTCAGCCGATCCTGCCGCCAGAGCTCTACGACTCGCGCAAGCTGCTCGACTCCTTCCTCGTCAACCCGACCGGGAAGTTCGAGGTCGGCGGACCGATGGGCGACTGCGGCCTCACCGGGCGCAAGATCATCGTCGACACCTACGGCGGGATGGCGCGCCACGGCGGCGGCGCCTTCTCGGGCAAGGACCCCTCGAAGGTCGACCGCTCGGCCGCCTACGCCGCGCGCTACGTCGCCAAGAATGTCGTCGCCGCCGGGCTCGCGGATCGCTGTGAGATCCAGGTCGCCTACGCGATCGGCGTCGCGAAGCCCGTCTCCCTGATGGTCGAGTGCTACGGCACCGAACGGATCTCGAAGGCGAAGATCGCCGAGCTCATCTCGGAGCACTTCGACCTGCGCCCCGGGGCCTTTCGCAAGTACCTGGACCTGCACCGCCCGATCTACCAGAAGACCGCCGCCTACGGGCACTTCGGTCGCGAGGATCGCGACTTCACCTGGGAGCGCACCGACCGGGCCAAGGCGCTGCGGGCGGCCGCGGGGCTCGAGGAGCGCCAGCCGGCGCAGGCGTGAGGGCAACCGCATAGCGCTACGCGACGCTCGGAGCGTTCTTCCTGCCTTGCCTGCTCCTGTTCGCTGAACCTGCGCGAGATGGCGGACACGCTCTGAGCTCGTAGGGGACGCTCCTCCCTCAAGCCGCACCGGCGACTGCCGATAGTCCCCGGGTGAGGCTAAGGAGGACCGATGGCCGTCGATGACCGTACGAAGACCAACGGCTCGAGCGCGGCCGAGCGCCGGCGCGAGGCGCGCCGGGTAGCCGACAAGCGCGCGCCGCGTCGCACCGCCGCCGACCAGAGGGCGCTCGACGACCTGCTCGCCGCCCTTACGCTCGCCCGCGAAGGCGACTTCTCGGGACGTCTGCCCGAGGCCGCGCGCGACGGCGTGCTGAGCGAGATCGCGGCCGCCTACAACGAGGTCGTGGACCGCAACGCGCGGCTCGCGGATGAGCTCCGGCGCGTGCGCGGCGTGGTCGGGCGCGAGGGCATGATGAGCGAGCGGGCGTCGCTCGGCGACGCCGGCGGGGAGTGGGCGGAGTCGGTCGAGGCGGTCAACTCGCTGATCGACGACCTGGCCCGCCCCTCGACCGAGGTTGGCCGCGTGCTCGTGGCGGTCGCGAGAGGCGACCTGTCGCAGAAGATGGCGCTCGAGATCGAGGGCCAGCCGGTGAAGGGCGAGTTCCTGCGCATCGGCACGACCGTCAACCAGATGGTCGACCAGCTGCGCTCGTTCGCCGCCGAGGTCTCGCGCGTCGCGAAGGAGGTCGGCACAGACGGCAAGCTCGGCGGCCAGGCCGAGGTCGAGGGCGTCTCCGGTACCTGGAAGGACCTGACCGAGAACGTCAACTTCATGG
>Ga0183260_10001058_pt1 | contig 23420 bp, 16 predicted proteins | sample AntDrymUQ4972206_2_FD_129768 | JGI IMG/M metagenome (GOLD analysis project Ga0183260, IMG submission 129768) | Polar desert sand microbial communities from Dry Valleys, Antarctica - metaG UQ497 (22.06) (version 2) (version 2) | ecosystem: Environmental > Terrestrial > Soil > Desert | place... | reverse complement strand
GTCGCGTAGGACGCGGTAGGGGAAGCGCACCTCGCAGTGGTTGTCGCGACGGACGATCGTGACGTTGATCTTGTCCTCGCGCCGTACTCGCTCCTGCACGATCACCGCCAAACCGACCGCGCGCACCCAGGCCGCGGCCCGTTCGAGCTCGTCCACGTCACGGGCCACCCGCGCTCCGCTGCGATGGCGAACGCGACCGTCGACGACGGCGGCGGAGCACAGCGCCTTGACGAAGACCGGTGCGCCGAGCGCCGCGAGCGCCTCACTCGCCTGCTTATCGCCTTCGAGAGGCAGGGTCGCCGGATACCGTACGCCGGCGGCGCCTGCGATCTTGCCCAACTCGACCTTGTCGACGAGGCGCTCGAGTCCGCCCCTGGCGAGCGGCACGGTCGGCACGTGGGGTGGATTCGCGCGCAGGAGGGCGATTGTCGGATCCTCGGCACTCACGATCAGCGCGTAGCCGTGCTCGTGCGTCAGCCGCTCGAGCCACGCGAGCCCGTCGGCGACGTGGTGGAAGCGGCTGACGTACCGCGAGCTGCGACAGAGGGCGTCGGCGGCGGTGGCTGCCGCGCCCACGGGGTAACCAGCCCGGCCGAGCGCTCGACAGATCGCGAGTCCCTGACGGGTCTGCGCGTCGAGGACGAGGACGGGAGGACGCTCGACGGTCAACGCGACCTCAGCCGTTGCGCTGCCTTGCGCAGAAGCGGATACGCGGCCCGACGATAGGCGATCCGCGCGAGTGGGAGAGGGCGCAGCCGCGCACCGTGGAGCGCGCCATGTGGCCTCACACGGGTCGCGAAGGGGAGCTTGTACGGCTCGGCATCGCCCAGCAGCTCGACGCCGTCCAGGCCGGATGCGAACGCCGCCTCGATCTCGGCGAGGAGCAGCACGCGACCCGGCGAGAAGCGCCCGAACTCCTCGTCGATGCTCCCTTTGGGAATCCAGACGCGGCCGTGGGAGACGAGGCAGAGATCGAAGGCGACGAGCCGCTCCCGAGCGGTGATGCGCGAAAACCGGAGCTCCCCGCGGGCGTGGAACGCTCGCGCCATCTCGCGATAAAAGCGATCCGTCGGGTCGTCGTCCAGGATGGCGGTGCCCCGTCGTCCCTTCCAGCCTGAGGCTTCGACAGCGAGCGCTTGCTCGAGCTCCTGCTCGAGCTCGACAGGCTGCGCGAGCGATTCGACCCGCGCGCCCACGTCGTGCTCCAGGCGCCGGGCGAGGCGGCGGAGCTCCTTCGTGCGTCGACCGCTGAGGGAGCCAACTCGGCGACTCTCCTGCGGCTCGACGACCGGTGCGTGCCGGCGCGGCTCGATCCACGTCAGCGGTCGCCGCGCGTCCAACGCGTCCCGCAGGACGTCCACGGTCGGATCGTCGAGCGCGAGCTCGCCGAGCACGACGTGCGAGGCCGGTGACCGCGCCAGCGCGTCGCCGAGCGCACCGATCGCTTGGGCGTCGCCGAGCGTGCTGAACCACGGTGTGTGCGCGTTCGTCGGCGCAGCGAGCAGACCCCCGTCCGCGATCGTCGGCAGCACCCCGGCGAGCCAGTCGCCGCGCCAGGCGGTGAAGACGGCGAGGTCGCGTCCGGGCGCGAAGGCGTCGAGCCATGCGCACAGCCAGGCGTGGCGCGCGAACGGGTGCCCTGCACGATCCGCCAGCGCGTCCCAGGCAGTTGCAAGGCTGTCGAGATCGCGTCGCTCGCCGATCAGCTCGATTCGGTCCTGCAACGCTCAGAGGCCCCGGGAGGTCGCCGCGAAGAACGGTGCGTGACGCTTCTGCAGCTGCTGCCGCAGATGCTCGACGTCAAGCGTCGTCGTCGTGAGGGACGAGACCCCGTGGACGCGGTAGCGCCCGACGATCTCCCGGACGTAGGTGCCGTGCATGCCGGCCATCGCGAAGCTCAGCCAAAGGTCGTAATCCTCCCAGCCGAGCTCCATCGACTGCTCGGTCACGTACCCACCCACCCGGCGCCAACCGTCGGCGCGGATCAGCGCCATCGCGTCGATGTAGTGCTCGTCCGCGAGCCTCGTCGCATCCCAGGAGTGGGTGTTGATCAGGTCGACACTCTGGTCACGAGAGAAGCGCTCGAGCAAGCCGTAGGCATACCCTGCAACCGAATCGGCCTCGAGCGCGGCGCGCAGCTTCGCGAGTCCGCGCGGATAGACGACGTTGTCTGCATCGAGAACGAAGACATAGGGGGCGCGGACGTAGGTGAATGCGTGGTTTCGCGCGCGCTGCACACCGGTGTTGATCCGCTGCTCTACCAGCGTCAGCTGCTCGTCCTCGTGCCTGGACATGAACGTCTTGACCGTTTCGACGGACGAGTCCGTCGAGGCATCGTCGACGACGATGACCTCTACCACGACGTCCTCGGATGTGAGCGCCGAGACGAGTGCGTCCTCGACGAAGCGTCCGTAGTTGTGGAGGCTGATGAGGACGGAGACGTCCGGTGCGGTACTCTGCTCCACGGCTCTCGTACGCGTGACCTCGGTGAGGGGGCGCTCGGGAGTCTCGAGGGCGTGCTGCATGCGGGCGAGCTGGCGACGCATCAGGCGCAGGTCGAGGAACAGCTTCTTGAGCACTGCGTTCTGCTTCGTCGCGAGCGCCGTCAGTTCCTCGAAGCGGGGATCGGCGCTGGTCTCCGGCGGTGGGGCGGGCGTGACAGTCGGGTCTGGAGGGCGGTGGCGACGCTCGCGCGGTGACTCCCGTGCGAGCGTCTCCGCGAGTTCCGCCAGGGCAGCAGTCGACCGCTGGAGGGGAAGCTCGTCGCGGAGGAAACGGTATGCGTCAGCCCGGATCCGGCGAATCCCGTCGGGGTCGTCGAGCACTGTGGCGAGCGTCGGTCCCAAGTTGCCTGGCGCGGCCTCGACGAAGTGCAGGCCCGCGCGCAGGGGCGAAGTGTCAGGCGTCTCGTCGGCCACCACCACAGAGCCGTTGCAGATCGCGCGCACGGCGCCGAGCCAGTCGAAGCCCGTGTCGTCGGCGCCTTGCAGGTGCAGGGACGTCAGTGCGCGCGCGAGCAGCGCGCCATGCTCCTCGGGCGCCACATCGTCCAGGACGAGGCCGCTCAGCGTCGAGCTGCTGTCGGGGAGATGGATCGTCACGTCGCGCTCGGAGAGGACCGCGGCCGCCTCAGCGAGTGCCTGGAGTCTTCGAGGAGTCCCCGCTCCGACGAGCACGGCATCGATGGTGCGCTCGGTCTCGGCGCCGGCGCGGCGGTCGAAGGTTTCGTGGTAACCGAGCGTGAAGCGGCGAACGCGCCGGCCGAGGCGCTTGAAGGCCGCGACGCCCGCATCGGACACGTGCAGCAGGCCACCCGCCTGCTGAGCGAACGGGAGCGTTACGTCCCACTCCGGCGACGAGGGATGGGCGAGAACGAGGAAGAGGCTGCGGCCGAGCATGCGTTGTAGCCGCTCGCCATCCGCCTCGACGAGGGCGGGCAGGGTCTCGTGGGGTGCGACGACGAGCGTGACGGTCTTCGCGGCGGAGTCAGGCGGGCGCCTGACCGTGCGCGTGCGCACGCCGGCCCGCTCGAGATCCGATTGGATCGCAGTCGCGAGCGCAGCGACCGGGAGGGAAGTCCCCCGCCCGAGAAGAATGTCGACGGTGTCAGGCAAACGCTCGCATTATGCGAGATAACAGCCGTGAGCCTCTCCTCTGTGTCGCACGAAGACTCATCCCCCCGTCGTCTGGCGTTCGTCGGCCTTGGCCGGGCGGCGGGTCTGTCACTCGCGGCGCTCGACGACCGAGACGACATCGTGATCGTCGGCGGCGTCGATCCGCGGGGTGTGGAGGCCATGACGAGGCTTCCCTCGACCGCGCCGGTCGTCGGGCGGAGTGAGGAGCTGCCGAGCTTCGACATCGCGATCGTCGCCACCCCGACGCCTTCACATGTCGAGGACTGTCGCCGACTGTTCGGGCATTGCGAAGGCGGCGAGCTGATCCTCTGCGAGAAGCCGCTCGCGCTCGTCTCCGGCGAAGCCGAGGCTCTATTTGCGGACGCACGCAGCGCGGGGGTCGAGCTCAGGGTGCTCCTGCACTACGCCTATGCACCCGAGGTTCTCTGGGCGCGGCGCCGCCTCGGAATAGAGCCACCAGTCGAGTCATTCGCGGCTTACTTTCGGGATCCGTACGGCGAAGGATTGTTCGAGCGCGCGGCCGTGCTCGGAACCAGCTGGGTCGACTTGGGGGTGAACGCCCTCAGCGTGCTCGAGCGTCTGGTTACGCTCGAAACCGCCGATCCCCTCCGCAGCTCGATTCAGCTCGGCGTCGTGCGAGTTGGCTTCAGCGCCGCCGGAGGTATGGGCGAGGGAACGATCATGACCGCCTGGGGAGACGGGGATCCCGTCAAGCGGACGAGCTTGCGCCTCCGCGATGGGCCGCGCGTCGACCTCGACCACGTTCGAGGAAGCGTAAGTGTCGACGGCCGCGAGCTCTACCGCTCGCGGGGCCAGCCGATCAGCGAGCGCTACCGGACGATGCTCGCCGCGCACCTCGATGGCAGCGAGCTCGTGCACACGAACGCGGCGACGATCGACCTCCATCGTGTGCTCGCTGCGGGAGACATCGGTAGATGACCGATGGGCCGCAACGGGACGAAGGGGGATCGCTCGCGCGTGCCTCCGGCGAGCTCTTCGCGGCGCGGCTCGTCGCGAGCCTCGGCTTCCTCGTCGTCGTAGTCGTTCTCTCCAGGAGCCTGGGGCCGTCAGGGCGAGGCGTGCTCGCTTTCGTAACGGTCGCAGCGCTACTCGTCGCGAAGATCGCCGAGGTCGGCCTCGGCGCGGCCGCCGTCTTCTTCGCTGCTCGGCGGCCGCGCGAACGGGCAGCGCTACTCACGACCCAACTTGCCTTCGTCGTCTCCTCGACCGCCGTCTTGATGGGCGCGATCGCCACGTTGCTCCTGATCGTGCCCGGTGCGAGGCCGGACGGCCTCGACGAGACGCTGCTCGTCCTGCTTGTGCCCGCCACCGTGCTCACCGCCGTGACGGAATGGAGCCTCGCCTTCCTGCTGGGCGCTCGCCGGACGCGAGCACAGGCGATCGGGACGGTTGTCGGGCCCTGGCTGTATGCCGGCGCCCTGGGGATTGTGAGCCTCGTGACCGAACTGGACGTCGTCTCGGCCGCGGTCGCATGGGTGATCGGCTATCTCGCGTGGTCGATTGCGCTGGTCGGGCTGTCTGTCCGCGCGGTCGGTCTCGCACGACCGAGCCGGGCAATGCTCTCCGAGTCGCTCGGATTCGGGCTGCGTGCGTTGGGAGGTGGGCTCGCGAGGACGCTGAACGCACGATTCGACCAGCTTCTGCTCGCGTACCTCTCGACGCAGGCTGCGCTCGGTGTCTACGCCGTTGCGGTCAACGCGTCCGAGGTGCTCCTCTATCTCCCGGCAGCGATCGCGATGGCGTTCGCGCCCGCAGCCGCGGTAACTTCGCACGATGAGCGGTCCGGGCGCACGCTGCGGGCGCTGCGTGTCGCGTTGCTGCTGACCGCGGCGAGTCTTGTTCCGTCGCTCATCTTGGGCCCGCTCTTAATTCCGGCCGTCTTCGGCAAGGCATTCTCCGACTCGGTAACGCCTTTCCTCGTGCTCGTTCCCGGTGCGATCGGTTATGTGCTGCTGCGCATCTTCTCGGCCGCGCTCCTTGGCTCGTCCCTCCCGGGAAGGGCATCCGCTGCGGCTCTCGCCTCGCTCGGCTCGGGCATCGCGCTGGTCGTCATCCTCGCGCCACCGTTCGGCGCAACCGGCGCAGCGGTGGCCGCCACTGCGGCGCTCTGGCTCGGCGGGATAGTCGCCGCAGGACTTTATCGCGCCTCCGCCCCGTTCGAGGTCCGGGAGCTCGTTCCCCGTCGGGCGGACGTACACCTCGTCGCTGAGCGTGCCCGGTCGCTCGGGTCACGCCGACATCGTTAGCGTCGCACGCGCGTGACAAGCGGCTCGAGCGCCGAGTAGGCGCTGCGAACGATCGTGTGGCGGCGCACTGCGACATAGCGTCCAGACGTCTTGAACGCGAACAGAAGCCGCCCATCGGCGTGATAGATGGGCACCCGGGTGATCGCGTACCGACCGGCGCTGGGCACGTCGGTCGTGAAGCCGGCCTGGAAGCCCGCCGCCTCGGCCGCCTCGATGCCTGCCCCGCTCGTCCGCCCGTAGGGCCAGGCGACGAACCGCGGCCGCTTCCCGACGAGCTCGGAGAGACGGTTCGCCGACTCCCGCAGGTCCGCCTCGATGCTCCGCGCGCTCAGCTGCCCGACGTCCGCGTGCGTGTGCCCGTGGCTCCCGAGCTCGACCCCCCGCCGGTCGAGCTCGACAACGTCCTCGACACTCATGAGCTCCTCGAGGGAGCTCGGGCCGATGGCGGGCTCGCCCCCGTCACCCAGCCACCGGGTGGTGAGGAAGACGGTCGACGGGAAGCCGTATCGTTCGAGCAGGGGCAGCGCTTCGGTGAGGACGCTCTGAAACCCGTCGTCGAAGGTGATAGCCACGCGCGGACGTCCACTCTCGCCGTGGCCGGCGAGAAGCTGCTCGAGGCCGACGACGCGCCGGTTTCGCGCGAGAAAGCGGAGTTGCCGCTCGAGCTCCTCCACGTCGACGTACAACGCGTCGTGCTCGGCACCGGGCGGGCTAGGGCCGATCGCGTGGTACACGATGATCGTCTCACGGGCGCTCACAGCGGCGAGCATAGACGGCCGTCCCGGAGCCGCCCGTTGCCTGGCGGGGACCGTGCCGGACGGCGCCGAGTAGGCTCCGGCGGGACGCGCGCTTGATCGACCTGCATACCCACGTCCTCCCGGGGCTCGACGACGGTGTCGCGGATGCCGCCGCCGCTCTCGCGCTCGTCCGGCGTTCGGTGGCCGGTGGCGTGTCGACGATCGCCGCCACGCCTCACGTACGCGAGGACTATCCGACGACGCCCGAGCAAATGGAGGCTGCGCTCGCCGCGCTCGCCGCCGCTGCGTCCGCTGTCGGTCTGGAGGTCGACCTGCGCGGGGGCGCCGAGATCGCCGTCGACCGGGTGCGGGAGCTGAGCGACGAGGAGCTCGGCCGCTTCGGGCTCGGTGGGAATCCGGGGGTCATCCTGCTCGAGTTCCCCTACTTCGGGTGGTCGCTTGGGCTGGGCTTTGCGTGCGCGCGGCTGCGGCGCCTCGGCATCGTGCCGGTAGTCGCTCATCCGGAGCGAAACGGGGAGGTGCAGGCGCAGCCGCGGCGGCTCGAGGAGCTCGTCACCGGAGGTGCGCTTGTCCAGCTCACGACCGGCTCTCTGGCGGGTGCCTTCGGGTCGCGCGCCCGCACGACCGCGCTGCGGCTCCTCGACCTCCGGCTCGCGCACCTCCTCGCGACGGATTCCCACGGCTCGTCCCGCGACGTCGGCCTCTCCGAGGCGCGGGCCGAGCTCGCCGACGACCCGCTCGCCGATTGGCTCGCCGACGACGTTCCGCGCGCGCTCTTATCGGGCCGGCCGTTGCCGCCGCGACCGCGCGGAGAGCCACGACGGCACCTCTCGCGGCTTCGCACCATCTTCACGGAAAGGGGCAGGATATCCGGCCGACACTGACTAACATGAGTGGGTCGAATGGATCACGATCTGTCCACGAACGACACGGCCCAGGGCGACCTCCGTGGGTTCGTCTCGCTCATCCGGCGGCAGCTGCCGCTGATCCTCGTCGTCGCCCTGGCGACGGGCGCGGTCACGCTTGCCGTCTCCCTGACGCGCACGGAGCGTTACCGGGCGACCGCTGACGTTCTCTACGTCGATCCGCAGTCGGGGCCGTCGATCACCACCGACGACGCCGAGCGTGCGGTAGCGACTTTCGTGGAGCTCGCGACCACCGAGGAGGTGCTCGGCCCGGTGGCGACCGAGCGCGGCCTCTCGACCACGCGCCTTCGCCGGGACCTGTCGGTGCGCGGCGACCGCAACGCGAACATCATCTCCTTCACGGCGATCGCCGGCACCGCGACCGCCTCGGCGGGCATCGCCAACGACGTCGCGCAGTCGCTCGTCCGCTGGCGCGACGGCCAGCGCGAACGCCAGGTCGGGGCACGGATCGAGTTCCTGCGCCAGCAGCTCACCTCGCTCGCGGGTCGGACCGCGCCCAGCGACGTCGCGGCCGCAGCGGACATCCGCACGCAGCTCGCCCAGGCCCTGGCGGAGCTCGCCGTCCCCAGCGCGGAGCTGACGATCGTCAGCCTGGCACGGGTGCCGCGGGCGGCATACACGCCTCAGCCGATCCGTGACGGGATCATCGGCCTCCTCGCCGGGACCGTGCTCGGTGTCTTCTTCGCCGCCATCCGCGACCGGCTGGACAGGCGGCTCCGAACGGTCGAGGAGGTCGAGGCGCACTACCCATATCCGCTGCTCGGGGTCGTGCCTCAGGTGTCGGGCTCGGCCGCGCTCAAGCACGTCTCGGACGCGGACACCCACTCGCCTCTCGCCGACGCGTACCGCACCGTGCGCACCAACCTGATGCTTGTCACCCTGCACGATCGGAGGGCGTCAGCCCGAGGCGACGTCTGGGTTGTCTCCTCCGCCGTCTCCGCGGAAGGCAAGAGCGCGGCGGTCGCGAACCTGGCGCGGGCGCTCGCAGCTTCGGGCTCGCGGGTGCTCGCGATCTCCGCCGACCTCCACCAGCCATCCCTCCACAAGTACTTCGGCGTCTCCGTCGCCGGCTGGCAGGGCCTCACGGACGTGTTGCTCGGCGACGTTAGCCTCGATGCTGCCGCTCGGGTCGTCCATCAACCGCGCAAGGTGGCGCCGCAGCACGGGCACGTCGCGCTGCTCGGCAACGAGGCGACCTTCACGGACCCTGTCGTGCTCTACCAGTCGCCGGCGATGGGAAGCCTGATCGAACGCGCCCGTGAGCTCTACGACGCGATCCTGATCGACACCTCGCCGGTGCTGGCGACGGGTGAGGCGTCGCTGCTCTCGCGCCTCGCCGACGGCGTCATCATGGTTGCGCGGCTCGACCACCTTACGAAGCACCAGGCAACACGGGCCGCGCGGTCGCTGGCGACGGTCGGCGTTACGCCGCTCGGCGTTCTCGCCACCGGCTACCGCGATGCCGCGAGCTACGCGTACGGCTACAGCCATCGTCCGAGCGACGACGACAGCGTCGGAGGCCTCGAGGAGGAACCTCCGGTTCAGCAGCGGCTCGCCGTTCGCGGTTCGTGATGAGAGAGCGCGGCCCGATCCGCGCCAAGGTGGATCGGCCGGGGCCGGGGATTGGCCTCGTCGATCTGGTCGCCGGCGGAGCGGTCGTCCTGGCCGGTGCGCTGATCGCGACCGAGGTCACGAAGACGACGAACGACACCAGCGCCGCGCTGCTCCTCGGCGGCTTCGTCGCGCTCGGCGCGGTTGCGTTGATCGCGCTGATCGCGCCGCTCTGGCTCTTCGTCGCCGCCTTCGTCATGCTCGCCGCGGTCTTCGTCGAGCCCGCCCCGGTGGACGTACTCTTTATCGCGCTCATGGGCCTGAGCTTCGGGTCACGCCGGGTCTCCCCACGGCTTCCGGGAGCGATCTCGGCGGTGCTCGGCCTCCTCATCGCTGTCGGTCTGATCTCGACCATGAACGCAGCGGAGTTCGCGCGCGCTGTTCGCTTCGAGCTGATCACGCTCTACCTCATCGCCCTGGCGGTCTGGCTGACCTGGATGTTTCGGGACGCTCGGGCAACGAGGCTCGCGCTCCACGGCTACGTCATCGGCGCGACGGCGACCGCGGGAATCGCCGCGGTCGCCCGGTTCGTGCCCTTCCCCAGCAGCGAGCTCTTCCTCTACGACGAGTTCCGTGCGCAAGGCCTCTTCGAGGACCCGAACGTGTTCGCCGCGTTCCTCGTCCCCGCGGCGGCGATCGCCCTCGAGGAGGTCGCCCGTCCCCGGCTACTGCCGTGGTCACGGACCGTGTCGGGAATCGTCTTCGCGATTCTCTGCACGGGCACGATCGTCGCGTTCTCGCGGGCCGGCTGGCTCAACCTCGCACTCGCCTGCACGACGATCCTCCTCGCCACCGCCTTCAGGCGCGGGGGCCTGAGGCTCGCCGTCCGCTCGGCGGGGGCGGTGGTCGTGACGCTGATCGTCGGGCTGGTGCTGCTCGCCGCGACCGGGTCACTCGCCTTCCTCCAAGAGCGGTCGCAGCTTGCGGCGCAGTCGTACGACGAGGAGCGGTTCAGCGCTCAGTCGTCGGCGGTCGCGGCGATGACCGACCACACGTTCGGCCACGGCCCGGGCCAGGTCGAGGTCGGCTTCGAGGTGGCGACGCACAGCCTCTACGTGCGCTCCGCGTACGAGCAGGGCGTTGGCGGGGTGGTGCTGGCGACGGCGCTCCTCGTCGCGACCCTGGCGTTCGCCTGGGGCCTGCTCGTGCGGGACGCGTCGGTGCACGGTGTCGGCTCGGCCGCGCTCTTCGGCTCCTGGCTCGGCGTCGTGGCGAGTAGCTTCTTCATCGACACCCTGCACTGGCGCCACCTCTGGATGCTCGCCGCGTTGATCTGGGTCGGCGCGGTCGGAGCCACCGGCAGTTCGCGGGGCGACAGAGGCCAGCGCCGCGGCGCGACGGAGCCGCAGAACCCGCCATCAAGACCGGGGATCCGTCGTCCGATACAGACGGGGAGGGCCGTGCCGGCTCGCGGCACGTATCTCACGCGATGATTCCCACGCCGATGACCGCGCTGGTCGACCACGACACCCATCCGGAGCACGTCGAGGCCCTGCCGCCGAAGTCCCGCGGCTTCGAGTCGGCAGGCTGGTGGAGGACGGCCGGCTGCCTCCTCGTCGTTTCGGTGGTGGTGTACTCGATCCTGCGGCTCGAGGACGGGACGACCTCCAGGCACGCGGCCTCGGTCGCGGTGCTGATCGCCTTCGTCTGGCTCCCGTTCCTCCGCTGGTCGACGCAGGCCGCTCGCGCGATGCCGCTCGCGTTCGGTCCGTTCTCCGTTGCGGCCGCGTCGGCGGCACTCGGCTTCGTTGCCACGTCGGCGATCGCGTTCCTGATTCCCGCCTTGGACGTCCGACCGGTCAACCTCGTCGCGATTGCGGTGATCACCTTTGCGCTCTCCGCGGTCTGGGAGGCCTCCGTCCGTCGCGCCGCGCTGGCGCCCGACCGCGTCCTCCTCGTGGGCGGTGGAGAGTCGGCCGCCGAGCTCATCGAGGACGTGCGGCGCGAATCGCAGCGCTTCCGAATCGTCGGAGTCGTCGTCGACGACCGCGGGATGCCGCTCGGCGAGGCGTCGCCGTACGTGGTCTCGAGCCTGGGCGACGCGATCGAGACCCTGGCGCCGAACCTCGTCGTCGTCGCCGTCGACCGCGGCCGGCCGGAGGTGTTCCAACGGCTACTCGACTCCGCCTACGAGGACTTCCGGATGGTCGGGCTGCCGGAGTTCTACGAGGTCGCGTTCGGGAAGCTCCCTGTCCGCGAGCTGACGCCGGCGTGGTTCATGAGCACGCTTCATCTCTACAACCGGCCCTACAACCGGTCGGCCAAGCGTGCATTCGACTTCGTAGCGGCCTCGATCGGGATGCTGGCCGCGCTACCGGTGCTCCCGCTGATCGCATTGCTCGTGAAGCTGACGCCAGGCCCGCTCCTCTACAAGCAGACGCGCCTCGGAGAGCACGGTCGGGAGTTCACGATCCTCAAGTTCCGCTCGATGCGGCCCGAGGCGGAGAAGGACGGGGACGCACGCTGGGCGGCGCATGACGACCCCCGGATCATTCCGGGAGGGCGCTTGCTGCGCAAGGCCCGCCTCGATGAGATCCCGCAGCTCTGGAACGTCCTGCGAGGGGACATGTCCATCGTCGGGCCCCGCCCGGAGCGCCCGGAGTTCATGGCACGTCTCGAGGAGGACGTCCCTTTCTGGTCGCAGCGCCTCCTGACCCGTCCCGGCATCACGGGCTGGGCGCAGGTCAGTGCCGCGTATTCCTTCGACGAGCTCGGCGCCGAGGAGAAGCTCGCCTACGACCTGTGGTACCTGCGCCACCGCAGTCTTGCGCTCGACACGGTCATCTGCCTGAAGACGGTGACGACGATGCTGACGGGCGCGGGCGCGCGCTGACCTCGACCGGCTCGGTCAGCTCTTCATGCGATAGGTGACGAGCTTGCCGCGGAACGCGAGCTGCGCGAGCTCGAGCGTCGCGTAGACGATGTAGCGCTGGGTGGCGAAGAAGCGCGGATGACACGCCTGCAGCGCGACCTGCTCGATCCCGCGCGAACGTAGGACGGAGAGTTCCGTTGCCGACACGATCCGGTGCGAGCCCACCCGGTAGATCAGCGTCCCGTAGGGAAGCTCCACCACTGCGCGGTCGCCGGGCCGGAGACGGTCGATGTGCGCGAACGGTGCGCCGAACGTTGTGCGGTGCCCGGCGATGTACGTCAGCTCCCCCTCGCCCGGGACGAACGTCTTCGAATGCCGTCCGGGCCCCTGGCGTAGGTCCCTGCCGTCCGTCCCCTCGACCACGATCGTGTTGAGGTCGAGCGCGGGCACACGGAGCCGGGCGATCGGGTCGCCCGCCACGAGCGTGCGCCGGTATGCCATCGCGTCGCGCCGCAGCCGCTCGAGGACGGCGGACGTCGCGGGACGAGGCACTGCGGCCGTCGCGTCCGGCGCCGCGGCTTCGTCCTTCTCCGGAACCACGAGACCGGCTCTGTCGTGGGCGAGGGAGAGGCGTTCCTCGTAGGCGTCCGCGAGCTGGCGCTGCTGCCAGGCGGTGTAGAGCGAGGTGACCGGATCGCTCCAGCGCCACGTCCAGAAGCCCCACACGAGCAACAGGGCCCCGATGCCCATGAGCACGGTGCCTGCTGCTCGTTCGAGCGTGCGGCGCCTGGACGATGCGACGGAGCCGCGAAGTGCGCTGACGACCTCGGAATCGCTCGCGCTCATCGACTCGGTTCCCATCTGGTGCGGCCGGCGCCGCCCGATCGTTCGTTACGCGTCGATGCGGCGGGAGACCCGACGGAGGCCCACGCCCATCACCAGGAGGACGACGCCTGCGGCGATGATCACGCCGAGGTCGACACCAGTGAACGGCAGTGCGCCGGACGTGGTCGGGGGTGTCCCCGACGATCCACCGAGCGTCTGTTGGATGGTCGACTGCCCGCCGTAGCCCTCGGTCGTGGCCCCGCTCCCGCTGGCTGCGAGCGCCGCAGGCGCGACGGCGAGCGCCAGCACGACGAATGACAGAGTCAATACCTTTCTCATATTGGGTTCCCTCTCCTCCCCCTGGCGTCCACAGCGTGGACAGCCCTTTTACGACGTTCCCACTCCTGCCCCCTCAGAGTGCACGCACGGTCGCAGCCTGTCAACGACTCCGCTTAATCCTTACGTCTAGAATGTCCTGTTCTTTCGTTCAGTCCTCGGTGATCTTGGCTGCCTGACGCGCGTAGCGGGCGTCGATCGCATCCGGGTCGGGCCGTTGACCGGACCGAATCGAGGCGGCGACCTCGCCGAGCAGGGAATCACGCGGGTTGAGGCGCTCGGCGACCGCGACCTCCGCCCGGGCGCGGGCCATGTCGCCCGTCAGAGCGTGAGCGACCCCGAGCTCGAGGCGGGAGTACCAGCTGAGCGGATTGCGCTCGACGGCGCGTGCGAACCGGCTCGCCATCGTCTCATAGTCCCCCGTGCGGCTCGCAATCGCACCCGCGAGGACGAACGGCCGCTCGGAGAGACGGTTCGCCTGGGCCGCCCGGTCGAGGAGCCTGAGCGCCTCCGAAGGATCGTCCCGCCACGTTCGCACCGCCTGCGCCTCGTAGCGCGCCGCGAGCCAGGGCAGTCCGAGCACGAGCAGGGCGACGGCGGTGGCAGCCCCGAGCGCCACGGTCGCGGGAAGCATCGGCCTCGGCCGGAGCGGGCGGTCCGCGGGGTCACCCAGGCTTGCTCCGAGCCCGAGCACGGCGAACGCGACGGCGCCGAGCGCCGGCATCTCCCAGAGCCAGTCGCCCTGGGCGTGGGCGAGCCAGGCGAGGAACGCGATTGCGACCCCGGCCGCGAGGGGTCCGTCGGCGCGGGAGCGGAGGCGAAGCAGCGCCCACAGGCCGGCGGCGACCCCCACGAGGAGCAGGACGAAACCGACGATGCCGGTCTGCGAGAACGCCCTCACCCAGAGCGAGTGCGGGTAGAGCGGCTGCTCTCCGCTGCGGCGCTGCGCGATGTATGGGATCGCGAAGTTGTCGGCGCCGATCCCGACGAGGGGGGACTCGCGAAACTCGCGCAGCCCGACGCGCCAGAAGTCGTAGCGATTGCTGCCGAGCCCACCGAAGTGTGATCCCGACCCCGACGCGTTACGCTCGTTCTTGAACTGTGCCCAGGCCGTTCGCATCCGGGCGACCGGATCGGAGGTCACGGCGACGCCGACGACAGCAGCGACGCAGAGAACCGCCCCCAGGGCGAGAACCGCCTGGGCCGCGCGGCGCGGCAGGTGCAGGCGATCGAGGAGGGGAAGAAAGGCCCCGACGAGTGCGAGGCCCCCGCCGACGGCGAGCAGCGCGAGAAAGGCGCCTTCGAGCTCGGCGAGCTGGGTCTCCGACGAGGCGGCGAAGACGTCGAGGAGCGCGGGGAGCGCCGCGCCGATGGCGAGCCCCACGGCGGCGAGTGCAATGAGTCCCTGCAGCCGGCGGGGGTGGAGTGCGACGAACGCGAGCAGGACGAGCGGCGCCGTGTAGGCCCAGCCGCGGCTCTGAGCGAGGAGGCACGTGCCAAGCGAGATCCCCGCCGCCCCGAGGCTCAGTGCGCGCGCCCAGCGCGCGAGACCGACGTGAAGGGCGAGTGCGAGCGAGAGCCAGAAGCCGATCGCGAACAGTGCAGCCGTCGCGTTCGGGTAGCCGGTGGGTGAGGAGAGACGGTCGTAGAGGAGCGCCTCCGCCGCGCTCGCGTCGTCGCGCGTGGCGCGCCAGAGGGTGACCAGTGAGATCGCCGCGATCGCACCTCCCAGCGCAGCGAGCGCTGTGGAGGCGAAGCGCGCGCCGCGCGGCTGGGAGGCCAGCAAGGCGAAGAGCGAGGCGTAGAAGAGCGTCAGGTTGGCTCCCGCGAGCGCGACGCCGCGGTCGTCTGCCCAGCCGATCGTCAGGTACGTCCACCCGGCGTAGGCGAAGAGCCCGAGCACGGCGAGCGCGGCGGTGCGTGACAGCCGGAGGAGCCGCGGTGCCGCCGCCGCGAGCGTGCCGAGCGCGCCGATCGTGAGGAGGGCCGCGGGCAGCCACGTGGTCGCCTCGAACCCGCCGTCGTCCACCCCCAGCCACGTCACGGCGACGAGCGCGAGCAGGACCGGCAGGCTCTCGATCAGCGCCCACGGCGAGGCGAGCTCTGCGAGGCGACTGCGGGCCGCCGGCGCAGGATCGCTCATCGAAGCTCGAGCGCGCGTGCCAGCGGAGGCGCGAGCCGGGCCGCGGCAGTCGGTTGCCCGCTCGTCACGCGCACGTATCGTACAGCAGCAGCCGGGCGGAGAGCAGCGTCACGCACGCCACGCGGCCCGCCGGGCCGCCTTTGCAGATGGACAAGCCGAAGCTTCTTCTTCTCGTGACGTTGGCCGAGCGCGGCGGCGCCCAATCCTACGTGCGTGACCTGCTGCCCGGTCTCGTCCAGCGGTTCGACGTCACGGTCGCCGCGTACGGCCCCGGCCCGCTCCGCGACGCGGTGCGCGCCGCAGGGGCCGACTTCGTCGCGCTCCGCCACGTGCGACGGGCGATCTCGGCACGCGACGCGCTCGGGCTGATTGAGCTGCTCCGTCTGTGCCGGCGTCTGCGCCCAGATGTCCTCCATGCGAACAGCTCGAAGGCGGGAGTCCTCGGGCGGCTCGCGGGAGCGCTCGCGCGTGTTCCGGTCCGCGTCTTTACCGTGCACGGCTGGGCCTTCAAGGCGACCTCGGGCATCGCCGCGCAGCTCTATCTGTGGTGCGATCGGGCAATGCGCCCCTTGACCACGGCGATCGTGTGCGTGTCGGAGACCGAGTTGCGCGCCGGTCTCGCCGCTCGCACCTGCACCGCCGAGCAGACGGTCGTGATCCGGAACGGGGTGGAGGTCGAGCGGGCGGGGGTTCGCCGACACGAAGCGGTCTCACCCGTCGAGGTCGTCAGTGTCGGCAGGCTCGCCGAGCCAAAGGACTTCGCGACCCTTGTCGAGGCATGCGGTCTTCTCTCCGGTGCTTCGTTTCGGCTCTCGATCCTCGGCGACGGCCCGGAGAGGCCGGCGATCGAGGCGGCGGTGCGCACCGCGGGGCTCGAGTCGGTCGTCGCGCTCCGCGGCGAGGTCGCAGACGTGCCCCAGCGGTTGGCCGAGGCCGACATCTTCGTTCTCTCGAGCACCTCCGAGGGCTTGCCGATCTCGGTGCTCGAGGCGATGGCTGCCGGGCTGCCGATCGTCGCCTCGGACGTGGGCGGGCTCCGGGAGCTCGTCGTGGAGGACGTGAACGGCTACCTCGTGCCCGACAGCGAGCCCGCTGAGCTCGCAGCGGCCCTGCGACGGCTCATCGGGGACGTCGAGCTCAGGCGTCGCCTCGGCGACGCATCGCGCCGGCGAGCGCTCGAGCACTTCGCCTTGCAGGACTGGCGCGCCGCACACGTCGCCCTCTTCGAGCGACTGATCGCGGCGCGTTCTTCCTCCGGCCGATCCGGCTAGTGTGAGAGTCGCATGTCTTCGGCGCGGGGAGGGGACGTGGGGGGCGGACAGATAGAGCTGCGGAGGATCGAGTCGGTCGGTGAGTTCGAGCGGCTTGCCGCGGCGTGGGACGGTCTCGTCGCATCGCTCCACCGGCCGACGCCGTTTCTCCATTCCGCCTGGCTCCTTCCCTGGTGGGAGCGCTGCGGCGCCGGCCAGACGATGCACGTCGAGGCGGCGTTCGCCGGTGGGGAGCTCGTGGGCGGGATTCCGCTCGAGCTCGAGCGTCGCCGCGGGCTGCGGGTCGCGCGCTTCATGGGGCGTGACCACAGCGCCCTCGCCGACGTGCTCGCCGTCCCCCGCCGTGCCGACGAGATCGTGCCGTCGCTCGTGGAACGTCTTCGGCGGTGCGGCGCGGACTACGTCGACCTCTTCGGGCTCGCGGGGAACGGTCTCCTCGCGGACGCGCTAGCCCATGCCGACGCGACGCTCATCGAACGTGTCGAGGCACCTGTCCTCGACCTGCGGCCCGGCTGGGACGAGGTCTATTGCAGCAAGACGTCGTCCCGCAGGCGCAGTCTCCACCGCCGACGCCGCCGCCAGCTCGAGGAGCTCGGCGGGCTCGAGGTACTTGTGCTCCGGGAGGAGGAGGAACTCGCGGAGGCCCTGGGGGACCTCTTCCGCATCCACGATCTCAGATGGCACGGGCGGCCCGACCGTTCCGGCTTCACGACACGCCTCGGCAAGCCCTTCAACGAGGAGGTGCTGCGCCGCTTCGCGCGGCTGGGGATGGCACGCGTCGTGCTCCTGAGGATCGACGGGAACCCCGTCGCCTTCCAGTACTTCTTCCTCTTCGAACGAAGGATGTTCTTCTACCGTCTCGCGTTCGACCCCGCCCTGGCCCGCTACTCGCCGGGCCTCGTTGCGACGCTCGAAGCCATCCGGGTCGCCGCAGAGGAAGGCGCAGAGCGGGTCGAGTTCCTCGGCGGCGGAGAGCGGTACAAGCTCGAGCTCGCCGACCGCACGGAGCCGCTCTACACGTGCATCGGGCTCGCGTCGTCGCTGCAGGGCCGTCTCGTCAGCACGGTGGCGCGGCTCGCGACCGACGCACGCATCCGGCTCAAGCACTCCGAGCGCGTCCAGCGGGCGTACGCTGCGTGGAGCCGGCGCGCAGGGCCTGGACGAGAGGCGCGGGCGTCGTGAGGCCGAGCGTGTCCCGCCAGCGGGCGGCGGAGGCGGCGGCCCTCGCCGTCGGCCTCGCGCTGCTCGCGGCGCTGGCGATCGGCGCGGTCGCCGGGACGCGGGAGGCGAGGACTGACAGCAGTATCGCCTACCACGGCCCGCTCACGTTGCGCCCCGGGGCGAAGCTCACCGCCAAGATCAGCCTTCCATCCTCGCGCGTCGTCGGCGTGGCCTTCCTCCTCGACGGACGTCCCATCGCCTCTGACACCGCACCGCCGTACACCGCCGTCGTGCTGCCGGAGGACCTGCGGCGCAGCACGCGCGGCGTGATGCGCGTAAGGGTCCTGACGCGGAACGCGCGGACGATCGACTCGCCCGCCGTCCGCGTCCGCCTCGACGAGCGGCCCGTGGGCCGCATCATCCGTGCCGGGCCGGCCAAGAATCTCCGCCGCGCGGTCGCCGCGCTCGCCGCGGGGCGTGTGACCGTCCTGCTCGCGCCGGGCGAGTACGACCTGGGGCATCTTCGGCTCGGGAGCGGGGCCAGGCTAATCGGCTCCGGGCCGCAGACGACCCTCTTAGCGCCGCAGGGTGAGTACGAATGGGTTGTCGGCGTGCGGGGCGACGACGTCATCGTCGCCGACCTCGCGATCGACGGCCGTGGGCCCGGAAAGGGCGGCGGCTACGGCGTCGTCGTGCATCCCGGGAGTGAGCACGTCGTCCTGCGCCGGCTAACGATCTCGCGCATCCGGCGCTACGGCGTCCACGCCTACGGAGAGTACAGCGAGGTGTCCGTCCAGGACTCGAGCATCGACGGAGCGGGGACGGCGGACTCGGGCGTGCTCGCGCGGGTCGCTGACGCGGGCGACGTGAGCGTGATCCGTTCGCGGATCACGCGCTTCCGCAGCTTCGGCATCAACTTCCAGAAGATCGACCACGACGAGCCGGAGAGGGGTGCCCGCAACGTCGCTCTCGACAACGTGATCACGGACATCCGGGACACGGTCGACACGGACGGGCGGAGTCAGGGCGGCATCTGGTCAGGCGGCGCCGCGGCTGCGATCGTCGGCAACGTCGTGACGAGAGCGGCGTGGGACGGAATCGAGACGGTCGGCTCGTCGGAGGGCGTGCTGATCGCCCGGAACAGGATCTCGGAGACGAGGTTCGGCATCTACCTCGAGCACGAGACGGACGGCACGACGGTGATGGACAACACGATCTCGAAGGTCGAGCTCGGGATGATCGTCGAGTGGCGGTACGACGGGGTCGGTTCCGAGCGCAACACGTTCCTCCGCAACACCGTCAGCGGGGCGACGCGGAACAGCATGTTTCTCGACCTCGGCGCGGACGAGAACCTCATCAGCGGCAACAGGTTCCTCGGTGCCGGAGGCAGCAGTGTGATCATCCTGCAGGGCTCGTCGGGCAACCGCATCGTCGACAACTTCGCGTGCGCCGCACCCGGCGCCCTCGTCGTGGAGCGGACGGCCCGCTCGGACGAGGGGGCGCTCGTCGCGCCCGGCGGCAACGAGATCGCGCGGAACGTGGTACGGCCCGTCTGCCCGTCGGGATGATCGGGCACGCGGCCAAGCGGAGCCAGACGCGGGCGAGGACACTCTGGTGGAGGGCGAGAGGCCGACGGGCAGTCGACTCCGCCGGCCCCGCGTTGCGGATCCTCTTCTACCACCGCATCGCCGACGACTCCGATCCGCTCGCACTCGCGTGTGACCGCTTCGACGCGCAGATGGCGCTGCTCGAGGCGCAGGGCTACCAGGTGCTCGACGTAGTGACGGCGCTCGACCGCCTCTACGACGGCTCGCTCGAGCAGGACGTGATCGCGCTCACCTTCGACGACGGCTACGTCGACAACGCCCTCAACGCGCTTCCGGTGCTCGAGCGTCACGGGTTCCAGGCGACCGTGTTCGTGGTCACCGACATGGCGGCCGGCCGTGCCATCTTCGCGCCGGGCCACGGCTCGTCCGCACCCGTGCTGACGTGGGACGAGATACGGGCGCTCGACGGGCGTTCCGCGCTCACCTTCGAGCCGCATACGGTCAGCCACCCGGACCTGACGCACGCCACGGACACCGCGAGCTGGAAGGAGATCGCCGAAAGCCGCGCCGCGCTCGAGGAGGCCCTCGGCCGGGAGGCGTCCGCGCTCGCCTATCCCGGCGGGTTCGTCGGGGCGCGCGAGCTGAGTTACATGGGGCGGGCGGGCATCCGTTACGGCATCACCTGCGAGCCGGGGCTGACGACTACGGCGACCGATCGCCGCCTCATCCGCCGGACGCAGATCGACTCGACCGACCGCCTCGACGACTTCGAGGCGAAGCTCTACGGGAGCCACGACTCGTCGCTGCTCGGCCGACGGCTGTACCGGCGGTTGAAGTACGGGGCGGGCAACCCGCTCCGTGCCTACCCCACGGCCTCTTCCGCGTCGCTCACGGCGCCCGCCGAGCCGCCCGTGGAGCCGGCCTTCCACCCGACGCCGGAGCCCGACCCGGTCAGGGAAACCGTCGTGTCCGACTTCGGAGCCGCGGAAACGGCCGATGCCTCTCTCGCACGAGGTTCGGCCGTGCTCTTCGGCACACAGGTCGTCGCGAACCTCGGGTTCTTCATCGCCGTGCTGATCCTGGCGCGGGGGCTCGCGCCGGCCGACCGAGGCACGATCGCCTTCATCACCCTCTCGATGCTCGTCATCGCGAAGATCGCGCGGCTCGGGCTCCCGGAGGCTAGCTCTCTCTTCGCCGTCCGCACACCCGCCCGGGCGGCCACGCTCGTCACGAACCTCGGTCTGGCCACGCTCTCGCTCGGAGCGTTCCTCGGCTGGGCGTTCGTGCTCGTGCTGCTCGCGGTGGACGCGCGTCCCGCCGGTACCCACACGGACGACCTGCTGCTGATCGCGCTCGTCGCACCCGTCGCCAGCCTGGCCGACTCGCTCGTCGGTTTCCTCGTGGGGGCAGGCCACCCGCGTGCGGGAGGTCTCTTGAACACGATCCATCCGTGGCTCTACGCGGTCGGTCTGCTCGTGCTCGCGAGTACCTCTGACCTCCATCCGACCAGTGCGGCAGTCCTGTGGGGTGTCGCGATGGTGGTCGCGGGCCTGCTCGTGCTCGGCGTCACCGGTGGCCTCCGAGGCTTCGGGCGACCGAGCGTCACCGCCTTCCGCGAGGCGTACCAATTCGGCGTGCGGGCGTGGATCGGCAGCACCCTTCGTTTCCTGAACTTCCGGACAGACCAGATCCTGATGGGGTTCATCACCACCGAGGCGGCACTCGGCGTCTACGCGGTGGCGGTGAACGCATCGGAGGTGCTCTTGCTTCTGCCGCAGGCGACCGGCCTCGCCCTCATGCCGCTGATAGCGATAGCGGACCCGTCGATCCACCGAGAGCGCGCCCTGCGCGCGTTCAGGATCCTGATCGCGCTCACGGTACCCGCGATCGTCTTCGCGATGTTTGCGGGCCCCCTGGTCATCCCGCTGCTCTTCGGTGACGAGTACGACCCGTCCGTCGTGCCGTTCCTGCTCCTCGCGCCCGGCGCCGTCGGCTTCACGGCGATCGCGGTCTTCTCGAGCGCCGCGCTCGCCGGTGACCAGCCGCTGCGATCCTCGGTCGGGGCGGCTCTCGCCTTCGTCTGCGGCGTCGTGCTCGTGCTCGTGCTCGTGCCACTCTATGGTGCGCAGGGCGCCGGCCTCGCTGCGACGCTCGCCTTCACGGTCGGTGGCGTCGCACAGGTCGTGGCGTACCGTGGCCACGCCCACTTCGCTCTGCGCGACCTCGTGCCCGGCCCTGCCGACGCCGCGGACTGCGTCGGCGGCCTTCGACGCATCGGCCGGATGCTCGGCACGGGCAAGCGCCCCGGTTGAGGTCGGGGCGCCCGCCGCTCACTCAGCCGTTCACGTGCGAGTACGTGATCGATGCCGCGCTCGACGGGATTTCGAATGTGTTGCCGCCGAACGAGTTGCTACCGATGTTCTTGTAGGCACCGATCCCGGCCCAGTTCTGGCCCTTGAACATGACGCCGCTGACGACGGTGCTCTCTGTCCCCTCGTCGAGGTACACGCCCGCCTGCTTGCCGGAGAGCGAGACGCCGTTCGCGTCCACGAGCCCGTTCCGGATTACGGTGTGATGCGCGGCTGCCCGGCCACCCCACGACGGGTCAGCCCATTCGGCGTTGAACCCCGTGCGGGCGACGATGCGGAAGCGATCGAACGTGTTGTGGTAGCTGTAGTGCTCGATGTAGACCCCGACGCTCCAGGCCGCACGCGGCCCGGTCATGTCGATGTCGAGGTCGCTGTAGGTCGTGTTCCACGCGTTGTTCGCGAGCTCGACCCCCGACCACGCGACGTTCCGCACCTTGATGCGACGCACGCCGCCGGTCACCGGGTGGCCGATCCAGACGCCGGCCTCTGCGGTGCCGTTCGAGGATCCCGGGGTGCCGCGGCTGACGGTGTCGACGGCGATGTCCTCCACGACGCCGAGCGACGGGGTCGAGCCGCCGAACGAGACGGTCTTGTTGTCACTCAGCCGGAGGCCGACGTCCGTGAAGTTGGAAACTTGAGTCCGCTCGATCCGGAAGCCAGCTGGGTTCATCGTCGTCACGCCGTACGGAATGACCCCATTTCCTCGGAGTACGGTGTCGAGCACACTCGAGTTCGTCCCTCCGGGCCCCCACACGTGGACGATGCCGCCCCCGAGTGTCTTTTCGGTCGAGCCGACGTCGAAGACGACGCCGCGAACGAGGCCGCCACCCTGACCGAAGTTGCCCCCGAGCGACAGGCCTGCCTTGAGGACCGCACCGCCCAGGCGCTGGGCATAGAGCCGATGCCCGTTGGCGTTGACGAACGGTGATCCCTGGTCGTAGAGGCCGTCGGCAAGGGCGATGTCGGTAGGTGTCGTAGAGGAAAGCGCGAGCGCGAGCTGGCTGGAGCTCGTCACGACCTTGGCTCCCGACGGGACGGCGTACGCGCTGGGCGCGATTGGCGGCGCGACGGTGCTAGGGGAAGGCTGAGTCGGTGCGAGGACCGACCAAGAGGCAGAAACCGTAGCGCTTCCGCCGAGGCCGATGGCGGTAACAGTAGCCGTGTGGCTGCCGACCGCCAGGTTCGAATAGACGACAGGGCTCACGCACGGCCCAGCGGTTGCTTCGTCCAGCCTGCAGGTGAAGCTCGTCGCGCCGATGGAAGTCCAGCTAAGGGTTGCAGTCGTGTTGGTCGAGCTCGACGGCTTGCTGGTCAGCGAGATGGTGGGGCCTGGTGTCGCGATCAGGGTCACAGCCCAAGAGGCGGTCGCTGTTGCGCTTCCCCCCGCTCCTGTCGCGGTGATGGAGAACGTGTGGTCGCCGACGGCGAGCGTGGTGTAGCTACGGGGACTCGCGCACGACGTCGGCGCCCCTCCGTCCAGCTTGCAGCTGAAGCTCGTTGCGTTCGTCGAGTTCCAGGCGAACGATGCGCTCGTCGACGTGGTCGAGGAGGGAGGAGCCGAGGTCAGCGTGACCGTCGGCGCAGCGGCCGGTGCGGTGACGACGTTCCAGCTCACTTTTCGTTCGGTCGTTCCGCCCGGGCCGCTCGCCGCGACCACGGCCGTGTGTGCCCCGATCGCGAGTTCGCCGTAGCTCTTCGGACTCGAGCACGACTCGGCTGTCGCTCCGTCCAACCCGCAGGTGAACGACGTCGCGTCGGT
>Ga0183260_10001057_pt1 | contig 23425 bp, 16 predicted proteins | sample AntDrymUQ4972206_2_FD_129768 | JGI IMG/M metagenome (GOLD analysis project Ga0183260, IMG submission 129768) | Polar desert sand microbial communities from Dry Valleys, Antarctica - metaG UQ497 (22.06) (version 2) (version 2) | ecosystem: Environmental > Terrestrial > Soil > Desert | place... | reverse complement strand
GCGCCCGAAACGCCGGCAGCAGACGCACGGCGATGAGATCGAATTTACTGACGGGATTCGCGCGCACGCTTGCCTGGTGGCGCAATCGGCTCGACTGGCCGTTGCTGATCGCGCTCGCGATCATCGTCACGGCGGGCATGGTCACCCTCTATAGCGCGGGCAGCGGCGCGATGCGTCTTGAACTTGCGCAGGGCGCGCGCATCGCAGTAGGGCTGCTGCTGCTGCTGGTGCTTGCGCGCCTCACGCCCATGCGATTGCGCCTGTTCTCGCCGTGGGCCTACGTGGGCAGCCTGGTGCTTCTCGCCCTCGTGCCGTTGTTCGGCTCGGGTCGCAGCGCGCGCCTCTGGCTCGACCTCGGCGTGTTCTACCTTCAGCCCGCAGAGCTTCTCAAGATCACTGTGCCGATGATCGTCGCGTGGTACCTGCACGATCGGCCGTTGCCGGTGCGCTTCCGCGATGTGCTGGTGTGTACGGCTCTGATCGGTCTGCCGAGCGCCATGATCGCGGCCCAACCCGATCTGGGAACCGCCCTGCTGATCGCTGCGTCCGGCGTCTTCGCATTGTTTCTCGCGGGCCTGTCGTGGTGGCTGCTGGGCACCGGGGTCGTGCTGGCCAGTGCGGCGGCGCCGCTCGCCTGGTGGTTCTGGCTCAAGGACTATCAGAAGGACCGCATCCTCACCTTTCTCGATCCGAGCAACGATCCGCAAGGCGCTGGATGGAACATCATCCAGTCGAGCATCGCGGTGGGTTCGGGCGGCGCCACCGGCAAAGGTTGGGGCGCGAGCACGCAGGCGCGCCTCGAGTACCTGCCCGAGCACACCACCGATTTCGCGTTCGCGGTGTTCGCGGAAGAATTCGGCTTCGTCGGCGTTGCCGCGATCCTGCTGGTGTATCTCTTCATCGTGCTGCGCACGCTCTGGATCGCGACAGGGGCGCACGAGAGCTATGGACGGCTCGTCGCCGGCTCGCTCGGCCTTGCCTTCTTCGTGTACGTGGTGGTCAACGGCGGCATGATCACCGGCCTGCTGCCCGTGGTCGGCGTGCCGATGCCGCTGGTGAGCTACGGGGGCACCTCCGCGGTGACGCTGCTCGCCGCCTTCGGCATCGTGCTGGGCGTACGCGCCCACCATCGCCTGGCGCGCTGATGCCCTCGGCTCCCGTACGCGCAATGGCTTGAACCCCTCTCCCCTCGGGAGAGGGGCTGGGGGAGAGGGTTCGATCTTGCCACGCGTCGAATGGCAAGCATGCATCCCTGCGCCACCTCCCAGCCCGCACTGTCCGGCCCCTGCCGGGGCGTTCGTCGCGACTCGCTCTGCGATTCAACGCAGAGCGAAAACGTCGCGCCTCACCCATGTGCGTGCGTTCGGCGGGTCGCGCCAGTGGCGCGACAATTCCCGCCTCACCCTCATCCGGCGCTGCGCGCCACCTCGCTCCGCGCCCCGGCCCGAGCGTTCCGCTCGGGCGTTCAGCCGCGTGCGCGCAGATTGCGCGCAGGCAACACGTCTTCACCCCGATGGGAGAAGGGATAGTGAGAATCTTGCACGCTAGAATCCGGGGATGAATAGATCGATTGTGTTTCTGATGTTGATGAGCGTGCCGCTGCTGGTGGCGTGTGCGGCGACGCCGCGACGCGCAGACGCGCGCGAAGTCCAGGTCGAGTCGCGCCCGCTGGCCAGACCGGCCGCCGCCGCACCTGTTAAACCTGCCGTCATCGCCGCGACGATTCCGCCCGCGAACGCGGTCGTCGCGCCCCTGCCCGCCAAACTGCCCGGCGAAACCCATCCCGGTCAATTTGCGCTCGCACGCGAACTCGGCGCCAAGCTCGGCGGTACGCGGCTCGACCGGACCGAGTCGGCGATCAACGCGATCCTGGCGGGCGCCACGTACCAGCAGAGCATCATCGACGCGATCACGCGCCCGGCGGAAGGCAAGCCGTGGCGCGACTACCGGCCGATCTTCATCAACGATGCACGTATCGATGGCGGCGTCGTGTTCCTGCGCGAAAACCGCGTGTTGCTCGACGAGGTCTCGAAGAAGTACGGCGTGCCCGCGGAGGTCATCGTCGCCATCATCGGGGTCGAGACCAGCTACGGCCGCATCACCGGCAACTATCGCGTGCTCGACGCGCTAACCACCCTCGCGTTCTATTACCCGAAACGCGCCCCGTTTTTCCGCGGCGAACTGGTGCAGCTGCTGAGCCTTCCCGAAGAGACTTTCCCGAAGCCCATCGAGGCGCTGCAGGGCTCCTACGCGGGTGCGATGGGCTGGGGGCAGTTCATGCCGACAAGTTTCGCCAACTGGGCAGTGGACCACGACGCGGACGGCGACATCGACCTCTGGTCGTCGAAGCACGACATCTTCGCCTCGATCGCCAATTACTTCGTGAAGCACGGCTGGCAAACCGGTGGGCCGGTCGTGCATCGCGCGCGCGCCGAGGCCGGCGTGAAGCCCTTTGTCGCCGCCGGTCTCGAGCCAGCGCTGGACGTCGCGCGCCTGCGCGACCTCGGCTTTCGAGCCGAAAACGAAATCGACGGCAAGCTGCCCGCTTCGATGATCACGCTCGAAGGCAGCGAAGGCACGGAGTACTGGATCACGCATCAGAATTTCTTCGTGATCTCGCGCTACAACCGCAGCCCGATGTACAGCCTTGCCGTGCATCAACTCGCCGAGCGCATCCGGACAGGAGCCGCCGGGACGTGAGTCGCGTTTGGTGCAGGAGTGCGGCCGTCGGCGTGCTGACGATCGTGCTGGTGCTCGGCTGCGCAACTCCAGACAAGAGTGCCGGCAAGGTGCGGGGGAGACCGCCTGAGCCTCGGTCGGTACACCGCACGCCTGCGCCGAAGCCGCCGCGCGCGGTCGACTTCGACGATGTGCGCGACAGCGCCCCCGCGACGGTGCCCGACGTCAGCAACATTCCCGAGCCCGAGCCGCGCAACGAGCCGCCGTCGCGCTACGGCAACAAGTCGCCTTACACGGTGCTCGGGCGCACTTATCGCGTGATGAGCGAGGATGCGGCGAAAAATTACCGCGAGCGCGGTGACGCCTCCTGGTACGGAACCAAGTTCCATGGGCGACTGACGTCGAATCGCGAGCCCTACGACATGTACGCCTATACCGGCGCGCACAAATCGCTGCCACTGCCGGCGTACGTACGCGTGCGCAATCTCGACAACGGGCGTTCGCTGATCCTGCGCGTCAACGATCGCGGCCCGTTCCACCCCGGCCGCATCATCGATCTGTCGTATGCCGCCGCGATAAAGCTGGGTGTGCACCTGACCGGCACCGCCAAAGTCGAGGTCGAAACGGTGGGCCCGCGCGGGCGCACACGCTGGAAACGCAACGAGAGCGGACGCTCAGCATCGCCCGGCGATGCTGTCCATGTGCCGGCCGGGAGGAACTCACGCGCGCCGTCGCAGTCGCAATCCGCAGTTTCGCGTACGCTCCCCGCGGGCGACTCGCGCTGGCTCTTGCAGGTCGGTTCCTTTGGCTCGCTCGCCAACGCGCACCGCCTACGCGAGCGCCTGCGTGATGTCGATATCGGTCCGGTCGAGATCGAGGCACCCGATGGCGTCGACGTGCTGCATCGTGTACGGGTGGGGCCTTTGTCCGAAGGCGCGCAAATCGTCGCCGTCGAACGCCAGTTGCGCGACCTGGGACTCGATGCGGTGCGTGTGCGGGTCCGGTGAATACAGAGATCCAATCAAGCTTGTCCAGGAGGAATCACTGAATGGTGTGGTCACGAATCTTGTTACTCGGCGCAGCAGCGCTGCTGGCGACCGATGCTCTTGCGCAGGTACCTGATGCCGTCGCGCGGCCGACCGCGGCGATGGTGGCGCAACCCGTACCCCCGCCCCCCGCACCGAGCGGCGCGAAGAGCTGGGTGCTGATGGACGCGTCGACCGGCCAGGTGCTCGCCGGCGAGGGCGTCGATCTCGAGGTCGAACCCGCGAGCATCACCAAGGTGATGACCGGCTATTTGGTGGCGTCCGAAATGCATCACGGCAAGGTCAAGGCAACGGACGAGGTCGTCATCAGCGAAAACGCGTGGCGCCAGGGTGGCGCTGGCACCGACGGGTCCTACAGCGCGCTGGCGGTCAATTCGCGCGTACCGCTGGCGGATGTCCTGCAGGGACTGGTGATCCAGTCGGGCAATGACGCGGCGATTGCGCTCGCCGAACACGTCGCCGGCAGCGAAGAGACCTTCGTCGCGCTCATGAACCAGACTGCGCAGAAGCTCGGGCTCAAGCATACGGTCTTCGTCAATTCGCATGGACTGAGCGCGCCCGGTCATCACAGCAGCGCGCGCGACATCGCGCTGCTTTCGCGGGCTTTGATCCGCGATTTCCCGGAACACTACGCGCTCTACAAGATCAAGGAATACACGTACAACGGCATCCGCCAGTACAACCGCAACGGTCTTCTGTGGAAGGATCCGAGTGTCGATGGACTCAAGACCGGCCACACGTCGGCAGCGGGTTACTGTCTCGCGGCTTCCGCCAAGCGCGGCGACACGCGGCTCATTTCCGTGGTGATGGGCATCGACGCCAGGAGTTCTAAGGATGGTTTCAGCCGCCGCGAATCGGGCAATTCCGCGCTGCTCAATTACGGGTTCCGCTTCTTCGAGTCGCATCAGCTCTATCCCGCGGGTGCCGTGGTCGCGACACCGGAATTGTGGAAAGGCGCTGCCGACGTCGCGAAACTCGGCGTAGCCCAGACGGCGCAGGTAACGATTCCGCGCGGCGCCTACACGCGGTTGAAGGCGAACATGAATGTGCCGAAGCCGTTGCTGGCGCCGCTCACCAAGGGCGCGCGCGTGGGAACCCTGAGCGTGACGCTGGATGGAAAGCCCGTCCTCTCGACGCCGCTGGTTGCGCTCGAGGACTACCCCGCGGCGGGTTTTGCAGGAAGGCTGTGGGACTCGGCGCGACTGTGGTGGCAAAGCGACTGAGCCACGAGCGACGACGATGAGCGGAACCGACGACACCGAAGAAAAGGGCTTCCAGTTTCCGGGGCGTTTCGAGCTTACCGTGATGGGCGACGCCGACGCTGACTTGTTGGCAGTGATCGCCAACGAGATGAGCGCGGCGGGCGTCGCGCAGATGCCATGCGAGTTGCGCGAGAAGTTGTCGAGCGGCGGGCGGTTTCGATCGGTGAGCGCAGCCTTCGAGTGCGCGTCGCGCGAGCAACTCGAAGCGCTGCATGCTGCGCTCAAGGCACATCCGGCGGTGAAATGGACGCTGTAGTTGCCGGCCGAGGCGCGAAGTCGGACCCTCTCCCCAACCCCTCCCCCGAAGGGGCGAAGAGGAGCGCTTGCGGACCACCGGTCCGCGCGACGATGAGCGCCAGCGCCTTGCAAGGCGCTGGCCGGAGAGGGGCTCAGAGCAAGCCGCGGACGTCCATTGCAGCTGACCCCTCCCCCGAAGGGGCGAAGCGGAGCGCTTGCCGACCACCGGTCCGCGCGACGATGAGCGCCAGCGCCTTGCAAGGCGCTGGCCGGGGAGGGGCTCGGAGCAATGCGCGCACATCCCTTGCAGCTCTCGTTCGTGATCTGGGTTTGCGCGACTACGAACCCGTGTGGCGCGCCATGCAGTCATTCACCGACGCGCGCAGCGACGACACGCCGGACGAGATCTGGCTGGTCGAGCATCCGCCCGTCTTCACCCTGGGGCAGGCCGGCAAGCCCGAACACGTGCTCGCGGCGGCGGACATTCCCGTCATCAAGGTCGATCGCGGCGGACAAGTCACTTACCACGGGCCGGGGCAACTGGTGGCCTACCCGCTGCTCGACCTGCGTCGCCTTGGTATCGGGGTACGCGACTACGTGCACCGCATCGAGCAGTCGGTAATCGAGGTGCTGGGCGACTGGAACATCATCGGACAGCGGCGCGCCGGTGCGCCCGGCGTTTACGTCGGCGATGCGAAGATCATGGCGCTCGGCATACGCGTGCGGCGCGGCTGCACTTTCCACGGGCTCGCCTTCAACATCGCGATGGATCTCGCGCCGTACCAGCGCATCAATCCCTGTGGTTTCCAGGGGCTGCGCATGACCTCGATGCTAGACTTGGGTGGCCCTTCCACCCTCGATGACGTCAAGCCCGCGCTGGTCGGGGCGCTGGCGCGGCATTTCGGACTGGACGTCGCATCCGCACCGCCGCCGGAATTTGCAGAGTCTCCAGTCGAACCATGAGCGAGACCTCCAGCAAGTCAATTCCGCTGACCCTGGTGCCCGGCGCCAGGCAGACCGGCGACGCCAAGATCGGACGCAATCCGGTCACGTTCGATCCGACGCAGCCGCTGCTGCGCAAGCCCTCCTGGATTCGCGTGCGCATCCCGCCGGGCAATGCGGTCGCGAAACTCAAGGCGCGCCTGCGCGCCAATCGTCTGGTCACGGTGTGTGAGGAAGCCTCGTGCCCCAACATCCACGAGTGTTTCGGCAAGGGCACTGCCACCTTCATGGTGCTGGGCGACGTGTGCACGCGCCGCTGCGCTTTCTGCGACGTGGCGCATGGGCGGCCCAAGCCGCCGGACGCACACGAACCGGCGAAGCTTGCCGAAACCATCGCAAACATGGCGCTGCGCTACGTCGTCATCACCTCGGTCGATCGCGATGATCTCGCCGACGGCGGCGCCAGTCATTTTGCGCACTGCATCCGCGCAGTGCGCGCCGCCAGCCCGGACATCCGCATCGAGATCCTGACCCCGGACTTCCGCGGCCGCGGACGCGCCGAGCGCGCGCTCGACGCGCTGCGCGGCGACCCGCCGGACGTGTTCAACCACAATCTCGAAACGGTGCGCGCGCTGTATCGCGAGGTGCGTCCCGGGGCGGACTACGACTGGTCGCTGCGCCTGCTCCAATCGTTCAAGGCGCAGCATCCGGACGTGCCGACCAAGTCAGGCATAATGCTCGGGCTGGGCGAGAACCGTGAACAGGTCGGTGATGCCCTGCGCGACCTGCGTGCCCACGACGTCGAGATGGTCACCATCGGCCAGTACCTGCAGCCATCGGCGCATCACCATCCGGTGCTGCGCTACTGGACTCCGGACGAATTCGCCGAGCTCGAGCAGTTCGGAATGGCGCTGGGGTTCCATCACGTGGCTTCGGGTCCGCTGGTGCGCTCCTCCTACCACGCGGACCAGCAGGCGCATGCTGCAGGGGTCGCCGTCGGCGCGTGAGTGCCGTTCTGACGCGGGTACAGGAAACAGGCCGGACTTCGCGACGAGACCTTTGCCAGCGCCGTCCTTGAATGGTGCGAACGAATATCCAGCGTGCAGGTCCAAGCAGGAGCGATCAGTCGGGCGCAGGCCCCGCCCGATCATCGGTGTTGTTGTGCCGACCTGTGCCCCAATCTTGACTTCCTGCCTACAGCGCCAGCGCCGCGGCGCGCGCTAGGATGCTAATCCATTTTGCCGGTGTGACTGCTGGGAGTTGGCGATGACCGTGGTGCGCAAGACGTGGGTTTCGATGTTGGCGGCGGCAACGTTGCTGGCTGGCTCCGGCCAGGCCAAGCCGCCGGCGGTCAGCGATGCGCTGGCGATGAGCAAGAGCCAGGCCGAGGCGGCGCTGTTTGCGACTCGCTTCCTCACGCGCTTCCACTATCGCCGCATGCCGCTCGACGACGCCATGTCGCAGCGCATCCTCGATCAGTATCTCAAGTCGCTCGACGGTGACCGATCGGTGTTTCTGGCGAGCGACGTCGCCGGGTTCAAGACGCGCTACGGCACGCGACTCGACGATGCAATCTACGACGGAGAAGAGGCGCTGCACGGCGACCTCGAGGCTCCCTTCGAGATTTTCCGCTTGTACCTGATGCGCGCCCACCAGCGGTATGCGCACGCGCAGGCGCTGCTCGACCGCGGCTTCGATTTCAGCCAGCCGGAAAGCTATTCCTTCGACCGTGAGCGCGTGGCGTGGGCGAAGTCTCCCGCGGAACTCGACGACCTCTGGCGCAAGCGCGTCAAGAACGACTGGTTGCGCCTGCGGCTCGCGCCCAAGTCCGTGGATGCCGACGCCGCCAAGAAGGCCGCGGCTGCAGGGACCACCACCCCGCCCAAGCCCGTGGTCCGCAGCGATCAGGAAATCCGCGACGTGCTGCGCAAGCGCTATCGCACGTTCGAAAGCCGTCTCGACGAGGTCAACAACGAGGATGTCTTTCAGAGTTTCCTCAACGCGTACGCAACCTCGATCGAACCGCATACCGGCTATCTCGCGCCGGACACGAGTGAGAACTTCAACATCCAGATGAGCCTGTCGCTCGAGGGCATCGGCGCGGTGCTGTCGCGCGACGAGGATTTCACGGCGATCCAGACCGTGGTCAAGGGTGGTCCCGCCGATCAGAGCGACCAGATCAAGGTGGGCGACAAGATTCTCGCGGTGGGCCAGGGCAACAGCGGACCCATGGTCGACGTCATCGGCTGGCGTCTCGACGACGTGGTGAAACTGATCCGCGGACAGAAGGGCACCAGCGTGCGCCTCGACGTGTTGCCGAAAACCTCGGGTTCCGACGGTAAGCCGATGCGCGTGTCGCTGGTGCGCGACCGTATCAAGCTCGAGGAGCAGGCGGCCAAGAGCGAGATCATCGAGGTCGGCGAAGGCGCCGCCAAGCGCAAGATCGGCCTGATCGAGCTCGGCACCTTCTATCACGACTTCGAAGGGCAGCGCCGCGGCGACGCCGAATACCGCTCGTCGACGCGCGATGTGCGTCGCCTGCTGACCAAGCTCAAGGGGCAGGGCGTTTCGGGTGTGGTGCTCGACTTGCGCGGCAACGGTGGCGGGTCGCTCGCCGAGGCGACGCAACTGACCGGCCTGTTCATTCCGAGTGGCCCTGTGGTGCAAGTGCGCGAGGCGACGGGCAAGATCTCGGTCGAAAGCGACACCGACCCAAGCGTAGCGTGGGACGGCCCGCTGGCGGTCATGGTCGATCGCGCGTCGGCTTCGGCGTCCGAGATCTTCGCGGCCGCGATGCAGGACTACGGCCGCGGACTCATCATCGGCGAGACCACGTTCGGCAAAGGCACCGTGCAGAACATGCTCGACCTTGACCGGATGGCACGCAACGAAGCGCCGACCTACGGCCAGCTCAAGTTGACCGTCGCGCAATTCTTCCGCGTCAACGGCGGCAGCACTCAACACAAGGGCGTGGAACCCGACATCGCGTTCCCGACCACGTGGGATGCGGACGAGTTCGGCGAGAGCTCCTACGACAACGCGCTGCCGTGGACGTCGGTGCCGTCGGCGCAGTTCGAGCGTCGCGGCGACTTTGCTTCATTGGTACCGCAGCTCGAAGCGCGGCACGTCGCGCGCATCGCGCGCGACCAGGAGTACCAGTGGTGGCTGCAGGACCTCGAGGATTACCGCAAGCAACGCGGCACCAAAAGCGTTTCGTTGCTCGAATCCGCGCGACGCGCCGAGCGAGACCAGATCGAAGCACGCAGCGTTGCGCGCGAGAAAGCACGCGCGGATGCCGGCACCACGCGCAAGGACCGCAAGTTGACGGCCGATGACGGCTTGGACGCGGTGGACCAGCGAGCGGGCGACGAAGAGGAAGACGCCGAAGACGAGAAGCCCGACGTGCTTGCGGTCGAAAGCGCGCGCATCCTGAGCGACGCGATCGACCTGTTGCGCGGCAATCCGTCATTGGCCAGCCGCGTAGGTGCATTCCACCTCGTGGCGAGTCGCGGAGTTTCGACCGCGCCCGTCAGCAGCACTGCTCGGCGCAACTGAGGGAACGGCAGCGGAGCCGCGCGCTCCGCACCGACGCTTCGGAGAATGGGCTCTCGTAGAGGGGAGCTGTGCTCCGCTCGCGCGTTGGCCGAGCAGTCGCCGCCGAGCATGGCTCAGCTCTCATCAAACTAGACTTGCGTCAGATTAAAAATTTCGTCATTCCCGCGAAAGCGGGAATCCAGTGTCTTGCCCTATGGCGCGCGTGAGACTTCGCGAAAGGCTCTGGATTCCCGCTTTCGCGGGAATGACGAGCAAAGAACGAGCAGCGCGCCAACGAAGACGGGGCGAAAGCTCTACAAGAGCATCGTTCAGCGGCACCGCTCGACGACCCAGGCGTCGAGCCTGCTCAAGGCATCGAATCCAAGTCGATTCCACTCGCGATCGCGCTTTCGCGCCGCCTCGGCGCGTGCAGCATCGCAACGTTTGCGTCTGGACGAATCGCCCGCGCCCGACCGCTGTGCGGAGCGCCTTCCTGGTGTCGGGGCCGCCTGGAGCTTTGCGTACCGGCTCGCAGAAGCGAGGGGCGAGGCGAGCGGCGCTTCGCGCGTCCATACTTCCTTGCTGAGCGCATCGCAGGTCTGCGACTGGTAGGCGATGCTGCCGTCTGCCGCCACACACTTGCGCAGGGTGATCCCGGGCGCCGCGGCGGTCTGATCGTCAGTGCCCCTTGCCGACTCGCACGTCGCGATAGCCAGCATTGACAAGTACAGGTACACGCTCACCCGCGCGTGAAATCGTGAAGTCATGCACGCGATCTCCGATTGCGCTGACGGACAGCGACAGTGGAGTGTGGTCATCGAACTTGCGTTCGAAAATCAGAGAACTGCGCATCGCAGGGTAGGAAATCGGCGCACAAAAGAAAAAGCCCCGGGAGCTGGGGGGAGCGCCCGGGGCGGGTAAGGAACCTGTCAGGGGAGGGACAGGTTCCTCGGGGTCACACTCAGGGAGGTGAGTGCTAGATCGTGTTGCACGATCCGAAGGGTATGACGCTCGACGTGAAGTAAAAGTTTCCGGCTCGCTGGAGAAATTTATCTCTCGTTTAACTGCGCCGGCTGCAATCGTTAGAGATTCGTTACTCCGAATATTTGCTCTATTCGCAGCGCGACCGATCAGTGGGCCGCGTCCCAGTTCGCGCCGACGCCGACATCGACTTCCAGCGGTACCGCCAGCTCCGCCGCGCCCATCATGCGGGTGCGCAGGCCGTCGCGCACCTCGTCGATGTCCGGCTGCGCGACTTCCAGCACCAGCTCGTCGTGCACCTGCATCAACATGCGCGCGCGCCCGGCAAACGACCCGCGCAGCCACGCATCCACTTCAATCATGGCGCGCTTGATCACATCGGCGGCGGTGCCCTGCAACGGCGCGTTGATGGCCACGCGCTCCGCGCCGGCGCGCGCTGCGGCATTGCGCGAATGGATATTGTCGAGATACAGGCGCCGACCGAATACGGTTTCCACGTAGCCGTCGCGCCGGGCGCGCTCGCGGGTCGCCGCCATGAACTCACGCACGCCGGTGTAGCGGCCGAAGTAGCGGTCCATGTAGTCCTGCGCGGTGCGGCGGTCGACGCCAATCTGGCGGGCGAGACCGTGCGCGCTCATGCCATACATGAGGCCGAAGTTGATTGCCTTGGCGGCACGGCGCTGCCCGGCGTCGACCGCCTCGGGTTCGACTTCGAACACTTCGGCCGCGGTCGCGCGATGCACGTCGATGCCGTGGCGGAACGCGGCGAGCAGGCCCGCGTCTCCCGAGAGGTGCGCCATGATCCGAAGCTCGATCTGCGAATAGTCCGCCGCGATCAGGACCTGTCCGGGCGGTGCGATGAAAGCCTGGCGGATGCGTCGCCCTTCTTCGGTCTTGATCGGGATGTTCTGGAGGTTGGGGTCCGACGAGGAGAGCCGCCCGGTGGCCGCGCCCGCCTGGTGGTAACTCGTGTGCACGCGACCGGTGCGAGGATTGATCGCGGCGGGGAGTTTCTCGGTGTACGTGGACACCAGCTTCGCCAGCATGCGGTAGTCGAGGATCAGTCGCGGCAACGGATGCAGTTCCGCAATCTCTGCGAGCGCCTCTTCGTTGGTCGAAGGCTGACCCCGGGGCGTTTTCTGAGTCACGGGCAAACCGAGCTGTTCGAACAGCACGGTCTGCAATTGCTTGGGTGAGTCGAGACTGAAGGCGTGTCCGGCCGCGGTGTGTGCTTCACCCACCAGCTCCGCCATGCGCTTGCGCATGACGCGCGTCTGCTCGACGAGCAAGCCCCCGTCGATGAGCACGCCGGCCCGCTCCATGCGCGCGAGCACCGGCACCAATGGCATTTCGATCTTTTCGAACACGAAACGCGGCCCCGGGAGTGCCTCGAGCTGAGGCCACAGTTCGTCGTGCAGCCGCAGGGTGATGTCGGCGTCCTCCGCCGCGTAGCGCGTCGCGTCGTCCAGCGCAACGTGCGAAAACGGAATTTGCTTCGCGCCCTTGCCCGCCACCTCGTCGTACGTGATCGTGCGGTGGCCGAGGTGCCGCGCCGCGAGCGTATCGAGGTCGTGGCGGTTGGCATTGGAGTTCAGCAGGAACGATTCGAGCAGCGTGTCGTACGCGACGCCCGCGACCTCGATACCGTAATGCGCAAGCACATTGATATCGTACTTCGCATGCTGCGCGATCTTGCGCCCGTCGTCGGCTTCGAGCAGCGGCTTGAGTGCCGCGAGTACCGCTTCGCGACCGAGTTGCGCCGGAGCGCCGGGGTAATCGTGCGCCAGCGGTACGTAGGCCGCCTCGTCGGCCGCGATCGCAAACGAAACGCCGACGATCTCCGCGCGTTGCGGGTCGATGCTGGAAGTCTCGGTATCGAACGCCCAGCGCTCGGCAGCGCGAAGCTTGTCGATCCACGCCTCGAGATCGGCCCGGTCGACAAGCGTCGCGTAACGCGAGCGGTCAACAATCGCCACCTGCGCAGGCGTGGCATTTGGCGCGGCGCGTGCCCCGGTGTCGACGTAGTCGCGCGCGGGCTCGTCGCCGATGCGCGTCGCCAGCAGATCCTTCGGGGCGGTGCCTGCCGTGCCAGCGGTGTGGGGCTCTAGTTCGCGCAGCGCCTGGGTAAACCCGTAACGCAGGTACAGCGCGCGCAGGACTTCCACGTCCGGAGACGCCAGCACCAGCGATTCGAGCGTCTGCGGCAGCTCGACATCGGTGCGGATCGTTGCGAGTTGGCGAGCCAGCGGCAAGGTGCCGAGCGCGGACCGCAGGTTCTCGCCGATCTTGCCGCCGATGGAGGCGGCGCCTGCCATGACGCCGTCGAGATCGCCGAACTGCTCCAGCCACTTCGCCGCGGTCTTGGGTCCACACTTGTCGACCCCGGGTATGTTGTCGACGCTGTCGCCCACCAGCGCGAGGTAATCGACGATGTGTTCGGGTGCCACGCCGAACTTCTCGATCGTGCGCGCGCGGTCGAGTACCGAGCCCGTCATGGTGTTGACCAGGGTGATGCCGGGCTCGACGAGTTGCGCGAAATCCTTGTCGCTGGTCGAGATCTCGACTTCGAGTCCCGCGCCGCGTCCTTGTCGCGCGAGCGTTCCGATGACGTCGTCGGCCTCGACACCCGTGACCCGGAGCAGGGGCAGGCCAAGCGCACGCACGATCGCGATCATCGGCTCCACCTGCGCGCGCAGATCCTCGGGCATCGGCGGACGATTGGCCTTGTACGCGGGATAGAGCTCGTTGCGGAACGTCGGTCCGCTCGCGTCGAGCACGAACGCCACCAGCGCGGGTCGCTCTTTCAGGATGGCGCGCAGCATGTTGACGACGCCGAACAGGGCGCCGGTCGGTTCGCCCTCGCGGTTCGCGAGCGGCGGCAGCGCGTGGAACGCCCGGAACAGATAGGACGAGCCGTCGATCAGCACGAGCTTTCGGGTCATCGGCTTTCCATCCTGTCCGTCGTTTAGCCGTCGTTCCCGGGAGCGGCCGGACGGGTGGCTATGATTCCACGAGAAGGCCGATGTCGGTCGCAGCGGGAGCGGAACATGCGCGTCGAAACACGCGGGACGGCTGCACTGCTGTCGGCCTTGCTGGCGTTCGCGGTGGTGGCCCAGGACGAGGACGAGATCGTCAGGGCGCCGCGCAACGAGCTGCCACTGCCCGAGAAAGTGCAGGAGCGCGACCAGCTCACGCCTTCGGTCACCATCCGCGAGCAAGGCGGCCTCGTCATCGAGGAATATCGCGTTGCCGGGCAAATCAAGTCGGTGCGCGTGACCAACGAGAAGGGCCTGAGCTACGAGTACCTCGACATCGACGGCGATGGGCGCCTCGAGCGCACCGACCGCAGCGATGGCGCGGTGGCCCCGGTGTTTTATACGCTGTACGAGTGGGAGTGATCCAGGCCGACATACGCGAGTTGCACGATGCGCAGGCGCTGCGGGACGCGTGGCCCGTAGTAGCCGAGCTGCGGCCGCATCTCGACGAAGCGTCATTCGTGGCGCGCGTGGCGGAGCAGCGCGCCGAAGGCTATCGCGCGATTGCGCTGTTCGAGGCCACGGGGTGCGTGGCGTTCGCGGGCTTCCGGCTCGCCTCGATGCTGGCGCGCGGCCGCGCGATGTATGTCGATGACCTGGTGACCGCGGGCGGCACGCGCAGCCGAGGGCACGGCTCGCAAATGCTGCGCTGGCTGGTCGATGAATCGCGTCGCCTGCGCTGCGAACGTCTGCACCTTGATTCCGGTGTGCAACGCCACCAGGGCCACCGTTTTTACCTGCGCCACGGCTTCGACATCAGCGCGCACCACTTTGGGCTTGCTCTGCAAGATTTCCGCGACTGAACAGCTAGTCACAGCGCAGCTCCGCACAGCAATTGCGCTCGGCGCTTTTCTTCCCTCTCCCTCCGGGAGAGGGATCGAGGGAGAGGGTACGACGAAGCCTGTAAAGCCGAACTTCGCCGGAAGCGTTTGGACGCGGCGCTAGATCGGACCCTCTCCCCTACCCCTCTCCCGGCGGGAGAGGGGAAAAAGCGTGCTCGCAACCGCGGACATCAACTCAGGCACTTCTTCAGGCGCTCGCGGACTTCAGCACGCGTGGCGTTGTCGACCGGCCGCGCCAGTTTGTCCCGCACCAGGTTGCTCCACGCAACGTCGGCCTGCTGCAGCAACTCGCAACTCTTCGAATTGCGCTGTCCCTCGCCCACGTAGGCCAGGTTTCCGAGTGCGATCGCGAGGTCTCGTTTGTTGGTTGCATTGGCGGTCTGCGCGAGCGCCTGTTCGCGAAGTTTCAGGGCCTCGCGCAGAATCGGCTCCGCATTGGTCGGCAGGCTAGCCTCGACGTGGATCAGGCCCGCCGCGGTGAGCGCATTGCCGAGATCCCGGATCGATTCCGCGTTCTGCGGCTGCAGGGCGAGCAGCGCCCGCGCCGACTGCACCGCGCTGCGCAGGTACACGCCCGCCTTGTCGTACAGCTTTTGCTGCGCCATCGACTCGCCGAGCTTGCGCGTGGTGAGGTACACCGAGCGTTGCGCGCGGATGTCCTCGCTGTCGCTTGCTGCCATCGCCTGCGCCTGCTTCGCGGCTTCTTCGTAGATCGTCTGCGCCTGAGCGAAGTCACCCGCCTCGACGTAGTGCTCGCCCATGTTGATCAGCAGCGTCAGCCGGGTCTGCAGGAACTCGTAGCGTCGCGGGTCCAGCTCGAGCAACCGGTCGACTGTGGTTCGCGCCGCGGTCAAGTCGCGCAGGGAATCGACAGGCTTGCCGAGCCACGCGAGCGCGTCGCCACGGCGCAGCAGGCAGCGGGCGCGGGCATGAACGACCTGCGCGGCGAACTCGCCGGTGTCGGATTCGCCGCGCAGGGCTGTGCACGCGGTGTCATATGTCGTCAGGGCCTCGGCGATCTCGTCTTGCCAGAAGTGGCTGTCGCCAATGCCGAGCCGGGCCTCGACTTCGGCAAGCTTGAGTTCGAGCGAGTCATCGGTCCGGCGCAGATTGGCGAGCAGGTTCAGCGCGTTGGTGTAGGCCTTGTCGGCGGCCGCCTGATCCGACGTCCAGAACAGCACGTGCGCGTGGTTGAGGCTCAGCAACGCGCGTTGCTTCGACAGCGTCGCCAGGTCGGCGCCCAGCGCCGCAGCCTTGTCGAGCGCCGTGGCCGCCGCCGTGTAGCTGTCGAGTGAGCCCTTGATGTCGCCGAGGTTCGCGTAATTGGGATTGCCCTGCACGTCGCCCGTGCGCCGATAGGCTTCCGCGAGATCGAGCAGCACGCCGGGCTCGCTGCTATCGACCATGGCAACGCGATCCAGGTGCTTGAGCGACCGCTCGATCAACTGCCGGCGCACGGCGAGCGAACCCGGCATGTGCGCGACCGCGTCGTAAATGTCGTAGATGAGACCGTGCGTGAATTCGCGCGAGGCCGCGAGGTGTGCCTCGGCGCGCGTGCGCTGCACCATCGCCGCCCGGTACTGGTTCACCGAAAACACCAGACCGGTGATCAGCGCAGCGAACACCAGCACGGTCGCCGCCATTCCCACCCGATGCCGCGCGATGAAGCGTCGCGCGCGATAACTGCGCTTGCCCGAGCCCGCGGTGACCGGCAACTTCTGCTGGTAGCGGCGCAGGTCGTTGGCGACCTGCAACGCGGTGCGGTACCGATCTTCCGGCTCCTTGCGCAGTGCCTTGAGCGTGATGTCGTCGAGATCGCCACGCACGATGCGAGCACGCGCGGGGTTCACTTTCTCGAGCAGTTCACTCGGCCTGGTCGGCTCGTCGTTGAGCACGCGCAGGCCGAACGCCAGCGGCGTCGAGTCGGCGTAGGAGTGCGGCAACTTCTCCGAGAACAGCTCGAACAGGATGACGCCGAGCGAATACACGTCGCTCAAAGCCGACAAGGGATCGCCCTTGAATTGTTCGGGACTCGCGTACTGTGGCGTGTAGGCCACCAGCTCGGTCTGCGCCGACGAGCCGTCCTCGACGAGTAGTCGCGCGATGCCGAAATCAAGCAGCTTGACCACGCCGTCGTTGCGCACCAGCACGTTGGCGGGCTTGAGATCGCAGTGCACCACGAGCTGGCTGTGCGCGTAGGCTACGGCGTCGCTCATGCAGATGCAGAGCTCGACGCATTCCGCCACGGAACGGCCGCGCGCGTACTCGTCGATGGTGGTGCCCTCGACGTATTCCATGACCAGGTAGGGCCAGCCTTCGTCGCTCAGGCCACCGTCGATCAGGCGCGCAATGCCGGGATGGTCGAGGCGCGCCAGCGTCTGACGTTCGCGCTTGAAGCGTTCGGCCGCGCTGTCGACCAGTTCCGCGCGCACGATCTTGATCGCGCCGCGCTGGGTGAAATTGCCGTCGACCCGCTCGGCGAGGAACACCTCGCCCATGCCGCCGCGACCGATGAGCTTGATGAGTTGCCACACCCCGATGCGACGCCCGACCATCGCGTTGACGCGGGCCGACGGATCGCTGGCGCCCAGGGTCGGATCCGGCCGCATCCACCACAGTGGATCGAACGAGGCCCCGCCCGGCGTGTTCGGCCCCGTCACACGGGTGCGCTCGACTTCGCCCGGCGGCGCGTCATTCGGATTACCGGTTCTGGTCGGATCGAGTTCCCCGCCGATCATGCCTTCACCCCGGGCCAGACACGGCCGCAGGTCATTCTGCGCCATCGCCCGACTTTGCGCATCCGCTTCGACCCATCATGAACGAGCACGGTAGCAAGCCACTTACGAAAGCGCCCCGAATGCGGCCTTGTTGACAATAGATTCGAGAGAAGTGCCCGGTTCATGCCATGCCATGCCGGGTTCGGGATCGTGCCGTTCGCCGCCTCCGTATTGGCTGCACGGAAGCCAAGCGGACCCACTGCTAGACTCGGTCTCCCTGCTCGTGAAGCGTTCGCGGGAAGCGTCATGCAAGCCAAAGTCGGTCACTACGAAATCGTCTCGGAACTCGGCCGGGGTGGAATGGGCGTGGTCTTCAAGGGTCACGAGCCAGCGCTCGGCCGCTACGTCGCGATCAAGCAGCTCTCCCCCGCGCTCGCGCACGACGAGAGCATCAAGCAGCGCTTCCTGCGCGAGGCGCGCTCGATGGCCGCGCTCAACGATCCGCACATCGTGCAGATCTATCTCATCGGCGAGGAAAACGGCCAGCCGTTCTTCGCCATGGAATTCGTCGAGGGCGAATCGCTGTCCGCGCTGCTCAAGCGCGAAGGACGCATGAGCGCCGCGCACGCCGCGCGCGTCGTGTTCCAGACGGCGCAGGGCCTCGCCACCGCGCACGCCAAGGGCGTCATTCACCGCGACATCAAGCCGGGCAACCTGCTGCTCACCACGCGCGGAATGCTCAAGATTGCCGACTTCGGCATCGCGCTGTCCGCGTCCGATTCGCTCGCCAACAAGCTCACCGCCACCGGCGGCTTCGTCGGCACGCCGGGTTACCTTTCGCCCGAAGTTTGCATGGGCAAGCCGGTCGACGCGCGCGCCGACATCTTCGCGCTCGGCATCGTGCTGTTCGAACTGCTGACCGGGCGCATGCCATTCCGCGACGAGAGCCCGCTCGGCCTCATGCTCGAAGTCGTGCAGACCGAGATCCCCGACATCCGCGAGCTCAACGCCGACGTGGACGCGGAGCTTGCAGCGATCCTCGCGAAGATGACCGCCAAGAACCCTGACGATCGTTTCGCGAGCGCCGACGATCTCGCGGCTGCGCTTTCCGACCATCCGCTGGTCACGCGCAATGCTGCGGTTACCGCGCGCATCGTGATGTCCCCGGCTGCGGCGACCGTCTTCGCGCCGATGACGCCGATTCCGCAGTCGTTGCTGACGCCCGCGCCGAACGCGGACGCGATGGCGCCAGCGAATGTCGCGACGCGCGCACTTTCTCCATCGCCCGCCGCGGCGGGCCTCGGCATGCCGCAAGCAGCGGCGGCCGGACAGGACCTCCAGACGCATCGCCGCGAACTCGAACCGATGGCCCGGCCGTCCGCGCTCGCGCGTCCCGATCGCAGCAGCGGCAACAACAACGGCATGTGGCTGGTTGCTGCAGTCGTCGTGCTGCTGGTCGCCGGCGGCGCGTGGGCCATGCGCGCGAAGTGGATGCCAGGCGCCACGGGCGAATCCGTCGCGAGCGCCGGTAGTGCGAGCAACGCGAGTGCGGTCGTGGCCGGCACGGCCGCGGTGGCGGCGACGGCCACACCCGGCGAATCGTCCGCGCGCGCACCCACCGAAGCGGAACGTGCCGACCGGGCCGCGACCGTCGCGGGACTGGTCGCGGTGGTGGATGGTGCGAACGCAAACAACACACCGGGAGGGACAGGTTCGACGACCGCGGACCCAAGCGCCGGCACCATTCCACCGGGCGGCTCGAACCAAGCATCTGCGACCTCGAATGGCAGCGGCGAATCGCGCGTGGATGGCGTCAATGCGCAATCGCTGGTCTCCATCGCGCCTGCGCAGGCGCAACCCGGAGTGCAGGATGGCGGGCCCCTGACCCCGCGCGAAGCGCGCGCGGAGCGCCGCGCGGCGATCGTGGAAAACATCGCCGAACGCCGCGACGCGCGACGTGAGGAAACGCGCGAGCCGGTGGCGGTTCGCACCGTGCCGCGTCGCATTGCCGTGATCACCATCGGCGATCCCGCCGTCACCGGTCCGGCTCGCCACATGCTCGAGGAGGCCCTCGGCGACGGCGGCTTCGAGCTGCTCGACACCGACATGGCCGGCGTGGGCGATCTGTCGCCGGGCGAAATTCCGCGTGCGGTCGGCCACCTCGCGCAACGCAACGGTGTCGGCGCCGTCGCGGTGATCCGTGCCGAACCTGCCGGCACGCAGCAACTCAATTTCTACGGTCGCAGTGCGGAGATGTTCACCGCCACGTTGTCCGTGAAACTCTACGACGCGCAGTCGCGCTCACCGCTCGGCGCTGGATTCAGAGCTCCGGTGAACTACACCGGCCCGACCGCCGACCACAACACACGCGAAGCCCTGCAGCCGAACGTCGGCCAAGTGCTCAGCACCCTCGCGCGCTATCGCGACGGCGATCGCAGCTGAGCCACGGAGCTTTGATGATCACACTTTCCCTGAAAGACGGCGGCTCGTTCCTCGGAACCATCGACGACGCCGATCTGCAACTGCTCATCGACCAGCTCGAGGAAGAGCACTCGGAAGACACCGATTACTTTGTGTGCCCTTCGACCATCGACCTTCTTGAGGAGAGTGGCGCGAGCGCGGGACTCGTCGATCTGCTCCGGCGTGCGGTCGGCATCTCGGAAGGAGTCGACATTCGGTGGCAGGAAGGTTGAACGTCCTGCCCGCGTAGCTGGCCACGGCGCCCCGCCAGTCATGCGCGCGAATATGGTCCTCGTCATTGCGCATCGCGGCGCCAGTGCGTTGTTGCCGGAGCACACGCTCGACGCGTACGTGAAGGCGATCGCCGACGGCGCCGACATCGTCGAACCCGATCTGGTCGCGACGCGGGACGGTGTGCTGGTTGCCCGGCACGAGAACGAGATCGGCGGCACGACCGATGTCGCCGACCACCCGGAGTTCGCCGATCGCCGCACGCGCAAGCGCATCGATGGACGCGACGTGGAGGGCTGGTTCACGGAGGACTTCCAGCTCGCGGAACTCAAGACGCTGCGCACGCGCGAACCCCTGCCCGAGCTGCGCGACACCGGGCAAGACGGCGCGTTCGCGATTCCGACGCTGGCGGAAATCAACGGGCTCGTCGCGGAGGAGTCGGCCGCCCGCGGTCGCGACATCGGCATCGCGCCGGAGCTCAAGCATTCGACGTATTTCCGCCGCAACGGACTGCGTCTGGAAGACGCGCTGCTCGCGGACCTTGCGGCGCACGCCCACACGCGGCGTGCGCCGGTACTGATCCAGTCCTTCGAGGTCGCAAATCTCCGCCGCCTCCGCGCGCGACTGAGCAAAGGCAACGCCAACATCACGCTGGTGCAACTCATCGGCAATCCGGACGATCGTCCGGCAGACGCAGCGGCCGGCGGCGGCACCCCGCGCTATTCGGACATGACGACTCCGGAAGGACTGCGCCGAATCGCCGGTTATGCCGATGCGATCGGCGTGCAAAGTCGGCGCGTCCTGCCGCTCGACCTGGATGGAAACTTCGGATCGCCCACGGACCTGGTGCCCGACGCTCACGCTGTGGGGCTGCGGGTGTTGGCCTACACCTTCCGCCCGGAAAACGTCTTCCTGCCGCGCGCGCTCTGGCTCGGCGACGACCCGCGCACCCGCAACGAGGCTGGTTCGATCGCGGAAATCAGTGCGCACGTCGACGCGGGCATCGACGGGTTCTTCACCGACGATCCGGCGCTGGGGCGCAAGGCGCTGCAGGTTCGCTGATCACAGGTGAAGCCCGGCGCTCATGCGATCGCGCGCAGGTTGGCATAGGCGAGCACCAGCCGTTTGCTGCCGCCGGATTCGAAATTGACTTGCACGATGGTGTGCGCGCCGCCGCCTTCGTACGAGATGACGGTGCCTTCGCCGAAGGTGTTGTGCGCGACGCGCTGCCCGAGCTTGAAGGCGGGTCCCGGTTCGTCGTCGCGCAGCGAGCCGCCGCGCGCATCGCGCCACGCCTGCCCGCCGCCAAACGACGACGGCCGCGACACCTGGATCTTCGGCCGCACCTCATGCAGCAGTTCGCGCGGCAGTTCGGCAAGGAACCGCGACGGGCGGTTGTAGTTTTCGGTGCCGTGCAGGCGACGCGATTCGGCGTAGGTCAGCACCAGCCGTTGCTGCGCGCGGGTGATGCCTACGTAGGCGAGGCGTCGCTCCTCTTCGAGCCGTCCGTGCTCGTCGAGGGACCGATTGCTCGGAAAAAGCCCATCCTCGAGCCCGACCATGAACACCAGCGGAAACTCGAGACCCTTCGCTGCGTGCAGCGTCATGAGTTGCACGCAGGCTTCGTTCTCCGCGCCCTCGGCCTCCCCGGCGTCGAGCGCCGCGGTGGACAGGAATGCGGTGAGTTCGGAGAGTCCTGCATCGACGTCGTCCACCGAGATCGCGAAGCGCGAGGCGACGCTGACCAACTCGTCGAGGTTGTCGGCGCGCGAGTTGCCTTCGCCGCGGCTGTCGCGATCGTGGTGTGCCCTGAGTCCGGTGCGCACGATGACACTCTCGAAGCGCTCGGCCAGCGCCTTTTCGGCGCCGTCGCGATCGAGCTCGTCGACGAGCGTCATGAAGGCGCGCAGCGCGTTCTTCGCGCGCCCGGCGAGCCCGTCGCGCAGCAGTTCCTGCAGCGACGCCTGCCAGAGCGACACGCGGTCGCCACGCGCGCGCGCGCGCAACACCTCGACCGTGCGATCGCCGATGCCGCGCGGCGGCGTGTTGACCGCGCGTTCGAACGCCGCATCATCATCGCGGTTCGCGAGCAGGCGCAGGTAGGCCAGCGCGTCCTTGACTTCCGCGCGATCGAAGAAGCGCAAGCCGCCATACACGCGATAGGGAAGATCGTCGAGCACGAGCTGTTCCTCGAGCACGCGCGACTGGGCGTTGGAGCGATACAGCAGCGCGCAATCGGACGGCGACCCGCCCGCGCGCACCCATTGCCGTATGCGCTCGGTGATGAAGCGCGCCTCGTCCTGTTCGTTGTAGGCCGCGTACACCTCGATGGCTTCGCCCGCGGCATCGGCGGTCCACAGCTGCTTGCCGAGCCGCTCGGGGTTGTGCGCGATGATCGCGTTGGCGGCGCCGAGGATGTTGGCGGTCGAGCGGTAGTTCTGCTCGAGCTTGAGCGTCGTGGCGGTGGGGAAGTCGCGCAGGAAGCGCTGCACATTCTCTACGCGAGCGCCGCGCCAGCCGTAGATCGCCTGGTCGTCGTCGCCGACCACGAATACCTGTCCCGACTCGCCCGCCAGCTCGCGCACCCACAGGTACTGGATCTCGTTGGTGTCCTGGAACTCGTCGATGAGCAGGTGCGCGAAGCGATCGCGATAGTGCTTGAGTAGGCTCGGATCGTTGCGCCAGAGCTCATAGGCGCGCAGCAGCAATTCGGCGAAATCGACGAGACCGAGCCGCCGGCAGCGCGCCTCGTATTCGACGTAGATGTCGCGTTGCGTGCGCGCGAAGGGATTGTTGCCGGGATCGACGCGATCCGGCCGCTTGCCCTCGTCCTTCGCGGCGTTGATGAACCATCCGGTTTGGCGCGCGGTGTAGCGCGCCTCGTCGAGGCCCATGTCGCTGATGACGCGCTTGAGCAGCCGCGTCTGGTCGTCCTGGTCGAGGATCTGAAACGCTTCGGGTAGCGCCGCTTCGCGCCAGTGCCGGCGCAGCATGCGATGCGCGATGCCGTGGAAGGTGCCGACCGTGAGCCCGCGCGCGCCGCGCATGAGCGCCTCGGCGCGGCCGCGCATCTCGCCGGCAGCTTTATTGGTGAAGGTGACTGCGAGCACGCTCCAGGGCGAGGCGCGCTCGACTTCGGTCAACCACGCGATGCGATGCACCAGCACGCGAGTCTTCCCGGAACCGGCGCCGGCGAGCACCAGGTAGTGGCCCGCGGCCGCGCTGACCGCGCCGCGCTGATCGGGATTCAGCACGTCGAGCAGGTGCGAAACATCCATGTGTCGAGTTTAGCCCGGACATTTCACGAGGTCGCACCGAATCGGTCCGCGACCGATTTCCGACAACCTGTTTCGCCGCCGATTCGTCGCTATCGCGGTGCTCGCTTGGTCTCGCGGCGCCTGGCTTGGTCTTACGGCGGGCTATCCCTGCCCGCCGCCCTGCGGGTCAGCTGCGCTGTTC
>Ga0183260_10001056_pt1 | contig 23438 bp, 25 predicted proteins | sample AntDrymUQ4972206_2_FD_129768 | JGI IMG/M metagenome (GOLD analysis project Ga0183260, IMG submission 129768) | Polar desert sand microbial communities from Dry Valleys, Antarctica - metaG UQ497 (22.06) (version 2) (version 2) | ecosystem: Environmental > Terrestrial > Soil > Desert | place... | reverse complement strand
GCTGTACTCGCGCGGCTTTGCTTCTGTTTACGGCGAGTGGGAAACGACGGCAGAGGCGCGGACGCTCCATCGGACGTACCACGAGTCGCTGCGGTTTCCCTGGCCCACACGCCCGGTGCGGGTGGTCGTGCGCAAGCGTCAGAAGGACGGGGCCTTCACCGACGTCTGGTCCACTGATGTGGATCCCACATCGCGCTTCGTCAACATGGCGCCCCCCGTGCAGGCCGGCCGGGTCCGCAGCCTGGTCGAGAGCGGCCCGCCGGAAGCCAAAGTGGACCTTCTGCTCATCAGTGAAGGCTACACCGAGGCGGAATTGCCGAAGTTCCAGGCTGACGCGACGCGGCTCGTCGAGGCGCTGTTCGCGCAGGAACCCTTCCGGAGCCGGCGGACGGATTTCAACGTGCGCACCCTGGAGCTGCCCTCTCCGGAGAGCGGCGTGCACCGGCCGAACGCCGGCGTCCACCGCAGGACGGCGGTCTCGGCGGAGTACAACATCTTCGACTCGGAACGCTACGTGCTGACGCTCGACAACCGGACGCTGCGGGACGCGGCGGCCACCGCCCCGTACGAGTTCATCGAGATCCTCGTCAACGAGCGGACCTACGGCGGCGGCGGGATCTTCAACGACCAGGCGACGACATCCGTGGGCAGCGCGTTCTCCGAATACGTGTTCATCCATGAGTTCGGCCACCACTTTGCCGCACTTGCCGACGAGTACTACACGTCCGACGTGGCCTACGAGACCGGCGGCGTCGAGAAGAAGGTGGAGCCCTGGGAGCCGAACGTGACAGCGCTGCACGATCCCGCGGCGCTGAAGTGGCGGGATCTCGTCACGCCCGGTACGCCGCTGCCGACGCCGTGGAGCAAGGCGGAGTTCGAGAAGCACTCGCGCGCGATCCAGGAGCGTCGGCGGGAGATCCGCAAGCGGAATGCGCCCGAGGAAGAGATGGATGCGCTCTTTCGTGAGCAACAAGCCTGGGAAGAGACGCTCCTGAAGGGGATGAAGTACTCCGGCGCCGTCGGCGCCTTCGAAGGCGCGTCGTACGAGCCGCGCGGGCTCTACCGTCCGGAAGCCGACTGCATCATGTTCACACGCAACCGGGTCGGCTTCTGTGCCGTGTGTCGCCGCGCCATCGGCCGGATCATCGATCTCTACTCGAGGTGATCGGCGCTGGTCAGCGACAGTGACTTGCCACGGGGAAGACACAGGAGAACGGGAGAAGGGAGACTCCCCTTCTCCTGTTGTCTCCCCGTGACATGAAGGCAGCGTGACATTGAACGCTGCGGACTGACGATCGGTGCCGATCAGAACATGTAGGGCAGGATGGTGAAGAAGGAGGCGGCGATCGCCAGCGCGGTGACGGCAATGCAGCCAACGGCCCAGGCGAGATGATCGACGCGTTCGGGCCTGAGGGGATCGAGCCACAGGCCCATCAGGTAGCCGCCCGCAAAGCCCCCGGCATGCGCGTAGTTATCGATGCCTGGCATGATCAACCCGAACAACCCGAGGATGAGCGCGTACTGCAGCGCCTGTGAGCCCACCATGCTGCTCCCGCTGCGGCGTCCGTAATACACGAGCGCGCCGAGCAGCCCGAAGATGGGCGCGGAGGCGCCCAGGGTCAGCGTGGCCCCCCTGAGGAACGGCACCGGAACACCGCCGAGCAGCAGGCCGGCGGTGCTGCTCAGCGCAAACCCCACGACCCCCGACACGGTGTATATGATGACCATCCGCCCGGCGCCGTACATCTCCGCGGTGGCCGGCCCGAGCTGACGGATCCAGAATGTTGAACAGGATGTGCAGGGCACTGCCGTGCAGCCAGCCGGCGCTGAGGACGGTCCACCACATCCCCATCGCGAACACCGGGTGCGATCCGCTCGCCCCGAAGAGTCTCGCCACCACCGAGGACGGGGCGAGGAGGCCGAGAACGTTCCCGCCGCCCATGATGTCCCCGCCGGTGAGCACCGTCATCAGCAGCATGGCGGCGTAGAGGCCGCCCGCACCATAGACGACGAGCGTGACGAAGCCGAAGTCGTTACCGAGCCGCCGCAGCACCGGCCCGTAGCCCCAGAGACCGGGATTCCGCCGCCCGCAGGAATAGCAGCTCGGATCGTTCACGCCGACGAGCGACCCGCACGAGGCGCACACGACCGATCCGGTCCTCTGTCGCTTGAACATGCCGCTCAGAGCTTACAACACCGGTTCTGTACTCGCGGTGCGGCCCGCCGCAGCGGTGACATGTCCTGTGCAGGAAAAATCTCCCTCCGGGGCGACACCCCGATGCCACACGGGTGACTGATGGTTGAACACTCTCTGTACGGTGCGCGTACTGAGACGGGTCACCAATTCGCCGGGGATTGACTACGGCGCCGAAGACTTCCACGGTGCGCCGCGGCTACGCTCTCCTGGAGTCGTTCTTGCACAAATCAGGATGTCCCCTGCGACCGCGTTCATCAAAGACGACAATGACCGGACTCCCCCAGGTTCCGCTCGGCGTCAGAAGCTGTCCCTTCTGCGGGATGGCGACCGACGTGCCGCACGAAACACAGGAAGGCTGCATCGCGGCGCTGAACGCCGAGATCAGCCGGATGCGGGGGCTTCTCGCGCATCTCCGGCCCGCCGGCGGCCGTGAAACGACCGAACCGGAGCCTCAGGCGCCCGAGGACATTCGTCTCGTCCTCTCCAATCGCCACCGCTGACGGGCACCCGTCCCGCCTGACCCTTCCGCCCGACCTCCGTCTAAACCTCTGGGTGCTTACGGAGCTTGCCGCCGACGCAATCCGGTACATACAAAGGGCCGGCGCTGCACACAGCACCGGCCCTCTGCGAAGCCCCCCCTCCCGGGATCAGGCTTCGACTGCTTCGATGTTGATGATGCTTTCCGCGAGTGCCGTCAGCTTCTTGTCCTGCGCACCCTCCTCGTCGAGGATCTGCTGGAGGACCTTGGCCACCTTGTTGTAGCCGAGCAGCTGCGCGTGGGTCCGGGCCGTGCCATACGCGGCGATCTCGTAGTGCTCGATCTTCTGCGCCGCCCCGATCAGCCCGGCGTCGATGGCGTTGTCATCGAGATCTTCCTGGAGGATTTCCTTACCCTCTTCGATGAGTCCTTCCATCCCCTTGCACTTCTTGCCCGTCAGCCGGATCTTCATGCTTTCGGCGATCTGGTTCAGACGTTCGACCTGACGCTTGGTTTCCTCAAGGTGCTTCTCGAACCCTCGCTTCAGCTCGGGGGAGCTTGCCCCTTTCGCCATCTTCGGGAGCGCCTTGATGATCTGATTCTCGGCGCTGTAAATGTCTTTCAGCTCGTCAATGAGCAGCTCTTCGAGGGGATTCGTCTCTTCCGCCATTCATAACCTCCAACTGGTCAGCAGTAGTCGTCGCCGACGTTGCCCGGAAGGCTGCAAACGGAGTGCCGCGGCGCGTCAATGAACGCCGTGCGACGGCTGCAATGCTGATGGGTCCGCGCCGAGCCTGCGGATCGCCGTTTCCCAGACGAGAGTGCTGTCGATATCGAATATGAGGTCGAGGTGAATGTCCCCGATGAGCCACGCTGACTGCGCCAGCTCGTCGTCGAGCTGACCGGGGCCCCACCCGGCGTAACCGGCAAGCACGCGCGCGCGCGGCGCGGGGGCGGTCTCGAGCACATCGCGCAGCACGGCCGGCGAGGCTGACAGATACAGACCGTCCTGGATGGTCCGGCCGTCCGGATCCTCGGGTGGCTCTGCCAGCAGGATCCACCCGCGCTCCGGCTGCACCGGGCCCCCGAAGTACAGGGGCATGCCGTTGCCGCGGGAAACGGGGGGATCCAGTCGGACCATTTCGCTCGCGGGCATTTCCGTGGGCCGGTTCAGCACGAGACCGAACGCTCCTTCCGGCTGGAAGTCGCACAGAAGGACAACGGAGCGGGCGAAGTTCGGATCCTGCATCTGTGGCATCGACAGCAGCAGCGATGCTTTGAATTCGGTGGTCATGATGTGGACGACCGGGCGATCTCCCCGGCGACTTGATGAAGGTCCTGCACGGCGCGCAGAATCGAAGAGGGATGCACGGGAACTGCCTGCGTGCCCCGCTTGTACAGATCGCAGACGTTGCACCCGGCGGCAACTTCACGCACGACAGCAAGCGTGGGGCGATCCGGCAGGAGCGAGCTGACCGGCTCCCCTGGACCCTGCGTGCGAACGGCACGGCCGTTCCGATCAGCCACGGAGCCTCCCGACCGCCCACGCCACGTGCTCCTCGACGAGGGGATCCCGGCACGTCGGCTCGTCGTGCCCTTCGAGTGCCTCGGCGGCAGCCGGATCGCTCGAATTGCCGAGTGCAACCGCCAGGTTCCGCCGCAGCCGCCGAACTCCCGCACGTTTCATGGCGCTGCCCTTCAGCAGAACGCGAAGCTCGTCATCTGTCCGCTCCCACAGCTCCAGCAGTGAGGGTGCCTCAAGGCCGTCGCGGGGCTGCCATGCGGGATCCTGCGAGACGGCCGTCTTGTGCGACAGGTTCCACGGGCAGACCTCCTGGCAGATGTCACATCCGTAGGCATGATGTCCGACGGCTTCCCGCTCCTCCTCGGGAATGCTCCCCTTGTTCTCGATGGTCAGATACGAGAGGCACCGATTCGAGTCGAGCACACCCGGTGCCACCAGCGCACCGGTCGGGCAGGCCTCGAGGCAGCGCGTACAGGAGCCGCACTGGTCGAGAGCCGGCGCATCGGTCTGAAGGTCGAGGCTGCAGATGATCTCGGACAGGAAGATCCAGGATCCCAGCCTGGGGCTGATGACGCACGTGTTCTTCCCGATCCAGCCGATGCCGGCCTGCTGCGCGTAAACGCGTTCCTGCACCGGCCCGGTATCGACGTAGGCCCGCGCCTCGAACGGCTCCCCCGCCGTGCTGCGCATCCACAGGAGCAGCGCATCGAGCCGCTCCTGGATGACGGCATGGTAGTCGTCCCCCCACGCATACCGCGCGACAGCGGCCTGCCGAGGATTGGCGTCCCTGGTGGTGTAAGGCCGATCGGCGTTGTACACCGTGCCCAGGGAGACGACCGTTCGCGCGGACCGGAGCACCTGGCGGACGTCGGCGCGGCGGTCGGCCGAACGGTGGAGGTACTCCATACCTGCCGCATACCCGCGGTCGAGCCATTCCCTGAAGAACCGCAGCCGGCTGTGATCGGCAACAGGAGCGATGCCGCACAGGTCGAACCCCAGTGCGGCGGCTTGACGCTTCAGGTCGGTCGATGTCACGCCCACGGCTGCATGGCTGCTCGTTCCGCCAGGCAACAAATGCACTCGATTCCCGCCTACTGGCCCACCAGCTGCCGCAAAACGTACGGCAGGATGCCGCCGTGCCGGAACGCGACGAGCTCCTCCGGGGTATCGATGCGCGCAACCATGACGAGATCCCGGGATGTCCCGTCCTCGGCCGCCGCACGCACCACAACGTTCCCCCGCGGCGTCAGCGCCTCACCCACACCAAGAATGTCGAAAGTCTCCCGGCCGGTAAGCTTAAGGGACGCCGCCGATTCCCCATCCCTGAACTGCAGCGGCAGGACTCCCATGTTCACCAGATTGCTGCGGTGAATCCGCTCGTAGCTCTCCGCGATCACCGCTTTGACGCCCAGCAGCAGCGTTCCCTTGGCCGCCCAGTCGCGCGAAGATCCCGAACCGTACTCTTTGCCGGCAAGCACCAGCAGTGGCACGCCGGCTTCGCGATACCGCACCGACGCGTCGTATATCGTCGTCACACCACCGTTCGGCAGGAGCGTCGTCCAGCCCCCCTCGGTGCCTGGTGCAAGCGCATTGCGCAGCCTGATGTTGGCAAACGTGCCGCGCATCATCACCTCGTGATTTCCTCGCCGCGCACCGTACGAGTTGAAGTCCGCGGGGCGGACCCCCTTCGAGATCAGATACTTCCCTGCCGGGCTGTCGGCAGGGATCGACCCCGCCGGAGAGATGTGGTCCGTCGTCACGCTGTCGCCCAGTACGGCAAGTGCCCGCGCATTGAGGATGTCGGACGGGAACGTCGGCTCGGCCGTGATGTTCTCGAAGAACGGCGGGTTCCGGATGTACGTGGAATCGTCCGTCCACTCGAACCGCTCGCCGGTCGGGATGGGCAGCGAGCGCCAGCGCTCGTCCCCATCGAACACGTGCGCGTATCGCTCGCGGAACATCTCCGACTTGACCGAAGAGAGCATCGCTTCCTGAATCTCCCGCTCCGAGGGCCACACGTCCTTCAGGAACACCGGGTTCCCCGCGCTGTCTTCCCCGAGAGGCTCCGTCGTGAGGTCGACCTGCATCCGGCCCGCAATGGCGTACGCGACAACCAGCGGCGGTGACGCGAGGTAGTTCGCGCGCACCTGACTCTGGATCCGCCCCTCGAAGTTCCGGTTCCCGCTCAGCACCGAGGCGACGACCAGGTTGCGGTCCTTGACCATGACGGACACCGGCTCCGGCAGGGGCCCGCTGTTTCCGATACAGGTCGTGCAGCCATATCCCACGACGTTGAAGCCAAGCTCCGCGAGGTATTCGAGGAGTCCCGCGGCCCGGAGATAATCGGTGACCACAAGCGATCCTGGAGCAAGGCTCGTCTTCACCCATGGCTTCACCTTCAGGCCGCGCTGCACGGCGTTGCGCGCCAGAAGCCCGGCGCCGATCATCACGCTCGGATTGGAGGTGTTGGTGCAGCTGGTGATGGCGGCGACAACGATGCTGCCGTGGTCGAGGCCTTCCAGCCCTGGAACCTCCTGGTCAGCAGCGGCGGCAACCGCCACAGCCGTCCGTTCCGCCGAGGGAGCCGTCATCTCGCCGTGCTTCGGCGCAGCGACAGGGTTGGTTTTACGTTCGGCCACCATGCCGGTCAAGGCCTGCTCGAAACGGCTCTTTGCCTGTCGCAGCGAGACGCGGTCCTGTGGCCGCTTCGGACCGGCAAGACTCGGCTCGACAGTCGAGAGATCCAGCTCGACGGTGGTGGTGTAGGCCGGTTCCGGAGAGGCGGACGTCCAGAACAGGCCCTGTTCCTTGGCATAGGCCTCGACGAGCTGGACGTCCGCCTCCTCCCGTCCGGTCAGCCGCAGATAGTCGAGCGTCATGTCGTCGATCGGACAAATGGCAATCGTCGCGCCGTACTCGGGAGACATGTTCCCGAGCGTCGCGCGATCGGCAATCGTCAGGAATTCGAGCCCCGGCCCAGAGAACTCGACGAACTTCCCGACCACCCCCGCCTTCCGCAGCCGCTCGGTTATCGTGAGCACCAGATCCGTCGCGGTTGCCCCCTCCGGCAGACGATCGATAAGCCGGAACCCGACGACCTCCGGAATGAGCATGGAAATCGGCTGCCCGAGCATGGCGGCCTCGGCTTCGATCCCGCCGACGCCCCAGCCCACGACCCCCAGGCCGTTCACCATCGTCGTGTGGGAATCCGTCCCGACGAGAGTGTCCGGATATGCGATCAGGTCGTCTCCCTCCGCTTCGCTGAACACCACCCGAGCGAGATACTCGAGGTTCACCTGGTGGACGATCCCGGTGTCGGGCGGCACGACCCGGAAGTTGCGAAAGGCCTCCTGCCCCCATCTGAGGAATGTGTAGCGCTCCCTGTTGCGCGTGAACTCGAGCGCTGCGTTCAGATCCGCGGCATTGAGCTCAGCGTAATGATCGACCTGCACGGAATGGTCGATCACCAGCTCGACCGGCTGAAGCGGGTTCACCTTTGCGGGATCGCCGCCGAGCCGGACGATTCCGTCGCGCATGGCGGCAAGGTCGACCACTGCGGGCACTCCGGTGAAGTCCTGCAGCAGCACGCGGGCGGGTGTGAAGGCAATTTCCTTCTGCTCGCGGCACGTCACGTCCCAGCCCGCCAGCGCCTGCACGTCGTCGGGGTCGACGAACCGCCGATCCTCTTTCCGGATCAGGTTTTCGAGAAGGATTTTCAGTGAGTACGGTAACCGGCCTACCCCTGAGTACCCGGCACGTTCCAACGCAGGAAGACTGTAGATCTGAAAGGTCTGGCCGCCCGCCGACAGACGGGTCCGGGTATTGAAGGAGTTCAGCGAAGCCATCGCTCGATCATAGTGCAAACCGGCGTGGGTGGGCCGCCGGCCGGCCGGCGGGTACGGCCCTTGCGACCTTGACCCTGTGGAGGTTGATAATGGCCGATCAGAAAGCGCCGAATGAAGCGTCCCGCAAGTCCCAGGCGGAAGGCGACCGCTGGAGCCCGGAGGGGGACATGGCTAACGCGAACCAGGGCGGAGCCACCGGCGGCAGCCAGGGGGGAGGCATCACGAATCGTCCGCTCGAAGAGGAGAAGGCAAATCAGGACGCGGTACCCGACCGCGGGGAGTCGAAAGACGGGGCGCATGCCGGCCACGGCGATGGCGGGAGCGATCGGTGAAGGGCGACGGGTATTCGAGGGGATGAACGTGGACGGCGAGCTGCACTGCAGTCTCGCCGTCCTTTGATGCGGGGCGGCGGCCGTCAGAACAGGAAGGTCAGTCCGCCGAGGGCCATCGGCAGCACACGGCCGGAATCGTCGCTGTCAGCCGCTCCGGTACGTGAGACCACACCGATCTCAGCTCGAAGACCCACTCGCCGCCGGCCCGTTCCGAGCCAGTACTTGAGGCCGGCGGTGCCGTGTACCGCACGGCCGGTCTCAACGAGCTCACGGCCTTCGTGCAGTTCGCGGACCTGGCCGCCGCCGACCGACACGAACGGAACACCGCGCCCGCCCGCAAACGCCGCTCCGTTGAAGTGCAGCAGTACGGATCCGTCGAAGACGTAGTGGCTCAGCGTCTGCGTTGCCACGGTCTCCTCCGCTGACTCCACGTCTCCGGAGAGCCGGATCGACATGGCTGGCGTTGCGTAACGCACGCCCCCCTCGACCGAGATCGACGACGTGAGGTACACGCCGGCCCGGAGATGGGCGCCCGTGAACCGTTGCACGTCGGCGTCGGTCGAGAAGAGATCGAACCGCTGCGCCCCTGTGGCCCTCGACAACTGCGCGGTGGGTGACTCGATCTCGAATCCCTGGACCCAGGCGCCCCCGCCGCCAAGCTCCACGGACCCGCCCCTGGGAAATCCCCCCCCGATGTATACCTGCGCCGAGACCACCTGCGGCGCGACCGTCGCCAGACACGCGGTCAGGATCAGCAGTCGCCATCCGCGCGCCATCACTTCGGCACCACCCTGAGCTCGACGCCCCGCGTCCCGCCCCCCTGGGGAACGACAACGACGCGGTCGTGAAACCGCACGCGGAAGTTCAAGTCCACGTTCATCGAAGCGTCCAGAAAGCTGTCGACCTCGGCATCGTCCAACGGCTCGACCCGCAGCACGTGGGGACCCGCCTCCAGGCCGGCTATCGTGAAGCTGCCGTCGTCGCTGAGGGTAAACCCACCGACCAGGGCGCTCGTGCGGGTGTTGAACGCGACCACATGGGCACCCAGCACACCGGCGCCGTTCTTGGTGACGCGCCCGGAGATGCTGCCCCTCGTGCGCCTCGTGGCCGGATTCGGGTAGATGTCCGTGAGGCCGGCGATGTCGTCCGCCTTCAGCGTGCGATCGGCGATGCTGCCGGGGCTGAAGGCAATCGGGAACATCACCGCCTCGGCCGCAAGCACACGGCGGCCCCCCGGCACGACCTCCGTCTCGCCGATGGCGGAGTGCCCGAGCCCGAGCAGATGTCCGATCTCGTGAAGCGCGATGGACTCGAGGTCGTGACGGCCGGTTTCCCCTGCGGGCGATACCGACCAGGAGAACGCCGTGTTGAAGAAGATGTCCGACTCGACTATCTCTCCCGTTGTCACGTCGATGATGAAGTTGGTCGCCGCCAGGACGCGCTCCAGATCCGGACGGCTGGCGAAGCCCAGCACCGACATGCCATCGCCGCTTGTGGGTGACGCCGCCGTGAACCCGACGAGCTGTGAGGAGGTCTCAGACGTCTCGACCGCATTCCAGGTGCTGAAGGCGCGGGTGATGGCGGACTCGAACTGCGCGGAATCCACCCCGGGGGCTCCCCGGTTGGTGATGAAGTAGCGGATCGGGAATGCGTTCCACTGCAGCGACACCGTCCGCGTCCCGACGCGCACGCCAAGTTTCAGGTAGGCGTAGGCCGGCGCCACGAGCACGCTCAGCAGCAGAACGAGAACGAGGGGGCCCGCCTTGACCGGGTTCACCTCGCTGCAGCCTCGGCGAGGACGGTCTGCACCTGCACACCGAAGGTTTCGAGGGGCACCGGGCGTCGTGCCGCGGCGCCGCGCACGACCGTCTCCGGCTCGAGACCTCGGGCCATGACGGGAGGAACGACCAGCCGCCGGTTGGATTGCGTTTCGAGGCGCACCCGGAACACACCTTGATTCAGTCCGAAGACGAACGGCGTCCCGCCATTCCTCACGTTGAGGAAGACCACCGCCTCTTCACCGGCGACGAACCGGGGTGCGCCAACCGTGACATTCCGGTAACGCCCCACCTGGCCTCCAGGGACCTTGAAGACGATCGTCTCGCCCGGCCCACCCTTCAGGTATGTCCCCACACGAAGGGTGACCAGCGTGTCGACCGTTTTCCTGTCCTCGCTGGACTCCACTGTCGTCTCGACCACCCGGCCGTAGGCAATGATGTCGGCGCCGTTCACGATCTCCCTGAACTCGGCCGGCACCAGCACGGTTGCGTGGAGGAGAGGCGGCAGAAGATAGGCGAACACAAGACAGGCGGCAGCGCGAGGCAGCATGGAACTTCAGTCTACTCCAACGGTATTGACACGACTTCGGCGGGCGGACTCGAGAACGGCACGGGCTGCACGCCGGCTGGCTCCCGGCTCTCCCAGACGCGCACGGACTTCCCCCAGGTCGCGCCGCACTTGCGCGGCCACGCCGGGATCCTCCAGCATCTTCAGAGCCTCGGCCGCAAGGCGCGGGGGGGTGAAGTCGTCCTGAATCAGCTCGGGGACGACCTGGCGTCCGGCTACCAGGTTGGCCATCGCAAACGTGCTCACGCGCACGAACGGGCGACCGAGCCGGTAGGTCAGCGGGGAGAGCCGGTACACGACGACCATGGGGCACTCGTGCAGCGCCGCCTGAACAGTCGCCGTTCCGGACGCCACCAGCGCCAGGTCGGCCACAGCCAGCACATCGTCCGCGCGTCCGTCCACGAGGACGGCCGGAGGGCCGGTGAGCGCCGCGAGCCCCGTGAAGAGATCGTCCGGGAGATGCGGCGCCCGGGGCACCACGAACTGCGCGGCCGGAATCTGTGCCCGGATGATCCGGGCGGCATCCAGCAGCCCCGGAAGGATGGCGCTCACCTCGTTCCGGCGGCTGCCCGGAAGCAGCGCCACGAGCGGGCTGCCAGCCCGCAGCCCCAGGTCGCACAGCACATCGGTCCGGGGGCGTGGCGGCGGAATCATGTCGAGGAGCGGGTGCCCGACCCACTCCACGGGGACCCCTGCCTCGCTGTAGAGAGCCTCCTCGAACGGGAAAATGACCAGGACCTTGTCCGCGATGATCCGCATGGTCTTCATGCGTCCTGGCCGCCAGGCCCAGAGCTGCGGGCTGATGTAGTACACGACGGGGATCCCGAGCTTCCGGAGCGCGCCTGCCAGCCTGAAGTTGAAGTCAGGAAAGTCGATCGCGACGAAGACGTCGGGCCGTTCCTCTCGCGCGCGCGCGACAAGGCGGCGATAGATGCCGTAGGTGCGCGGCAGCACACGGGCAGCCTCGACCAGCCCGGTCACCGACAGCCCGCTGAAATCGGCTGTCAGGCTTGCGCCGGCTCGCCGGAGCCGATCACCGCCGAATCCCGTGATGGTCACACCGGGCTCCTGGAGGCGGAGCTCCGACGCAAGCGCCGCCGCATACAGATCGCCGGACGGCTCGCCGCAGGAGATCATCACGTGCACGGGGGACGTTCGGGTCAGTCCGGTCTCGCGAAGAGCGCCGCGTCGAGCGACACGTTGTACTCGAACTGCCGGATGACACGTGTCATCGGCGGAAGCGTGGGGTGACGGACGCTGACGGAGAACGCGACCTGCAATCCCTGCATGTCGCGGTAGTCCGAAAACATCTCTTCCATCTGGCCTCCGTGGGCCGAATAGAGGCCGCGGACGATCAGGCCCGTATCGGGGTGGACGACAAGCGTGAGAGGCCCGGCGGCGTCGAGATCCGCCACGAGCACAGGCATCGGACGGCCGTCCACCGTGACGTCCTGCCCGCGCGTGGCCTTGACCCGCCCCTCGCTGAGGGCGATGAGCAGCGCGAGTGAATCCCGCTGCACCTGGCCGCGGATGCTGTCGGCTGCTCCTTCCGGAGCCACGTTCACGCCCCGGGCGTCCCTGATCCAGTACGTCCCGCTGTCGAAGACCTGTACAACGTGCCCGGCGGGTGTGTCGGCGTCCACCCGGAATCCGCCTGGATAGCGCACGGTGATCGTGGTGGGGATCGTCACCCGTCCACCCGGTGCCGCCACCGTGACATCCGTGACTGCCCTGACGGTGCGGATCGACTTCAGCTTCTCGATGCCCCCCTTCCCGCGCACGACCCGGTCGATCAGCGCCCGGGTCCCATCCGAGGCCGGGAGGGTCGCCGGGTCAAGGGGTGCCCGTGCGACCACAGGGCGAAACGCGATCCCCCCAGCCGCCGGAGCCGGCCCGATGGTCGCAGGCTCGAGGCGCCCCGTGCGCGGAGCACGGCGCAGAGTCGGGCTGCTGAGGTCCAGCTCGGAGGCCGGGATGCGGTCCACCTGATCGAAACCCACCCCGGCAAGTTCCTTCTGAAAGCGGTTCGCATCCCCTACGAGCACGATCGACAGGCGATCGGGATGCAGATACGCGCTCGCCACGCGCTGGATGTCGTCAACCGTCACCGCGTTCACACGCTCCCGGTAGTTCTGCAGCTCCTGCAGATCCAGCCCGAAGAACACCGCGTTCAACACCTGGAGCGCGATTGCGCCGGGCGTCTCGATCGTCAGGGGGAAGCTCCCTGTCAGGTACGCCTGGGCATCGCCGAGCTCCCGCTCGCTCACGCGCTGGCGACGCAGCCGCCACATTTCGTCCACGAGCAGACGCAACGCTTCCGCTGTCGATTCCGACCGCGTATCCGTGTCCGCGACGATGCTGCCGGCGTCGCGGCGGGCGCGCAGGTCAGCGGAGGCGCCATAGGTGAGGCCGCGCTCCGACCGCAGTACGCGGTGCAGGCGGTTCCCCCCTTCACCCCCGAGAATCTTCATGGCCAAATCGAGGGGGAGAAAGTCGGGGTGCTGCCGCGGAAGCGCCGGGTGTCCTGCCCGGATTTCCGTCTGCACCGACCCTGGCCTGTCGATGATCACCAGCCGTCGCGTCGGCGGGGGGGGCTGCACCGGCGGCTTCTCTGCCGTGCTCGAGGACCGTCCCCAGTCGCCGAACGCCCGCTCGACACCGGCGAAAGCTTCCTGCGCGCTGACGTCCCCCACGATCGCCAGGATGGCGTTGTTGGCGCCGAACCACGCCTTGTGGAAGGCGACCAGGTCCTCGCGCGTGATCGACGCCAGCGACTCGGGCGTTCCGCCGCTCGGGCGCCCATAGGGATGGAAGCCGTAGACGAGCCGTTCGAACACCACGCCTGCCAGGTAGTCAGGGTCCTCGTAGCTGACCGTCAGGCCCGAGAGCATCTGCTTGCGCTGCAGCTCGACCTCGCGCGGGACGAAGGCCGCATTCCGCGCGATATCGGAGACGAGATCCAGCGCGACGTCCAGGCTGTCCTTCATCACCACCGCGTTAACGAAGCTGAGATCCGCGCCGGACCCGGATCCGATGACGCCGCCAATCGAATCGATTGTCTGCGCGATCTGTTCCGCGCTTCGCGTGGACGTTCCCTGATCCAGGAGTGCGGCCGCGAGTGCCGCCACTCCCGGCTTCTGCTCGGGATCCTGGGCGCCCCCGGCGCGAATCAGCAGCCGCAGACTGACCGCCGGCTGCTCGTGATGCGACACCGCAATCACCTGCAGACCGTTCGGCAGGGTCTTCATCGCGTACGGGGGGAACTTCACTTCGCGGGCGGGGAGCGGACGCGGAGGACGTTCGGCGGGCCAATTCGCTACCTGCGCGCCCGCGCCCCCCCCGGTCGTCAGAAGGAGCGCCAGCGCGAGACCCGCCGCGGCCCAAGGCGACCCGGCGCGGCTCATCGTCCGCCTCCGGGCGCCGCACCGGCGGGCATGATGGTCAGCACCAGCCGGTTCTCCGGGCGGAAGTAGGTTCGCGCGACCCGCTGCACGTCAGCGGCAGTGGTGTTCATGAAGATGTCGAACTCCCCGTCCGCCGTGGTGATGTCGTCGTGGATCACGGCCGCGTGCCCGAGCTGGGAGGCTTTGTCCTTGTTCGACTCCCGCCCGAGGATGTAGTCGCGGGCGAACTGGTTTTTCGCCTGCTGCAGCTCGCCGGCCGAAATAGGCTCGCGCATCAGGCGGTCGAGCTCCCCGTTGAGGGCGTTCACCGCATCTTCCGGGCTCTTGCCCGGCTGCACGATCGCGACGGCGAAGAACAGGTTCGGATCTTCGATGATGTTGCCCCCGCCGAAGGCCGCCAGCGCCAGCTGCTCCTCGTACACCAGCCTCCTGTAGATGCGGGAGCTCTGCCCGTCCGACAAGACCTTCGACGCGATGTGCAGCGGGTAGGAATCCGGATGCCCGTCGAAGGTGATGTGGTGCGCCACGACAACGGCCGGCAGCGGCCAGCTCTCCTCGAGGGTGACGCGGCGCTCTTTCGTCTGCGGCGGTTCCTTTGGAATGTCTCGGGGCACGGGCTTGGCCGACCGGGGAATCCGCCCGAGATACTGCTTGACGAGCGCCGTCGCCTCCGTCGTATCGAAGTCTCCGACCAGCACCAGGGTGGCGTTGTTCGGCACGTAGTACGTGCGGAAGAACTCACGGACATCCTCGATGGAGGCCGCCTCGAGGTCCTTCATGCTCCCGATTGTCGGGTGCCTGTACGGGTGGACCGTGAACGCCTGCTCGTACACGATCTCGTTCAGCCGCCCGTAAGGCTGGCTCTCGACCCGCATCCGGCGCTCCTCTTTCACGACCTCGCGCTCGGTCTGAAACACCTTGTCCTCGATGCGCAGCGAGGCCATGCGATCCGCCTCGAGCCAGAGCACCAGCGGCAGGTACTGCGCCGGAACCGTCTGCCAGAAGACGGTCACGTCCTCGTTGGTGTAGGCGTTGCTCTGCCCCCCGATGCTCGAGATCCAGGAGGGGTGCCCTTCCGGCTCGACGTTCTTGGACCCCTTGAACATCATGTGCTCGAAGAGGTGCGCAAAGCCCGTGCGCCCCGGGCGCTCGTTCTTCGAGCCGACGTGGTACCAGATCTCGGCATGGACGATGGGCGTGGAGTGGTCCTCGAGGAACACCACTTTCAGGCCGTTCTCCAGCGTGATCATCGAGTAGTCGAGCTTGGGCGGCCTGACGGCTGCACCGGCGGAGGGATCCAGCGCCAGCAGGGCGGTCAGCGCCAGGGCTCCCGCGCTCAGTCGCCTCGTGGAAAGTGATGTCATGTCGCTCGATTATCGCAGAAGAGGCTCGAGAGCCAGGGTTCAGGGTTGTGACGCGAGGCGGGTCGTCGAGGATTCCCGCCCTCAGGGATCGTCCGCGGGAGCGCACTCGAGATCCGCCACGCGCCGCTGGAGCTCCCCGACGAGCTTGCGGAGCTCCGGCAGCTTGCGGAAAACGGCTGATGCCTTCAGCCACTCGCGATTGGGAATGGCCGGATACCCCGAGATGAACGAGCCCGCCTCGACGGAGTTCGGAATGCCGGTCTGCGCGGTCGCGATCGTTCCCCTGCCAATCGTGAGGTGACCCGCCACGCCGACCTGTCCGGCGAGGGTGACCTGATCCTCGAGGACGCTGCTGCCGGCGACACCCACCTGTGCGGCGAGGAGCACATGGCGGCCGACCCGTACGCCGTGCGCCACCTGCACGAGGTTGTCGATCTTGGTGCCGGCGGAGATGCGCGTCTCCCCCACCGCCGGACGATCCACGGTGCTGTTGGCCCCGATCTCCACGTCGTCTTCGATCGTGACGCCGCCAATCTGCGGGATCTTGTGGTGGCTTCCGTCGGCCCTGCGGGCGAACCCGTAGCCATCGGCACCGATTACCACGCCGTTCTGAAGGATTACGCGATCGCCGATGCGGACCCGTTCCCGGATCGAGACATGGGAATGGAGCAGGCAATCCTCACCGATGCGCGCGAAGCGGCCAATCGTGACGTGCGCGTGCACGATCGTCCGCGCGCCGATGCGGGCCCCTTCGCCGACGACCGCGAACGGGCCGATGCTCGCATCGGCGGCGACTTCCGCCGAGCCGTCAACGACCGCCTGGGAATGGACACCGGCAGCCGGGCGCCAGGCGTCGGCAAACAGCTCGACTGCCCGCGCGAACGCCAGATACGGATCGGCGGCACGGAGGACGGCGCAGGGAACGCCCTCCACAGCATGTGCGGCAATGACGGCAGCGGCGCGGGTGGCGCGGAGCGCTGCGGCGTAGCGGGCGTTGGCGAAGAACGTGATCTGTCCAGGCCCCGCATCTTCGAGCGCGGCCACACCGTGGATCTCGACGCTGCCCTCCCCTTCGAGCCGGCAGCCGAGGTGCTCCGCGATCTCCCCGAGCGTCACGTCGATACCGCGCTGCGTTCGAAGAAGGGCGCGAGATGTTCGAGCCGGAGCATGGCCGCCACCGCATGCACCCGCGGCTCCCGCTGCCGGGGGTCGAGCGACAGGACGCGCCGCAACTCCGTCAGCGGGGCCGTGGGGGCGCAGGTCCACGTGATCCCGTCCAACCCCTGCCGTGCGCCGCGCAGCGACAGGTAGTGGCCGACGACACGGAAGGCGAAGTAGTAGGCGAGCAGATTGGGTCCGGGCACCAGCATCACCAGGCCGGACAGCACGAAGCCCACCGCGTCGATGGCAAGCCAGAACCGATGCTTGTCGAAATCCTTGCTGAGGTGCTGGCGGAGGGTCCCCCTGGCGACCTGCTCATCCATGTCGTCTGGGAAATGAAGGGTTGCCGCGGTCTGCCGCCGCAGGTGCCACAGGAGCCGCTGCTCGGCAATGCTCTCGGCCACCCAGCGCAGCGTCCGGGCCTTCACCCGCGCCGTCCAGCCCTGCGGCGCCCCTTCGGGCGCTCCATGGCGCCGCACCCGTTCCGCCTCGGCTATCATCCCCTTGAAGCGATGGACCTGTTTCTTGAAAAAGCCGGAAGGCGGCCCTTCCATGACATCGTCCGGCTCGTCCGGAACTTCGCAATACAGCTCGTACCGCTCCGCACCCACCGGCACCAGATACACGTCCATGAATCGGGTCTACGATAACAGGTTCGGCGGGGTTCACCCCCTGGAGTGAGGATTCCCGGAACGAACGGGTATCATCCCCCGGATGACGGGCCCGTGCCTGCTGCTGCTTGCGCTCCTGGCCGCCACGCCGGAACAGACCCCCCTGACCCTGGAGATCCGCGCCTTCAACGGAACTGAGGACGTGACGGCGGAGACGCGCGTGACCGTGCACAAGGCGGGGGACCGCGGAAACCCCGTCGGCCGGACGCATGTCGGCGAGGCCCAGTCCTTCATCCAGGTGCTTCCGGGCATTTACGATGCGCAGGCTGTGCAGGAGAAGAGAGGGAGGGTGGTGAACATCCGCTGGGCTGAGCGCCTGGTCGTCATGCCCTACCCCGACGAAGCCGGGCATCATCTGCAGGTGATAAATTTTGCCGCCGGGTATGGCGCCCTGCAGGTCCGCCGTCTGTCGGGGGACCTCACGGCTGGCGTACTTGCGTTGTTCCCCTCGGGAGAGCGCAGCCAGCCCGCCCCCTCCGCCCACGCCGGTCCCCACTACGTCCTCTTCGTGGTCCCCGCCGGCCGGTACGACGTCCTGATCAAGGACACCCCTGAAGGAACGTGGCACACGGGGATCGAGGTCCCCCTCGATCGGACGCGGCTGTGGGTCGTTCCCTGACTGGGGGGGATTCAACTCACAACTCCCAACTTCCAACTCCCAACGCCCAACTCCCAACTCCCAACCTCCAACGCCCAACGCCCAACGCCCAACTCCCAACTTCCAACGCCCAACTCCCAACTCCCAACGCCCAACGCCCAACGCCCAACGCAGACATCCAAATCCCTGGCGCAAAGCTCACGCTCCTGAGTTCAGCGCGCCCGCATCAGACGCCGGAGCGTTCGGAGGTTGCGCGCATCCCACGGGTCGGCATCCCCTTTCCGCCGGCTTTCGGGAGTTTCCAGCTTCGGAGTTTCAAGCAGCATCGGCAGCCCTGCGAACCGCGGGTCGTGCAGGAGCCGGCGGAACGGCTCGAGGCCGAGGGCCCCCTTCCCGATGTGTTCGTGGCGATCGACACGGCTGCCGCACGGCTTCTTCGAGTCGTTCAGGTGGAAGACCCGAACGCGGCCAATACCCACGAGTCGGTCGAACTCCTCGAACGTTTCCGCATATCCCTCTTCCGACGCGATGTCGTATCCGGCTGCCAGCAGATGACAGGTGTCGAGGCAGACGCCAACCCGGGGGGAACCGTCCAGCAGTTCCAGGATCCTCGCCAGGTGCTCGAACCGGTGCCCGAGGTTCGTGCCCTGACCCGCGGTGTGCTCGAGGAGGATCATGGCGGACGAGTGCGGACGCGCACGCAGCAGCCGCGCGATGCCGGCAGCAATCAGGCACAGTCCTTCACCTTCGGTTCCGGTCGCGTACGAACCGGGATGCATTACCAGGCCCAGCAGGCCCAGCGCTTCGGCACGGTCGTACTCCTCCTCGAGGGCAGTCTGGGACTGTTCGCGAAGTGGATCGGAGGCTGCCGCAAGGTTGATGAGATAGCTGTTGTGCGCGACGACGGGTGCGATGCCGGTGTCGGCGATGCGCCGGCGGAAGAGCACGATCTCATCCTGGGGCAGCACGCGCGCACGCCACTGCCCCGCCGACTTGGTGAAGATCTGAAGGGCTTCGCAGCGCGTGGCGACGGCGCGATCCACGGCGCGTGGCAAGCCTCCGCCTATGGACAGGTGCGCGCCGAGCCGAGGCATTACTCCCCGAACACTTCCGCCGCAAACCGGTACAGGCGGGCGCCCGTGCGCCAGGCCTCCGGGGGCAGGCCTGCCTTCACGCAGGTCTGACGCAGGAACTGCTCCGGCGTCCATCCCCACTCGACTGGCACCTGCGGCAGGAGCAACCCCCGATGCGCGCCCTCTTCGACGACCAGCCCATGAACACCTATGGAGAAGGCGTCCTCGCGCGGGGGGATCGGCTCCTGGGGCCCGAGCACGGACACCTCCACGGAGAGATCAGGAAGCTCACCAGCGCGAACGGGGGAAAACCGCGGGTCTGCCGTCGCCGAGTCCGCCGCGCAGCGGATGACGTCTTCGGCAAGTCCCTCGCGGATCCGCAGCGTGCCGAGGCAGCCCCGCAGGTCGCCGCGCTTCTTGATGGTGACGAACACGCCGGATGCGTCCGGAAGATCCGCGGCCTCCGGCGCGGGCGGGCGGCCGCCGGAGACCGCGGCGGTGATCGCGTCGCGTGCGAGCCCCAGGAGGTACCGGCGCTGCTCCGTGGTCAGTGCACCTTCAGCCACGGGTTGCTCCCGCAAAGGTGCCGAACGCCGCTGCGACGTACCCCACGACGCCGTCGTAATCCCCCGATACCTCCCCGGAATGGGCGTACTTGAGGACCTGCCCTTCTGTAGCGCCCAGGGCCCGGGCCGCGAACATCACCGCAATGGCCGCCCCTCCCCCGCACGCAACGTAGCGGCCGCGATCCTCTTCGGGATACCCCTCGTATCGATCGAGCAGCCCGTCCGGGTCGAAGGCAGCGAGGCGCGCCTGCACCTCCCCATCGAGCGACGCGGCCGTTCGAGCGTCGAAGTAGTGGGACAGATCCGTGCTGGCCACGAGCAGGGGGCGACGCCGCTTGAATGCGGCTGCGAGCGCATCGCCGAGCGCCAGGATTGTCTCGCGCGTCTGGCGCCCGATCAGCAGCGGCACGATGGGAACGTCCGGCAGCAGGCGGCGCATGAACGGTAGCTGCATCTCGAGCGCATGCTCGCGCTCGTGCACCGAGGGCAGCGCTCGCACGATGGCAGCGTGCGCGATCTCCCGCGCCCCTTCTTCGTCGACCATTGCCGCGCCGAGAGGCGTCTCGAAAGTACCGGAGGGGTAGAGCGCCACCCCCTCGAACGCCGCGAAGTGGGAGGGGCCCACGAGCACGGCCACGTCGTAGGATCCGGTAGCGGCGGCCTTGTAGGCATACGCGCCGACCGGGCCCGAGAACATCAGCCCGGCATGCGGCGCGACGATGGCGTTGATGTGACCGCCGGGCCAGTCGGGCGCATCCCGCAGGTAGCCGTCAACGTCTTTTGCAAGTGCTCCGGCGCCCCCCGGGTACCATTTGCCGGCCACGGCCGCAGGTCGTCTCATCGCCCCTGAACCCCTGACCCTCGTGCTAGCATCGCTGCCATGCCGCCCGACCTGAGCACCGAAGAGGTCTCCCGCATAGCAAAGCTTTCGCGGCTGTCGCTCACCCCGGACGAACTCCAGCTGTTCTCCCGCCAGCTCGCCGGCATCCTCGGGTACGTCGAGCAGCTCCAGGCGCTCGACACGACCGATGTGCCGCCAACATCGCATCCGCTCGCGCTCACGAGCCCGTTGCGCGAGGACGACCTGCGCCCTTCGCTGCCGCGGGAGGATGCGGTTGGCGCGGCGCCGGAGCCGGACCAGGAGGCAGGCTTCTTCAAGGTACCACGGGTCATCGGCGGATGACGGGCCCCTTCACCATCAAGGCCATCCGCAACGCTGTGGCGTCAGGCAGCACCTCAGCTGTCGAGTGCTGTGAAGCGGCGCTCGCACGGATCCGGGAGGCAGACGGAAGCATCGGAGCGTTCCGCACCGTCGATCCGGCGCGTGCGCTCTCCCGGGCGGCCGACATCGATCGGCGCCGGCAGGAACTCGCGCACCTGCCGCTTCTCGGGGTCCCCGTTGCCGTCAAGGACAACATCTGCACCCGGGACTTCCCGACAACAGCCGCGTCGCGGATCCTCGAAGGCTACGTCCCTCCCTACGATGCCGCCGCCGTGGAACGGCTGACTGCAGCGGGCGCCGTCATTCTCGGCAAGACGAACTGCGACGAATTCGCGATGGGTTCTTCCACGGAGAACTCCGCGTACGGCGTGACCAGAAATCCCTGGGATCGGGAGAGGACTCCCGGCGGATCCAGCGGCGGCTCGGCGGCCGCCGTGGCGGCGCAGATGGTCCCGCTCGCGCTCGGCTCTGATACCGGAGGATCGATCCGGCAGCCTGCAGCCTTGTGCGGAGTGGTCGGACTGAAACCCACGTACGGACGCGTCTCCCGTTACGGCCTCCTCGCCTTCGCCTCGTCGCTCGACCAGATCGGTCCTATAACGGGGTGCGTTGAGGACGCCGCCGTCGCGTTCGAGGTTCTGGCCGGACATGATCCCCGCGACGCGACCTCTGTCGTGTACGACGAGACGACGGCCGGCGCGCAGGCGCCGGAGTCTCTGGACGGGCTGCGGATTGGCGTGCCGAGGTCGCTCATCCGGGAGGGTGTCGAGCCGGGGGTGCTCGAGGCGTTCGAACGGGCGCTGGCGGCGCTGGAGGGCTGCGGCGCGAGAATCTCCACGGTGGAGTTGCCCCACAGCCGCTACGGGATAGCGGCGTACTATCTCATCGCGACCGCTGAAGCCAGCGCAAACCTCGCACGCTATGACGGGGTGCGGTACGGAGTGCGGGCGCCGGGCGAGGATCGAACGCTTGCAGAGATGTACGACCGCACGCGAGGGGCGGGATTCGGTGCGGAGGTGAAGCGTCGCATCATGCTCGGCACCTACGTGCTCAGTGCGGGGTACTACGAGGCGTACTACCGGAAGGCGCAGCAGGTCCGTACCCTGATCTCCCGTGATTACGACGAGGCGTTCGCGCAGGTGAACGCCGTTGCGCTGCCCACGAGCCCGACCGGCGCCTTCCGGCTTGGTGAGCGCACGGCGGACCCGGTGCTGATGTATCTGGCGGACGTCTTTACGGTTGGCGCGAACCTGGCGGGCCTGCCGGCAATCACCGTCCCGTGCGGCTTCACCGAGGGACGGCTCCCGGTGGGCCTGCAGCTCACCGGACGCAAGATGGACGAGCGTACCTTGCTGCGGCTCGCCTCGGCGTACGAGAAGGCCGGTCTACCCCCGCACGAGCGCCTCGGGCCCGTCGCGAACCAGAAACCAGATCAGCCCGAATAGAAGCAGGAGCGGGAGGAGCGGAATCAGGATCGCGACGAGAGCCGCAGCCAACGCGCCCAGGATCAGAAAGGGCAGCGCCAGCAGCATGAGAAGGCCCCCGATTAGCGCTTTCAGCAGCAGAAATGGCAGGAAGAGCAGCCCGGCGACGGCCCAGAAGAGGAGCCGGAACGGCAGCAGCACGACCCACAGCAGCACCTTTACGACCGCGGCGACCGCTATCAGGGTGAAGACCGCCGCGCAGACCAGCAGCAGCACGCCGAGCTCGATCATGACGCCCCCGCGCATCAGGTCACTCCGGGGCAGGCGACCCCGGGAGCCTGATCTAACCGCGTTTACGGGAAGAGCGAGCCGGAAGTTCCGCAAGGGCCAGGACGGGCCGCCCCGGGCGCAGCCGGAGCGTTACTCGGTGGATCGGCCGCGCCCGCGCGCGACTTCTTCGACGGTGGGAAGCTGATACTGGATGACGCCCTGCCTCACTTCTTCCATCGCGATCCGCTCGAGCTTGTGCGGAGCCGAGGCTACGCGTTCCAGTCTGGGGAGCGCACCCCGCCTCAGTTGTTTGGCGCGCTGGGCAGCGACATCGACAAACAGAAAGCGGCTCGTGATCAGCGGAGCGAGCTCCGCCTGATCCAGATCCGCAGGATCGACCGTGTCTGAAGGTTTCGCCATGCTCATTCGGAGTGTACCACCTATTCGCTGTGATCCACCTGGATCTGGCGGGGACGCGCATCCTGCCTGACGGGCAGCAGCGTGATCGTCAGCACGCCGTCACGGTACTCGCTCGTACGGCTGATCCGTCAACCGTGTTCATCTTCCTGCCCGCGGTCGTAGACGTTGCCCCAGATGCGGTTCAATCCGGTTCTGCATTGACGCCAGCTCCCGCATCATCTCCCAGGGATCGTTGGCCATGACTGACTCCTTGAAATCGGAAAACATGCTGTTGAGACGGTCGATCTCCATCGAGGCCAGCTCACGGGTGGAGTTCCAACGAACGATTGCCATTGCACTGTCCTCCTGATGTATGCCCGGGACATTTGCCCGGGGAAACTGTCTGTAGCCAATATACGAACACAGTTAACTTTGTGAAGCATATTATATGCGCCTCATGCACTCATATCATGAAATTCACAGGAGAACGGGAGGGTACGAAGGAGAGTTACAGGTTGGGCTCCGCTTCTCCCTTCTCCCTTCTCCCTTCTCCTGTGGATCTG
>Ga0183260_10001055_pt1 | contig 23452 bp, 19 predicted proteins | sample AntDrymUQ4972206_2_FD_129768 | JGI IMG/M metagenome (GOLD analysis project Ga0183260, IMG submission 129768) | Polar desert sand microbial communities from Dry Valleys, Antarctica - metaG UQ497 (22.06) (version 2) (version 2) | ecosystem: Environmental > Terrestrial > Soil > Desert | place... | reverse complement strand
TCATCCAGCAGCGCTCCTTTCGCGTCCCGCCCCGCTCGTTCGTACCGCTCTCGCATTCGTGCCAAATACTCGTTCGTCGCTTGTGGTCCCACTCGCGAGGGTCCCATGAATCCGTCCTTTCATGGGTAACCCGACTTGCGGCGCGACGATGACTCCCTCGGTAACATTTAGCATGGCGCGATACGTCGTCTTGACTTCCGGCATTCCTCACAGTACGCTGCGGCCCGGCCCAAACGTGAACATTTGGTGATCTCCCTCTCCAGCTCGCACAATCAGCCGTGCGCGGCACGAAGCTGCTCGCGTGACCGCCGCACTCGGCGGTGACTCAAAATCGCCGGCACACTCACCGGTCGTCGGCCTTCGCCTGTCGCGAGCAGGGCAGGAGCAATTTCGGTAAGCCAGATCACCTTTGATCGCAGCCCCGTTGCGGACCCGATGATCCTGTTCGAGTGCCGCACGACGGCCTCCGCGCTGACGGCTCGTCTGCGATGGAGCGGCCTGTAATGGAGGGACTCCGGACACATCGGACCCGGCGCTAGGCGCGCCGGCGCAAGGGGCTCCGGGGAACGAAAATCCCCCGGTGTAATAAGGAGGAGTGCATGGGTATTGAAGTTCTGAAGCCGTTCGTGCGCATCACGTGCATCCTCGCGGTTGCCGTCATGCCCGCTCTTGCGCAAACCGATGCGGGCGCGCTACGCGTGCTGGTAGTGGACCCCACTGGGTCCGTAATTCCCGGAGCGGACGTGAGGGTCACCAACGTCGAGACCAACGCGAGCGATTCCAGAGCGTCGAACGAGGAAGGCTACGCGAATTTTTCTCCGCTTACACGCGGGAGATATGTGGTCGACGTCGCGCTCACAGGCTTCAAAAACGTGCGGATTGTGGACGTCAGCCTGGACGTTCAGCAGAACCGGTTGCTGCGCGCTGTCTTGGACGTGGCGCAGGTGACCGAGTCGGTAGAGGTGAGCGCGCAGCCAGCGCCGGTGCAGACTGAGGAGGGTTCCCTGGGGCAGGTCATCCGGGGTGAGGTGGCTGTGGAGCTGCCGCTGGCCGGCCGCCGTTACACGGAGCTCGCGCTGCTCATTCCCGGAAGCAGTCCCAGCACGATGACGGTGACGACGCGCGGTCCCGGCTGGTTCGTGTCAAACGGGAACTACCACACGCAGAACAATTTCATGCTCGACGGGTTCGACAACAATCAGGGTACGCAGAACGCCCAGTCACTATCGGCGCAGGTGGTGCAGCCGAACCCGGACGCCATCGATCAGTTCAAGGTGCAGACCAACAGCTTCTCTGCGGAGTTCGGCCGGTCGGCTGGCGCAGTGGTCAATGTCTCGCTCAAGTCCGGCGGCAACGCTGTCCGGGGCTCCACCTTCTACTACAACCGCGATTCGTCGCTGGCGGCGAATTCCTGGAACGCCAACACGTTCGGGCTCCCGAAGGACGATCTCGGCTGGAACCAGGGTGGGTTCACGGTTGGCGGCCCTCTGGTGGTCAACCGCCTGTTCTACTTCGGTGCGTACGAGGGGTTCCGGCAGACGTTCACCGATTCGGGCGTGAGCACGGTGGCCACGCTCGCGCAGCGGCAAGGGGTGTTCAACACCGCGATCCGCGACCCGCTGACGGGACAACCCTTTCCCGATGGACGCATCCCCCAGGCGCGGTGGGACCCGCTCGGAAGGAAGGTGCTCGATCTCGACCCCGAGCCGAATCGGGATGGCCGGGCCGTCGCCGGCGGCCGTTTCGTCGACAACTATGCCTGGCAGCGTCCGGGCCGGGAGAATACGCACAAGATGGACGTGCGCAGCGACTTCGTGCAGAACGCGACGAATCGGTTCTTCGGGCGCTATAGCTTCCTGCAACAGGACATCTTCCGGGAGCGGTTGTTCCCGACCCTGGGCGAGGGCACGTCGAACCAGGGGGAGCAGTACAACCGCAACCAGAGCCTGGGTTTCAGCTGGAGCCGCGTCATCAATTCGCGAATCGTCAACGAGGCGCGCGTTGGCTACAACCGCACCCATTCCCGGTTCGCGCACGCGGCAGCGAAAGACCCGACGGCCGACCAGTTCGGTTTCGTAGGGCTGCCGGCGGAGTATCTGACGACGGGTGGCATTCCTCTGATCGACTTCACGAATTACACGGACCTGGGTATCCGCAACTTCCGTCCGCAGTTTCAGAACCCGCAAACGATCCAGGTGCTCGACACGTTGTCGATGGCTCTCGGCCGCCACAACCTGCGGTCCGGCGCCGAGGTGCGGATCAAGCGCAACGAGCTGCTCGACGTGATCCGCCGCAGCCCCGCCTACCGGTTCACCGGAGAGTACACCGGCGACGACGTGGCTGATCTCCTCATCGGTCTCCCGCTCAGCCTCAATGCCACGACGGTGCCCATCGTGGACTGGCGTCAGGAAGCGTACGCCGCGTTCGTCCAGGACGACTGGAAGCTCTCGCCGGACTTCACGCTCAACCTGGGATTGCGCTACGAGTACGCCACGCCGTATTACGGCGCCGGACAGAACCGGAACATCAACTTCGACTTTCGGACGGGGGAACTCGTCTACCCGACCGACCGCGACAAGTACTTGATGGACACCGATCGCAACAACTTCGGCCCCCGGCTCGGGTTTGCGTATCAGATCCGTCCTGATCGGCTGGTGGTACGCGGCGGCTATGGAATGTTCTATTCGCTCGAGGACATGCGCGGATCAGAAGGCATGATCGCCCTCAATCCGCCCACGTTGGTCGATGTCACATTGCAGAGGACGAGCAATACGGCGCCGCCGCCGATTCGTCTGTCCGATCCCTTCCCGGCCGGCCTGACCGACAGCGCAAACGTCAACACCACCACCGTCGCCGTGAAGGCGCGAGCTCAGGACCAGCGCGCCGCGACCGTTCAGCAGTGGAACCTGGCCACGGAGCTCCTGCTGCCCTGGCAGTCGACAGTTGAAGTCGCCTATGTCGGGAACCGAGGGGCCAACTTGCTGGGTGTGCTCCCCGTGAACGGCGTGCCTTTCGGCGTCAACGGCGCCATTGCCGCCAACCGGCCATATCCGAACTGGCGCCAGATCGACGTCAACATCACCGAGGCCCAGTCGGACTATCACGCGCTGCAGCTCAAATTGGAAAAACGGCAGTCGCGCGGACTGTATCTGCTCTCCAGCTACACCTACGCCCGTGCGGAGGACGAAATCGGCGCATGGGGGGCGGGTGGATCGGGCGCGCAGATCATCCTGAGACCCGATTTTTCGAATGTGGCAGAGGTGCTCCGCGGCGAGCGGGGCCCGAACGGGCAGATTGCCCGTCACCGCTTTACGTTCACTCAGGTATGGCAGCTGCCGATTGGGCGCGACCGGGCCATCGGGACCAACATTCCCGCCGCACTGGACGCGCTGGTGGGCGGCTGGCAGGTCTCGAGCATCACGTCCGTCCGCACCGGGTTGCCCGTCAACGTCACGCTGTCACGGACCGGCACGGATCCCAACTCCGGGCAGAACTACGCGTTCTTCGACCGCAACGGCGGCTACCTCCGCCCCAACCTCGTCGGCAACGCGAACGCGAGCAGCAATGCGAGCGCGGACCGTTTCGCGTTTCTCGATCGCAATGCGTACGCGGTCCCGGCGCTCAACACACCGGGGAACGCGCCGCGCAACTCCGCCTGGGGACCCGGGCATTGGACCACCGACCTGAGCCTCGTCAAGCGGGTCAGGTTCGACAGATGGAGTGCGGACGTCCGCGCAGAAGCGTTCAACCTGTTCAACCACACAAACTACGACCAGCCGAATACGTCATTTGGTACGGCGAACTTCGGGAGCATCACCGGTGCCGGCCTGCCGCGTATCGTGCAACTGGCGCTCCGGGTAGGGTTCTAGCATTCTGGCCCCCGGAGCGGAGCTTCCTCTTACCAGCAAGCTCCGCTCCGGGGTTCAATGCGGGGACGTGACGGGAAATCGCCTGTAGCGCTGGTGCCGGCGCTCTAAACCTAAGTTCTGTCTTGGTCCACGAGGTCGCCGGCGGGCCGGGGGGCCGCGTGCCGTCAGGCGAGCGCCGCTCTGCAGAACTCGACGCATTTCGCAGCCTCGTCGAGCACGGTCGATTCCTCGGAAATCGGGTACTCCAGCTCGATGTTGCCGTGAACTTGTACTGCTCGCGCTTCATCAACTGGAGGATCATCCGAAACCGACCGGGTCGCCAGCGACGGGGATGCGAAGGTGGCGAGCGACGGAATTCACGCACTTCACCCAACCTGTCCACCAGATCGGATCAAGCGCAAGGGCCGAACGTCCACGACGCCGCGTCCGTGTGACGCGAACGGCGCCGCGACACCGCCGGCCGAACACGCGAGGAGCGCCACGGTCGGCAGCAGGCGCCACGGCATCCGGATCGTCACGTCACTTGCCCCAGGGGCGCAGCCCTTCTTCACCGCGCTTCTCGCCGGGAGGATACCGGTTCAGCTGGTTCTCGACCGGCTGGATCGTCGCCCGGTGCTCCCGCACGAGCGCGCGGATCTTCTCGAGGACGTCCGGGTGTCGGGCGGAGATGTCGAACGACTCGGATGGGTCCTCGTCGACGTTGAAGAGCAGCGGAGGATCGTGCTCTGTCCGCTGCGTGCCCTCGCCGAACGAGGACTCGGTGACGAAGTGCGCCTTGTACGGGCCCATGCGAACGGCGTAGACGTCCTGTAGCCGGTAGAAGAACACTACGTCGCGAGCGCTCGGCGCGCCCTGCAGCAGCGTGGGAGACTGGTCGACGCTGTCGTAGACGCGGTCCTTGGCGAGATCGGCCCGCGCGAGGCTCGCGAACGTCGGCGTCAGGTCGAGCGTCGAGCCGACGCCCGTGACGACCTGCGGCTGGATGCGGCCCGGCCACCAGAAGATCGCAGGCACGCGCATACCACCTTCCCACGTCGTGCCCTTGCCGTCGCGGAGCATGCCCGCCGAGCCACCGAGCTGGCGCATCGTAAGCCAGGGACCGTTGTCGGACGTGAACACCACGAGTGTGTTGCGGTCCAGCTTCAGCTCCGTCAGCGTCTCCACGATCCGACGGACACTCCAGTCGATCTCCTCGACGGTGTCGCCGTAGTGGCCGCGCGGACTCTTCCCCCAGAACTCTTTCGACGCGAATACCGGAGTGTGCGGGTGGCTGTACGCGAGGTACAGGAAGAACGGGCGGGAGCGGCTCCGCTCGATGAACTCGACGGCCCGCTCGGTATACCGCTGCGTCAGGGTCCACTGGTTCGCCGGCCGCTCGAGGACGCGCTCGCCTTCCATTAGCGGCACGTCCCAGTACGCGATGTCCGCTTCCTCGTGGAAGAGCTCCACGCTCCACGGCACCTCGATGCCGCCCGGCGCGTCCATGTCGTTGCTGTAGGGAATGCCGAAGTAGGAGTCGAACCCCTGGCTGGTCGGCAGGAACTCCGGCAGGTGGCCGAGGTGCCACTTGCCGATCGCGACCGTCGCGTACCCGCGCTGCTTCAGGACTTCGGCGATCGTCTGTTCGTTCTGTGGCAGACCGCCTGACGAGTTCGGGAAGAACACGCGGCGAAGCGGATGGTCCGGCCCGACGCCCGTGCGAATTGGCAACCGGCCGGTCATCAGGGCCGCCCGGCTCGGGCTGCAGACGCTCGCCGCGGCGTAGAAGTTGGTCCACTTCTGGCCTTCCATTGCCAGGCGATCGAGCGTGGGCGTGCGAATCGTCGCACTGCCGTAGACGCCCAAGTCCGCGTAGCCCAGGTCGTCCGCGAACAGCAGCACGATGTTCGGCGGCGTCTCGCCTTTCGACGGCTGCGCGTTGGCGGCGCCTCCGGAATTGCCGAACGCTCCAGCCAGCAGCAGCGCCGCCAGGCTGCAGCCGCGGAGCCGCCGCATCCCATGTGTCGATCTATCCATGAACCTGTCTCATCACCGACCCCCTTCCTCAACGCGCGCGCCCGTCTCGGCCGAGGCCCCCCGCTGTCTGGGCGGGGCGTCCCCGTCGCTGGCCGCCGAAGTTCACCCGCAGGTTGACGCCCAAGTAGCGGTTGACATCGCGCGGGAGCTGACCCTGCAGCACGCCACCCTGCGGACTGCCGTTCGGCTGGAAGCCGATCAGGTATGCTCGTCGAAGAGGTTCTTCGCGAACACTGAGAACGTGTAGCGTCCGTCGTCGAGCGTACACGGAGGTTGAGGTCACGACGGTGTACGCCTCCTGACCCGGCAGTTGTCACTGCTGCTGTCCGGCGGGGGCATCTTACTCCAGGCGAGGGTCTCTGGGACACACGCCGACAGTCACACGGGCAGTACTCGAACCCGGTCCACGCCGGAATCAGCCGGCCCATCGTGACGTTCTCCTTCAGGCGCAGGTGATCCACCTTGCCGGAAATCGACGCTCGGTGAGCACACGCGTCGTCTTTTGGAAGGAGGCCGCCAGATGAACGAGTCGGTCGAGAGCGACGCCTTGGTGATCCCGAGCAGCCATCGGCCGGCCCGATGCCGGACGCCCGCCGTTCATGATCACCCGCTCGTTCTCCTCCATGAACCGGAACCGGTCCACCTGCTCCAGGGACTCGGTGTCGCCCACATCCTCGATCTTCACCTACCGCATCATCTGCCGGACGATGACCTCGATGTGCTTGTCGTTGATGTTGACGCCCTGCAGCCGGTAGACCTCCTAGATTTCGTTGACCAGGTAGCTGTGCAGTGCCTTCTCGCCGAGGACCGACAGGATCTCGTGCGGGTTGCTCGGCCCGTCCATCAGCGGCTCGCCCGCGCGGACGCGGTCGGCCTCCTGGACGTTCACGTGCACGCCGCGCGGCAGCGATTACTCTCTCGGCTCGCCGCCGTCCTCAGGGACGATGATGATCTTCCGCTGCCCCTTGACGATCCCGCCGTGCTTGACGAGGCCGTCGATCTCGGAGATGACGGCCGTCTCGCGCGGCTTGCGCGCCTCGAAGAGCTCGACCACGCGCGGCAGACCACCCGTAATGTCCTTCGTCTTCGTGGTCTCGCGCGTGATTTTCCGTTCTTGTCGCGGATCTCGATGAGCGGCTGCTTCTTCTCGTCCGGGCTGTCGACCACGATCTTCCGCGACAGGCCCGTGACCTCGTCGAGCTCGTCGTGGAACGTGAGGTCGCTCACGAGATCCTTGTACTTCACGAAGCCCGTCCAGATACGTCTCACCCGCGCCCCGCTTGCGTCCGACGTGGATTCCGTTCGCTGGCCGAAGCCTCGAGGCCAGCGGGGGCGAGATCCGGAATGCGCTCCTACTGCTTTGCTGCCTGCTGCCTGCCTTCTGCCGATTGCGGGAGTTGGCCCGATACAGTCAACCGCGCTGGGGCGGCCCCGAATGGAGCGGGTAGCGCGAAGTGGCAGCGGGAAGCGGGAAGCGGGTAGCGGCACCTCATGTCCGCTACCCGCGGGCTGCTAGGGCATCGCTGGCGGCGGCACGTAGGTACGGGCGGCGCGGCGGGCCTGCCAGCGCGTGAACCCGTTTGTGAGCACCGCGCCGAAACCGCTCGACCAGGCCAGGAACTCGACGGCCACGCCGATGGCCACGAGCAGCATGCCAAGCGGCGCCACGGGCCAGCCGGCAAACGCCACCAGCCTGGCGAGCAGAATCGGCAGCAGGATGACCAGCACGCCCATCAGGATGTCCACGAACGGAGGGGTGTTCCTCAAACCCATCTTCCGGCGTGTCCGCTGGCCCACCGCATACACGGTCCCGCTGAATCCCGCCAGCGCGAGCAGGATCAGCACGAGGATCGCGAAGGGCACCAGGAGCAGCAACGGTATTCCGACAATCGAGATCGCGAGCACGATCACCGTGAGCACCAGTGCGGGGATCAGCAGGAGCTGCGCGACGACCCCGACCAGGGTCGATTGCACGGGGCTGTCGCTCACGCGCTGTGCGGAGGCTTCGACGGTCCGGCGCGCGACGACGAAGGCGATGGAGACCAGCATCACGAGCAGGAGGAGCCGGAAGGTCGTGCCGATGAGTCGCGGCACGGCACTGAAGCCGGATGGCAGGTGGGGACTGCTCCATCCCGCGAGCGGCGGGAAGTTCAGGTGCACGTTCGGGTCGGCAACCGACACTTCGGTCACGTTTCCCCTGATCTGGGATCCCTCCGACCGGTGGACGCGCCCGCCTATGCTCACGACGTCCCCGCGGACGAGTGCCTTCGGCCCCAGCGTGACCGAGCCGAGCACCGCAACCACCTGATCGGCCACCTCTCCGTCAACACGCACCGAGCCGAGCACCGCCACGGCCTGACCGGAGATGACTTCGTCGGCTCCGACCGAGACGTTCCCGAATATCCGCACGCGATCTCCGGACGAGTGCCGGCCGTGCTGGATGGGGGGCACTGGTGGAATCGGGGCCGCCGGAGGGGACGGGGCTTCGAGCGGCTCCGGCTCTACCTGTGCATCAGCCGTTGCTTCAGGGGGCTCGACCGGCACACGCGCCGCATCTGGTGTGAGGTATGAGAGCTGGAGGATCGCGTCGGCGTCACGGCCGAGACGTTCGCGGAGCTCACGCCCGGTGACGGGGCTCCCGTTGATCAGGACGGTGCCCTCGGTAATCTCGATGAGCCGCACGTCCTGCATCGGCTTCCTCGGGCGGAGCGCGATGCCTCCGGTGAGCGGCACCACATCGAACCGCTCTTCGATCTGCGCACGCAGTGCGCCCCTGTCGGCGGGCGGCGGCTGCGCTGAGGCGATCTGCACCGCGCTGACGAGGGTCAGGACGAAGACTGCTGTCCAGCGTTTCATTTGAGTGACTCCCTGTCCGATCCGAGAAGACGTTGCAGTCCGAGGAGCGCGGCCATCGCGATCCCCTGCATCGCGAGGATGACGATGGTGACCGTCGGGTCCGCCACGAACGCGGCGGCTGCGCGCCCGAGGCTGGCGAGCACGGTCCAGATGTCGGTGCCCGCGTGCACCCCCGTCGCGACGCGCACCGTCAGCGCCACGAGGATGTCGATGATCCCGACCAGCAATGCCGGGAGCATGCCGAGCAACCATGAGCCCCCGGTGTAGAGACCTGTTGCCACGCCGGCGAGCGCCCCCGCCACAACCGCCCGCCGTGTACGGACGACGCGCCGCCGCTCGGCGGCGGTTGCCGAGGCAATCGCCGCCAGCGTTCGGGAGGAGAAATCGACCGGGACTGGCCGGTCCTCGCGGGTGGCGGTGAACACGGCCATGCAGGCGGCATCCGCCTCCTCGTCGCGTTCGTGCTCATCCGCCTCGTGCCAGCGGCGATATCTCCAGATCAGGTCGTCGTCCATCACGGCTTTCGTACAGCGCTCCTGATTGCGTCTACGTGGTGAACGGCGTCCGCGTTGCGCCGGGTTCCAGGCGCCCATCCTGCCTGTGCCAGAAGGCGCGACAGTTCCTTGCGTGCGCGGTGGACGTGCGAGCGTGCGGTGGCCTCCGGCATCCTGAGGATCTGGCCGATTTCCTCGAACGGGAGACCCTCCTCGTAGCGGAGCGTGACTGCCGCCCGCGCCTCGGGACGCAGCTCCGCCATGGCACTCTCGAGTGCGCGCCCCAGGGCCTGCTGCTCGACAGGATCGGGCGAGGCCGCGGCCGCGGGTTCATCACCCTCTCCGCTCCCCGCCAGCGGAACAACAGGTGGACGGGCCCGGCGGAGGGCGTCAATCGCCGTGTTGTGCGCAATCCGGAACAGCCACGTCGAGAGCCGTCGCGCCGGATCGAACGCCCCCAGGCTGCGGAACGCCTTCACGAACGTATCCTGCGCCAGCTCCTCGGCAAGCGCGGGATCTCTCGTGATCCGGGCGATCAGGCGGATGACCGGCCGTTCGTACCGCCGCACGATCTGCTCGACTGCGGATTGAGACCCGGCCAGTGCCTGAGACACCAGGCGGGCCTCGGCGACCGTGTCGAGATCGATGGTGATGGTCAGGCCCTCTAAAGAGCCTTACGAAGGGGGCGGGGCCGGCGTTGCAGCCATCGGGCGGCTCTGCGTGACGCGGGACGTTTCATGACCTGCAAGCGATTGGTCCTCATTGCGAGCTGATGCCCCTGCCTCGCGCACGAGGGAAGCGCCATTCCTCTGCCGGGTTTCACCAGGCGGAAGCGAGAGGGGAGGTGCTGCGGGCGCAATCAGCCGTCTGCGGAAGGAGAGGTGCGTGCCCAGGATGCTTCCGGCGAACGCCGTGATTCCCCAGATCCACCCGTGCAGGCGGGAGGACGCGATACCGCTGAAGTACGCGCCGATATTGCAGCCGTATGCGATGCGGGCGCCGTAACCCGAGGAGGAGCCCGCCGAGAGCGGCCCCCAGCACGATGCCAGCGCCTGCGGCCAGTGCCGGCGTGCTCGGCGGGTCCCGGCAGGGAGGTCGGTAACGCGAGGTGTGGCCCCAAGGCTGATGTCGAGAGTGCTCATGGATACCTGATCTTACTGGGACGGTGGCCCTGCCCGTTCCTCGCCAGAGCGATGCTGGTCAGGCCGGGCGATCTCCGCGCGTGCGGCACCCCTGTCACGAAAGAGCAGGAGAAGGGAGTAGGGGACCTCCCGTTCTCCGTTTCTCCTGTGAGGTTCGCACGCGGCTGGCGCTGAAGAGGGCCACGCCGTGCCTGCAGGATGGCGAGCGGGATTTCGTCCAATCCCACAATCACACAGCGGCACATGGAAAGGCAGGCGCGCTGCTCACCGGGTGGACAGGGAAATCTCGTCCAGCACCACGCGGGCCGGGAGGGTGGCCACGAGCCAGACGCAGGCTGCGAGATCCTCGGGTTGGAGCATGCGCGCCCGCACGTCCGGCGCCGGCGGCTGCGGACGCTTGTCGAGCAAGGGTGTGTTGACGTCGCGCGGGCAGATCGAGCAGGCGCGCACGCCGTTGCCTCGTTCCTCCGCGTTGATCTGCTGCGTCAGCCCCATCAGGCCGAACTTGGAGGAGACGTAGGCCGCCCCTGCGAGGTCGCGGGCGACCTTGCCGACATCGGAGTTGATGTTGACGATCGTCCCCGTCCGCCGCTCGCGCATGCCCGGGAGGAAGGCCTGCACGCAGTAGAACGCGCCATGGAGGTTCGTGGCCAGCACGTGGTGCCAGTCCTCGATCGACACCGTCTGGAAACTGCGTTGCGGGACGTTCACCCCCGCGGCATTCACGAGCACCTCGACGTCGCCGAACCGTGCGAGCACGGCTGCCCCCATGGCCGTCACCGCGTCGGCATCGCTCACGTCGCAGGGGAACGGGGCCACGCGCCCATCCACATCACCCGCACGTGCCGCCGTCCGGGCCAGGGTCGCCTCACGCCGGCCCACGAGCGCGACACGCCAGCCTTCGGCCGCGAACTTGAGGGCAACTGCTTCGCCGATCCCGCTGCCCGCGCCTGTGACGACGACGGTGCTCATCGGCCGCGCACCCGATCGGCCTGCTCATGTGGCCCGGAGGGGCGGGCGTGTCGTGCTTCAGAGAAGGCGGGTGTTGAGGACATGGGAACCCCAGACGGTATCAGCCGGGGCCTGCCCGTTTCAAACCGACCGGCCGGGCCTCCAGCGGGTTGTCGCCTCCTGCTTGAGGATCGGGCGGCTTGGAGGTACTGTTCGAAGAGCCGTCCATTTCCGCGCCCGTAGCTCAGGTGGATAGAGCATCGGCCTTCTAAGCCGAGGGTCGCAGGTTCGAGTCCTGCCGGGCGCGCCATTCTAAACTTAGTGGATGTGCGGATTACCGGCGGGGGCGGGAGGGTTGTTGCAATCGGGCCGAGGGTCAGGTCCCGATGGGATTGCAACGAGCTTGCAAGCCGTGCGCTGCTGGTCGTACTTCCGCATGGCCTCTTCGAGGCCCCCAAGCGGAACGTTCAAGTACGTGGAGGTCTGCTTGAGGTTCGAGTGCCCCAGCATCGCTTGCACGTAGTGGAGAGGCCAACCTGCCTCGACGAGACGGGAGCCAGCCTCGTGACGCAGATCGTGAAACCGGAGATCATCGATCCCTGCCCGACGGCATGTGGCACGCCACGCCGTCTTAACCGAGCGAACCTGCGCCCCTGTCACGTCTCCGAACACGAACTCCTCCGGATTCCGGTCCGCGCCGTCGGGTCCCACCTTAGCGATTTCCAAGATTCCGGCTAGTCGCGTGGAAACGGGGATCACCCGCTCCTCGCCGTCCTTGGTCTTGCGCGCCAGCAGCCGCAATCGGCGACGAAATAGGTCGACTTCCCGCCACTGGAGCGTCAGGAGTTCGCCCCGCCGCGCGCACGTCTCCAGAGCCGCGATTAGAAGCGCCCGCAGGCCGGGCTGCGCGGCTCGCAAGAGACGCTCTTCTTCACCGGGTGCGAGCCGCCGGTTACGAGGTACTTCCCGATCTTGCCGAAGTTCACAGCTGGGGGTGAGCAATGGGGTCGGGCGGTACCCCTTGCGCACCGTCCACCTGTCCAGCAGCTTGATCAGCCTCAGGTAGTGATTGCGTGTCGAGGCTGCACGCCCGACGGCTGCAAGGTGTTGCAGAAACCCATCGACATGGTCTTCGCAGACCACTGTAACTGGGAGATCCCCCAGCCGCTGACCCCTAAGCTCGAACCGACAGAGCACCCGCAGCATTGCTGCGTCATCCCCCCACGACGCCTTCGTTCCGTTGGGGCCGGTGCGGCGGCGGCCGGGCACTGCGCTGCGTGCATGCCGGGTAAGGAACTCTGAGCACACAGATTCCAACGTCCCCGGGGGCTGCTGTACGGTATGTGCCGTTGGCTCGGAGAACTCATCGCCGCTCCGGAACGTGCCTGCCCTGATGGCAACCCGGATCTTTTCCGCCTCGGCTTCCGCTTCAGTCCGGCTAGTCAATTTCCGGCCGAGATGCCGGTCGAGACTGAACCTGTACGTCTGCCCCCGCAACGTGAAGCTGAAGTACCACGCATGTGGGCAGGATGCCCGGCGTCGCCGAGGGCATTGGCAGATCTTTCGCAGTCCCGCATTCTCGTGGACTGTCACCATCCGACCGTCACGAAGTCTTCGTTGTCGCATACGCCTCCTTGCTGGTCTTGACGCTGGGGGCTGGGAGCTGCCGCTGGTAACGACAGCCCCAGTCGGAATCCGATTTCACGCGCGGCTGCTGTAGCCCACGGGACCGGCACTGTTCTCCCTCTACGCGCGCTCGACCCACCTGCCGGTCACGATACAGCGTCGCGATGACAAGGCGGGTCACCGCGCGGGCCCGGCACGTACACCTTCGTCCGACTCTCTTTGAAGGCCCGTGTGAGCTAGCCCCGCCGGTTTCTTTCCGGATGTCGGCGGCCCCCGCACCGCCGCCACAGTGGCGGTGATCCGCGGGGCCACGGCGGCTTGGCTAGGTCGCAAACCAGCGTTCCACTGGGCGCCCACCAGTGTTTTCATCCACTCGCTCCGCGAGTCCGGACCCCTGCAGGATTTGGAGCGCCTTGCCAACGTCAGGCGCGTGGCGGTTGAACAGGTCCCGTATTTCAGTTCCCGTCAGCCCGTTCGGCTCAGCCTTCAGCGCTTGCCATATCCGGTCAGCTGTCGCGCGCGCGGGCGCATTCCCAAAGATGTGCTCCACCGAAGCGGCGGAGTAGCGCCAGAGGCTTGCAGCGGCCTCTAGATGCCCCGGGTTGACCAACGTCGTCTGCTCCAGCAGCGCGAACAGCGACGCAAGGCGCATCACCTGTGCCGCCGCTCGCGCCGTAACCATCCCGGCCAGGCCCTCTCTCTCCACAGTCAGTTCGGCGTACAGGGCCTTCCAGACCTGCTCAGCCTCAGCAGTCCGCGAAATCAGCCCTGCCGTTGTACCGAAGGCCACGGCGGCTGCGAGATCCTTCTCAAGCCCCGCCCGTGCGGAGGCATCTATGTGCCCACCGTTCGGCAAAACCTTCGAGCGCGTGGAGCAGACGAAGATGAAGCGGTTCGCGAAGCCGTTGGAGACCTCCGAGCCCTTCAGGAGTTTCGTCAGCTCGTCTTTGCTGATGTGCCCGATCACAGATAAGTGCGCACCGGTCGCCGTGGCAGGCTGGTTCTTGGCCAGTGTCGCGAGGGATCCGTCGTCCCACGCACTCCGCAGCAGCGCCGACAGGGTATTCGCCTCCCGCTGCATCACCTTGAGGGGGGACGCGAACTCCTTCTCGACGATGAGCAGCCGCTTGTCGGGTTCCCCGAGATCATTTCCGAGAGGATCGCGGAGGGCCCAGATGACTCCCTCGCCTGTGGACAGGCCGTTCCTGATCCGGGTACGCGCCCATTCGTTGTCGGCAGCGGTCACGAAACCCTTGACGTGATCCCAAGCCATCCCTTTTCGCCCGAGGGACGTCGGCCCGACCAACACGACGAACAGGTTCAGGTAGTGAAGTGTGTCGCCGACCCGCCAGTGTGCGCTGCGGCCAATGACATTGCCAAATCCACAGAGCAGCTGCACCAGCAGCGCAACGCGGTCCGCCTCGGTCGCAGGATCGATCAGGTCCACGATCTTACCGGCCAGCCCGTGGAATGCGGATGCCCCCGGCGGGTCGGGCCATTTGGAGGTCCCCGCAGCGGGGGGGACAACGTGTACTGAGCCGGACTCCTTCAGCAGCCGCAACTCACGCCACCCTTTACCCTGACACGAGGTGTGGTGACATCCAGCAACCAGCGCCCCGGACTGCATCCGGATGACATACGCAGCGCCGTTTGTATGAGCCGGGTCGAAGGGGCAGGGGGACAGGATGTACTTGTAGCCCCCCCGCCACGGGCCTTCACTGACGACCTGCAGCTGTTTATCCCGGAGCCACTGGCCAACGTCAAACGACTGGCCTCCCGCCGGAGGTACGTATCGGGGAGACGCGGCAGGCAACTGCGCGGCGACCGCTTCCATCACCGCGGCGTCGACGGGAGAGAGGTCGGGGGGGACATCGAGGAGCGCAGATCGGCGGTGGGGACGGTCGGGCGTGCTCGACCCCTTCCGCGCCATCGTCCCGTAGAGCTTCACGATCCGTGAGGCATCGGCCGTGCCCTGATCGACCGTGGCAGTTGCATCGTCGAACCGGAAGGCGACAGCCTCAGTGAACCGGGTCACGAGCGACTCCGACGGGGCATCGTTCGGCAGGTCGATGCGGATCAACAAGTGGCAGCCGTTGCCGCTGTCTGCCCTGACGCAGGGGATTCCCTGCGTTGCAAGCCAGTCGCGGATCGCTTGCCCCTTCTTGAGGGCGTACTGATGCTCGGCGTCGGTGGCGGAGATACCGGAGGGGCGCTTCGGGTCGATGTCCAATAGGAGCCACAACCGGCGGATAACCTCGCCGCCCAACTTTGACGTGCCGGTACCCCGGCGCATCACGTCGGCGCGGTTTGCTCTCCGGGCCAGCAGGTCGGGATTGAGCCGGTTGAGGGTCACGCAGACCGATTCGGCCCCTTGCTGGTCGAGAGACTCGGCGGCCCGGGCGAGCGCCGCGGGGTCATCGAAGTACCCGTTGTGGTTCAAGCCCTTGGGGTGCACTCCCAAAGCACGGAGTTCAGTCACGCCACTGAGGCAAAGGATCCTGATAACTGTCAGGAGGGTCTGTATCATGATGCGCCTCCGACCCTCTCCAATAGGCGCTGCATGCACACCGTGGTGGTATGCTTCCGCATAGGTTTATCTCCTAAGTCGAATTGGTGGTGGACCTTCAGCCGCGCCTGTCGGAGATGGCGTCTCCGGCAGGCGCATGCGGCTGCCTCTATTTCTCAGTGTTCTGTGCCCTCCTTTCCAAAAACTCGTCGAGCCACGCACGCTTCATGACGAGATCGCGGCGACCGTTGAGCCGTGCCGCCCGAAGTTCTCCCTTCGCGACGGCCCTGTAGATCCCCCGCACCCCGCAGCGGAGATACTTGCTGGCCTCCGCCGCGCGGAGCCACGGGGAACGCTGGCTCTGTGCTGTCTGCGTTTCGTTCGAATCCATTCTCGCTACCTCACGTCCATCTGAGTCCGCTGTTTGCCTGTTATACAGGCGCGGAGCAAAAAGATTCGTGAGGCTCACCATCAAAACCTTTGCGGGGGGGGCCTTGGTCGCTTTCGTCGCTCCCCGGAGGGAAGCTGCAAGGCAATCCCGCCGCCGTCCCAACGGGCTGGCTTTCACCGGCCGAGCAATGGGGCTCCATACGGGGGCGTCGCCGCTCAAGACTTTTGTCGGGGGGCCGGTCCCTGTGGTCCTCGCCGACGAGGCCGCACACGGGGGCGCGCCCAAAGGGGGGAATGCTCCGGTCGCTTTGGTCGCGCCTACCCGTCAGGGGGGCGACCCCAGAAATTCACCCGGGGGGAGCAGTCTCCACAGGGTGACCGGGGACGATGTACCTGTTGCAGAGCCCCCCGACCACTGGTAGCTGAAGTTCAAGGTTAAAGCGGGGGGCAGTAGCGGGAAGCCCCGTCAGCGGCAGTGGCGGGGCGCTTGACCCAAAACAACGCGCGGGACCGTCAGGGGTGAAGGGCGCACCGTCTTAGACCTGCGACGAAAGCGACCGAACAGGAGCGCTCACCTAACGAATCTGCGGCATTGCCCGAAGGTAAACCCTAACGCGACAAAAGCGACTGGTGCGCCCGTCGCGGACATCGACAACGTGGGGCAGATCCGAGGGGGCGCGCCCGAACTTTCTTGGGCCTTCGAAGATGTCCCAGCCTCCCATCCGCCGAGCAGGTTCGCGCCCGAGCGGACCTGCTCGGCGGATGGTACATCAGGGTGTCAAAAGCTCCGGTGCTGGAGTCCTCATCTGGCGCCCCCCCCCGCGAGCGAGATCCACTGCACAGAGGCGTCAGCACCGACCTTGTTGTTGGCCGCGTCTCCCCCGCGAGCACCCAAGACATCGCCCTCCTCGCCTGCTGGACGGAGTGGCCCCCCCCGCGCGTCTGGGGCATGCCATGAACAGTGGCGATACCGACCACGTCGGGCCCACAGGTGAAGGTTGGACAGCTCTCCCGGTCTAATTGAGGCCAACCTGCGGGGTCACAGACCACTTCAAAACCGTCCGGGACCTCTAAGACGAGTTCAGAGGAGGCGTGAACCGCGCGTCCCAAAATCCTGCGCGCCTGGGCGTGAGAGGCAGGACTGCTGCTGGGGATATCCAGAGGCTTGAGGCCCAATTGAGGCCAGCCTGTGGTATCAGGCGACCACTATCCGAGGGGATCCAGAAAATTTGTGGCGGTCGGACGACGGCGGAATCTCATCGAGGCGGCCGGGTTAGCGGGGGTAGTGTCCCGTCAACTGGTGTAAATTCGCGCGCGCCTTCCTGAGTTCGACCACGGCGTGGACGCTGACGCCGCCGTGGACGGAAGAGCCCGTCAACCGCGGCTTGCAAAACCGAAGAGCGAGTTTCGCACAAGCGCCCCCCCCGTTCCTCTTACCCGATCGCCGCAAAAATCTCCGGCGCGGTCGCGGGCAGCGCCGGGGCGGTGAGCTGCTTCATCGACTCCGCGCTGAAGTAGCGGCGCTCGGCCACGGCCCATTCGTCGTCCTGCTCGAGCGGGGAGCCGGTGAGGGTTCAACGCGCCGTGCCTCGCGGGGGCCGCTGCTGACGCTGGCGTGAACGGTTGCGGCTCCTGGAGGTCATGCTGTTGCCGAGCCCGGCACGCAGCAGCCGAACGCGCACCTGGTCAGCGGCCGAGGAACGACCACAGCGCCGCCCTCCACGGTGCCGATCATCTCCATGCGCGCCTCCCCATACAGCCAGGCGAGCGCCGCCAGATACGCGCAGAGGATCGCGTCAACCTTGTCCTCGATGGCCTTGTAGGCGGCGCCCCGCTCGGCACCTAGGGCAAGCGGCGCGTTCAGCAGGAGCCGAGGCTCGGTCAAGCCCGCGAGTGCGTCGAGGTAGCTGCCAAGAGCGCCATGGCATGCGTCCCAGGGACGCTCGCTTCTTCTTGTAGGGGTAGCAGCGGTCCAGTCCGAAGAGGCGGACCATGGCGGGCGCGGGGAACACCTCGATCAGTGCTGTCCCCGCATCACGTCCAGGAAGCAGTCCGGGCATCGCGCCGCGGTCGGTCTGCAGCATTTCTGAGAGCGCCTCGCCGCGGGGCCGTCCGCCATTCACCCTCCCGAGGAGCTGCCGGTTCGCGGGGTAGGGGCCGGCATGATGCCGGCCGAACAGGGTCTGCAGCTGGCGCTCGCAGTCGCGCATCCCGGTTGCGTTCGGCACGGCGAGCGGGGCGTCAATGGCGATGGTCAAAGGCGCTTCCGCCATCTGCGCCCACGCGATGATCTCCGCGTCGGTGCGCACGCACTCCACATGAGTCACGCGGACGGCATTATTCGTGATCTCCGCCAACGCGACTGCGGTGGGATTCCTCGGCGACCAGGCGAGATCAATCCCGAGAGCCCGAGCGAGCCTGCCGCCATCAGCCTCTTCGAACCTCGGAGGCGTAAGATCACCCGGCATGCCAGTCCCAGGCCACCAGACCTTCATGCAGCCCCTGCCTGAACTCCTCCGCGATTCGGCAGGAACATCTCACGCGGGACACCTACGCCCAGCTCGCCGAACGCCTCGCCCTCACTGCTGCGGATCGTGAGGAGATGATCCCCTGGGGATTTGCACAAGGTCCCGCCTACATGAAGGTCCAGGGGATGGCGACCCGGGCGGCGTAAGGACAACTGGTCTTACGAGTCCTCGGTTACCTGAGCTTCGCGTCTGGGTGCTCCCTGGAGAAGTCCGCGACCATCTCGCGCAGGATGCCGACAAACTCCGCACAGGTCTTGCCAACTTCCCGCGCCGTATCTTCGAAATGATGGACCTTGACACCTACTGCTGGCGCGGGGCTACGAGGCGGGCCCCACGACTGCGTGCTGCCCCCTCTGGGTCGCCCTCGAGAGCGGGAGGACGTAATGGGCACGTATTCCCTCGTCACGCACACGGCAGCTCCTTCGAAATGCACTTCGAGAATTCGTTGGTTCGTCATGAAGGTGATGAGCTGTTGTTCAGGAGCGGATCGGCTGCCACACCATCCCTCGAACCAGGGCTTTTCGTTCTTGCCCCGAAATGCGTCTGTGATGCTGCGGCTGGCTGAGAGAAAGGCGCTCAGCAGGAACTCAAACTCCTCCGATCGCAAGACCTCGGGGCGTGCTGCGGCGTTCATCAGACGCAGAAAGTATTCAGTTTCTCGAAGCTTCTTACTCAGTAATTCACTCAGAGTCATGCCGTATCTCTCAGGAGGGAAAGGAACCAATCTACCCAGTGCATCTACCACTGGCGGGGAGGTCAACTACCAGATTTGTGTAACTGGTTCTGGTGTTGGCAGGCGGCGAGGCTCCTGCTTCACCCCCTCGACAGTGTTTCAGGAGGCCCGGCGCTCGCCACCCGATTATGGTCCCAAGGGGGCCCCGGCAAAGAGGTCCACAGAACCTGAGAATAGGAGACGACCAGATCCAACCGGAGTGCAAAACCACCGTCGCCAAGACATCGGAACTGGCTCACTTAACGCCGGGCAAGCTTCCCGGGTCAAGTTCTTTGATGATTTTCGGCTGGGGGTCGAAACAGGGTAGATGTTTGAGGGCGTCAGCCGCTCCCTTTAGCTTGAACGTTTCAGTGATCTTCTCTCCACCATTGGGATCAGTCACGCGCAGGGTCACGGATTCCGATTGAAGCGCTTGACGAGTAAAGTCCCATACGTGGGTCGCTGGCATGAAGCCAAGCCTGTGATCTTGTGAGATTTCCCACGAGAGGGCCTTTGCTTCCGCTGGTGGAAAACGATGTTCTACGGTGATAAGCGCGATGCGGCCAGCACTGAGGTATTTGTTCCACGTGAACATGACCTGCAGGCCATCGCGGTCGCATCTCCATCCGAGGGCCCGAACTGCCCCACTGGCTGCCCGTGCAGTGACGATGGTTCTATCTTCATCCGACATCGGATCGATGCGACTCTGGACATAGAAATCACCCACCCGCCGCTCTTTCGGCTGAGGTGCGGCGGCGCCGCTCTCTGGACTCGAATACTTGACATAGTCAAGTGAGAGATGCGTTTTCGCGACGCTGCCCGCTGTCGCCAATAAGACCAGTGTGCATGTGGAAATCAGTGAACTGATCATATAGTCCCTCCCGACCGGGTTGTGTCGTGGTCAGGCTCGCGGCCACAGAGAGCCGTACTGCTGGTTCACGAGCGGGATTGTAGCGGAACCTGCCCCGAACGAGGAGAGCCCTTTGAACATCTCCGGCGTGGAGCGGCGCATTGTCGAGGCGGAGGCGGCGGTGGTCCGTCGGATCTTCGACCTGTGCGCCGGGGGCATCGGCTACAGCCGGATCGCCAAGCAGCTGAATGCCGAGGGAGCCGTCTCCCCCCCGTCCGCAGCAGGGTCGCCCGGGGGGCTGGTCGCCCTCATCCATGTACGAGATTCTGCACCGCTCGGCCTATCGCGGCGAGATCGTCTGGAACCAGACACGCAAGCGAGACCGATGGGGGCAGGCGCGGCCCTCCCGGCGCGCAGACGCGGACCTCGTGTGCGTCCCGGCCCCGCACCTGCGGATCGTCTCCGACGCGCAGTGGGAGGCCGCCCACGCCCGCCTGCGCGGCATCTCGATGCGGCTCGCGACGGCGCAGGGGGACCGGCCCATCATCCGGCGCGACCGGGACTCGAAGTACCTCCTCACCGGGTTCGCGCGGTGTGCCTCCTGCGGCGATTCGCTGGCCGTGGTGAGCCGCAGCCATGGACGACGGCGGGCGTACTTCTACGGGTGCTTGGCCCATCGGAAGCGCGGGGAGACCGTCTGCCCGAACGGGTTCGTCATGCGGATGGAGCGCGTGGACGACGCCGTGTTGCGCGCCATCGGCGGCGACGTGCTCCGCCCGGCGGTCATCAACGGGATCATCAACGCCGTGTTCGCGGCGCTCACCCCGGAGGCGGTGATTGCGAACACGGCGACGCTCCGCGCCGACCTGCGGCGGGTGGACGGGCAGATCGCGGCCCTCACGGCGGCGATTGAGGACGGCGCAGCGATGGCTCCGCTGGTCGCTCAGCTCCAACGTCGTCAGACGGAACGCGAGGGGCTGCTCACGGCGATCGCGGCCGCGGAGGCCGTGACCCAGATGACGGCGGATCGCGAGGACGTGCGCCGGAAGGTCCTGGCGCAGGTGGCGAGCTGGCGGGCGCTCCTGACGACGCAGGTCGAGGACGGGCGGCGGCTACTGCGCGAAACCCTGGACGGGCCGTTGACGTTCACGGCCGAGGAGAGGGGCTACCGGTTCACGGGGACGGTGACGACCGGGGCGCTGATTGCCGGGCTCGCGGGCTGCACAGAGCTGGCGTCCCCAGCGGGACGCAACAGCTCCTGGGCAATCGTGCGGGGTGGGCGAAGACCTACCTGCTCAAGGCTGGCTTACTGGAGTCGCCGCGGGGGGGGCGGGGGCGTCATTCGCATCACGGAGCGGGGTAGGCAGGTGCTCACCTCGACAGAGAAGATCGACAGCAGGTATCTGCGACGATTCCCCGAGTTCCTCGACTTCCAGCGCGCCATCAGCGGTGAGGATGAGGCGGCGCAGTCGCAACCTGCGTCCGCGGCCCCCGAAACGACGCCTGAGGAGCCTCATTGAAGCGGGATACCGCCACGTAACAGGAGGCGCTCGCGTCCGCCCTCCTGGCCCGGGTGAAGGCCGCCTCCCCGGCATTCTTCGAGCGCCTAGTCGTCGAGCTGCTCGTCATGTGACCCCCTCCCAACTGCTCCGGGGCATCGGAGCGCCTTCAGCCCGGGCGCACGGGGGGCTGACGCCCGGTCCAGAGTCTGAGCTGCTGCCCCCCGGGACTCCCCGTGCTTCTTCCGACAGCGGCAGCCCCGCCGACCTAGATGAGGCCGCCGGGCGGAGTATACTGCGCCCCATTCATAGGCGAGTCACGACATCGGCGAAGTCCTCAAGCGGGATAACCGAGTTGCTGGGCCGGTGCGCAGCGAGCGAGACATGCTAGAGGAAGTCATCGGAGTCCTTCGTTCCCTGCCGATCCGATCATGGAGGGGCAAACATCTTCACCTGCTTTACTTGCCTGCGACCCACCTTGCGCTGATCTCTGAGATAACTGCGCAACTGCTGAGCGTCCCCGGGGTCGTCGCGGTCGGTCCGCTCTTCCCCGAGGCTTCCGGATCGCTCAGTATCCCTATCCGGTCTGAGGGACTGTCGCTGGCTGGCACCGAATTTCGTAAAACATTAGAGCGCTTTAACTTGCACTGGGGAAGTATTACGCCCCTTGGCCCGAACTCGATGGGCCTCCCCTAATCTAACTAATGGGGTGTCGGCCGGTCGATCTGGCCCACGAACCTGCCATTCCAAAAACATCTAATTGTCCCGCGCCCTAACCGCCTCAGGAAGGTCAATATTTAGGGGGCGAAACCCAGCTCACCAGAGTGACCCATTGTCCCAGCCGCTAGCAGCTGGAATCCGTTGCTGACTGGAGACGCGGTTGCAAAGGTCGGGGAGCCACCCTCGGGGCTGCAGGCGCACCCAACAGCACCGGGATCAGCCCAAAGCGTCGTCTGCTCAAGCTATTGTCATGTTCGATTTCTCGAGGAACTTTGAGGGCGACATCCGCGTCGACGCCTTCGAGGTCGATGTGGAGTGTCCACGTTGCCAGTTCTCGAATCCGATCTGGCTCAAACAGGCGCGGTTACGGGACGCCATCATTTGCCGTGGCTGCAAGTGGAACATCGGGCTTGATGACGGGATGAATTCCGTCCGCAAGGCACACCACTCGGTTCGTCGTGCGATGAACAACATGCGCGACACTGTGGCTCGGATGAATCGCGGAACCAGGTAACGACCATGCAGGATAGGCTGATCCAGGGAACCGTTTGATAGATGGAGCGGCTCGCCCACTCGGTCCAGCGCATGGACGCAGCTGGTGCGTCGCCGTCGCGGCGGTGACCACGGAGAGAAGGCAGTCGGCGCGTGAAGCTCGACTCCAACGGACCACCAGTGAGCACACGAGAGCGACGACGCGGGGAGGGATTCACGGGGTGGCGAGCCGCTCGTGATCGGTCCGGGGTCTCGTCCCCCGGTGCACCGAGCGCGCGAGGCCGCCGCTCGCCCCGACGGACGTCGGGATTATTCGAAGCGCCGCCGCCGCGGGCTCCTTGGCTCATGAGGAGCCCGCTCCGGCGGGAGCCTGTCTCGACGGTCGACCGATACTCAGGGGCTTGACAATCGGTAGCCTCATAGAAGGAAGCATGAGCGCCTCTCGACGGTAACGGAAGGTCCGTTCTCAGACCCGAGCCCCCGCACACGGCAGGACGGCCGCGCAGTCGGTGGGCAGCCCCGCGTGCGAACTCCTCCACGCACACGGCCGTCATGCGATCCAGGAACTCGAGCGTGCAGGGAATAATCCGGGCGGCGATGATCGCCGACACCGTGTCGGCCGCATCCTCGGTGCGATCGTAGAGCGCCAGCATCGTGCGCCGGTGGGCGCGACACCAGCTTCAGCAGCACCTCCGTGATAATCCCCAGCGTCACTTCTGACCCGACGAACAGATCCTTCATCGAGTAGCCGGCAACGTCCTTGACGCACGGACTGCCAAAACGCGCAACCCTGCCGTCCGG
>Ga0183260_10001054_pt1 | contig 23452 bp, 23 predicted proteins | sample AntDrymUQ4972206_2_FD_129768 | JGI IMG/M metagenome (GOLD analysis project Ga0183260, IMG submission 129768) | Polar desert sand microbial communities from Dry Valleys, Antarctica - metaG UQ497 (22.06) (version 2) (version 2) | ecosystem: Environmental > Terrestrial > Soil > Desert | place... | reverse complement strand
GCCATGCTCATACCATTGCCGCATAGGGGTGTGATGGTACCTGCAGCATCACCTATCATTAATACATTATGTTCAACCTGAGTTTTTTTAGTAAAATTGATTTGCGATATCGTTATCGGGAAGCTTTCGAGGATGGTGCTCTGTGTAAATATTTTCTTTAGAAAAACATTGCGAAACAATAGTTCTTTTTCTAACACTGAAATATCATTACCGGCTTTTTTCAATTCATTGGCTGTTGTAAGATAACATAGACAATATTTATCGCCTTCTATTTTAGAGATGCCGCAATAGCCATTTCTAAAATTGTGTAAGCCTATCATATTTTCTTCCCCATCCGTTTTTATATGATACTTAACCGCTATATAATTTTCAAGTTTTCTATCCTTGTTATCCAGAAAAGTTCTTTGCCATTTTACATCTATATTTGATCGCTTACCATAAGCTGCACAACATACATCGGCATTAATTTGCTCTACACCTGCTATTGAATTTGTTTTTATTATAAACTGATCGTTTTCGAAATTAATTTGATCAGCTTTCGTTTGGTCGCACACAACAACACCATTTTCCAGGGCGATAGCCGCAAGCCTTGAATCGAGCAATGCGCGGCTAATGCCAAAACCGCCTAGCGGGAGAGAAGTTTTAAAAACCGATCCGTCCGGTGCAGAGATTTGTAAAGTATTTACAAGGGGAAGATCCATCTCACTAAGTGGCAATCCTAAGTGCTCCAGAAAATTCCAGCTTTCCATACTTACATATTCGCCACAAACTTTATGAAAGGGATATTTTTCTTTTTCTATGAGAACTACTTTGTATTTTTCTTTAGCCAATAATATGGACAATGCCAGTCCGGCCAGCCCGCCTCCCACAATGGCTACATCATACATTTTTTCATTCTGCATTTGTATGAATTAAAAGCCATCGAAAAGCCCACATCCATTTTATGTTACAATGTATTCCTGCTCTGGTGCATATACGATCCCATTCTTTGCGTGTAAAACCACGTAGCACAGAAAGAGGAGCATCATTTTTTACCAAATAGCTTTTCGATAATAATTGTGTAAGCATCTTTATAGAAAAATAAGCCAGGGTATGCCGGTGCAGGTCATTTATAAAAAATCCTTTGTTGCTGTTCTGCTCCATCCATTGCAACATACTTATGAGTTCACCATCAGTGAAATGATGACAAAAAAGAGATGAAAAAATCACATCTGGTTTTGTTTCCCATTTATATGTTTTAAAATCAGAGCAGATGAATTTTATTCCATTATTTGTATCTACACTTTCAGCATAAGCAATGCATTCCTTATTCCAGTCAATGCCAGTAAGTTTTACATTGGAATTATTTTTATTAGCCCATGTTTTTATAGCGCTGAGGTTGTCGCCGCCACCACTGCCGATCTCAGCTATATGAAAAGCTTCCTGATTATTCCTTCTTAAGAAATACTTTAAACCATGAATAGTTATTCGATGCCCGCCAAGATAACGGTTGATGAACTCCAGTTCCTGCATGTTTTTTTTAATATCACCAAATGGAATGTCAGGATCATCAAGCAGTTCTTTTTGTTGAGATCGTTTATCAAACATTAGTTATGTGCAGTAAAGGTTTCAACCGTCAAACCCGGACCAAATGCTGCTCCAAACAATTTATTGATCTTTTTCTTTTGCTGCAATAAATTTTTCAAAACAAAAAGTAAGGTGGCAGAAGAAAGATTACCATAATCGTTTAATACTTTATAAGATTGTAGCAAATCGTCCTTTTTTAAATCAAGGCATTTTTCTATCACTTCTAAAATTCTTTTCCCACCAGGGTGAATGCACCAATGCGAGATATCTTTAATGTTTGCTCCTTGCTTCGTCATAGCACGCTCAGTGATCTGTTGAAAGTCCTGCTGAATGAGTTCGGGCACGTAGCCGCTCAGTGTCATCAAAAACCCTGATGATGAAAGCTCCCATGCCATATCGCTTTTCCCTTTTGGAATTACTTCGCTGTGAAAGCCGTCAATATAAAGGCCATCTTTTTCATTATCATCAGCAATTAATAATACCGCTGAAGAGCCATCACCAAATAATAGAGAAGAAGCTATATTATCCATAGTGGCTTCCCGTTGAAAATGCAGTGTGCATAATTCTGTGCACACAATAAGCACTTTGGCTTTGCTATCTGAAGCACAAAGTGCATCTGCAATCCTGAGTGCATGAATAGCAGCGTAGCAACCCATAAAGTTCAATGAAGTGCGAAAAATGTTCTTATCAAAATCCATCAATTCGGTTACCTGCAAATCCAGCCCTGGTGCACTCATGCCTGTACAACTTACTGTTATCAAATGAGTGACCTCTTTGTAATGCAACACATCGTGAAGGCAATTACGGATAGCTTCAACAGAAAGCAACGGGGCTTTTTTATTGTAAATAGTCAATCGCTGTTCGAGGCTTGGAAAGGGTTCCAAACCTTCAGATTGCGGGTAAAATTTCCATTCTATTACCGGGCGGCTGTAATCAGAAAGCACAGAATACCGGGTTTCAATTCCACTATGCCCATAGAGAAAACGCATCTTACGTTTGTCCACTTCAGAAGTAGCATATACCTGCTGCATGAAATTCATTATATCTCTCTGCTGATGACGGTAAGAAGGCACTGCAGTACCTATGGAAATGATTTTACTCAATGTTTAAAAATAATAAGTAAAAGGAAAAAAAGAGTAGCGCATACAGTAGCTATTATATTCATCCACAAGCTGTTTTTAAAGTTTGCATTTTTTTCATCCTTCCATACTTTATGCATCCAATAAAAAAAGAAACTTACTACAAGCGTATTACAGAACAAATACAGAACAAAAAAGTTTAAGTTTTGCTCTTTGTAAAAAAGAATGTACAGACCAATAATTGCACATAAAAATAAGAACATGCTAAACAAGAATGTACCCCGTTTTCCCAAAAGAATACTTAATGTTTTTACTTCATCCTTCTTGTCAGCATCGTGTTGGTATATCTGGGTCAGAGGATAAAGGCTGCCGATGAGAGAACTGGAAATGAAAAGCGGTATCAACGGCACTCCTAAGCTGAGCTGTGGATGACAACCGTGATAAGTAATGAAAAAGATCAGTGCACCCTGAAAAATAAAAACAGTAAAAAAACCAATAACAGGATATTGCTTTAACCTTATCCCCCGGTAACTGTAAGCTTTAGAAGCCATTATATAAACCAATATGCCAAGCATGAAAGGGACAGATATTAATAAGGATAACAGGACGGCCAATACATCTAATATTATTGTAGCATGCAGCAATTGAATTGAAGGCTGCATCGGGTGCTGCAAACCTCCAATCGCTGTATCGTCTTTGTCCATATATGAGTTATATCCATTGCTTGCAGGGTACACCAGTATGTGTAAAATGAAAAATACAATGAACACATTCAACCAGTTTACATCTTCCAATTGGCTTAGGGCAAAAAGAAAAACAGGAAAAAGAAATAAGGAAAAATGGAATCTTAATAATTGTAAAGTTGATCGTTGCAACATGTAATCAATTAAAGTTTTATCATCAATTGTAAAAAAAACAAATTAGTAATATTAAAACATTCAAATCATCCGGTTTATTCTGCACTAATCATTAATTTGGTTCTATGAAATTCCTGTTTCTCTGTTGCATTATTTTTTCTTCTGCTGTATTTGCACAAACAAAACCATTTCGTTTCGCGTTTATCTCAGATACTCATATAGGTTCGCCCAATGGTGGAGCAGAAGCAGATCTGCGCAATACCATAGCAGATATAAATTCACTAAAAGATATTGCTTTTGTAATATTAACCGGAGATATTACAGAACTCGGTACGGATAAAGAACTGGCTCTTGCAAAAAGAATTTTGGACAGTTTAAATATAGATTATTACATAATACCGGGAAACCATGATACAGGCTGGAGTGAAAGTGGCGGCTTGAGTTTCAATGCTGTATTTGGTGATGATAAATTTCATTTTATTTTCAATGGCATGCATTTCATTGGCTGTGCCTCGGGGCCCTACGTACGCATGAGTGATGGCCATGTGCCGCGACATCACATAAACTGGCTTCAAAAAGAATTGCACAAAATACCTTCCGGTGCACCTGTCGTTTTTCTTAACCACTATCCGCTCGACAATGGATTGGACAATTGGTACGAAGTGATTGATCTACTGAAACAGCACAACACAGTACTTGCTCTTTGCGGACATGGGCATAACAACAGATCTGTGAAAGCAGAAGATATTCCGGCAGTAATGGGAAGATCCAACCTCCGTGCAAAAGCAGCAGAAGGTGGATACAACATTGTGGAAGTAAAAACCGATTCTTTTTTATTTACGGAAAGACTATCCCTGTCTAAAAAAGAAACCATTTGGAAGAGCGTAGCATTAAAAAAACAGAAATACGACAAGAGCAGCAAGTTTAGCCGTCCGGATTACAGCATCAATAGTCAATACCCTCATGTAAAAGCAAAATGGGTTTTTCATTCGGAAGCCAATGTAATATCAACCCCTGTAGTATCTAACAATGCAGTGGTATTTGGGAACCAGGCCGGAAAAGTGCAGGCATTGAAATTAAGCACCGGTAAAAAAATTTGGTCACGTTCAACGGGCGGTCCCGTATTCTCCTCACCTGCTACTTCGAATAATAAAGTCATTCTTGGCTCTGCAGATAAAATGATTTACGGTATTAATAAGAAAGGAAAAGTAGCATGGAGATTAAAGACTGGCGCAGCAGTATTAGGCTCACCGACGATTACAAGGGATACCGCTTACATAGCCGGCAGCGATAGTTGTATGCAGGCAATCAATGTACATACAGGAAAACCCTTTTGGAGAAATTGTTTACTCAGCGGCGCCGTTACCAGTAAACCTGTGTTATATAAAGAAGCACTCATTTTCGGATCATGGGATACTTATCTCTATGCCCTGGACAGGCACACAGGAAGATTGATGTGGAAATGGAGTAATGGATCACCTGTTATTAATTATGCTCCTGCTGCCTGCATACCTGTAGTACATGATGACGTTGTGTATGTAGTAGCACCCGACCGTTTTCTCACTGCAATAGATTTTACTACAGGCAAAACCTTGTGGCGAACAAAGGAATCAAGTGTTCGGGAATCAATTGGAATATCTGAAGATGGAAAATTTGTTTATGCAAAAACAATGCAGGATTCTATTGTAGCATTTTATACAAATAAGGAGAAACCACAACTTGCATGGGCATTGCATGCAAGCTTTGGGTATGAGCATGTACCTTCTATGCTTATTGAAAAGGACGGAAAGCTTTTTTTCGGAACAAAGAATGGCGTGGTTTATTGTATAGATTCACGCCTTGAAAAAATTATTTGGGCTTATAAAATTGATAATTCAATGGTGAACACCGTGAATGTATTAAATGGAAGGCAAGTAGTTGCCTCCACAATGGATGGAAAGGTAGCTCTGCTCGAAGCGAACTGATTATTTCCGGAATTTCCTGGCTAACCAGATGATTAATCCTACTACTAATGCGGCAACAAAGATACCAACCCATACACCCATTTCTAAGACATCTCCAAACAATTCGCAGGATGTCAATGTCATTGCCAGAATCAAAAAAAGGGATAAGAAAGTTAATTGTTTCATATTGCTGTTTCCATTACTTATGCAAAACCTTTGCCGAAGAAAATGTGGGTATTCGTTTTCATCGAGTCATCCGAAAATACATGATAATATATCATAATTTATTTCACAGGATAGTTATTTGGTTCAATCCCTTAAATACCATAATAACAAAACCTTTCCATATCTAAAATATATAGTTTAAAAAATTCTTCTATATTTGCGGTGATAATATTCTCTCTCTTAGCAGACTCGATACTCTACAATCCGTAAAAGCTAATCCAGTCATAATTGACGAGCATATACCCTGACTCTTCTTTGCCCGTACAATGTATTAGTTAGATTTTATCTTATTCTAAATTCGATTTTATCGTGTTATTTGAACAATTAGGCCTGATAGCGCCTTTATTAAAAGCGCTAAAGGAAGAGGGCTACACAATCCCCACCCCTATTCAACATCAATGTATCCCTGTCGTACTCGAAGGGAGAGACCTTTTGGGCTGTGCACAAACAGGCACCGGAAAGACCGCTGCTTTTGCTTTACCCATATTGCAAATTTTACATAACCAAAAACAAAACGGTTACAAGCACATTCGCTCACTGATACTTACACCCACCAGAGAACTTGCTGTTCAAATTGATGAAAGCTTTGGTTCGTACGGAAAATACATTGGTCTGAAACATGACGTAATATATGGCGGTGTATCTCAACATACCCAAACATTATCATTGCGTAACGGCACCGATATATTAATTGCCACTCCAGGAAGGCTACTGGACCTGATGAACCAGGGTTATGTGCATCTCGATCATCTGGAAATATTCGTACTCGATGAAGCGGACCGTATGCTGGACATGGGTTTTATCAATGATGTAAAAAAGATCATTCGTGTATTGCCGCAAAGAAAACAAACACTTTTCTTTTCTGCGACAATGCCACCGGTTATTGCCAATCTTGCGAGTACATTATTACATCAACCGGTTCGTGTAGAAGTTACCCCTGTTTCATCCACTGCAGAAAAAGTGGAGCAAGCCATATATTTTGTAAACAAAGGAGACAAACAATCTTTGCTTGAGCACTTATTAAATACAGGAGAGATTAAACGTACCCTTGTATTTACTCGTACCAAACATGGAGCAGATCGTATCTGTAAAGAACTCAATAAGGTAAGATTAAAGGCTGATGCCATTCATGGCAACAAGGCCCAGACTGCCCGTCAGCGTGCGCTTAATGATTTTAAATCGGGTAAATTAAGGGTGTTGGTGGCAACAGACATTGCAGCACGTGGTATAGATGTAGATGCATTAACGCATGTTATTAATTTTGATTTGCCTAATGTACCCGAAACTTATGTCCATAGAATTGGCCGTACAGGCCGTGCTGGGAGCGCAGGTATTGCACTTTCTTTTTGTGATAGAGAGGAAAAAGCTTACCTAAAAGACATTAATAAATTGACAGGTCAACAAATTCCTGAGGTGCAGGAACACCCTTTTAAGATGGTGCTTTCACAAAATGCGCACAGGGAGCATGTACCTGTAAGCAGACCCGCACGTCCACGAACTACTTACAACAGAGAAAGGACATGGAATAGGGCCAATAATGCACCTGCTAAGGCATTGTAATTTATAAAATGTAACAACATAATAAAAAGTACTTTTGCTTATGAATTCAGAAGACATTGAAAAATTCCTCGATAAAAAACTTCTCCAGAATAATAATTACGTAAAGATTGATTTCAAAAAAAGAGATTCTATCTATGGGTTATTTATCAGAGACGAAGATTTCAAGGATCTGAAAACAAAAAATTTTTGGCGCATAGTTACGCGTCAGCATTTCGAAGAATACAATAAATCCCGGAACAGTAACCTGGCGAAGATATTTTGCGGAGTGGAGTTCACGAGGCTTACTCCTTACACGGACAATTTTTGAATAATTGAGATTAAAAAAATAGTCCTGGTAAAAAGATCATTTCCTATCTTTAGAGAAGTAAAAGCAGAGAAAAAAATAATTTCATTTGCCTGAAGATTTATTCAATTCTTATTTTAGAACTGGTGATTTTTTCAAACCAATTTTTTTCAAGATCTATTTTCTAATAACTTGTAACAACTTGTTTACAACAGACCAGACGAGTGTCCTATTTTATTAATACAAGGAACTAAGGTTTACAAAATCCATTTTTATAAACCAGGAGTAAGAGAAGTCAAAATAAAATATCTTTCATAATAAAAATGTGTTCAACAATAGATAGAATTCCTTTGTTGCATAAAATAAAATTTAATTAAGATCATGAGTGTATATTTTTCTAAGGTTATAAAAACCGGAGATAGAAACAGGGAGTTTAACTTCAGGCAAGTGTCTGCAGGTACGGATGAACGCTACAGCGTGGATGTGCCCGACGACAAAGGAAACAGAGTGACATTCAGTATGTACAAAAATGCGCAGGGTGCATGGAAAACTGCTTCCCAATCCCTTCCTTTGTGGATTCACAATACAGAAACCGAACTGGGAAATGCAATTGATGAGAATAAGAATGACGATGCTGAAAGTAAAAAAAACAGCAAAATCCTTAACTTCTAAAATCGTTTATCCTTTTTTTTGGATGTGATATAGCCTAATAATATTCAATGGGCTATTATTTTATTCAGTGGTATTGTGATGTTCCCCATTCCGGTTTAATTTCACATTCATTATTCCAATGAACTCATTTGTTTTTCTAAACGATTCATTCGTTGACTACAACGAAGCGAAGCTGCATATCAGTGATCTCGCCATTCAACGCGGTTATGGAATTTTTGATTATTTAAAAACTATTGACGGAGTTCCCATATTTATTCATGAACATTTAGATCGCTTTTTCAATTCTGCGAAGGCATTGCATTTGCCTGTACGGCTCGGTATAGAAGAACTCCGTAACATCATTTATAAACTTATTCAAAAAAATAATATCTCCATTTCGGGTATGCGCCTCACACTTACTGGTGGTTTCTCCGAAGATGGATATTCACTCAATTCTTCTAACCTTTTTATCACCCAACAGCCATTAACATTGCCATCGGCAGATGCATTCGATAAAGGTATTAACCTGATGTGTATTGAGCATTCCAGACAATTATCATCGGTAAAAACAATTGACTATTTAAAAGCTATTTCCTTACAACCCATACTCCGGGAAGCAAGAGCCGATGATGTGCTTTATTACAATAAAGAAACAATTACTGAATGTCCCCGTGCTAATTTTTTTATTGTGAATGAGGGTAATATTATAGTAACACCTGCTAATGATATTTTACTTGGAATTACAAGAATGAAAATTCTGGAATTCGCTAAAAAGGATTTCAAAATTGAAATAAGAGATGTTCCGATAGAGGAAATAAAAGTTGCAAAAGAAGCTTTCATCACGAGTACAACTAAAGGTATTTTACCCGTATCGCAAATTAATAATCATATAATTTCTACTACCCCGGGGCCAATCACGGCAACACTCAACAATACATTGAAATCATTGATCAAAGAATATCAGGACTTACAGCTTAGCACTAATTCGACAAAAGTGTGAGTTTTTTTTCTTCTACCCAGCGCATCCTGTACGCATTCATTGCAGTGTGTCCCAGCTTTTTCAGCAATCTATAATTTACTACCCAGCCTACTACGGCACCGATACCCGGTATTAATTGTGCCATTTTTGCAAGGTCTATATAATCCCGGTACTCTTGCTGAAACTGCCGCCAGCCAAATTGATGAATGTCGTCTGGCAGCTTTTGTTTTTGTTCATTCCAATTTATCATTTGCTCAAAAACATTCTTTCTTCGTTGGTGACTGCAAAAAGCCAACTGAAAAATATGGAGCAGGTAGATGCGTTCCTTATAATCATTTACATCATACCCATATTGTACAGCTATATCAAATAACATTTTTATTTTAATCCCGATAAGTATTGGAAATTCTGCCAAAGCAAGTAAAAATCCTCCAGCACCGGTGATACCTCCTTCTGCTGCAGCCGCATGTTTATAGCCTTTGATTATTTTGTTCACCGATTCTTCCGTTGCTTCGAGTGTGGTATGCGGTAAAGCTTTTTTTGTAAACTGTCCCGCACCAAACAAAACACCTCTAATCATTTGCTTGATAGTGGTGGTGATAGCATTATGTACTTTATCCGGTATGAAACTGTTTATTTTACCCTGTACCCGTCGAGACAGGTTATTCACAAGCGATGGTCTGCGGGTCATGGATTTTTTCCACAAATTCAATTCTTCCAGAACTATTTGTTCATACTGCATGTAAGTGAAGGTATTAATAAAACAAAGCCTCCCGGAAACCGGCAGGCCTTGCATTCAAAAGCTTTGCAATGTATTATTTTTAACTCTTACAATTAAAAGCCACGGCGTCCGCCACCTAACACTTTTCCGAGCAAACCACCTGCACTACCAAAGCCACGACCACCACTGAGTAAACCTCCAAGGAGGCCACCACCTGTAAGTAATCCACCAAGAAGACCTCCACCTCCGCCGCCGCCAAGGATACTTCCACTTTGATTTCCACCACCCATCATTCCACCACCACTGCCTCTGCCGAGCATGCCGCCAAGCAAACCACCACCACTACTTCTTCTTCTGCCACCGCGAAACATTTGAGCAAGTATGATTGGGCCCATAATACCAAGTGCTCCTTTTAATAAAGAATTGGTATTAATACCTGCACTTTTTAGTTTCTCACCAAATCCCAGGCTGTCTAAAAAATTGCTTGGGGTGGTTGTCTCATTTTGTAATGCCTCTGCCTGTGCTGGCACTTCTTGCACTGCTTTCTTAGTAAACTGGTTCAATACGGAAAATTGTTCCTGATTAACACCAAGATAAGCCGCGATCTTTTCTACGCTTTGCTTTTCTTCACTTGAATAATTTTTATCACTCTCAGCAAAAGCGATCAGGTCACTGACAAGAGAAAACCGCAGATCGCTACCTTTCAACACTTCGAGGCAACGGTTAAGATCGTCTCCCGAAAGTTCAGTCGAAGCCTGTCGTATTAATTCTTTTTGTTCGTCTGATATGTTGGCCGACTCGCTGAGAGCGTCCATGTATTCAATTTCTTCCTCGCTCGCACTTCTATCAGCAGAAGCAATAGAGGCTATGGCTGCGAGGTAAGCGCCTTTTTCAATATCGCTGTATCCTTCCAGGATTGTAGGGTTCTGTTCCATTATTTTATTAAGTTGTTTTTAATGAATAAAAAGATATGGCTTAAAATATTATGCCAATCCATTCTAAACAATTACATGAGCGGAAACTTATTTTTCATAAAAATTTAACCTAAAGACATTGGACGCTGTCTACTCTTCAAAACACCCAATGAAGCTCACTCTACTCTTTATTATAATAATTAGTTTTTTTTCCTGTCAGAAAAAGAATGCACCTGAGATCAAACCTCCTGTAGTTGATAATTGCGGGGGCAGGTATGAAAAATGAAATATTTACATCTGTAAAAACCACTACAGACGTAGCCTATGGCAAACCACTCAATATATCAGGAGTACAGGAAAATTTGTATTTAGACATTTATGAACCGCTCAATGATACCGCATCGAAGCGTCCGATGGTTCTCTTTGTACATGGGGGCGCATGGACAGACGGCACTAAAATGCAAGGGAGGGATTTTTGTAGTTTTTTTGCTAAACGAGGGTATGTAACAGCTTCTATTGATTATCGCCTCGGTATCGAAATGCCTTTGAATGAAAAAACAAGAGGCGAAGCTGTATATCGTGGAGTGCAGGATATAAAAGCTGCAATAAGATTTGCCAGGGCAAATGCACTGACTATAAAGATTGATGCAAGTCAAATATTTATTGGAGGATATTCTGCAGGCGCTACCAATGCTGTACATGCTGCTTATTGGGATGAAGCTGAAGTGCCTGTTTATATTGACAAGTCAAAGTGGGGTAATTTGGAAGGCAGTGGTGGCAACTCCGGATATTCAACAGATGTGCAGGCTTTGTACAGCATTGCGGGTTCCGTAGTAGATATAAACTGAATGCAAATGGGAGAAGCACCCGTGGTTGCGGTACATAGTAAAACTGACAACACAGTCCCTTACAGTAATGGTATAGATGGTAAAGGAATACAAGTACATGGAGGCGCTTCGATTGTTCAGAAAGCTACAGCATTAAATATGCCATCCACTTTATATACTTATGAAAACATTGCACATGGAGCATATTTGCAACCCGCAAATTTTTTACCGACAGTCACGACAGTCAGTAATTTTTTTTATGCGCAATTGAAGTGCAGGCAATAGGTATTATCTTGCCATTATGCACTTAATTATGTCGCAACTTTTTAAAGCTTCAATTTTTGTTTTACTTGCCGCTCCTCTTGCTGACCGCTGTACAAAAAAACCAGTAGTGGTATGGCAGCCTTCTCACCAAACAGATACGGGCGTAAACTTCAGCGAAGCGGCTGTATGCAATGGAATAGTGGAGGCTGCAATGAAAACAGAACCTCAATTAAAAGAAGAAAAAGTCTGGAGCCTTGGCAGAACAGATTTGCATCATGCAGATGCAGGAAGTAATACTAAAAAAGAGCATACATCTGATATTATTGATGGTAAACTTTCCGGTTATGCTTATGAACTCCAGGAGTCAATTAAAAATCATCCACAGGTATTTATTTCAGTGCATAATAACGGTGGCACCAAGCGACATGCAGTGTGGGGATACATCCACTACGGTGATAAGTATGAAGACGACAACAGGAAACTTGCTGCACGGTTAATAGCTGCAATTGCTGCTGCAACTGATCTGGAAAATAGAGGGGTGCTTCTAGATAGCACAACCGGAAGAAATGATTATCGTTGTAAAGAGAGCGGTAAATTAAGTTTTTATAGTCTTGATGAAAATGTGAATTCAGCGCCTTACCGCGTTTTGCTTGAGATAGGTGATAATGCAGCCAGTCATGAATTTTTAAAGGATCCTGTAAATCAACAAAAAATTGGAAAGGCAATAAAGCAGGAACTATTGGCGTGGATTTCTGAAAAGAAATTGAAAACAAAACAATAGCTGCTTATTATTTTTTAAAATTTCTTATCCATTATCTTATAACATGAGTGATTAAGATATCACTACAATAGCTTTCTTTGCAGCATGTCTTTTCAAGTGGCTCAAAAAGATGATGAAAAAAGATTTCGATATTTTCTGAATAAGGCAGATAAAAATTCAGTATTAAAGAAATTACCCTCCCTTAATGATGAAGCATTTGAAAAAATAGATTGCACAAAATGCGCTGCCTGCTGTAAAAATTATTCGCCCCGCTTTAAAACACCCGATGTAAAAAGAATCAGCAAACACCTAAGAATTAAGGAAAGTGAATTTATAGATATCTACCTGAATGTAGATGGAGATGGTGATTTTGTGGTGAAGAGCACGCCCTGTCCTTTTTTGGGTGATGATAACCTTTGCAGTATTTATGAAGTCAGACCCTCCGATTGTGTACGCTTTCCCTATACGGCTGAAGATGTATTAATAAAAAAACAGAAGCTGACATTAAAAAACGCAACCTTCTGCCCTATTGTGTATTATGTTCTTGACCGTCTTCTTACTACTTCCCCAAAGTGATCTCTTCGTAAGCAGCACTCAGTGGTCTCTGAATACCATCACCACTCCACTCTATTACCCCTGGTATGGAAGTGTTTTTTATAAATTCTTCTTTGGATACACCTTTCTTTATTTCAGCTTCAGCAAACTTCAACACTTTTCCCAGGTAGTCCTGAAATTTTTTTAAATCTTCTATTGTACCTGTTTCTTCTCCAGGTTTTAAAGAATGTCCGAATATTATGATGGTATCTGTATGAGATTTCCTGATGATTCTATCCAAGACTTTGATCCAGTTAGCTATGTTGGCCCCTGCGCTTCTATCTACAAAAGGATGCCTTTTATTGAACATCAGATCTCCCACATGCGTAATATTCGCTTCATCGAAATGATAAATGACATCGCCATTAGTATGCGCAGCTCCAAAATAATCTGCCTTTACTTTTTCGTCTCCTACTCTTTGTTTCCATTTTTTGGTAAATGTTGTATCAGCAAATAATTGCTTGCTAAGATTACCCGCTTTTTCGGCGGTTGCTCTTTGATTGGCAACCGCATTCTGGTGAGCCACTACATGCTTTACTACTCCTTTAAAAGCAATATTACCTGCTGTGTGATCACCGTGATGGTGTGTATTGAGCAAATAAGCGAAAGGTTGTGTGCTTAGTTTTTTCACTTCCTCTATAAAGTGCATGGCAGAGTCAGGAAACTGGGAGTCCACAACGACGATTCCACTTTCGCTAAGAAGAAAACCAATGGTTCCGCCCTTCTCCGTGAAGATACCCACGTTTCGCCGCAGCATTTTTATTTTGGCTTCATCCACACCAAACAATTGTGCAATTGCTTTTTGCTGAAAAAGAATGGTTGTTGTAGTGAATATCGCTGTGTTACGTAGAAAAATACGTCTGTTCATTTTTACTTTTTTAGTATTTAATAAAGAATGTGATTTATGATCCTACACTTATAAAGGCTTCGTCCCGATGCTATCGGGATCAGCCAAACAAAAAATAATTTTTTATGTACTCATATTTAATATTCGAATTTACGCAATCCGGGGGCTTTTATCCAGGTAATGATTACGATAAGAATGGTCATTACACCTCCGAACAATACTGAGGGCACAGTACCTAACATACGGGCTGCAAACCCACTTTCGAATTGACCCAACTCATTGGATGAGTTAACAAACATAGAATTCACAGAACTAACTCTGCCACGCATTTCATCAGGAGTGGTCAACTGTAGTATGGTTCCTCTTATCACTACACTGATGCCATCGAGCATGCCTGCAACCAACAGTGCAACAAAAGAAATCCAATAAATATTTGAAAGTCCGAAAGCGATAATGCAGATACCAAAGCCTGCTACAGCAATCATTAAAATACTTCCCTGTCTCCGGCGCAAAGGAAATAATGTAGTGAAAGCCAGCATCGTTGCAGCGCCAATGTCAATAGCTGCATTCAGTAATCCAAAACCTTTCGGCCCTACACCTAATATGCGATCAGCAAATTCAGGAATCAGCGCCACAGCACCACCGAATAGCACGGCAAAAAGATCTAATGAAATAGCACCCAATAATACTTTGTGCCGGAATACATATTGCAACCCTTCGCGTACACTGTGCCAAACATTCACCTTTTCAGTATCTAAGGGCACAAAAGGCTTGCTTTTGATCCGGGAAATTCCATAAGAAGCAATCAATATATATAGTAGAACGATATAAAAAGTAGAATGTACACCGAACCACGCAATAAAAAAACCTGCCGAAGCATGACCTAGAATAGAAGCAGACAACCAGGTGGTAGAACTAATGCTTGCAGCAAAATGCAACATATTCCTTGGTACCAACTGTGCAATGATAGCGCTGGATGTAGGCCCGGCAAAAGCTCTGATAACACCGGTGCAGAATATGATTACATAAAATGAAATTTCTAAAAAACGATTGTTAAATCTCTGAAAAACAAAAGGTGAAGTGACAATGATCAATGCTATAATGCATATTGAATAAGATAAAACACCCTGGAGTAAAAGCTTTCGCTTGTCAGACCTGTCAATCACATGACCTGCGTATAGTGCCAGAACAAAGACGGGTACAAATTCAGCAAGACCAACGAGGCCAATAGAAAATGAGTCGCGGGTAAGCTGAAACAGCCGGTAGGCCACAACCGTACCTACCATGCGCAATGCCATGATGTAAAAAAATCTTGAGATGATGAATAAACGGTATTCCTTTACTCTAAGCGGACTAAGACTATTCCATTTATCTAACTCATCTGCCATTCAATTTTGATTAATTACCATACTCTGTCAATCTATCAACTTGACAAACTTGTCAACTACTTCAGTCCTTTTATCAACCTATCAACCTATCAACTTGTCAACTTCTCAACTTATTCCTCATGGCAAAGCGACATAATGCTGACCATTCGTATATTCTTTATCAAGTGAATTAATAACGGCTTTCAGGTGCGCCTCATTTCCCAAAAAATCAGCTTTCTCAGCATCAATAAAAAGTGTTTTTGTATTATGATGCCTGATATAATTGGTATAAGTTTCCTGTATGCGCAACAGGTAATCGGTATGAATGTTTTGCTCATAAGCACGAGCCCTTTTTTTAATATTTTGCTGTAGCTTTTCTACCGGTGAATGCAGGTAAATTAAAAGGTCCGGTTGTAACAATTGCTGATGTATAATATCGAACAACCGCTGATACAAACGAAATTCATCCTCAGGCAAATTAATCTTTGCAAATAACAGGCACTTACTGAACAAGTAATCTGATATCGTTACATTTTGAAACAAGTCTTTTTGTTGAATCAGGTCTTTGAGCTGCTTAAATCGTTCAGCCATGAAAAATAATTCCAGTGGAAATGCATATTGCTTAGGGCTTTCATAAAACTTGGGCAAAAAAGGGTTGTCTGCAAATTGCTCAAGAATAAGCCGGGCATTGAAGTGACGTGAAAGCAAATGAGCTAGCGTGGTTTTCCCTGCCCCGATATTTCCTTCTATAGTGATAAACTGGTACTTCAAAGCAATGGCAAAATAATGATATAAAAAGTGCTCGTTTGAATATTTTATTTCCAGATTTTTACTTCCAGCGGATCCGGGCATTCAGTCAATAATTCTGCAATAGTTTTATTAAATTTTGGATGAAGCAAATGAGGGGCTATATCATGCATACATTGCAAAGCGAACCTGCGCAGATGTAATTGTGGATGAGGAATGTCTAATCCTGGTTCATGTATTATATCGTCATTATAAAAAAGTATATCTATATCTATCGTCCTGGGACCATACTTTTTTTGCCTTTTCCTACCCAATTCTATTTCAATCTTTAGAATATTTTTTATCAGCTGTTGCGGAGAATAAACCGTGTGCAATTCGAGAGCCTGATTTAGAAAATGATTTTGTTCATGTACGCCCCAGGGTTCTGTTTCGTATTGTAAAGATTGGTTCCTGACTTCACCACATTGCGCATAGATACAGCGCCGGGCAGCATTAAGCATTTGAGCCCTCCCCCCTATATTACTACCTGTTAATAAATAAGCAATCTGCATAACTAATTGAAAACAGCGCCAAATATCTTTTATTTTAGCAGCATAAAGTTTTTACTGCTATGAACAATTTTTTCAAAATGTTTTTTGCTTCCTGTCTTGGCACAGTGGTAGGTCTGATCATTTTATTCTTTTCCGGATTTTTTTTGATAGCCGGAGCCATTAGCTCCATTGGCTCTAAAGACAATATAGATGTTCCAAAATCTTCTGTATTAACGCTCGACCTGGGTCAACATTTTGCAGAAAGAATGAAGTCAAATCCTATGGGGGTGTTCAATGCAGAAGAAACCGATGTACCCGGATTGTATGATGTACTGAGGATGATAAAACATGCTAAGGACGATAAAAATATAAGTGGGATCTATATAGAAGCCGATGGAAATGCAAACGGATTTGCTGCAAGCGAAGAAATCCGGAATGCCGTTATTGATTTTAAAAAAAGTAAAAAATTTGTACTTGCTTATGGAGATAATATTTCACAAGGTGCATATTATATAGCTTCTGCAGCTGATCGAATTTATGCAAACCCTGCAGGCAGTGTGGACTGGAGCGGCTATAGCATGGATATGCTCTTTATAAAAGGGACACTCGAAAAATTAAAAATTGAACCGCAAATATTTTATGCGGGAAAATTCAAAAGTGCAACAGAGCCATTGCGCACCACGCAAATGACTCCGGAAAATAAATTGCAATCAAGAGAATGGCTGGGCGATCTCTATAATTTCTTTTTAGTGAAATCTTCTGAAAGCCGGAAAATAGATACGGCTACTTTGCATAACCTTGCCAATGCAGGTGCCATACAAACACCGCAAGATGCTGTAACACACAAACTGATTGATGCTACAAAATATGATGATGAAGTGAAAGATGAGATTAAGAAAAAACTGGGAGTTGAAAAAAAGGGCAAGATCAATTTTATTTCCATTAATAAGTATGCTGATGGTGCAGATTTCCGGCAAACGGGGAGAGACCGCATTGCACTTATATATGCTGAGGGTAATATAGTAGATGGAGCAGGTACCAAAGACAATATCGGGAGCGATAAATTTGTCAAACTGGTTCGCAAAGCAAGGTTGGATAAAGCGATCAAAGCAATTGTGTTTCGTGTTAATTCCGGAGGAGGTAGTGCGCTTGCAAGCGAAAACATCTGGCGTGAACTTACACTGGCAAAGGCTGAAAAGCCGGTCGTTGTCAGCTTTGGGGATGTAGCTGCCTCTGGAGGTTATTATATAGCTGCAGGTGCAGATTCCATATTTGCCTCTCCCAATACCATTACAGGTTCCATTGGCGTATTTGGAATTGTTCCTAATATGCAGGGATTTTTCAATGAAAAGCTTGGAATAACATTCGATGGAGTGAAGACTGCTACCTATGCAGATGCAGGCGCCATTCATCGCCCACTGAATGAAACAGAAAAAAAGTTTGTACAGTCCGCCATTGACCGTATTTATTTGCAATTCAAACAAAGAGTGGCGCAGGGAAGAAAGATGAATGTAGGTGATGTGGATAGCATTGCACAAGGCAGGGTGTGGAGCGGAGAAGATGCTTTGCGGTTAAAACTCGTTGACAAGATCGGTGGATTGCAAATGGCAGTTGATTGTGCTGCAAGAATGGCCAAAGTTTCAAAATACCGTCTAAGAGAATATCCTGAAAAAGGCCAATGGCTTGATGAATTATTAGGTAGAGCTTCTAATACTCCCGAAGCAAACATCAGGCAACAATTGGGTGAAGATCAGTTTCAGATATATCAGCAAATGCTAATGGTAAAAGAAATGTGCAACATTCCACAGGCAAGACTTCCTTTTCAGTACTTCATTCACTAAGTTCTACATTTGCCCGCAATTTTGGAACTAAATGCTTAAAAAATACAGTCAGGTACAAGCCATGCTTGCCATCACCAAAGGCAGTCTGATCGCTATATCCAGATCTCCTTCTGCTATCGTATTTAGTATCTTTTTTCCGCTCATTTTCATCCTGGTATTCGGATTCATTGGAAGTGGAGGAGGCCCATCCTACCGTATAGTAATGGACAAACACAGTGATACAGCGAATGCCGTTATTGATTCATTGAAAACATATAAAAATGTAAAATTTGTTGCGTACGATAACGATAAAGAATTAAAATCGGACCTAAATAAAGGCCGTATAACAGGCATATTAAATATCGAAAAAGGGGCAGAACCAAATGCTCCCTACCAGGTGCATTTCAATACCACCACAGCGAGTGCTGATAAGTTTTCTACTTTTTTGCCCCTGCTTGAAAACATTGTTTCCAAAATAGATAAAAACCAAAATGGAAGTAATAAAACGGTTGCAGAAATCATTCCCCAGGTCAGCCAGGTGCGTAAGTATAGAACTATAGATTTCATTCTGCCAGGTCAGTTAGGATTCTCGTTATTAAGCGCAGGTATATTCGGAGTAGCCTTTTTATTTTTTAATCTTCGGCAACAATTGGTGCTGAAGCGTTTTTATGCAACACCTATTACAAGACCTTACATTGTATTAGGAGAAGGACTTAGCCGGGTCATCTTTCAAATGATCACTTCGGTAATCATTATTGGTGTAGGATATTTTGCTTTCAACTTTACACTTATAAATGGTTGGCTTACATTTTTTGAAATAATGATACTAAGCTTTATCGCTTTACTTGTGTTTATGGGCTTTGGTTTTATTATAAGCGGTATGGCTAGGAATGAAAGTTCCATTCCTCCTTTTGCCAACCTGATAACAATGCCGCAGTTTCTTTTGGCAGGTACTTTTTTTTCTATAGATGCTTTTCCTTCCTGGCTTCAGCCCATCAGCAAGGCATTACCGCTCACCTATTTCAATAATGCAATGCGTAAAATTTCATTTGAAGGTGCACATCTTTCTGATTGCTGGTTGGAGATAGCCATTTTGATTGGTTGGGGAATCATTGCTTATGCGATTGCTATAAAAGTATTCCGTTGGGAATAACCGGAAATGAAGGAGCCAAAATATATTCTATATGCGGTTGATAAAACTTGCTGTTATCAGTGTACTTTTTTTTGGTGTGATACTCACGCTTATTTCTTTATTGATTCCCCGGCACATCCGCATTTCCAGAGGTACTAATATCCTTGCAGATAAGCAACTGGTAGCCCGGCTAATACGGGATACATCTAAATGGAATCAATGGCATCCAATGATGCAAAAAGAAGAAAACCTCCAAGATCTTGTTGTTACCATTCTTCAACAAAATGACACATTGATAAGGGCACAATTATCAAACAAAAGCGGGACAACACTTAGTCATAAATGGCAATTGCATACTTACGAAGCCAGTGATTCTTCGGCTCTTTTATGGACATTTGAATTCGATATGGGATGGACACCCTGGAAAAGATTCAGCAGTATATTTTACGATAAAGCATACGGTGGCATGATTGAGCAGGGTTTACAAAATTTAAAGGTGGCTGTAGAACACAAAGAGTTTAAAGATTGATCTAAATAAATTATCATTTTTTCTCCTACTTGCTGCAACGCTCAGACATTTTCTCTTGTCAGGCTCATAATATCAATTAATGGATTATCACCGGCTGGTTAAAGACTGCTTAAGGGAAAAACCTGCTGCACAAAAGCAGTTGTATGATTTTTTTGCCGGTGCCATGCTCGGTGTTTGTTACCGGTTTACCAAGAGCCGTGCAGATGCTGAGGATATTTTACAGGAAGGGTTTGTAAAAGTTTTTAGAAACCTAAGCCAATACAAGGGGGAAGGTGAGCTTGGTGGATGGATAAGGCGGATCATGGTACGCACCGCTATAAATTATTTAAAAAAGAACAGCCGTTACCAAAACGAATTAGCTTTTACAGACGAGCATTTACATCCTGTGTCTAACGACGATCCTGAGGTGAGTATGAATGCAAAAGAACTCTCGGAATTGATACGGCAATTACCTACAGGCTATCAAACTATTTTCAACCTGCATGCGATTGAGGGCTTTAATCATGTGGAGATCGGTGAACTAATGGGCATACATGAAGGTACATCGCGTTCACAATACTCCCGCGCAAGAGGGCTGTTGATAACCTGGATAAAAACAGAAAGCGGGAATACTAAAAAAGATATTTATGCAAGAACAAAAATTTGAAGAAGAGGTGCGTCAAAAGATGGAGGAGCTCTCGCTAGTGCCATCAGAGCCTGTCTGGAAAAAAGTGGAAGAGCAGATTCGTAAGAAAAGGGACAGGAGGTTTATTTATTTATGGTTATTGCCATTGGTTTTGTTATCAATTGGAATCATTTGGTGGTCAATGCCATTAAATGAAACCTCTTCAAATCTTGCATCAGAAAAAGCGCGAAGCAACAATCAGGACTTCAATCAGAATGTAACATCGGATAAAAAAGATACAAACACAAACATTAAACAAATGAACGTAGAAACGAGGGTATTGAAAGGAGAGCAGAGATCAATAAATAAAATAGCTCCTCGTTCATCTTACCCAACTGTAAAAAATATAAAAATAAAGAATTATAAAAATCGGGTTAATTCTTATACGCATCAATCCATAAAAAACCAAAAAATAGAAAAACTATTCCATGCTGATAAATTTATCTTATCTGACAAAAAATTTCAGGATGATATAGATACCACCATTGATGTAACTGTAATAAATCCCCTTGATCAACAAAGTAATTTAGAAAAGATAAAAATCGGGAATTCAAATCAAGAAACTAAAGAAACAGAGCAAAATGTAGAGACTGCCAAAGTTCCTCAACAAACCGATATACAAATACCCTTTACTAAAAAAATAAAAAAACTGCAATTTGGGGCTATTGCACAAGTTGGATTTTCGGGTATTACCAGCGGAATACTGGACGGTTTTGGGCAAAAATCTTTTCAGGTATTTGCAGATGCTTCCTCTCCTCAATTTGGTACAGGAGGCAGCACTACTTTACCGCCCTCAACAATAAACCGGGGTATATCTTATGCATTAGGGATAAGCATTCAGAAAGACATAAACCTCAGAAGCAATATTTCTTCAGGTCTTCAAAATCAGTATTATAGCACAAGGATAATCGTAGGAAGTATGAGGGAAAGGGATACTGTTTTAATGAACTTTTCCAGCAGGGTTAATTCGTATTACCGCAATGATAATGAGTTGAAAGAATATACAAACAAATTCTATTTCATCACATTGCATGTCGTATATAATTATCAAATATCAAAAAGAGTTCCGATTAGCCTTGGTGCCGGCTTGAGCATATCGCAATTGGTGTCAAGTAACGCTTTGCATTACAACAGAGGTGCAAACATTTATTACCAGGATAACGAATTGTTGCATAAAACTCAGACCGGACTCATTTCAAGTCTGACATTTGAATTATTAAGAAAAAAGAAATTGACTTTAAATCTTGGTCCGGAATTAAATTACTTTCTTACACCTCTGCTCAAAAAAAACAGCTCACAAAGGCAGCATTTATATTCCATAGGTTTAAAAGGCCAATTAAAGTTTTAAAATAAATATTTCATACAAGCAACGGTTAGTAAACCATGCTTGTCAACTACACAAACCGCTTATATGAAAAAGACATCAGCATCACAATTACTGGGAGCTCTCTTTGTAACAATGCTTCTGGCAGGTTGTTTAAAAGATAAAATGACAAAGACATACACAATCTTTACACCTGTGTATATGTCTAAAGCAGAAGCTCTGGCCAATGTAAAAAGCAGCACTCCCCAACAGCTAAAAGAAACAGGCAAAATTTATCTATACGGCCGGTATATATTTCTGAACGAAATAAACAAAGGCGTACACATAATTGATAATACCAACCCGGCTAATCCAAACCCTGTAGGCTTTATAAGTATTCCGGGGAATATAGATATAGCTGTGAAAGGAAACACACTTTTTGCAGATCTATATAATGATCTGCTTTCAATAGATATCACTGATCCGCTGCATGCAAAACTGACTAAAGTAGTACCCAATGTTTTTCCAGAACGCCAGTATCAGAACGGATTTCGGCCCGATAGTACCAAAGTGATCATTGACTGGATAAAAAAAGATACCACAGTTGATTGGCAGGATAATACGATAATGAGAGAGTGTGCTAATTGTAGGTTTGCTCTCTCTGCAGATGCAGCAAATAAAAGTTTTGCTCCCGGCAATCCAGGTTTGGGCGGATCAATGTCCCGGTTTGCCATTGTGAATGATTATTTATATGCAGTGAATCTTTATAGCCTCGGTGTATTGAATATTGCCCAACCTGCTCAGCCGGTGAAGTTGTCAACTACTAACATCGGTTCCAATATTGAAACCATCTATCCATTTAAAGACAAACTATTCATTGGCTCCAGTGCAGGATTATTTATCTATGATATTTCAAATGCTACTGTGCCTGTGAGAAAATCTCAGTTTACCCATGCCCGTGCCTGCGACCCTGTAGTGGCCGATGATAATTATGCCTATGTCACATTGCGAACAGGTAGTTTTTGTATAGGAACCAATAACCAACTCGATGTGATCAATGTCCAGAATATTTTGGCTCCTTCCCTGGTAAGAACATATTCCATGACCAATCCGCATGGACTGTCAAAAGACGGAAATATTTTGTTCTTGTGTGATGGCAAAGATGGATTAAAGGTTTATGATGCATCAAATCCGGCTGACATAAAACTGTTGCAACATTTAAAAGGCCTGGAAACATTCGATGCTATTGCATGGAATAAGAATTTAATAGTAGTAGCAACAGGCGGCCTT
>Ga0183260_10001053_pt1 | contig 23459 bp, 25 predicted proteins | sample AntDrymUQ4972206_2_FD_129768 | JGI IMG/M metagenome (GOLD analysis project Ga0183260, IMG submission 129768) | Polar desert sand microbial communities from Dry Valleys, Antarctica - metaG UQ497 (22.06) (version 2) (version 2) | ecosystem: Environmental > Terrestrial > Soil > Desert | place... | reverse complement strand
TGGGGGATCTTGCCGTTCGTCTGCGCGCTGCGCTCGCCGATCTGCCGCAGCTCGAGCATGCGCGCCGCGCGCTCGAGCAACTCGGTCAGCGTCCGCAGGCGCTCGGGCTCCGAGCGCAGCTCGAGCAGCCGCTGCTTGAGCAGTGGATCGAACTCCACGCGGGCCGCGAGCTCGAAGGAGGGGGTGTCGGTCGTAACCTCGAGGCCCTCAACATCAGCGCCGGCGAGCTCGGCGAGCCTGCGCATGAGCTCGAGCGCGCGCTCGACCTCGTCGGCCGTCGCCTCGTCCTCGGCGTCGTCGCGCAGGGGCTCGATCTCACCGGTCTGGAACGACCGGCCGGACGTCAGCTCGCGCACGCGGAAGCGCTCTCTGCCCTCGACGACGACGTTCAGCCGCCCGTCCTCGAGCCGGTCGAGCACCTCGACCACCGCGGCCCGCGTGCCGATCTCCCGCAGACCGTCGTCGTCGGCGAGGATGAGCCCGAACTCGACGTCGTCCTCGAGGCACTCGCCGATCAGCTCCTGGTAGCGGGGCTCGAAGATATGGAGCGGCATGCGCTCGGTCGGCAGGAGCACGGTCCCGAGCGGGAAGAGGCCGATCTCCTGCATGCGCAGAGAGTAGGGGAGACGTGCGTCCGGCGACCGCGCTACAGTTGTGCGGGGATGGGGCTGCTACGGTCAGACGAAGGGCGCACCGCGCGTGCGCGGCTCGACGAGGAGCGTCGCGTCCGTGACGAGAACCCGTTGCGCCGTTTCGAGTACCAGGTACTCCGCGTGGGCGTAAAGGCGCGTGCCGAGAGTCAGCTCAACGAGTTCGGCGCCAAGGGCTGGCAGCTCGTGCAGATGGCGGAGACCGACGGTCATCTCGCCTTTTACCTGGAGCGCGAGATCGTTGCGACCGACGCTGCTGACACCGCGGACGCCGGCGCCAACGGCACAGCGCCCACCGACTAAGGCCTGCCAAGAGTGAACCAGCGCGCCTGACAGGCGCCACTGCTGCGTCCTCGGGCTCGTCGATAGACCCCATATCCACTAGCCCTGCGTGCTTGCCTCGCACCACGTGTCGCGTGTAATACGCCGCGGCCACTTTTTCGGACAGACCCCTTCGACCTCAGCCGGCGCACTCACCGGTCTCGCCCTCGCAGCAGCCCAGTTTCAGGCGGCAGCGCGGGCAATGCCACGTGCCGTGGCGCCATTCCATCTGCACTCCACAGCGTAGGCAGGTCTCGACCGGACTCTCGCGCTCCACGGCGCCACTCTACGAACCGCTGAGGACGTACTCGTCGGCGAGCGTCAGCACCTCGTCGAGCACGGCAAGTCCCTCGTCCAGCTCCTCCCGCGTGATCGTGAGCGGCGGCACGATCATCACCACGTTCCAGTGCACGAAGAGGTAGAGCCCACGCTCCAGCGCCGCCTTCGTGAGGCGCCCGACGGGTGCCGCCGCCTCGCCGGAGGCGTTGAAGGGGACGAGTGGCTCGCGCGTGGAGCGGTCGCGCACGAGCTCGAGCCCCCAGAAGAGCCCGAGTCCGCGCACCTCGCCGACCGACGGGTGTCGCCCGGCCAGCGCCGCCAGCTCCCCCGCGAGCACCTCGCCCATGGCTGCCGCGTTCTCCACGATGCCCTCCTCGCGGAAGGCCTCGATCGACGCCACCCCGGCGGCGCAGGCGAGCGGGTGGCCGCTGTAGGTGAGCCCGCCGGAGAAGAAGCGGTCGCCGATCCAGTCAGCGATCGGCCGCGAGATGACCATGGCGCCGAGGGGCACGTAGCCGGAGTTGATGCCCTTCGCGACCGTGAGGATGTCGGGCACCACGTCCCAGTTGTCGCACGCGAACCAGCGCCCGGTGCGACCGAAGCCCGCCATCACCTCGTCGAGGATCAGCAGGATGCCGTACCGGTCGCACACCTCGCGGATCGACCGGAGGTACCCCTCGGGCGGCGGGATCAGCCCGTTCGTGCCGGTTACCGTCTCGAGGATGACGGCGGCGACGCTCTCGGGGTTCTCGTACTGGAGAATCTCCTCCAGGTGCGGCGCCCCCGTGCAGACGGGGCACGGGTCGGGGTGGCCCGCCGGGCAGCGGTAGGTGTAGGGGTCGAGCATGCGCACGACGCCCGGGATGCCGGGCTCGGCCGGCCAGCGGCGCGGGTCGCCGGTGAGCGAGATCGCGCCGGCCGTGGCCCCGTGGTAGGAGCGGTAGCGCGCGACGATCTTGTGGCGCCCCGTGTACCAGCGGGCGAGCTTGATCGCGTTCTCGTTGGCCTCCGCGCCGCCGTTCGTGAAGAAGGACATGGCGAGGTTGCCGGGCGTGACCTCGGCGAGCAGGCGGGCGAGCTCGCTGCGCCGGTCGTTCGCCATCGGCGGGCCGATCGTGCAGAGCCGGTCGGCCTGCTCCTTGATCGCCGCGATCACCCTGGGGTGCTGGTGGCCGATCGAGACGTTGACGAGCTGCGAGGCGAAGTCGAGGTAGCGCGTGCCCTCGTAGTCCCAGAAGTAGCGTCCCTCGGCGCCGGCTACCGCGAGCGGCTGGAGCGCCGACTGCACCGACCACGAGTGGAGGACATAGCGCTTGTCGTCCGCCCGTACGCGGTCGGCGGTCTCCCGATCGGTGACGGTCGCCATGCGCCGATCTTAGGCGTTAGCGCCCGATCGCCGCACCCGTCTCCGGGTCGAAGAAGTGCAGACGCCTCGTGTCCACGACGAGGCGGATGGGCTCGCCTTCGCGCGCGCGGCTCTCACGGTCGACGCGGGCGACGAAGGCGTGACCACGGTGCTCGGCTCGCTCCTCCATCGCCTTCACGGCCTCCTCCTGCTCGACGGCCTCCCGCACGAGGTCGCTCAGCACGGGCTGCGCGTCGACGGAGAAGTGGAGGTAGACCTCCGAGCCCATGTCCTCGCGGATGTCGACCTCGGCTGTCAGCGTCCGGTCGTCGGGAGCACTGGGCTCGAACGCAGCGTCCTCGATGTCCTCGGGACGGATTCCCAGGGCGATCGTCCGCCCGTCGTGCTCGGCGAGCGCGCCGTTCTCGATCCTCAGCCGGTTGCTGCCGAAGCTGACGGAGGCCGTGCCGTTCTCGCGCCCGACCTGCGCCTCGACCACGTTCATCGCCGGCGAGCCGATGAACTCGGCCACGAAGAGGTTCGCCGGCCGGTCGTAGAGCCTCTGTGGCACGTCGAGCTGCTGGAGCTCGCCCTTGCGCATCACGGCCACCCGATCGCCGAGCGTCATTGCCTCGCTCTGGTCGTGGGTCACGTAGATCGTCGTCACGTGGAGGTCGCGCTGGATCCGCGCGATCTCGGCGCGCATCTGCACGCGGAGCTTCGCGTCGAGATTGGAGAGGGGCTCGTCCATCAGGAAGCCGCGCGGCTCGCGCACGATCGCCCGGCCCATGGCGACGCGCTGGCGCTGCCCGCCGGAGAGCGTGCGCGGCTTCTTCTGCAGCACGTCGGCGAGCCCGAGGACGCGAGCCGCCTCGCGCACGCGCCGGCCGATCTCCGCCCGGTCGAGCCCCCGCATCTTGAGCGCGAAGCCCATGTTGTCGTAGGCCGACATGTGTGGGTACAGCGCGTAGTTCTGGAAGATCATGGCGAGGTCGCGGTCCTTCGGCGGCAGGTCGTTGACGACCTCGCCGCCGATCGTGATCTCCCCTTCGGTGATGTCCTCGAGCCCGGCGATCATCCGCAGCGCCGAGGTCTTTCCGCATCCGGACGGCCCGACGAAGACGACCAGCTCGCCGTCGGCCACCTCCATGCTGAGCGACTCGACGGCGCGCGTGCCGTCCCCGTAGACCTTCGAAACCCCAGTGAGTGCGATCTCGGCCATGCGAGAGAGCCTAGAGCCTCCCCTTCACTTCACCAAATGAACGTATAGGCTCGCCGCGTGGAAGCGGTCGCATTGCCCAGGCGCCGCCGGCGCCGGCTCGACCTCCTCGAGCAGCGACGCTTCCTCGGTCCTGCCCTGATCGCGCCCGCGGTCATCTTCATCGTCGCCCTCGTCGGCGCGCCCCTGTTGCTTGCAATCTACCTGAGCTTCACGAACGCGCATTCCGGCTCGCTCTCCGGCGACTTCGTCGGCTTCGCGAACTACGCGCAGGAATGGCGCAACCCGGTCTTCCAGGACGCACTCAGGAACACGGTGCTCTACACGGTCGTGTCGCAGATCATCGTCCTGATCGGGGCGGGTCTGCTCGCGCACGCCCTGATCAAGCCGTTCCGGGGGCGCTGGTTCCTGCGCCTGCTCGTCCTGCTGCCATGGGCGGCGCCGGTCGCTCTCGGCACGATCGGGTTCCTCTGGATCTTCGATGCGCTCTTCTCGGTCGTGAACTGGACGACCGTGCACGACCTGATGCCGGGCGGAGGTGAGCTGTATCTCTACAAGATCGTGAACTTCGTCTTCGCGCGCGACTTCTGGCCCGGCTTCATCCAGATCGGCGCGATCGATCCGCTCTCGCCGCCGCAGTGGCTTGGCCAGACGGAGCTCGCCAAGGCGGCGATCATCGGCGTCCACTCGTGGCGCATCCTGCCGTTTGCGACGGTCATCTTCATCGCCGGTATCGCGTCGATCCCGACCGAGGTGCAGGACGCCGCCAAGATCGATGGGGCGACCGGCCTGAAGAAGTTCTTCTACGTCTCGCTTCCGCTGCAGCTGCCGATCGCGACCGTCGCGCTCCTGTTCGGCATCGTCTTCACCACCACCGACATGGCGGTCGTCTACATCCTGACGCACGGAGGGCCGTTCAACAGCACGCACATGCTGACCACCTGGGCCTTCGACACGGGCATCAACTCCGCCTCGCTCGGGCCCGGTGCCGCGATCTCGCTCTACCTGTTGCCCGTGCTCGCAGCCGTGGCGATCCTGATGCTGCGCTTCGCGCGCAGGGCCGAGGTCTCGTGAGGGCGCTCCGGCTCCGCGGTCTGGGCCCGTACGGGATCGTCGTGCCATTCGCGATCGTGCTCGCCTTCCCCTTCTACTGGATGGCGATGACCGCCTTCAAGGGCCCGACCGACCTCTTCAATCTCGAGAACATCCCCTACTCGTTCGCCGACGATTCCCCGACCTGGGGCAACATCACCTTCCTGTTCACGGACACGCTGTTCCTCACGTGGGTGAAGAACACCGTGCTCGTCGGAGCGGTCGTGGTCGCGATCACGCTCGCGCTCGCGCTGCCCGCCGGCTACGCCCTCGCCCGCCTCTCGGGGCGCTGGGGCCAGTGGCTCGCGATCGGGATCTTCCTGACCTACCTCGTGCCCCCGACGCTTCTGTTCCTGCCCATGTCGCGCGTGATCACCGAGCTCGGGCTCGACAACTCGAAGTACGCGCTGATGCTCGTCTACCCCTCGTTCACCGTGCCGTTCGCGACATGGCTCATGATGGGCTTCTTCAAGACGATTCCCCCGGAGCTCGAGGAGGCGGCGCTGATCGACGGCGCCTCTCGAATAGGTGCGTTACGGCGCGTGGTGTTCCCGATCTCGCTGCCCGGGATCCTGACCGTCGTGATCTTCACGTTCTCGCTCTGCGTGAACGAGTTCGTCTACGCAGTCACGTTCATCTCGAGCTCGGCGGAGCGCACCGTCTCCGTCGGGGTGGCGACCGACCTCATTCGGGGCGACGTCTACCAGTGGGGGTCGCTGATGGCGGGAACGCTACTGCCGAGCCTCCTGCTCGCGCTGCTCTACAACACGTTCCTCAACCGTTTCATCGCCGGGTTCACCGGCGGAGCATTCCGCTAACGAAGGGAGAGGCAATGTCCGCACAGGACAACCGCACGACCCGCCGCGAGCTGCTGAAGAAAGCAGGCACCGGCGCCATCGTGGTCGCCTACGGAGGCATGGGGGCGAAGACCGCCGTTGCCGGGGTGCCGAAGTACCGGGGCCGCCAGCTGAAGGAGCAGCTGCGCATCCTGCAGTGGGTGCACTTCGTGCCCGCCTACGACAAGTGGTTCGACGGCACGTACACGAAGGAGTGGGGCGAGCGGAACGACACCGAGGTCATCATCGACCACGTCAACAACGCGGAGCTGCCCGCGCGCGCAGCGGCGCAGGTCGCGGCGCAGAGCGGCCACGACCTGTTCCAGTTCCTCGCACCGCCTGCGTCCCACGAGGACAACGTGATCGCACTGAACGACGTCGTCCAGGAGGTCACGCGCAAGGTCGGCAAGATGGGGCCGGTCGGCTACAAGTCGAGCTTCAACCCGCGCACGAAGAAGTACTTCGGCTTTCCCGACAACTACGTCCCGGATCCGGCGCACTACCGTCGCGACCTCTGGGCGAACGTGGGCAGGGCGCCCAACTCGTGGGAGGACGTGCGCATCGCGGCTCCGAAGCTCAAGGCAGCCGGACATCCGGTCGGGCTCGGGATGTCGCAGGAGCTCGACTCGAACATGCTCGGAATCGCGCTGCTCATGTGCTACGGCGGCCTGATCCAGAACGAGGCTCACCGTGTCGTTTTGAACAGCAAGGGGACGATCGAGGCGCTGAAGGTGATGCGCGACATCTACAAGAACGGGATGACGCCCGAGGTCTTCGCGTGGACGGCGGCCTCGAACAACCAGGCCTACAACGCCGGCCGCCTCTCCTTCGCCCAGAACGCGATCTCGATCGCCCGTGCGCTCGAGGGCCCGCCGTGGGTGACGACCCCCGCGAACAAGCAGCTCTCGGACGCCACGTTCATCGCTCCGATCCCGCGTGGCCCGGCCAGGCGCCTCGGTCTCGAGCACGTGATGGGCGTCTACGTGATCTGGAAGTTCGCGAAGAACAAGAAGGGGGCCAAGAAGTTCCTCGTCGACGCGCAGTCGAACTACACGCCTCACTTCCGGGAAAGCGGCTTCTACAACTTCCCGGCCTTCCCCGGCGGCGTGAAGGGCGGCCTGAAGGCGATCCGGAAGATCACCGCGTCGGACAAGGCGAAGCCCGCCGGCAAGTACACGGTGCTCGCGACGATTGCCGAGAAGTACACGGCGAACGTCGGCTGGCCCGGCTTCTCGAACGCCGGTGTCGACGAGGTCTTCAACAAGTTCCTGATCCCGCAGATGTTCGCGGCGGTGGCCCAGGACAAGATGACGCCGGACGAGGCGGCGAGGACCTTCGACCGCCAGGTGCGCGAGATCTTCCAGAAGTGGCGCGACCTGAAGAAGATCTAGGCTCCCTCTATGCGTGCAGCCCTGATCGACGAGCTCGGCCGGCCCCCGCGGCCGGCCGAGCCGCCGGACGCCGAGGGTGAGGGCGCGCTCGTCGAGATACTCGCGGCGCCGCTCAACCCGATCGACATCGCCGTCGGCGCCGGCAAGTTCTTCGGCGGGCACCCCGAGTTGCCGTTCGTGCCGGGGTGCGAGGGGGTGGGCCGGATCCGCGGCGGCGACGGCGGTCTCGTCTACATCTTCAGCGACGGCCTCGGGCTCTCCAGGAACGGCGCCATCGCCGAGCTGGCGCGCTCGGGCTCGGTGGAGCCGATCCCGGTGCCGGGGGGTGCGGACCCGGCGGTCGCGGCCGCTCTCGGCATCGCGGGGCTCGCGGGCTGGCTGCCCTTCGCGTGGCGGGCGCCGCTTCGCGGCGGCGAGACCGTGCTCGTGCTTGGAGCGACCGGCACCGTCGGCGTCGTCGCAGTCCAGGCCGCACGGCTCCTCGGTGCCGGGCGCGTCGTCGCTGCGGGCCGGGACGCCGCGCGTCTCGAGCGGGCGCGCGAGGCGGGAGCCGACGCGGTTGTGCCGCTCGAGGGGGACGGTCTCGCCGAGCGATTGAAGGAGGCCTGCGGCGGCGAGGGGCCGAGCTACGTCTTCGACCCGCTCTGGGGCGCGCCGCTGCTTGCGGCGCTCCAGGCCGCCGCGCCACGCGCGCGCGTCGTCAACCTCGGGCAGTCGGCGGGTGCGGAGGCGGCAGTCACCTCGGCCGCGGTTCGAGGCAAGCTGCTCGAGCTCTACGGTCATACGAACTTCGGCGTGCCGCGGCAGGAGCTCGCCGAGCAGTACCACCGGCTCGTCTCGCACGCCGTCGCGGGGAGGCTGACCGTCGATGTGGAGCGCGTGAGCCTCGACGACGTCGGCGCTGCCTGGGGCCGGCAGGCGGAGGGCGCGAGCCGAAAGCTCGTCGTGATTCCCTGACCGGGTGGGTGGCTGTGAGCGCCTGCGCGTTGGAGGCGGCTCTTCAGGCCTCGACTAGCTCGAGCGAGGTGGTGATCTCGATCGCGGCACCGATCGAGCGGTAGACGGGGCAGCGCCCCATGTGGTGCTCGAAGGCGCGCTCGACCTTCGCCCGGTCGGCGTCCGGCTCGAGTCGGAGCGAGTAGACCACGTGGATGCGCTTGATCACGAGCACGCCGTCCTCCGACACGACCTCGCCGGTCGCCTGCGCGACGAGCCGTCCACCCCCTGCCTCGACCTGACGCGCCTCCAGCGCGCCTCCCAGGGTCCCCGTCAGTCAGCCGGCGGCGGCCGCAACGACGTGGTCGAGCGTCGTCGCGTGCTCCGCCTCGCCGCCGCGCGGGACGCCGTAGTGGTCGGCGACCTCGTCGTGGACGCCGAAGAGAAGCGGCTCATCGCCTCCGGGCAGAGTCGCTCTGCGCAGCGGTCCGTGCAGGCGCTCGATCCGCACGCGAGAGGTGTAGGCGACCTCGGTCATGTCGGCCGAGTATAGGCCGCGCTGTGCTGTACCCGCGCACGCGCTACGCTCGGAGCATCTTTCGGAGGAGGCTCCCATGACCGAGCTTGCAACGGCGCCCGAGCGTGCCGACACGACGCACGGCCCCGCGCGCATCAACCACTGGATCGGCGGCACGCTCGTCGCGGGCGAGTCCGGCCGCAGCGGCCCGGTCTACGACCCGGCTACCGGCGCTCAGACGGGTGAGGTCGACTTCGCGACGGTGGAGGAAGTGGCCCGCGCCGTCTCAGCAGCCCGCGAAGCGTTCCCGGCTTGGCGCGCAGTCTCGCTCTCGCGCCGCTCGGAGATCATGTTCCGGCTGCGCCAGCTCGTCGACGCGCACCGCGAGGAGCTCGCGCACGCACTGACGGCAGAGCACGGCAAGGTGCTCTCCGACTCGCTCGGCGAGGTCGCGCGCGGCCTCGAGGTGATCGAGTTCGCCTGCGGGATCCCGACGCTCCTCAAGGGCGGCTTCTCCGAGCAGGCCTCGACCGGCATCGACGTCTACTCGATCCGCCAGCCGCTCGGCGTCGTGGCCGGGATCACGCCGTTCAACTTCCCGGTCATGGTGCCCATGTGGATGTACGCGCCGGCGATCGCCTGCGGCAACACCTTCGTGCTCAAGCCCTCCGAGAAGGATCCGTCCGCGTCGCTCCTGGTCGCGCGCCTCCTGCAGGAGGCCGGCGTGCCCGACGGCGTCTTCAACGTCGTGCACGGGGACAAGGTCGCAGTCGACGCGCTCCTCGAGCACGAGCACGTCGCGGCCGTCAGCTTCGTCGGCTCGACGCCGATCGCCCGCTACATCTACGAGACCGGTACCAAGCACGGGAAGCGCGTGCAGGCGCTCGGGGGCGCGAAGAACCACATGGTCGTCCTGCCCGACGCGGATGTCGACATGGCCGCCGACGCGGCCGTCAGCGCCGCGTACGGGTCGGCGGGCGAGCGCTGCATGGCCATCTCCCAGGTCGTCACCGTCGGCGACGTCGGTGACCGTCTCGTGGCGGCGATCAAGGAGCGTCTGCCCAAGATCAAGGTCGGTGCGGGCACCGAGCCCGGCGTCGAGATGGGGCCGCTGATCACGCGTGAGCATCGCGATCGGGTCGCCTCCTACATCGACCAGGGCGAGGAGCAGGGCGCGACAGTGGTCGCCGACGGGCGCGAGACCGCGCCGGAGGGCGGCGGCTTCTTCCTCGGCGTCTCGCTGCTCGACAACGTCACGCCCGAGATGGACGCCTACCGCGACGAGATCTTCGGGCCTGTGCTGGGCGTCACGCGCGTCGAGACCTACGACGAGGCGCTGCGGCTCGTGAACGAGAACCCGTACGGCAACGGCACGGCGATCTTCACGCGCGACGGGGGTGTTGCCCGGCAGTTCCAGTTCGAGGTGGAGGCGGGCATGGTAGGCGTGAACGTGCCGATTCCGGTCCCGGTCGCCTACTACTCCTTCGGCGGCTGGAAGGCGTCGCTCTTCGGCGATTCGCACATCTACGGGCCGGAGGGCATCAACTTCTACACGCGCGGCAAGGTGGTCACGAGCCGCTGGCCCGATCCGGCGACGAGCAAGGTCGACCTGGGCTTCCCGCAGACGCGGTAGCCCGCTCGGTCAGGCGCGCAGAGGCGCCGAGGCGGTCAGGAGCTCGCCGAAGCGCGCCCGCCGCACGAACTGTCCCGACCCGGGCTTCCCGACGAGCTCGTCGCCGTCCACGACGACCTGGCCGCGCACGAGCACGAGCTCGGGCGCGCCCGTCACCTCCGTGCCCTCGTAGAGGTTGTAGTCGGAGCGCGAGTGGTGCGCGGCCGCCGTGATCGTGTGCCGCCGGTCGGGGTCGAAGACGACGAGGTCAGCGTCCGAGCCGACCGCGATCGTGCCCTTGCGCGGGTAGAGCCCGAAGAGCTTCGCGGGGTTCGTCGCAAGCAGCTCGACCATGCGGTTGAGGGTGATGCGGCCGCCGCGGACGCCGAGCTCGTGCAGCATGTGCAGCCGGTTCTCGAGGCCGGGCGCGCCGTTCGGGATCTTCGAGAAGTCGTCGCGGCCGAGCGTCTTCTGACCGTCCCAGAGGAATGCGCAGTGGTCGGTCGAGACCGCCGAGAGCGTGTCGGTGCGGAGCGCCTGCCAGAGCGCGTCCTGGTGCTCGAGCGGGCGCGGGGGAGGGGTGTAGACGTACTTCGCGCCCTCGAAGTCGGGGCGCTCGAGGAAGGTCTCGTCGATCACGAGGTACTGCGTGCAGGTCTCGCCCCACACGGGCCAGCCCTTCGCGCGGGCGACCGAGATGGGGAGCGCGGCGTCGCTGCACGAGACGTGTACGACGTAGAGCGGGCAGCCGGCCACGTGCGCGAGCTGGATGGCGCGATTCGTCGCCTCGCCCTCGAGCTCGGGCGGGCGCGTGAGCGCGTGATGGATCGGCTCGGTCCTCCCGGCGGCGAGCGCCCGGCGCACGAGCACGTCGATGGCATCGCCGTTCTCGGCGTGCACGAGCACGAGCGCGCCCGTCTCGGCGGCCACCTCCATCGTGCGGAAGAGCGTCTCGTCGTCGACCATGAGCGCGCCCTTGTAGGCCATGAAGAGCTTGTACGAGGTGACGCCCTGATCAGGGAGCGTCGCGAGCTCCTCGAGCGTGCCGCCCTCGTCGAGGTCGGTGACGGCCATGTGGAAGCCGTTGTCGATCAGCGCTTTGCCCTCGCGCTTCGCGTGCCAGTCGGCGAGCGCCTCGCCGAAGCTCTGGCCCCGGCTCTGGATGACGAAGTCGACGTGGCAGGTCGTGCCCCCGAACGCCGCGGCGGCGTGGCCCGACTCGAAGTCGTCGACCGTGACCGTGCCGCCGAAGGGCATGTCGAGGTGCGTGTGCGGGTCGACGCAGCCGGGCAGGACGTACTTGCCGGTCGCATCGACGACGCGGTCGGCTGCCACGTCGAGTCTCTCGCCGATCAGCGTCACGCGCTCGTCCTCGACGAAGACATCGCCGAGGATGTCGTCGGCCGCGGTGACGATGCGACCGCCCTTGATCAGCACAGACACTGCGGAGCTCCTCTCGGTCGGGAGTGGGGCGGGCGGGACCGCCGTGAGGCACGGCCCCGCCCGGAGATTGCGACCTACTTGCCACCCTCGCGGAGGGTGACCTTGATTCGTCGCCAGCGCCTGCCGTTGACGTCGACCTTTGCCTTCTTCAGCGAGGCGACCGCCGACTGGGCGAGGTCCGTGCGGAAGGCACCGGAGGGCGCCTTGCCGATCACCTTGAACTGCTGGGCGATCTTCGCCGTGCGCGCGAACTCCTTGCGATCCATAACGCCGATACCCCCAGGCGCCGGCCAGATCAGCGCGTTGACCTCGTTCATCTGCCAGCGCTGGTGCCCCGCCGGCAGTGTCGGCCCGTTGTCGAGCACGATATCCACGCACTCCTTCTGGTGGTCGCGGCAGTAGATCCAGCCGCGGAACGACGCGCGCAGGAAGCTGCGTGCCGTCGCCTGGTTCTCGGGCTTCTTGATCCAGTCGCCCTCCGTGAAGACGCCGTCCTCGAGCATGCCCGTGCCGACCTCGCTCATCCGGATCACGTTCAGGTCGGCCAGCGTGTAGAGCTTGCCCGTCTTCGGGTTCTTGCTCTCGAGCACCTGGGCGAGCTCGTTGTAGGTCATCGCCGCAGCCGCGTCGACCTTGCGCTGGAGGAAGAGGTTCATGTCGAACGGCTGGTTGACGATCGTGACCTCGCTGCGCTTTTTGGGGTCGATGCCGTTCTTCACGAGTGCGGCGAAGAGCTCGTTCTCGTTGCCGCAGCACCACACGCCCACCTTCTTGCCGCGCAGCTGACGGATCGTCTTGATGCCGCTGTCCTTGTGCGTCACCTCGGTCATGCCGCTGCGGGTGTAGACCTGGGCGATGTTGACGAGGTCGCCGCCCTTGTCGCGGGCGGCGAGGAGCGCCGGCAGCCAGTCGATGCCGAACTCCGCCTGGCCGCTCGCCACGACCTGCTCGGGCGTGATGTCGGGCCCTCCGACCTTCAGGTTGACGTCGAGCCCCGCGCCCGCGTAGTAGCCCTTCGCCTTCGCCGCGTAGAACCCGGCGAATTGCGCCTGCGTCACCCACTTCAGCTGCAGCGTGACCTTCGTCAGGCCGCCGCCCTGCCGCTCTGTCGCCGCGCCCGCCTGGCCGCCCAGTCCAGCCCAGACGGCTGCGACGAGACTGACGAGCAGAACGACGACGATGCCCAAGCCGAGCTTCCGTCCCTTCACTGCCTCACCCCTTCTCTCGAGTTGCCCTGCCATTTCAGCACCATGCGCTCCACGGTTGCGATCGACGCGTAGAACGCAATGCCGAGGATGCTCGCCACCATGATCGCCGCCCACGCCGTCTCGAACTGGAAGAGCGCAGCCGAGTTCCTGATCTGGATGCCCAACGCCTCCTGTGAGCCACCGAAGTACTCGCCGACGATCGCGCCGATCATGGCGAGTACGCTCGCCACCTTCAAGGCCGAGAAGATGAACGGCAGCGCAGCGGGGATGCGCACCTTGCGGAAGACCTGCAGCTCGCCCGCCGCGTAGGAGCGCATCAGCTCGATCGCACGCGGCTGTACGGAGGTCAAGCCACGCAGCGTGTTGACGAGCACGGGGAAGAAGCAGAGCACCGCCGCGACCGCGATCTTCGAGGTCGGGCTGAGCACGTCGAACCAGTCGTTGAAGATGGGGGCGAAGGCGATGATCGGAATCGCGTTGGCGGCGATCGCAAGGGGCATCAGGGCGCTGCCCAGCCGTCGGAAGCGCGCGAGCAGCAGCGCGAAGAGCATGGCCGCGCCCGAGCCGATCACGAAACCCCCGAGCGCCTCTCGGAAGGTGTAGAGCCCGGCGCTCCAGAGCACGTCGCGCTCCTCCCAGAAGGTGCGAGCGATCTCGGAGGGCTTCGGCAGCAGGAAGCGCTCGATGCTGAGCACGTCCACGAGCACCTGCCACGAGCCGAGCCCGAGCACGAGCACGAGCGCGGCCGGGATCCAATCCCGTGCGTTGCGACCGACGCGGCGCCCGAGCCCGGGCGGCAGTGGCTGTACGACCGTGCTCATGCGAGCAGTCCGGCGGCCGGCTCGGTCGCGCGCAGCCGCTCGCGCACCTCGGTCACAAGCTCGAAGAAGCGGGGCTCCTCTCGGGTCTCGTTCGTCCGCGGCTGCGGCAGATCGACCTCGACGACGGCGGCGATCCGGCCGGGGCGCGGCGACATGACGACGACTCTGGTCGAGAGGAAGACTGCCTCCGCGATCGAGTGCGTGACGAAGACGACGGTGCTCTCGCTCGCCTCCCAGATGCGCAGCAGCTCGATGTTCAGCCGCTCACGGGTCATCTCGTCGAGCGCTCCGAAGGGCTCGTCCATGAGCAGCAGGGCAGGCGAGAATGCGAGTGCGCGGGCGATCGCCACCCGCTGCTGCATGCCCCCCGAGAGCTGCCAGGGATGGTGGTCGCCGAAGCCCGAGAGCTCGACGAGCTCGAGCATCTCCCGCACGCGCTCACCGCGCCGGCGCCGGCTCCACCCGGCGAGCTCGAGCGGGAGCGCGACGTTCTTCGCCACCGTGCGCCAGTCGTAGAGGACAGCGTCCTGGAAGACGATGCCGTAGTCGTGGTCGGCGCGGGCCCGGGCCGCGCTCTTGCCGTTCACGGTCACCTGTCCGCCCGAGGCGCCGACGAGGTCGCCGATCACCCGCAGGAGCGTCGACTTGCCGCATCCCGACGGGCCGATCAGCGAGACGAACTCCCCCGGCCGGATGCCAAGGTCGATGTCCTCGAGCGCCCTCACCTGACCCTTGGCGAAGGTCTTCGAGACGCCTGCGAGCGAGACGGCGGCGGCTTGCTCGCTCATGCGACGTTCTCCGGCGCGCGGCGGACGACGAGCTTCTCGGCCAGGACGACGGCGAGGAAGAAGACGATGCCGAGCGCCGCCGCGACGAGGTTCGTCGCCCACAGGTTGGCGGGCTGGATCGAGTAGTACTGCGCGAAGTTGAGGATCGCGCCGCCGAGCCCGTCCTGAATCGACGAGGGCAGCTCGCCGATGATCGCGCCGACGACGCTCGCCGTGGCCGAGACCCTGAGCGCGGAGAAGATGTAGGGCAGGGCGGCCGGCACGCGCAGCTTCCACAGCACGGCCCATGGGCTCGCCGCGTAGGAGCGCATCAGCTCGAGCGCGCGCGGGTCGGCCGAGAGGAGGCCGCGCAGGGTGTTGATCGTGACCGGGAAGAAGGTGAGGTAGGCGGCGATCACGGCGACCGAGAGCCAGCCCGACTTCAGCCAGACGACCACCATCGGCGCGATGGCCAGGATGGGCACGGTCTGAGAGGCGACGATGTAGGGCAGGAAGCCTCGCTGGAGCAGGCGCGAGTGGGCGAGCAGGATGCCGAGCGCGAAGCCGAAGGTGGCGCCGAGCGCAAAGCCGAGCAGCGCCTCCTTGGCCGTGAACCAGGCCGAGTCGAGCAGGACGGAGATGAGGAGCGGCCCGTTCACGCGCGACGGCTCGAAGAGCGCCTGGAGGATCGTGTGGATGTGCGGCATCGTCACGTCGTCCACCGGGAAGGGCCAGGTGAGCTGCGTGCGGACGCCGACCCAGCGGTAGGCCTCCCAGAGGCCCCACAGCGCGGCGAGCACGAGGAGCGTGACGCCGGCGCGGCCGAGGGCACCCGGCCAGGTCTGCCGGCGATCGGCAAAGACGGCGCCGCGCAGGGCGGCGGCTGGCTCGGGGTGCGCCACCGGAGGGTGTCTAACACACCGCGCCGGCGGTTGTAAGCTCAGCCTCCGTGCCGCTCGAGCCAGGCCGCACCGTCCGGGAGCTGCGCGAGCTGCAGGCGCTCACGGGCGACGACGAGGGCGCCCAGCGCGTCGCGTGGACGCCGACTTGGGTGCGCGCCCGCGCGTGGCTCGAGGAACAGCTCTCGGAGCTGCCCGTTGCGGTGGAGGTCGACGAGGCGGGCAACCAGTGGTTCACGCTGCGCGGCCGCTCCGACCGCGCGCTCCTGATCGGCGGCCACATCGACTCGGTGCCGAACGGCGGCTGGCTCGACGGCTGCCTCAACCTCGTCGCCGGCGCGGAGGTGCTGCGGCGGATTGTCGGGGAGGGGGAGCCGCCCGTGACCGTCCGCCTCGTGAACTGGGCAGACGAGGAGGGCGCGCGCTTTGGCCGCAGCCTGTTCGGGTCGAGCGCCGCCGCGGGTTCGATGAACGACCAGGAGGAGCTGCGCCTACGCACCGACGCCGAGGGGCGCCGGCTGCCGGAGGTGATCGCCGAGCACGGGGTCGACCTCGACCGCGCGATCGACGCGCGCGCCCAGCTCGAGCCTGCTGCCGCCTACCTCGAGCTGCACATCGAGCAAGGGCCCGTGCTCGAGTCGCTGGGGATGCCCCTCGGCGTCGTGCTCGGTACCTTCGGCGTCGAGCGCCACAGGATCCGCTTCACCGGCCAGGCCGCACATGCCGGCTCGACGCCGATGGCCGCTCGGCGCGACGCCCTCGCGGGCGCTGCGAAGCTCGCTCTCGAGATCCGCGAGATCGCGAAACAAATTGGGGGAGGCGCGGTCTGCACCGTGGGAAGCTGCGTGACCCGACCGGGGATCGTCACCGCAGTGGTCGGCGAATGCGACGTGCTACTCGACCAGCGCCACCTCGACGAGGACGCGCTGGCGGCGATGCTCGAGGCGGCGAAGCAGGCGTCCGAGTCGTTCGCCGCCGAGGAGGACGTCGACGTCGAGTGGGAGCGCGTCTGGCAGATCGAGCCGATCCGTTTCGATCCCTCCTTGATCGAGCTTGCGGATCGGTCGATCAGGGAGGTGTCGCAGTGCTCGCACAGGCTGCCGAGCGGCCCGCTGCACGACGCCGCGGAGGTGGCGCGAGCCGGCGTTCCGACGGTCATGCTCTTCGTCCAGAGCCTGCGCGGCCTCTCCCATACGAAGCTCGAGGACACAGCCGAGGAGCACCTCGAGCTGGCGGTGCGGGCGCTCGATCGGCTGGCCACGAGGACGCTCGAGGAGCTCGGCCGAAGCGGCCGGTAGTCGGCAGGGCACCGCTGTTTACCGCCGGCCGCCGCTGCTGGCTTCGACACCCCAGAGCTGGCCGAGCGGTCGACGGAGGGCACCCGTCTGTCTCGGGGGTAAGCGAAGGTCGTTTGTGGAAGTCCTTGATCACTCGATCGAGGGAACTTGGCCGAGGGAGCGTTGACGGAAGCGGCCGTTTTGCTCAGAGTGGGTCAGAGGCGTTGAGCTTGATCGCTCAACAGGGGGAGATGGATGAGAGGCTGCAAAAAGTCGATCTGGCGCCGCTGTGCGCACACGGGGTCGGGTGGCACCGCCGTGCTGGCTGTGCTCTCGACCCTCGCCGCACTCGTCGTCTCCGACCCCGCTGTCGCCTCCGCACCCACACGTTGGTGCGGTACGAGCGCAGCAGGCGCCGACCGGCGCCCCGACATCGCGAACGGCCCGTCGATCCACGTCATCTACGCGTACTCCGCCAGCGCCGCCGACCGCTTCAAGGAATGGGCGCCGAGGATCGTCGGCGACCTCGCCGCGATTGACCTCTGGTGGCGCGCGCAGGACTCCACGCGAGCTCCCCGCTTCGACCTCCACGGCTTTCCCTGCGCCTCGACGGTCGGCCGGCTCGACCTGACGCGGGTGCAACTGCGGCCCGCCGGTGGCGCGTCCGCGGCACAGAGTGCCGCCTTTCCCTCGATTCTGCGCGACCTGAGCAGCGCACCCCTCGGCTTCCGCGATCCGGACAAGCTCTACCTCGTGTACTACGACGGAGCCACCGCCAGCGCGCAGATCTGCGGCACGGGTTCCGAGGCCCGTGCGGCCGTCATCTTCGTGCGGAACTGCGGTCAGGAGGCCAACCACGGGCTGCGGACGCTCGCTGTCGCGCATGAGCTCCTGCACGTCCTCGGCGCCGTGCCCGCCGCAGCTCCGAACGTCTGTCCGGCGTCCCCCGGACACGTCTGCGACTCGCCGGCCGACCTGCTGTACCCGACGGTCACTTCCCGCCAAGCGCTGGCGGGCTCGGTGCTCGACGCGGGCCGGGACGACTACTACGGGCACACCGGCCTCTGGTCCGACGCGCAGGACTCGCCCTTCCTAGAGCGCCTCGACAGTGCCGATCGCGCGGCGCCGGCACCGCCCGCCGATCTCGGGATGCGAGCCGACGAGGGTGCGACCGCGACCCTCTCCTGGCAGGCGTCGACCGACGACGTCGGGCCAGGCGGCTATCGCCTCTACCGCGACGGCCGGCTCCTGCGCAGCGACCTTCGCCAGGCGAGAGGCTACGACGTGCTGCCGGCGGGCAGACCTCGGAGTACGCAACGCGCGCGGTGGATGCGGTCGGGCACCTGAGCTGCCGTTGAACCGGGTAGGAACCCGCGCGCTCACGATCTTGGCCGGCAGCCGCGGGCCGAGAGCCCGCGTCCCCGCGTCGAGGCTCGGCTCGCATGCCCTCTGAAGCGACCTACGCTGCCATCGCGTCGCGCCTCTTGAGCGAGTCGGACACCGAGGAGGGCAAGGCGTTCCACTCCCCGGCGCTCAAGGCCGGCGGCAAGATCTTCGCGATGCTCGTGGGCGAGAGGCTCGTGCTCAAGCTGCCGGCGGAGCGTTGCGTCGAGCTCGTCGCCGCAGGCTCCGAGCCGTTCGAGTCCGGTGGCCGCCGCATGCGGGAGTGGGTGTCGGTCGGCCCGGGGACGCCGGCGACTGGCCCGGGCTAGCCGACGAAGCGCTGGCCTTCGCTCGCCACTGAAGCCGCAGAGCGGAACACCGAGGTCTCAAGATCGGGCACCCGTACAAACACCAGGTCAGGTCTCAGGATCGAACACGTGCAACAGACGGGGTCAGGTCTCGAAAGCGAACACCGCCTCCGGCGGCGGCCTCGGGCGGCAAGCTGCACCATCCTGAAACCTGACCCCGCGCTCGGTGGATCACGAGTACCGCGCACATGGTCGACCCTCTGTGTAACTTGACAGTTACGTAAAGGAGCGGTTACGGTCGGCGTCGTGGCCCGAACGTGCGCTCTGCGCCTCACCCGCTACTACCGCGCGTCGCCGGCCGACGTGTGGGCCGCGCTGACAGATCCGACCTCGCTCGCCCGGTGGCTCGGAGCGGTAGCCGGCGGCGCGCTCCTCCCGGGCTCGGCACTCGAGCTGCCGCTGAACGGCGGCGACGTCCTTCGCGCCGAGGTTCGGGCGCTCGAGACAGAGCGGCTCCTCGAGCTCGACTGGGAGGCACCGGGCGAGGAGCCCTCGGTCGTCCGCTTCGAGCTCAGGCCGGACGGCGACGGCACCACGGTCGCGCTCGACCACCGCCTGATCGACGCACGCGCCGGCATGCAGGCGATGAGCCGCTGGGAGACCCACCTCGGACGACTGGACGCGATGCTCGGCGAGGCCAGATGAACGCGCTCGAGGCGCTGGCGGAGCCAACACGGCGGCGCATCGTCGAGCTCCTCGCCGACGGAGAGCGCAGTGCCGGCGAGATCGCCGCCCACTTCGAGACGAGCCGCCCCGGCGTCTCGCGCCACCTGCGGGTGCTGCGCGAGCACGGACTCGTGCGAGTACGCGACGATGCCCAGAAGCGTCTCTACTCGCTCGACCCGGCGCCGCTCGCCGAGCTCGACGCCTGGCTCGCGCAGTACCGCGGGTTCTGGACGAACCGCCTGGACGCGCTCGACACCGAGATCCGGCGACACCAACGGCAACGGAAGGAGACGACCTGATGCAGACGATCACCCCCTACCTGCTCTACGAAGACGTCGACGCCGCACTCGGCTTCCTCGCGAAGGCGTTCGGCTTCCAGGAGGTGCTTCGCTACACGGGCGAGGAGGGCTACGTCAACCATGCCGAGATGCAGATCGGCGACGGGAAGGTCTACCTCGGCGACCCGGGTGACCAGTACCGGAACCCGAAAAGGCTGGGCCAGGAGACGGTCGGCATCTACGTGCTCGTCGAGGACGTGGACGAGCACTTCCAGCGCGCACAGGCGGCCGGCGCGGAGATCAAGGAGGAGCCCGCCGACCAGGAGTACGGGGAGCGCCGGTACACGGCCCGTGATCCCGAGGGGCAGTACTGGTTCTTCGCGCAGCCGACACGGGCTGTCGCGCCCGAGGAATGGGGCGCCACCGTGCCGTCCGGTTGAGCGACCGGGACCTCCCTTGGCGTCTGCGAGACTTCACCCGTGAGCGACAAGGTGAACCTGGCTGCGAAGCTCGCGCTCTTCAGCGACCACTTCGCGCCTCGCACGGTGACGACGATGAACGATTACAAGGTGCAGATCACGAAGATCGAGGGTGTTTCGTCTGGCACTCCCACGCTGACACCGACGACTTCTTCCTCGTCCTGAAAGGGCAGCTCGAGATCGAGCTTCGAGACCGAACGATCGTCCTCGACGAGGGCGAGCTGTTCGTCGTTCCCCGCGGTGTGGAGCATCGGCCTCGGGCACGTCAGGAGGCGCACCTACTGCTGATCGAGCCACAAGGGACGCCGACACGGGAGACGCGGTGGGCAGCGAGCTGACCGCCGTCGAGCAGACGATCTGACCGAGGAGGCACGAGCTCCTGGCGGTAGCCGGTTGAAGTCCGGCCGCGTTCGCGGGAAGATGGCTCCATGTTGAGCTTCGGCGTCACCGTCCTGCCCGACCCGCCCTACGCCCGGCTCGTCGAGCTGATGCAACTGGCCGAGGGGCACGGCTTCGAGTACGGCTGGACGTACGACTCGCACATCCTGTGGCAGGAGTCCTACCCCCTGCTGACCCTCGCGGCCCAGGCCACGAAGACAATGAAGCTCGGGCACTGCGTGACGAATCCGGGCATCCGCGAGCCGACCGTCACCGCGAGCGGCTACGCGACGCTGCACGACATCTCGAACGGGCGCATGGTGCTCGGGATCGGACGTGGCGACTCCTCCCGGCGGGTCGTCGGCCTCCAGCCCGTGAAGGTGGCGGAGTTCGAGGCCGCCTGCCGCATGATCAAGGACTTGATGAACGGCCGGCCAGTCGTCTGGAACGAGAAAGAGCTCGAGCTCGGGTGGGCGAAGGGGCGGCCTGAGATCCCGCTCTACGTCGCCGGCTACGGCCCCCGCGCGCTCGCCGTCGCCGGACGCGTTGCCGACGGCGTCATCATTCAGCTCGCCGATCCGCAGATCGTGCAGTGGATCATGGACACCGCGCGGCGGGCAGCCGAGGAGGCCGGACGAGACCCGGACGCGCTCGAGTGCATCGTGTGTGCGCCGAGCCACATCTCGGGCGACCTCGCCGGCGCGCGCGAGCAGGTGCGCTGGTTCCCGGCCATGGTCTCGAACCACGTCATGGATCTGATCGAGCGCTACGGCGAGAGCTCGGAGATTCCGACGGCGCTGACCGACTTCGTCAAGGCGCGCAAGTTCTACGACTACAAGGATCACAGCCGGGTGGGCGCAGCGCACGGCGAGTTCGTCACGGACGAGATCTGCGACCGCTTCTGCGTGCTCGGGACGGCGGAGGCCGCGGCCGAGAAGCTGCGCGAGCTGGAGGCTGTCGGCGTCGACCAGTTCAATATCTACCTGATGACCGAGGGCCAGGAGGAGACGCTCGAGACCTACGGGCGCGAGATCATCCCGCAGTTCACGGGCGTGGCGGCGTAGAGGGCTACGATTGCGGCCCCTGGCGCCGTGGCCGAGTGGTTAGGCAGAGGCCTGCAAAGCCTCGTACAGCAGTTCGAATCTGCTCGGCGCCTCTCGTCGGCGCGCCCGCGTGAGAGACTCCCCTCGTGGGCCCCTTCCGCAGATTCACGCGAGGCAAGGATCAGGCGACACCCGCGAAGGCGCTTGGCAGCGTGGCCACGGTCATCCTCGCAGTGGTCGCCGTCCTCGTCGTCGTGTTCTTCCTGATCCAGTCGCTGGCGTAGGTCAGCGCGCTGCCATGAGCTGCTCGGCCGCAGGGCTGCTGGAGCCGTGGAGCGCCCGGCGCAGCGCCGCGACGCAGTTCGGGTCGAACTGCGAGCCCGCGTGCTCTTCGAGCTCGGCGAGCGCCCGGCTCTCCGAGCGCGCCTCGCGATAGGGGCGATCGGTGGTGATCGCCTCGAAGGCATCGGAGACGAGGATGATGCGCGACTCGAGCGGGACGTCCTCGGCGAAGAGGCCATCCGGGTAGCCGCGGCCGTCCAGGCGCTCGTGGTGATGGAGGATCCACTCTGCCTCCTGGTCGAGCTCGGCGCCCGACACGATGCTGTGGCCGAGCGTCACGTGCGTCTTCATGAGCTCGAACTCCTCGTCGGTCAATGATGCGGGCTTCTGGAGCACGGCGTCCGGGATGCCGATCTTGCCCACATCGTGAAGCAGGCCGGCCAGTCGCAGCCGAGCCGTGCGGTCGTCGTCGAGGCCCAGCTCGCATGCGATGAGGGCGCAGAGCTCGGACACGGTCTCGCAGTGGCTGCGGGTGTAGGAGTCCTTGGCGTCGACCGCGCGCGCGAGCGCGGTGGCGAGCGTCTTCGTGTGGTGCTCCGACGCCGCCCGGTTTGGCTCCTGGGCACGCGGCGCGAGCTCGTCGGAGTAGATGAGCGCCCGGCGGTGGGAGCGCTTGGCCTCGATCAAGGCGAGGTCCGCGCGGCGCAGGAGGGTGTCGCGCGCGACGAGCCCGTCCGCCTGGGCGATCCCGGCGCTGCACGTCGGCCTCGAGTCCGCGGATCCCGCCGTCTCGAGGCCCGCCTGCAGGCGCTGCACGGCGCGCAGACCCGCCCAGGCCTGCTCGCCGGGCAGCACGAGAGCGAATTCGTCGCCTCCCAGGCGGTAGGCGGCATCGCTTCCTCTGACCGTCGCGAGCGCTGCGTGCGCGAGGGCCTTGAGCTGCTCGTCGCCCGCCTGGTGACCGAAGGCGTCGTTCACTCCCTTCAGGTCGTCGAGGTCGAGGACGACGAGGCTCAGCGCAGTTCCGTGGCGAGCCGCGCGCAGGAGCTCCCGTGCGATGTCCTCCTGGAACGCGCGATGGTTGCGCAGCCCCGTCAGGTTGTCGGTCAAGGCGGCCAGCCCAAGGCGCTCGATCTCCTCTTCCCGGGCGGTCTCGAGCTGGCGCTGGATGTTGCGCAGGAGCACGAAGAAGCCGATGAGCAGGAGGAGCCCCGCGGCGAAGGCGATGGGCGTTGCTCGGAGCACGAGTCGCTGCGAGCCGTTGAGATCGTCCAGGTGCTCGCTCGCCTGACGGCGGTGGACGACGGCGAGCCGCTCGACCTCATCCTCGATCCGGGAGAAGAGGGGATCCATCGCGTCGCGCTCGATCGCGAGCGCGAGCCCGGGCAGGCCGGCGTCGGCCGCATCGAAGAGGCGCTCGGCCGCCGCGACGTACTCGGCGTGCCGTTTCAGCACGGGCGGTATACGCGCGGCGTCACCGGGATCCTCGCGGCGCGCGCGTTTGAGGCCGGCCACGAGCGTGCGCGCGGCGGCAGCGTGCTCGCGTCGAAGCTTCCCTGGATCGATGTCCGCCGACGCCGGGCCCAGCTTCAGCAGGTACTCGGTCACCCAGATGTGCTCAGCGGCGACAGCCCGCCGCGTTTCGTCGTAGATGCTGCTTACGTCGCTCGAGCGCCGAACCGCGTCGGCGGAGCTCGCCGTCGTCCTGGCCGCCCAGATGGCGAAGCCGGTGAGGAACGCGAGCACGGCGACGAGGCCGGCGGTGGTGAGGCGACTCACTGTCCGCTGGCTAACCCTCATCCTCCTCGATCCGATCGGCCGTGTGTATACCGACGAGCCCTTGGGGCATCGTCAGAGACGCGGGGCAGCTTGAGCTACTTCGGGGGAAGGAGCACGCGCATGCGCTCGCAGCGGAAGCCGAAGATCTCGTCGAGCAAGCCGCGCACAGCGAGTCGGTCGATGAGCGGCG
>Ga0183260_10001052_pt1 | contig 23469 bp, 23 predicted proteins | sample AntDrymUQ4972206_2_FD_129768 | JGI IMG/M metagenome (GOLD analysis project Ga0183260, IMG submission 129768) | Polar desert sand microbial communities from Dry Valleys, Antarctica - metaG UQ497 (22.06) (version 2) (version 2) | ecosystem: Environmental > Terrestrial > Soil > Desert | place... | reverse complement strand
GCTGGCCGCCCGGGAGCACGTTCGCCGAGGCCATGGGGTGTGTCGCGACGGGCGTCGACGTCCACGTACCGAACGCGGTCAATAGAAGGGTTAGCAGCACGACCGCCGAAAGCAGTGAGATCAGGAGGAAGCGGGCGGCGTGCCGTTCAGGTCGCCGCCTGCGGGCGCGCAGGCGCTCCAGCTCACTACCGGATCTTTGGGCACGCGTGCGCACCGCGTGCCGGTCTCGGGCCGAAGCCATGGGCGGCACCATAGCCGACCCTGCCGAAACCTTCCACGTGGCAGGTCGCATCGACACGTACGATACGAACAAGCGAGGACAGCTGACGTACCCTTGCTGCCGTGAGCGCCTTTCCCGCCACACGGCTGCGCCGCCTGCGTCGCACAGACGCTCTGCGCGGGCTCGTGCGCGAGACGCGGCTCGACCTCGACGACTTCGTGATGCCGCTCTTCGCCGGCCCGTCAACCGAGCGGAACGTCGACCTACCGGGAATGAGCCGCTTCTCGGTCGAGGATCTCGTCGCCGAGGCGGGTGAGCTTGCCCGCCTAGGCGTCAAGGCTCTGCTCCTCTTCGGCGTGCCCGAGGCGAAGGACGAAGAGGGCTCGGGCGCCTGGGACGAGGACGGGATCGTCCAGCGGGCGTTGCGGGCGGTACGTGCCGAGCACCCGGAGCTCGTCCTTGTCACCGACGTGTGCCTCTGCGAGTACACCGTGCACGGGCATTGCGGCGTGATCCGGGACGGCCAGGTCGCGAATGACGACACACTCGAACTGCTCGCGCGGACGGCCGTCAGCCACGTCGAGGCAGGCGCCGACGCCGTCGCGCCGAGCGACATGATGGACGGCCGCGTCGGCGCGATCCGCGAGCTCCTACCGGAGACGCCGATCGTCGCGTACGCAGCCAAGTATGCGTCCGCCTTGTATGGGCCGTTTCGCGATGTGGCCGAGTCGGCACCGTCCTTCGGCGACCGCCGCGGCTACCAGATGGATCCGGCCAACGTCCGCGAGGCGCTGCGGGAGTGCGAGCTCGACCTCGCCGAGGGAGCTGACGTGCTGATGGTGAAGCCGGCGCTGGTGTATCTCGACGTCCTCCGTGCCGTCCGCGAGCGCTTCGACTGCCCGATCGCCGCCTACAACGTCTCCGGCGAGTACGCGATGGTGAAGGCGGCTGCGGCGGCCGGCCACCTGGACGAGCGTGCGGCCGCGCTCGAGTGTCTGACGGCGATCAAACGCGCCGGGGCCGACCTCGTCTTCTCGTACTGGACGAAGGACCTGGCAACGTGGCTCTGAGGCAGCGCTCGGAGCTTGCCCGCCGCGCCGAGAGGCTGATTCCGGGGGGCGTCAACTCGCCGGTCCGCGCGATGCGTTCCGTCGGCCTCGACGAGCCTATTTTCATGCGCAGTGGCCACGGCGCCGAGATCGAGGACGTCGACGGGAAACGCTACGTCGACTGGGTGCTGAGCTGGGGTCCGCTCGTCTTCGGGCACGCCGACGCGGAGACGCTCACCGCGATCGAGGCAGCTGCCGCGCGCGGGACGACGTTCGGCGCCCCGACCGAAGCCGAGGTGGAGCTCGCGGAGGAGATCGTCGACGCGGTGCCGTCGGTCGAGATGGTGCGCCTCGTCTCCTCCGGCACCGAGGCCGCGATGAGCGCGGTCCGGCTCGCGCGCGGCTTCACGCGGCGCGACCGCATCCTCAAGTTCTCCGGCTGCTACCACGGGCACTCCGACGGCCTGCTCGCGAGCGCCGGCTCCGGCCTGGCGACGCTCGGGATCCCGTCCAGCCCGGGCGTGCCGACCGCAACGACGGCGGACACGATCGTCACGACCTACAACGACGTTGACGCAACCGCGGCGGCGGTGGAGCGCTACGGCGAAGGGCTCGCGGCGATCGTCGTTGAGCCGGTCGCCGGGAACATGGGCGTCGTCCCGCCCGCGCCGGGCTTCCTCGAGGCGCTGCGCGCGCTCTGCGACGCCTCGGGCGCACTGCTCGTCTTCGACGAGGTGATCACCGGCTTCCGCGTCGCCCGCGGTGGGGCGCAGGAGCGCTACGGAGTCCTGCCCGACCTGACGATTCTCGGCAAGATCGTCGGCGGTGGGTTGCCCGCCGCGGCGTTCGGCGGTCGCGCTGAGGTGATGGAGCGGCTCGCGCCGGCCGGAGACGTCTACCAGGCGGGCACGCTGTCGGGAAACCCGCTCGCGACAGCGGCTGGCATCTCCGTCCTCCGCCGGCTGCGCGACGCAGGCGTCTACGAGCAGCTCGAGGCAAAAGGCGCCCGGCTGGAGGCGGGCCTGGCGCCGTTCGGCCGCGTGCAGCGCGTCGGCGCGATGGCGACGCTCTTCCTGGCCGGTCAGGAGATCCGCAACTTCGAGAACGCGAAGACGAGCGACACGGAGCGGTATGGCGCCCTCTTCCGCCACCTGCTCGAGCGAGGCATCTACGTCGCGCCGTCGCAGTTCGAGTGCCTCTTCGTCTCGCTCGCCCACTCAGACGCCGACATCGACCGGACGGTCGAGGCCGTTGCAGAGTTCTTCAGCGATTGATGTCTGGGAGACGCTCGCCGCCGAGGCGGCGGCCGAGAGCCCGCTCTGGGGCGAGGCCCTACGCCCGCAACCGGAGCGGCTCGGGATCTTCGGGCCGCTGGCACCGGAGCGATTCGCGCTCGGCCTCGAGACGATCTACGAGGGCTATCTCGTCCACTACGGGCGTCCGCGGCTGTTCGCCCCGGCCGACGAGGAGACGGCGCTGCTGCTAGGCGACTACCTCTACGCACACGGGCTCGTCCGGATCGCCGCGACGGGTGAGCTCGATGCCGTCGTCGCCCTGGCCGAGCTGATCTCCACCTGTGCGCACCTCCGGGCCGAGCAAGCCGCGGGCGACGGTGAGGCCTGGGTCGACGCGGTTCGCACGCTTGGAGGCGATCCCAGCTTCGGCGAGATCGAGCAGACGCTCGCCGCCCATGCCAGTCGATTGGTAAGCTCGCGCCCATGACCGCCTGGCTGCTCGCCAACGCCGCCGAAGAGGGCCGCAACGTCATCCTCGGGATGCTCGTCACCGGCCTCGTCTTCGTGCTCGTAATCGCGCTGGGAGAGACCTCCCGCCTGCTCCGCCATCGCCGCAAGCACTAGCGCAACTGCGCCCTGCTCCGCCCGCCCGTCCGTAGACTGAGCTCCGATGGCCCCTCCCGGCGACCTGCGCGAGTGGATTCGCCTGCTCGAGGACGAGGGAGAGCTCGTTCGCGTCGCGGCCGAGGTCGACCCGGACCTCGAGATCACCGAGATCGTCGATCGGACGGTGAAGTCCGGAGGGCCCGCACTCCTGTTCGAGCACCCGAAGGGCTCGCGCCTACCGCTTCTGATCAATCAGTTCGGCACGGAGCGGCGGATGTGCCTGGCGTTCGGCGTCGACCGGCTCGACGACGTCGCGGGCAAGCTCGAGGACGTGCTCGAAATGCAGCCGCCGCAAGGTCTCGTCGACAAGGTGCGCGGGCTGAAGAAGTTGAAGTCGATCGCCGACTCGCGGCCGAGGACTGTCTCGCGCGGCCCCTGCCAGGAGGTCGTCCTGACCGGCGACGAGGTCAACCTCGACCTGCTCCCGATCCAGCGCTGCTGGCCAGGGGATCCGGCTCCGTTCATCACGCTTCCGGCCGTGATCACGAAGGACCCGCACACGGGCGGCCGCAACGTCGGCATGTACCGGATGCAGAAGATCGACTCGCGCTCCACGTACATGCACTGGCAGATCCACAAGGACGGGCGCGCCGACTACCTTGCGACGGACGGGAAGATTCCGGTCGCAGTCGCGCTGGGGCTCGATCCGGTCACGGCCTACTCCGCGAGCGCGCCCCTGCCGAAACACATCGACGAGCTGATGCTCGCCGGGTTCCTCCGTGGCGAAGCGGTCGAGGTCGTCCAGGCGAAGACGGTCGACCTGGAGGTGCCCGCGAACGCCGAGATCGTCCTCGAGGGGACGATCGAGAAGACCGAGCTTGGGATGGAAGGGCCGTTCGGTGACCACACCGGCTACTACACCGCCGCCGAGCCCTTCCCCGTCTTTCGCCTGTCGGCGATCACGATGCGCCGCGACGCCGTCTACCCGTCGATCGTCGTCGGTAAGCCGGTGCAGGAGGATGCCTGGCTCGCCAAGGCGACCGAGCGGATCTTTCTGCCCGCGATCAAGCTGACCGTGCCGGAAATCGTCGACTACGACCTGCCTGTTGCCGGGGCGTTCCACAACTGCGTGATCGTGTCGATCCGCAAGTCGTTCCCCGGCCACGCGCACAAGGTGATGCACGCGATCTGGGGCCTCGGAATGCTCAGCCTCTCGAAGGCGGTCGTCGTCGTCGACGCGCACGTGAACGTCCACGACTACCAGGAGGTCTTCTTCTACGTGGGCGCAAACGTCGACCCGAAGCGGGACGTCGTGATCGCGGAAGGGCCGCTCGACCATCTCGACCATGCGCCGACACTGCAGTTCGTCGGCGGCAAGATCGGCATCGACGCGACCGCGAAGAGCCCAGCCGAGGGTGCGCGCGAGTGGCCGGAGGAGATTGCTATGTCCGACGAGATCCGGGAGCTCGTCGACCGCCGCTGGGAGGAGTACGGGATCTCAGCGCACGCCGACGGCAGTGTGGTACAGAATGGCTCTCGCCGCAGGTTGCGGCAGCTGTTACGTCGTTGACACGCACCAGCCACACGGGTTGAATCGAAAGCGTTTGGATATCGGAGGCTGATTCTGAGCTCGCACGACAACGAGACGCCGCACCTGCCGCCGCCCAGCCTCTGGCCGATCGGGTTCGCCGTCGGCATCGCCTGCGTCCTCATCGGGCTCGTGGTCAGTTGGATCGTCGCCGTCGTCGGCGCGGTGATCGCAGTCGTCTTCGGCTTTCTCTGGATCCGCGATGTGACGCGGCCCGTGCGCACGCCCGCGCCGGCCGTCGAGCCCGAAGCCCGGCCGCCACGCACAACGGGAGCCCCACCGGCCGCCGAGGGCGCCGCCGCGATGCCGGTGATGTCCGAGGCCGAGATCGCCGCCTACCCGCGGAGCACCTTCCTCTCCGCCGCCACGCTCGGCTTGGGCGGCGTGATCGGCGGGCTCATCACCGTGCCGGTGCTCGGCTTTGCGGTCCTGCCGTCTTTCACGAACCAGAAGGAGCAGGACGTCGACCTCGGCCCGATCGAGAACTTCCCCGAGAGCACGTTCGTGATCGCCACCTATCTGGAGGACCCGGAGGTCGGCGAGGTGACGCGCCGCACGATGTTCATCCGCAACAACGGCCAGCTCGACGGGAAGCCCAGCTTCACGGCGCTCTACTCTCGCTGCGCGCACCTGGGCTGCCCGGTGCAGCCGAACGGGCCGGTGGAGGACGACCGGAAGAAGACATACGGGGACCACGTCGAGCTGATCCCCGTGCTCGCGGTCGGCTTCGGCTGCCCCTGCCACGGTGGCCAGTACGACAACGAGGGGAACCGCCAGGCCGGGCCACCCGTGCGCGCGCTCGACCGCGCCGAGTTCACGATTCGCGACGGCAAGCTCTTCCTGGGCTCGTTCTACAGCGTCGCCGAGGTTGACGGAGTCGGCGCCCGTGCCCGGATCAAGAAGTACGGCCGCGCCGTTCCAGGAGTGCACGTCGACGGCCCGTCGGCGTGGCTGTACCCGCTCGAGGTTCCCAAGTGAGCCCTTCGGCGACAGTTGGCGCGCCTCTGCCGCGCGATCTGCGTCGCCATGCGTCGTCCTCAGTCGCGCCCATGCCGACCGGCATGAGCGCTCCCTGCGTCCTAGCCTGGCTTGCAGCTCCCACGGCAGAGACGCGGAACCGTCACCGAAGGGCTCACACGTAGTGGCCGCGAAGTCAGCACGCCGCGCGCAGCTCGAGTCGGCGGCGCTCTACCCGCTCGACTGGGTCGAGGAGCGCACCGGCCTCGTCGGCGGCATGAAGTACTTCCTCTTCCGCAAGGTCCCGCGCGACACGGGCTGGTTCCACACGCTCGGCTCGGCGACGCTGACCGCGTTCCTCGTCCAGGCGATTACCGGCGTCGTGCTCGCGATGTACTACAAGCCCGATCCCGACAAGGCGTACCAGTCGATCCAGTTCATCACGAACGACCTCACGCTCGGCTGGCTCGTCCGCGGCATGCACCGCTGGGGCGCGAGCGTCTTCATCATCCTGATGTTCTTCCACATGGCCCGCGTTTTCCTGTTCGGGGCGTACAAGTACCCACGCGAGCTGAACTGGATCATCGGCGTGCTCCTGCTTGCGATGGGGATGCTCGAGGGGTTCACTGGCTACCTGCTGCCCTGGGACCAGACCGCCTACTGGGCCACCGTGGTCGGAATCAACCTGAACGGGACCGCCCCGGTGGTCGGCCCGTTCCTGGCGCAGTTCTTATCGGGAGGCGCCGAGATCGGCGCCGATACGCTGAGCAAGTTCTACGCCCTGCACATGCTCGCGCTCCCCGGCGCGATCTTCGGCCTGATCGGCCTCCACCTCTACCTCGTCATGCGCCTCGGCGTCACCTCGCCGCCGTGGTCGCCGGAGGCCGCCGGGCGCGACCGCACCGACGCGCCGGCGTCGACCGAAGGTCGCCAGGGCCTCGTCCGGCCCGGCCGGCGCGGAGGAGAGGCGGATGGCTAGCCGCCGGATCGAGGAGCGGCGCGCGTACCACAAGCGCTACAAGGAGGACGTCGAGCGCACCGGGAAGCCGTTCTTCCCGCACGCGATGTTCCACGACACGGTGATGAGCCTCGTCGTCGTCGGCGTCATCATCGGGCTCACCTGCGTCTGGTACTTCACCGCCGAGGGCTCCAAGGACGCCGGGCTGCTCGGGCCTCACTACACGGAGAAGGCCGACCCGGGCACCACGGACTTCGTGCCGCGGCCGGACTGGTACTTCTACTTCCTCTTCTACCTGCTGCGGATCTTCAAGTGGCCGGACACGGTGGTGCTCGGCACCGTCGGCATCCCGAACATCCTGCTCGGGCTCCTGATCGCGCTGCCGTTCATCGACCTCCGCCGCGAGCGCCGGCTCTCCCGTCGCCCGGTCGCGATCGTCGCGGCGATCATTGTCGTGCTCGCGATGGGGACGCTGACGTACAAGGGCGCGACCGCACGCGAGTCGCTCGGGTCGGAGACGAAGGAGGCCGTCCCGTTCTGGGCGGAGCGCCAGGACTTCGCCGGGAACGCGGAGGTAACCGATGGCGCCGAGCTCTTCGCCGTCTCCGGCTGCCTCCAGTGCCACATCTACCTCGGCACCGGCAGCGGTCTCCTCGGCGCACCCGATCTCACGGCGATCGGCGAGACGGGCAAGGGCAAGGACTACTTCCAGCGCTACGTGGGGAACCCGGCCGAGTTCGGAAACACCGTCATGCAGCCCTACGCCGGGCTCGGCGAGGAGAACCTGCAGAAGATCGCCGCTTTCCTCGACGCCTCCAAGGGCCCGAAGGGCGAGTAGTTGAACGTCTTTCTCGGCGTGACGGGCGCTTCGGGCGCACCGTACGCCGCCCGGCTTCTGCGCGCGCTCACGGAGGCGGGCTGCGAGGTCGGCCTGTCCGCGTCCGCGGCGGGAATCGAGGTGCTCGCGACCGAGCTCTACGGCGACGCCAGCCTCCCGCGCGAGGACGTGCTCGAGCGTTTCACCGACGGTGCCGAGGGCGTCACGGTCTATGGCGTCAGCGACTACAAGAGCCCGTACGCATCGGGCTCGGCGAAAGTGGACGCCTACGTCGTCTGTCCCTGCTCGATGTCCACGGTCGGCACGCTCGCGGCGGGCGCGATGGCGAACCTGATTCACCGCGCCGCCTCCGTCGCGCTCAAGGAGAGCCGCAAGCTCGTCCTCGTTCCGCGTGAGACGCCGCTCTCGTTGATCCACCTGAACGGCCTCGCGACGCTTCAGCAGGCGGGAGCGGTGATCCTATTCGCCGCGCCCGGCTTCTACCACGGTGCGCAGACGATCGACGACCTCGTCGACTTTGTCGTGGCAAGGATCCTCGACCAGCTCGGCGTCGACCACACACTCACCTCGAGGTGGGGACAGTGAGCCACGAATCGGGGACGCTGCCCGCCGAGGGGGTTCGCTCGATGTTCGACCGGATCGCCCCCGTCTACGACCTGATGAACCGGGTTATGACCGCGGGGCTCGACCAGCGCTGGCGCCGGCTCACCGTTCGCATGGTCGTGGCGAAGGGAGATCGCGTACTCGACGCGTGCTGCGGCACCGGGGATCTCGCCGTCGCCGCGCGCCAGGCCGGAGCCGCGGTCGTCGGGCTCGACTTCTCCGGACCGATGCTCGAGCGTGCCCGCCGCAAGGATCCGTCGCTCGAGTGGATCCAGGGCGACCTGCTCGAGCTTCCGTTCGAGGACGGGTCCTTCGACGCCGTGACCGTCGGCTTCGGCGTCCGCAACGTCGCCGACCTCGAGCGCGGGCTCGCCGAGCTGCGCCGTGTGCTGAGGCCGGGCGGCCGCGCCGGCATCCTCGAGATCACGCGGCCCCGCGGGCCGCTACGGCTGTTCTACAAGCTCTGGTTCGACGCCCTGATCCCGCTGGCGGGCAAGATCCTTCCCGGCGGCAAGGCGTACACCTATCTCCCGGCGAGCGTCCGCCGCTTCCCCGGGCCCGATGAGCTCGCGGAGCTGATGCGGCGGCAGGGCTTCGGTGAGGTGTCGTACCGCCGCCTCGGCGGTGGGATCGTCGCGCTGCATACTGCGACGGCGGCATGACGCAGCCGAAGGCGGCGGAGGCGGCATGACCACACTCGAGCAAGTCCGGCTGCTTCCGGGGCTCGACTCCTACCTGGCACAGGTCGAGAGCCGGCTCGCCGCGGCCGTCGCCTCGTACTCCGGCCGGGTCTCCGAGGTCGGCTCCGACGCGCTCGCCTCGGGCGGAAAGCGGTTGCGGCCGCTGCTCGCGTTCCTCTCCGCCCCTCCGGACGGCCCGGCGCCCGTCGCCGCGGGGGTTGCCGTCGAGCTCGTTCACATGGCGACGCTCGTCCACGACGACCTGATCGACGGCGCCCGGGTCCGGCGCGGGCAGACCGCGGCCTGGGCGGCACACGGGCCCGATGCGGCGCGCGCGACCGGCGACTACCTCTTTTCCCGCGCCTTCGCCGAGCTCGCCGCGGACGGCGACGTCCGCCCGGTCGCCGTGCTTGCCGAGGCCTCGCTCTGCCTCGCTCGCGGCGAGGCGATGCAGCGTCGGCAGCGGCACGATCCGGACACGTCTGTGGAGGCGTACCTCGAACGATGCGCGCTGAAGACCGGCAAGCTCTTTGAGGCCGCGTGCTCGCTCGGGTCCGGTGGCACGCTCGGCCGCTTCGGCCTCAATCTCGGAATTGCCTTCCAGATCGCCGACGACATCCTCGACTGCTCCGGCGACACGATCGAGACCGGCAAAGTGGCGGGCACTGACCTGAGAGAGGGAACGCCGACGCTGCCGCTGCTCCTGGCCGCACGCGAGGACAGCGCTGTCCGGGATGCGCTCGCTGGCGGCCAGATCGAGGGCGCGCTCACCCGCGTGGCGGCCACCGGCGCGCTCGAGCGTTCCAGGGAGGTGGCCCTCGACTACGCTAGAGAGGCGCGCGAGAGCCTGAACGGCGGGCTCCACCGGGAGCAGCTCGAGTCGCTCGCGGACGCTGTCGTCAACAGAAAGCGCTAATGGCAACCGTTACCCGCACAGCCACGCTCGAGCCGATCTGGGAGAAGGTTGAAGCGGGCGAGCGGCTCGATCTCGAGGATGGGATCGCGCTGCTCGAAACCGACGACCTACTCGGCCTCGGCGAGCTCGCCGACCGGGCTCGCCGGCAGCGCGGCGGCACCGACGAGGTCTACTTCGTCCAGAACCTCTACTTGAACCAGACGAACGTCTGCCGCGTGAAGTGCAAGTTCTGCGCCTTCGCCGCGACGCAGAAGCAGGATCAGGCGTACACGATCCCGACCCGGGAGCTGGTGGACGATGCGGTGCGCCAGCGCGAGCTGACCGGTTTCACCGAGATCCACATGGTCAACGGCGAGAATCCTCACGTCGACTTCGAGTTCTACGTCGACGCGGTCCGCTCGCTCAAGCAGGCGCTCCCGGACGTGCACCTGAAGATGTACACCGCCTCGGAGATCCACCACATGACGGTGCTCTCCGGGCTCACGCACGAGCAAGTGCTTCGGGAGCTGCAGGCGGTCGGTCTCGGCTCGCTGCCCGGCGGCGGCGCCGAGGTCTTCGCCGAGCGCGTGCGCACGTTGATCGCGCCCGGCAAGGAGCATCCCGACTACTGGTTCCGCACGCACGATGCCGCCCATCGGATGGGGATGCCGACGCACTGCACGATGTTGTACGGCCATGTCGAAACGTATGAGGAGCGGATCGACCACCTGCTCCGGCTCCGCGCCCAGCAGGACGAGACCGGCGGCTTTCTCGCCTTCATCCCGCTTGCCTTCCACCCGGAGAACACGGTCTTCGAGCGGCGCGGCTGGCGGCACACGACCGGCTCGGACGACCTGAAGATGCTCGCCGTCTCGCGGCTGATGCTCGACAACGTCGCGAACATCAAGGCCTACTGGATCATGATGGGCATGCCCCTTGCCGCGGTCGCGCTCCACTTCGGGGCGAACGACGTCCAGGGTACGGTCGTACGCGAGCAGATCTTTCACGCGGCAGGTGCGGTCACCGAGACCGAGCAGAAGATCGATCAGCTCGTCCGCTTCGTGCGCGACGCAGGTCGGATCCCCGTTCAGCGCGACACTCTCTACAACGAGCTGCGCCGGTGGTGAGCTTGCTCCAGACGATCCCGGCAATGCCGGTCCGGGACGCAGAGACCGCGGTCGGCTTCTACCGCGCCCGGCTCGGCTTCGAGACGGTGCACAACGACGGCGGCTTCGCGGTGATGCGTCGCGACGAAGCTGTCGTCCACCTCTGGGAAGCGAGCGACAAGAGCTGGGTCGAGCGTGAGTCGTGGGAGCGCCCGGTGTGCTCGGGCGCCGAGTCGTTCATCGCAGGCACGGCGAGCTGCCGGATCGCAGTGGACGGCGTCGACGAGCTGTACGAGGAGCTGCGCCGCAGCGGCGTTCTCCATCCGGTTTCGAAGGACGGCGTCCGGGACACCGACTTCGGCACGCGGGAGTTCGCCACGCTCGATCAGAACGGCAACCTCGTCACCTTTTTCCAGTCGGTCGCGCAGTGATCCGCCTCGGCCGCATCTCGTACGTGAACATGGCGCCGGTCTTCCACCGGCTGAACGCCGAGGTGGACGAGGTGCAGGGCGTCCCGACGGAGCTGAATGCGATGCTCCTCGACGGCCGGCTCGACCTCGCACCGATCTCGTCGATCGAGTACGCGCGCCACGCCTCGTCGCTGCGGATTCTCCCGCGCATGTGCGTCTCATCCGAGGGTGCCGTCGACTCGATCCAGCTCGTCTCGCGTACGGCGTTCCCGCAGATCCGCTCGATCGCGGTCACGCCCGAGAGCGCCACCTCGGTCGTACTCGCGAAGGTGCTGCTCCCGCAGGCGACGCAGGTGCCGCTTGGTTTGAATGAGCAGAGCGAAGAGGCCGACGCGAAACTCCTGATCGGCGACGCCGCACTCAGGAGCGCTTTCGAAGATCCGACTCCCCACTACGACCTCGGCAGGCTCTGGCTCGAGAAGACGGGCCTGCCAATGGTGTTCGCCGTCTGGGCTGCGCCGGAGCCGGTCGCCGACGGTGTCGCCGAGCTCGAGCACTCCCTCGTGGCCTCGGTGCGACTCGCCCGCTCCGAGCCGGACGTTCTCGCACACGAGGCGAGCCGACGCTACGGCTATCCGGCCGGGTACCTGGCGCGCTACTTCGAGAAGCTCCGCTACTCGTTCGGGCCGCGCGAGCGTGCCGGGCTCTACACCTTCCTCGAAATGGCGCGTGATGTCGGCGAGCTCGAGCACGTGCCCGAGCTCCGCTTCGTCACTCGCGGCCAGGCGGTGGAGGCTTGACTGCGCTTGAGACACGCACCGTCGAGGAGATCCTCGGCAAGGCGCTCGACGGCGAGCGGATCGCGGACGACGAGGCCGTGGCGCTGCTGGGCTCCCGCGAGCTCGTCCCGATCGGCCGGGTCGCCGACGAGCTCCGCGGCCGCAAGACAGATCCCGACCGGGTCACGTTCATCGTCGACCGGAACCTGAACTACACGAACATCTGCGTCACCGACTGCGACTTCTGCGCCTTCTACCGCAGCCCGGGCGACCGCAACGAGGGCTACCTGCTGCCGAAGCCGGTCATCTTCAAGAAGATCGAGGAGACGCTCGCGATCGGCGGCACCGGCGTCTTGATGCAGGGCGGCCACCACCCGGACCTCGGAGTCGACTACTACGAGGACCTCTTCAGCTCGATCAAGCAGCGCTACAAGATCCACCTGCACGCGCTCTCGCCGCCGGAGATCCAGCACATTGCGCGGCGCTCGAAGCTGACCGTGTGGGAGACGCTCTCGCGGCTCCGCGACTCGGGGCTCGACTCGATCCCCGGCGGCGGCGGCGAGATTCTCGTCGACCGCGTCCGCGACATCATCGCGCCGAAGAAGACGAAGTCGTCCGAGTGGCTGGGCGTGATGCGCCACGCCCACAAGCTCGGGATGTCCACGACCGCGACGATGATGTACGGCCACGTCGAGACCGTGCCCGAGCGAGTCGAGCACATGCGCCGGATCCGCGAGCTCCAGGACGAAACGCGCGGCTTCCGCGCCTTCATCTCGTGGACGTTCCAACGTGACGGCAATCGCCTCTCCGACCAGGTCTCCGACGAGCAGATGCCGACCTCGTTCGACTACCTGCTCACCCAGGCGGTGTCGCGCATCTACCTCGACAACGTCGACCATATCCAGAGCTCGTGGGTGACGCAGGGCCTGAAGATCGGCCAGGTCGCCCTCGGATTCGGCGCCGACGACATGGGCTCGGTGATGATCGAGGAGAACGTCGTCTCGGCCGCCGGCACGACGCACCGCACGTCGACCGAGGAGCTCGTCCACCTGATCAAGTCGCTCGGCAAGGTGCCAGTGCAGCGGGACACGCTCTATCGCGAGGTCAAGGTCTGGAACTAGGGTAGGCGGGATGGCCGTCGTCTGCCCCCGCTGCGGCGAGGAGAATCCCGACCGGGCCCGATTCTGCATGGTCTGCGCCGAGCCGCTCGCGGTCGAGGCGCACGCGCGCGAGGAGCGCAAAGTCGTCTCCGTGCTCTTCGTCGACCTCGTCGGCTTCACCGCTGCCTCGGAGGCGGCCGACCCGGAGGACGTCCGCGCCCGCCTCCAGGGCTACCACGCGCGCGCGAAGGCCGAGGTCGAGCGCTTCGGCGGCACGATCGAGAAGTTCGTCGGCGACGCCGTCATGGCCGCCTTCGGCGCCCCCGTCGCGCACGAGGACGACGCCGAGCGGGGCGTGCGGGCCGGGCTCGCCATCCTCGAGGCGATGGAGGAGCTCGATCTCGAGGCGAGGGCCGCGGTCAACACGGGCGAGGCCGTCGTCGCGCTCGACGCCCGACCGGAGCTCGGCGAGGGCATCGTTACAGGGGACGTCGTCAACACGGCGGCGCGGCTCCAATCCTCGGCGCCCGCAGGAGGCCTCGTCGCCGGCGAGCAGACGTACTGGGCGACGCGGCACGCGATCGAGTACGAGGAGCTCGAGCCGGTCGCGGCGAAGGGCAAGGCCGACCCCGTGCCGCTCTGGCGGGCGCTTGGCGCCCGCAGCCGCCTGGGCATCGACCTCGAGCCGTCGCGCAGCACGCCATTTCTCGGCCGGGACGACGAGTTGGAGGTCCTGCGCCAGGTCTACGCGCGCACGCTTCGCGAGTCGGAGTGCCATCTCGTTACGCTCGTCGGTGAGCCCGGGATCGGCAAGAGCCGGCTCGTGGCCGAGCTGCGGGAGTTCGTCGACTCGCAGGCCGAGCTCGTCTTCTGGCGCCAGGGCCGTTGCCTGCCCTACGGCGAGGGAATCGCGCTCTGGGCGCTCGGCGAGATCGTCAAGGCGCACGCCGGAATCCTCGAGTCCGACGATCCCGCGACGGCGCGCGAGAAGCTCTCCCGCGTCCTCGAGCCGCTCGCGCCGAGCCCGGAGGAGCAGGCGTGGATCGCCGGCGAGCTGGCCCGCCTCGTCGGCGCCGGCGACGTTGGGGGCGAGCGCGAGGAGTCCTTTGCCGCCTGGCGTGCTTTCCTGGAGGCAGTCGCGGCGCAGCGGCCGCTCGTGGTCGTCGTCGAGGACCTTCACTGGGCGGACGGCACGCTGCTCGAGTTCCTCGAGCAGCTCGTCGACTGGAGCTCGGGCGTGCCGCTGCTCGTGCTCTGCACCGCCCGCCCCGAGCTGCACGAGCTGCACCCTGCGTGGAGCGGCGGCAAGCGCAACGCGACGACGATCTCGCTGTCGCCGCTCTCGAGCGACGACACGGCCCGGTTGATCGCCGCGCTGCTCGAGCGCTCGGTCCTCTCTGTCGAGACCCAGCAGACGCTGCTCGAGCGCGCGGGCGGAAATCCGCTCTACGCGGAGCAGTTCGTCAAGATGCTGCGCGAGCGGCCGGCCGGGGGCGACGTCCCCGTCCCCGAGACGGTCCAGGCCCTGATCGCCGCGCGGCTCGACACGCTCGGCGCCGAGCGCAAGGGTCTGATCCAAGACGCGGCCGTCGTCGGCAAGGTGTTCTGGTCCGCCGCTGTCGCCGCCGTCGGCGGGCTCGACGACCGCACCGTTCGACAGGGCCTGCACGAGCTGGTCCGCCGGGAGCTGATCCGTCCCTCGCGCCTCTCCTCGGTGGAGGGCCAGATGGAGTTCGCGTTCGGACACGGCCTCGTCCGCGACGTCGCCTACGCCCAGATCCCGCGCGCGGAACGCGTCCGCAAGCACGAGGCTGCCGCCGGGTGGATCGAGGCGCTCGCCGGCGACCGCGTGGCCGAGCATGCCGAGCTGCTGGCTCACCACTACCGCGAGGCGCTCGAGCTCGCGCGCGCCGCGCACCTCGAGACGGCGGGGCTCGAGGACGGGGCGCGGCGCTTCCTCGCGCTCGCCGCCGAGCGAGCGTCTGCGATCGACGGCCGGCGGGCGGCTGAGCTGTACGACGAGGCGCTCGCGCTCACGCCTCAGGGGCATCCGGCCCGGGGCCGCCTCTTGACCGCATCGATCGAGTTCGGCGAGCGGCTCGCCGGCGGTGAGATCGAAGTCCTCGAGGAGGCGGTCGAAGAGCTACGGGCGGCGGGAGACGAGGTCGGGATCGGCAAGGCGATGCTCATCCTCTCCCACCGCCACTGGACCCGCGGAAACACGTCGGTGGCGAATGTGGTCCTTCAGGAGGCGGTCGCGCGCCTCGAGCGCCACGAGCCCGGCCCGGAGCTGGCGCACGGCTACTCGCTCTCGGCGGGACGCGAGGCGATCGGGGGCGATCCGCACGCTGCCCTCGACTGGGCCGAGAAGGCGATCGCGCTCGCGGAGAGCCTGGGGCTCGAGAACTTCGTCGTGCGCAGCTCCCAGTTCCGAGGGCTTGCCCGCTTCAGGCTCGGCGATCTCGGCGGTCTGGACGACCTGCGTCAGGCTCTCCGCGCCGCGCTCGAATTCGGCTTCACGAGGGAAGCCACGATCGCCTACAACAACCTCGCTTCCGTGGTCTGGCTGACGACCGGAGCCGACGACGCGCTCTCCATCTACCGCGAGGGCATCGAGTTCGTCCAGCGGCGCGGCGATCCCGGCCTGTGGCACATGGCGGAGAGCACCTGGCCGCTCTTCGACGCCGGCGGATGGGACGAGCTCCTCGAAATCGCTCGTGTGATCGAAGACAAGGAACCCGGCCAGGCCCTGGTGATGGCGCTCGCCTCCAAAGCTCGTGTTCTCTTCTACCGAGGGCACACGAAGGAGGCTGCGGCGATCGCGGGCGAAGTCCTGCCGCGCGCCCGCGCGATCGCGGACGCGCAAGTCGTCGTGCCGGCGCTCTCGCTCGCCGCGCTCGTCGAGCCGGATGCCGGCACGACGCTGGCGCTGATCGAGGAGCTCCTGGCCGTCGACGCGCCCGGCACCCTCTACCCGGACTCGGCGCGCGTCTGCGTCCGCCACGGTGCGCTCGACCTGGCGGAGCGAATGATCCGGACGGACGAGCGAGCGGCGCCCCGAGCCCGCCATGTCGGCGCGACCGTCCGGGCGATCCTCGCCGAGGCGCGCGGCGAGCACGACGAGGCGGCATCGCTCTACCGCGACGCCGTCCGGCGCTGGACCGAGTACCCGTTCGCCCTCGAGCGGGCGCTGTGCCTGCTCGGCCTCGCGCGGGCCACCGGCGAACCGGACCCTGCGGCGGAGGCGCAGCAGATCTTCCGCTCGCTCGGCGCCGAAGCGCTCGCCGGCGAGGCTGCGGCTGCCGCCTAGGCGCCATAGTCGAGCGAGCCGTCGCGCCGGCCGCGCGAGGCGAGCTGGTTGAAGGAGGCCAGCGCGAGCGTCATCCAACCGCCGGCCACGGCCGCTTCGAGCGCCGCGTCGCGCAGGATCGTCGCCGCGTCCGCCCCTTCGAAGACACCGCGGATCGCGAGCAGCCCATTCGTCACCGGCAGCACCCGCGAGAACCACTCGAGCGCGTCGGGGTAGTCGGAGAGCGGAACGTTGACGCCGCACGCTGCCATCAGCGAGACGTGCGTCGTCAGGACGACGAGGCTGTTGATGCTCCGAAAGCGGAAGACGATTCCGGCGAGGAACGTCCCGAAGCAGTAGGACGCGAGCGCCACGAGTGCCGTCAGCGGGACGACCGCGAGCACGCGCGGCCACGGCAGGTCCATGCCGAACATCGGCCCGGCGATGAAGAGCGCGGCCAGGGCGCTCAACGCGCCGTCGACGGCGAGGTACGAGCCGCGCGCGGAGAAGACGATGATCGGGCTCGAAGGGCTGGCGACTAGCAGCGGCAGCGTCCCGGCCCAGCGCTCGGCCGTCGTCATGTTCAGCGAGAAGACTCCGGTCAGCGCCGCGACCAGGATCGAGTTCCCCACCAGGAGGTAGAAGGTCTTCTGGTCGTCGCCGATGCGCTCGCCGAGCAGGGCGAAGAACGCCACCTGCGCGATCACCCGCACCATCCAGCCGGCGAGCCAGCTCTTCCAGGTGAAGATGGCGCGGTAGTCGGCCAGCCCCGCCCTGAAGGCGTGGTGCATGACGTTGACGGTCGTCGCGAGCGCGGTCATGCCGCCGCCAGCTCTCCCTTCACCCGCATGCGCTGCATGACGTGGAAGAGGAGCGCACGCCCGATCAGGAAGCTGATCGCGCCGAGCAGGACGACCAACCCGAGTCGCTGCCAGAGGTCATCGATGGGCGACGGCTTCAAGCTCGCGCGCAGGAGATCCGCGCTCCAGGACATGAAGATCGCGCTCGACACCGGCTGGATCCAGCCGGGAAGAATGGCGACGGGAACGAGGACGCCGCCAAGGAGGTAGAGGGGGTAGCTCAGAGAGTTCGTGAACGTGTACGCATTCCGGGTCAGCACGAAGACCGCGGCGAACGCGACCGAGACGCCCGCAGTTGCGAGCGCGGTGACCAAGAGCGTGAGGCCGAGCGCGACGGGGTGCTCGAACGGAATCGAGACGCCGTACACCAGCTCGCCGATCGCCCAGACCTCGAGGAACGAGACGAGGCCAAGGCACGTGAGCGCCACGATGCGCCCGAGGAGCACGGAGGCCAGACTTGCCGGCGTCGCGAGCAACGGCTCCAGGAGGGCCTGCCACCGGTCGCCGGTGATCATGTTGCCCGCGTTCTGGAGCGCGATCCACCAGAGCGTCATCAACACCGGCGCCATGAGCGCGTCGGCCTGCAGGTCAGGACGGCCGCTCTGGCGCACGATCGACAGGAAGATGAGCGCGAACAGCGGCGCGGTGACGAGCGGAATCAGCGCATCGGGGGCCGCGCGGACGATTCGCAGCTCGAGGCCGAAGCCGGCGAGGAAGGCGCGCATGCGCTCAGATCTCCAGCCCGCGGTCGCCGATCATCTGGACGTAGACCTCCTCCAGGCTGGGGAGCGAGGCCTTGACGGACGTCGCGCCTGCGTCGACGAGCCGCCCGAGCACGACGCGTGTCGCGCCCTCCTCGTCGACTTCGATCCGCGCGCCGCCGTCCGCCTCCGTAACGCTGCTGACGCCGGTGAGCGCGCGGATCTCGCCGAGCACCGCCGCGTCGATGCCCTCCACGTCGATGCGCTGGAAGCGCGAGATCACTCGGCCGAGCGTGCGCGGCGACTCGGTGGCCACGACCTTGCCGCGGTCGATCAGCGTCACACGATCGCAGACCGTCTCCGCCTCGACCATGTCGTGCGTGGCGAGCAGGATCGTCCGGCCTTCGTCGCGGAGCTCCGCGATCAGCGTGCGGAACTCGCGGGCGGCCAGCGGGTCCATGCCGGTCGTCGGCTCGTCCAGGAAGAGCACGGTCGCATCGCCGACCAACCCCCGCGCGAGGTGCAGGCGCGCTGCTTCATGCCGCGCGAGTAGGTCTCGACGCGCTCGTCGGCGCGCTCGGCGAGGCCGACCCGCTCGATCAGCTGCTGCGTCCGCGCCTTCGTCTCGCGCGGGGAGAGCTTGTAGAGGGCGCCCCAGTACTCCAGGTTCTGGCGCCCGGTCAGGCGCCAGTAGAGACCGCGCTCGCCGCCGAATACGATCCCGAGCAGCGGTCGGACGGCCTTCGTCTCGTCGACGACGTCGTGGCCGAGCACCCGCGCCCGGCCGGAGGTCGGCAGCAGGACGGTGGAGAGGATCTTCACGAGCGTCGTCTTGCCGGCTCCGTTCGGGCCGAGCAAGCCGTGGATCTCACCGGGCGGGATCGCCAGCGACACATCGTCGAGCGCGACGACGGGCGGCTTCTTACGCGGCTCGAAGACCCGGCTGATCTCCTCGATCTCGACCGCAGGCGTGCCGACGCGCGCGAGTCTATTGCGTTCTCGGCGCGCTGTTCGGGATCCGGTCAATCTATGGACAGCGCCGCCGAACGGTTGTACGGATTCCGTAAATCGCTGCAAAGCGCCGCCGACCCTTCGGCTAGCCTGGGTCGGGGTCGTGCTGCGCAAACTACTCATCGGTGGGCTGCTTGCCCTGGCATTCGCCGCGCCTGCGGCGGCCCAGACGACGCTGATGCCCGGGGTCACTTATGAGCGTGGCGTCCAGTTCACGCCACATGGGCCCGTCGCCATCCATGTCGTCCGCGGGCCGCGCCCGACCGGTCTCTACGCGCTCCGTCCGGTGCTCTCGAACGAGACGATCGAGGGCACCGAGCGTGTGACCGCGATGCAGAAGCGGCTTTCTCCGACCGCCACGATGGTCGGCGTCAACGGCGACTTCTTCGCGGCGTCCGGGCGCCCGAGCGGCGTATTGATGCGAGGCGGCGTCGTCGATAGCCCGCCGTATGGCGACCGCTCGAGCGTCGGCGTGGCGCCGGAGGGTGGGCTCGACGTCCGCCGGATCGAGTTCTTTGGCACCTGGCGAGGGCTGGGCCAGCGGCGCGCCCTGAACGATCTCAACCAGTTCCCCGGTCCGAACGGGATCTCGCTCTTCACGCCGAGCTTCGGACCCGCGACGCCGGCGCAGGCCGGCGTAACCGAGGTCGTGATCTTCCCGTTGCCGCCGACGACGCCCAACACCGACCTCACTGGCCCCGTGATCCAGGCCGCAGGTACGGGCGGCACGCCGATCCCTCCGGGGGGCGGGGTGCTCGTCGCGCGCGGCACAGCCGCGGCGCGGCTCGCGGAGGAGGCGCCTGCCGGAACGAACGTCACGCTGCGGATCATCTTCCGGCCGGAGTGGACGGGGATCACCGAGGCCGTCGGCGGCGGCCCCGTGCTCGTTCGGAGCGGCGGCCCCGTCTTTCGCGCCAACGAAGCCTTCTCGTCGAATCAACTGGCGCCACGGAACCCGCGCACCGGTGTCGGCCAGCTCGTCGGCGGGCGGATCCTGCTGGTCGTCACCGACGGTCGCCGGCCGGGCTACAGCGTCGGGATGACCAACTTCGAGCTCGCGCAGACGCTCGTCCGGCTCGGCGCCGTCACCGGCTCGGCACTCGACGGCGGCGGCTCCTCGACGCTCGCGTTCGACGGGTCGCTGCTGAACCGGCCATCCGATCCCGCCGGCGAGCGTCCGGCGGCGAACGCGCTCCAGCTCATGTACTACGGCGTCTACGCACCGGCCCCCGACGCAGTCATCTCGCCGAACGGCGACGGCGTCGCCGAGCAACAGCGCCAGCTCTCCTATAAAGTCGTCCGTCCCTCCACCGTGACGGCGACGCTCGTCGCTCCAGACGGTCTACCGATCTTCACTGAGAGCCTGTCGCAGGAGCCGGGCACCTACCCCGTCGCGTTTCCGCCCGCGCCGGCCGATCCCCTCGCGGTGCCGGCGCCTCCGGCCGAGGGCCGCTGGCAACTCGACGTGACCGCGACCGACGATTTCGGGCGGAGCTCGACGACGAGTCAGTCGTTCACGGTCAACTCGACACTGGGTTTTGCAAAGATCTCGCGCCGCAACCTCGTCGTGCGCGTCCGCGGCAAGCAGACGATCCAGGCGGGTGTCAGCCTCACACGACCGGCGCGCGTCTCCGCGACCGTCGAGACGACCTCGGGCGTGCAGGTCGCCACGATCCTGACCAGCCGGGCGACGGCCGGACGCTTCGTCGCGACCTGGCGCGGCACCACGCGCGGCGGCAGGTCGTTCGTCTACGGCGGCCTGTACGTCGTACGCTTCCGCGCCACGAACGAGCTGGGCGCCGTCGACGTTGTCTCACCCGCATTCCGCGTCATCCGCGCCGCACCCGTGCCCGTCAAGAAGCCAAAAAGCAAGCGGTAACCTCAGCGCGGTGCCGGTCGCCTCAATTCTGTCGGAGATCACCGATCTCCTCACGACCGTGGTCGGCGACTACGGCCTCTATGCGGTCTTCCTGCTGATGCTCGTCGACGCCGTCCTGCCGGCGGCGAGCGAGCCTGTGATGGTGTACGGCGGCGCCGTCGCGGCCGGTGCGTTCGCCGGCCAGGACATAGTCCTCTTTGGGCAGAAGCTCGAGGCGGGGCTGCCCGCCTACCTCGCCGTTGCCTCGGCGGGCACGATCGGCTACACGCTCGGCTCGGTCGGCGGCTGGTGGATCGGCGCACACGGCGGCCGTCCGTTTCTCGCGCGCCACGGCCGCTGGCTGCATCTGAACGAGGCCAAGCTTGACAAGGCCGAGCGCTGGTTCGAGCGGTGGGAGGATTGGGCGGTCTTTCTTGGCCGGATCACGCCGGTCATGCGCTCGTTCGTCGCGATCCCGGCAGGCGTCTTTCGTGTGCCCTTCTGGCGCTACACCGTCCTGACGCTGATCGGCTCGGCGATCTGGTGCTTCGGCCTCGCCGGCGTCGGCTGGGCGCTCGGCCGACGCTGGGATGACTTCCATCACGCGTTCCGCTACGTCGACTACGCGATCGTCGCCGTGATCGCGGCAGGGATCGCCTTCCTGGCGTGGAAGCTCGTGCGGCGGCGCTCCGGAACCCCGTCCGGCGCCCGCTAGACTGGCCTGCCCGTGAAGATCCCTCTCGTAGACGTCAAGGCGCAATACGCACCTCTGATTCCGCAGCTGAAGCAGGCGTTCGCGGACGTTCTCGAGGATGGCCAGTTCGTCTTTGGGCCTAACGTCGCCGCTTTTGAGCTGGAAGCCGCCGAGTACCTCGGCGTCCCGGAGGCGGTGGGCGTGGCCAACGGAACGGATGCTCTCGTCATCGTTCTCGATGCCATGGGGATCGGGCGCGGCGACGAGGTGATCTGTCCCGCCTTTACGTTCTACGCCACAGCCGAATCGGTTGCGCGGCTGGGAGCGAGACCCGTGTTCGCGGAGATCGATCCGTCGACGCTCAATCTCGATCCCGCGGATGTCGCCCGGAAGGTGACTTCCCATACGAAGGCCGTCATGCCCGTTCACCTCTTCGGACGGCCTGCGCCGCTGGCGGAGCTGACCGAACTCGGCCTGCCGATCGTCGAGGACGCCGCCCAGGCGTTCGGATCGCCGGAGATCGCGGGAACTGGGATCGCCTCCACCTTCAGCTTCTACCCGACCAAGAATCTGTTCGGGCTCGGCGACGGCGGTCTGATCGCGGTGAGGGACGAGGAGCTCGCAGAACGGATTCGGATGCTGCGCTTTCATGGCTCGAAAGCCAAGAAGACGTTCGAGTACGTTGGCTACAACTCGCGGCTGGACGAGGTGCAGGCAGCGGCGCTGCGGATCTTCCTTCGCGAGCTGGACGGGTGGACGGCCGCGCGCCGCGAGGCCGCAGCGCGATACGCGGAGCTTGGTCTTGGCGAGCTCTGCGAGATCCCGGCCGACGAGCCGGGCCATGTCTATCACCTGTTCGTGTGCCGCTCGCCGGAGTGCGATCGCATTCGCGCGGCGTTGACGGCGGCAGAGATCGGCAATGCGCAGTACTACCTGCCGCCGCTTCATCTACAGCCTGCCCTCCGCTATCTCGAGTACGCGGAGGGTGCGCTGCCCGAGACCGAGCGCGCGGCGGAGGAGAACTTCTCGGTGCCGCTGTGGGCGGGGATCACCGCCGAGCAGCAGGAGCTCGTAGTCGACGTAGTCCGCGCCGCCGTCGGCGTCGCTGCAGCGAGGTGAGATTCCCGATCAACCGGCATCGCCTGCCGCAGCTGGCGGCCGACCTAGCGATCGTCGTCGCGGCCTGGTTCTTCGCCTTCCAGCTTCGTCTCGCTCCGAATATCCCGAGCTACTACGACCATTACTTCACCGTGCAGGTCTTCGCGGTCCTCGCCGTGACCAAGCTCTCGGTGTTCGCGCTCTTCGGCTTCTACAACCGCTGGTGGCGCTACGTCTCGACTCGCGACATGTGGGGTGCCTTTCGCGGCGTCACGGCCGCGTCGCTCGTCGCGTACCTGCTCTTCAGCCTCTTCGATGAACACCGCGCGGACGTTCCGCGCCTGGTCTGGGTGCTCGACTGGATTCTCTGCCTCGCCTTCGTCGCCGCGTCGCGGATGCTCGCCCGCACGATCATCGAGCGTCCCCAAGGCTCCCCGCTCGTCGCACGCGGCAAGGAGGTCATCCTCTTCGGGGCCGGCGACGCCGCCCAGCTGATGCTGCGCGAGATGCTGCGCACGCCGTCGCTCGGCTACACGCCGATCGGCCTGATCGACGACGACCCACGCAAGAAGAACCTGCGCCTGCACGGGATCCGCGTGCTCGGCAGGTCGGACGAGCTACGCCACATCCTGCGCGACCGCCGGCCCGACGAGCTCCTGATCGCGATCCCCTCGGCTTCCGGCGACCAGCGTGCCCGGATCGTCGAGATGGCGCGGGCCGAGAACGTCACAGTGAAGACGCTGCCGGGGCTGAACGAGCTGATCACCGGTGACCGCGACCTCGCGGTGCAGATCCGGCCCGTCCAGGTCGAGGACCTGCTCGGGCGCGAGCCGGTCGAGGTCGATCTCGAGGCGATCTACTCGTACCTTGCGGGCAAGACCGTGCTCGTGACCGGCGCCGGCGGCTCGATCGGTTCCGAGCTCTGTCGCCAGAT
>Ga0183260_10001051_pt1 | contig 23473 bp, 25 predicted proteins | sample AntDrymUQ4972206_2_FD_129768 | JGI IMG/M metagenome (GOLD analysis project Ga0183260, IMG submission 129768) | Polar desert sand microbial communities from Dry Valleys, Antarctica - metaG UQ497 (22.06) (version 2) (version 2) | ecosystem: Environmental > Terrestrial > Soil > Desert | place... | reverse complement strand
GCAGCGGCAGGCGCAGCTCACCGAGGCCGACGGCGAGCTTGGCGCGCTCGGTCGCGCGGCGCAGCTCGAGCACCGGCTCGTTGCGAAACGGCGGCGGCGCCGTCACGACGATCCCGCCTGCGGCGCCGCCAACAGCTGCTCGATTGGGACGCCGTGCGCCTGCTCGGCGAGAAAGCTCTCGTTGGCGGTGTTCTCGAGCAGGCGCCGCACGAGGTACGCCATTCCGGCGACGAGATCGCCGACCGGGCAGTAGGCGCGCACGCGCAGCCCGCTGGCGGCGAGCGCCTGCCCGAGGTCGTCGCCGAGGCCGCGCAGGACCTGGAACTCGACGTCCTGCGGGGCGCCGCCGAGCCGCTCGTTGCGCGCGACGGCGTGCGCGACGGAGCGCAGGTTGTGCGAGGCGATCGCGACGCGCACGAGCGGCCGCGCCTCGAGCAGCCGCGCGGTCAGCGCCTCGAAGTTCGCGTCGCAGTCGGCCTTGCGCTCGAACACGGGCACGCTCCAGCCGTGCTGGCGCGCCTCGACGACCTCGTGGTCCCAGTAGGCGCCCTTGACGAGCCGCACCACGAGCGGGTGGCGGCGCGGGGTGCGCTGCGCCCACGCGAGGAGCGTGTCGAGCGTCTGCGGCGAGTCGCGCAGGTAGGCCTGCAGGACCACGCCGGCGCTCGGGCCGTCGGCGAACTCGGGCTCGGCAAAGAGGTCGAGGACGAGCTCGAGCACCGCCTCGCGCGAGTCCAGCGACTCCATGTCGATGTGCAGGTGCGCGCCGAGCCCGGCGGCCTGGCGCAGCAGGGCGCGCAGCCGCGGGGCGGCGTCGCGCTGACCGCGCTCGGGCGCCTCGGGGCGCAGCAGCGGGGTCAGCGCCGAGACCTTGACCGACAGGTTGGCGCGCGGCAGCGGCCCGCTCGTGTCGCCTTCGAGCAACGGCTGCTCGTCCATCTGCGCGTACGCACCGGCGAGCACGTCCAGTGCGCCGGCGCAGCGCGCGGCGTACCGATCGGCCTCCTCGGCGGTGACCGTCGCCTCGCCGAGCAGGTCGACGGACGCTGCGATCCCGTCGCGCCAGAGCTTGCGCAGCGTCGGCAGCGCCGCCTGCGGGTCCTCGCCGACGATGAAGCGGTGCGCCATGTGGCGCACGCCCGCCGCACCGGCCGCGCCGAGCGCCGCGCGGCCCGCCTTCGTGTCGCCCATCCGCAGCGCCGCGCGCAGCGACGGGGGCTGGTCGTCGACCTGCTCGAGGAAGCTCGTCAGGTGCGCGGCGAGGTCATCCAGCGAGCGGCACGCGGGGACGACGTCGACGAAGCGAAAGAGCGCCGCGCGCAGCTCGGCGTCCTGCGCCGCGAGGTCCATCGCGCGATCGTCGAGCGCCTTGAACGGGTTGCCGCGGTGCGCCGGGAAGGCCTCCGACAGCGAACGGCCGACGCGCTGGATCTCGGATTCGAGCGACGCGTGAGCGCCCACGGGCACCGCTACGGAGTCGGGGCGGCGGGCTGGGGCGCGGGCGCGAGCTCCGGAACCGACGAGGTGTCCTCGGCGGGCGGGATCTGCTCGGCGCCGGTCGCGCCCTTGCCGGCGTCGACCTTGCGCGAGCTGCCGCCGCGGCTGTTGTTCTTGGTCTGCTGCGCGGCGGGCGGCGCAGGCGGTGGCGCGGCGACGGGCGGGGGCGGCGCGGCCACCGGCGGGGTCGCGGGCGGGGTCGCGGGCGTCGCCCTGGCCGGCTTCCGCGCGACCGGCCCCTGGCGCTTGCGGCGTTCGCGGGCGCGCTCGCGCGCCTTGGCGAGCTCGACCTCGTCGGCGTCGCCCTCCTTGGCGCCGGGCACGACGACGACGTCGGCGGGGCGCTTGTCGGCCGGCCGCTCCGGCGGGGGCGTGTCGACACGCGGGCTCGACGCGGGATCGTCGCCGCCGAACACGCCGGCGACGAACAGCGCCGCGACCAGGGCGAGCAGCACGACGGCGATCGGCAGCACGAGCGGGAGCGGCAGCCCCGCCGGCGACCGGCCGCGACCCCGTGCGCTCGCCGAGGCCGGAGCGGACACGAAGACCATCGAGCCGGACGCTGGGGTGCTGCGACGACGGGGGTCGCGGGTGGCGCGCGGGTTGCGGCTGCCGTTCGGCGCCCGCTTCGGATCGCGCTCGCGCGAGCGCGAGGCTCCGCCGCCGGCGGACTGCGCCGCGAGCTCGTCCGCGCGCGTGCCGGCGCCCCGCGCCGGCCTCGCACGGCCACGGCGGCTGCCGCGCGCGCTCAGCAGGGACGCGACCAGGCCGGTCCGCGCGGGCGGGCGCGAGCGTGGGGTCGGGCGAGCGGGAGCGGCCGGCGGCGCGGGGTCGGGATCGGCGCTGCCGAGCGTCCTACCGAGCGTGCGCACCTCGGTAGTCGCCTCGTTGCCCGCGACCGTCTCGCGCCCCTCCTTGGCGGTGCCATCGCGCGCGCCCGTGCCGGCGGCCGCGGCCTTGCGCTCGCCGCCGTTGGGCGCAGCGTCGCCGCCGGCGGGCGCCGCGGCCGCCATCGCCGCGACGATCTGCGTGACGATCGCCGGCTCCACGACGGGATCGGGGGGATCGCGGTAGGCGCGCTCGGCCGCCTCGAAGCGCGCGACGGGAGCGCGGCAGGCCCAGCAGGTCTCCAGGTGCTGCTCGAGGCTCTCCAGGTCGTCGGGCGCGATCGTCTTGTCGGCGCGCGCGGCGAGCAGCAGCGGCACCACGGCGCAGACGCCCGTCTGCGCGCGCGGGGCGCGGCTCGCCGCCGCCGCCCGGGTGGAGTTGATCAGCAGCGCCTCGGGGTTCAGATCGTCCGGGTCGCCCGTTGCGACGACGGCCGCGCGGAAGCGCGCGAACGCGTCCGCCGCGGCGTCGCCGGCGCCGGCGTCACCGGCGACGTGGCGGCAGTACGCCAGCACGGAAGGGCCGCGCACGGCGCAGAGCCCCGCGAGCGCAGCGGGGTCGCCGTCGCGCACGCCGGAGGGTGTGATTGCGGCGGGCATGCGCGCAGGCTACCGCGGCTCGCTGTCTGCCATGCACGAGAGAATCCGGGGCGCGCCGAAGGCTCTACAGTCGGGCGGACATGGACCGGGGAGACCGCTCACGCCGCGATCCGGACGGCGGCGGGAGCACCGGCGCGGCAGGCGGCGAAACGAGCCCGCCGGTGAAGTTGCTCTTCATTTTGGATCATTGGCCGCAGCTGTCGGAGACGTTCGTCGTCAACGAGCTGCAGGCGCTTCGCCGGCTCGGTCACGACGTGCGCGTGCAGGCTGCGCGGCGTGCCGCGCAGCCCAACCCGGAGGCTCCGGCGGACATCGACGTCCACGTCCTCGCCGACGACTCCCGGCGTCGCGCCGCGCGCGATCTGCTGTGGCTGCTCGGGCGCCGGCCGCTGGCCTGCGCGCGCGATGTGGCCCGGCGGCGGCGCTGGCGCCGCGAGGAGTGGGTGCGGCCGCTGCGCGCGCTCGCGCCGGCCGCGCGCGCGATCCTCGAGCGCGGCGACGAGCACCTGCACGCTCACTTCGCCGATGCGGCGGCGCTCGACGCGCTGCGGCTCGGCGACCTCACCGGCCGCAGCTTCAGCGTCACGGCGCACGCCTACGACATCTTCCTGAGCCCGCGCAACCTGCGCGAGAAGCTGCTGCGCGCCGACGCGGCATTCACCGGCTGTGACTACAACATGCGCCACCTGCGCGGCGTCGTGCCCGAGGCCAACCTGCACAAGGTCGTGATGGGCGTCGACGCCACCAGATTTCGGCGCGCCGTGCCGCTGCCCGGCGGGCGCGAGGTGCTGGCCGTCGGCCGGCTCGTCGAGAAGAAGGGCTTCGACGTGCTGATCGACGCCGTCGCGCAGCTGCCCGACGTGCGGGCGCGGATCGTCGGCGACGGGCCGCTGCGGGCCGCGCTCGAGCAGCGCGCCGCGCGCGGGGACGCGGCCGAGCGGATCGCGTTCTGCGGCAGCCTCGCGCCGGCCGACGTGCGCGCCGCGCTGGAGCGCGCGGACGTGCTCGCGATGCCCTGCGTCGTCGCGCGCGACGGCGACCGCGACTCGATGCCCGTCGTCGTCAAGGAGGCGATGGCGATGGAGCTGCTCGTCGTCGCCAGCGACGAGGTCGGGCTGCCGGAGTGCGTGCGCGCTCCCTGGGGCGCGCTGGCGCCGCCCGGCGACGCGCTCGCGCTGGCGGCGGCGCTGCGCGACGTGCTCGCCCTGTCGCCGCCGGAGCGGGCCAGCGCGGGGCGCGCAGCACGCGACTGGGTGGCCGCCCATGCCGACGTCGAGGCCGAGACCGCGCGCATGGCGGCCGTCCTGCGGACGATCTCGCGTTAGCGCGCACCGGCCGAGCGGGCCGCGCCGGCCACGTGCACTAGCCCGGATGGTCGGCTGACGCCGGAACCGGCGGCACGAGCACGCGCAGGCGCTCGGTCAGCGCGATCGTGCGCCAGCCCGCGTCGATCGCCCAATCCTGCTCACGCGTGGCCTCGGGCGGATAGAAGCCGCGGCCGACGACCAGCAGGTCGTAGCGGCCGCGCCGCAGCGCCGCCTGGAAGCTGCGCTGGTCGTCCCACGGCGTCAGGAAGCCGTCGACGAAGCGGCCCATGAACTCGACCTCGTTGTCGATCCTCGTGCCGAAGGCCGGCCAGATCGGCGACAGGCCGGCTACCGTCCAGTCGGCCGCGAGGGCAACGCGCTGGCCGCCCGGCGCCGCGCGCAGCATCGCGTCGACACCGGGGTCGATGTTGCGGTAGCGGCCATCGTTGATGCGGTCCTGCATGCGGTTGGCTGCCGCCAGCCCGACGAGCAGGGAGGCGATCGCCGCCCCCGCCAGCACGATCCGCCGCGCGCGCAGCCGCCACAGTACCCACGCCGCGACGCCGAGCGCGGCGAGGCCGGCGGCGCCGAGCACGAGGTCGCGCAGCTGGACCTCGTAGCCGTGGTAGGCGCCGACCACCGCGCCGACCGCGAGCGCGGCCTCCAGGACGAGCGCGACGACGCGCGGCAGGCGCCCCGCCGCCCAGGCGAGCACCGGCACCGCGAGCAGCAGCGCGGGAACCGCGTACCGCGTGTTGGAGTTCGCCAGCGACGGGTCGCCGCGCAGCCCGAGCGCGGTCGCGGGGGTGACCGTGTACAGCAGCCCGAGCACGACCGCCCCCGCGGCCAGGGCAAGGATCCGCCCATCGGGCGCGCGGCCACCACGGCGCGCCAGCGCGACGGCCACGACAAGGCCGAGCGCACACACGATCGGCGTGCTGCCGAGACCCTCGACGATCTCGCCGGCGAGCTGGCGCAGCACGTCGAGATCGCCCGCGTAGTCGGCGATCGTCCAGCCCGCCTGGTCGCGGATGACGTCGGGCGGCGCGTCGAAGATCGTGATGCCAAACGGCTTGACCTGCAGCGGGAAGACCGGGTTGCCCGACAGCGCGAGGTTGCGCACGAGCCACACCAGGGTCCCGAGGAAGGCGAGGCCGCCGACGAGCACGCCGTCGGCGAGCGCTTGCCGGAGGGCGCCCGACCGTCCGGCGCGGCGCTCGGCGAGCAGCCGCGCGCCGAGCCAGATCGCGATCAGGACGGGCACCGAGCTGACGCCGTACCACTTCGTCCCGCAGGCGACGGCGAGCGCGACGCCGGCGAGGACGAGGTCCGAGCGCCGTCGCGTGCGGGCGTGGCGCAGCAAGAACAGCACGCCGCAGGTGTACGTCGCCCACATCAGCGAGTCGGGCAGGGCGCGGGGGATCGTCGCGAGCCCGACGACCGGCATCGAGACGATCACCGCCGCGGCGAGCACCGACGTCGCCTGCGCCGCGCCCAGCTCGCGCGCGACGGCGAACACCGCGACCGCCAAGGCGACGAGGTAGAACGTGATCGGCAGGCGCACGAGGAAGTCGTTGTGCCACGGCAGCACCGTGCTGAGCAGCACGACGTCGCCGTTGTGCGGGTAGTTGCCCTGCGCGAGCAGCGGGACGAACTGGTCGATCTGCCAGACCGTGCCCGTCTGGATCCAGCGCGCCACGTTGGGGAGGTGAAAGGTCAGCGGGTCGACGCCGACCAGCTCGTCGCCGGCCCAGCGCCCGAGGTCGCCCAGCGCGGCGGCGGTCGCGAACGCGGCCGCGATCGCCGCCAGCGCCCAGGAGACCGCGCGGCTGGGCGCGGCCGGCGGACGCGCGCTCGCGTCCGGGACGCCGTCGTCCGCCGCCGGCCGGACGAGCGCGGCGAGCCCGACCGCGAGCACCGACGCCGCGAGCACCGTGCCGCGCGTGAGCACGCCGAGCATGAGCGGCAGCAGGTGCACGCCGGTGAGCACCAGGGTGCCGACGACGACGCTCGCCAGGCCGAGCTCGAGCGCGTCGAGGTGGCGCAGGCGTCGGCGCACGACCAGGGCGGTGGCGATCGCCACCGCGGCGAGCATCGCGCCGAACAGCGCCGCGCCGATCAGGAAGTCGTCCAGGGGCATGACCGCGCGAGAGGGTAATGGCCCACCGCGTCCCGCCGCCGCGGCGGCTGGGCCTGCCGGGTGACGTGGCCCGTATCGTGACGCCGTGCCGCCGATCGACACCGAGCCCGCTGCCGACACCAGCGGCGGCCGCCCGCAGGCCGGCTCCGGACTGCGCATCCGCGCGGCGCGCGGCACGATCGTCAACGCCGCCTTCCTCGTCGGCGTCAACACGCTCAACCTCCTGCGCGGCTTCCTCGTCGCCGCGTTCCTGACGACCGCCGAGTACGGCGTCTGGGGCGTCGTGCTCGTCGTCCTGTTCACGCTCATGTTCCTGCGCCAGGTCGGGATCGGCGAGAAGTACATCCAGCAGGACGAGCCCGACCAGGAGCTCGCGTTTCGCAAGGCGATGACGTTCGAGCTCGCGCTCGCCGGGATCGTGCTGGTCGCCGGGCTCGGGCTGGTGCCGGCGCTCGCGGCGCTCTTCGGCGAGCCGGCGATCATCGCGCCCGCGCTGGTCTCCCTGCTCGTCGTGCCCGCGCAGGCGCTGCAGGCGCCGCTGTGGATCTTCTATCGCGAGATGGACTTCGTGCGCCAGCGCAAGCTGCAGATCCTCGACCCGGTGACGGGCTTCGTGATCGCCGTCGGCCTGCTGATCGCGGGCTGGGACTACTGGGCGCTGATCGTCGGCGTCGTCGCGGGCGCCTGGGTCGGTGCGCTCGTGTCGCTGCGCGCCTCGCCGTACCGGTTCCGCTGGACCTGGGACCGCGCCACGCTGCGCTCCTACGCGTCGTTCTCCTGGCCGCTCTTCTTCGCGGGGATGTCGGGGATCGTCGTGGGGCAGGGGCTCCTGATCGTCGGCGAGGCCGAGCTGGGGCTGGCCGGCGTCGGCATCATCGCGCTCGCGTCGACGATCTCGCAGTACTCAGACCGCGCCGACCAGGCGATCACCCAGACGATCTACCCGACGATCTGCGCCGTCAAGGACCGCGCCGACCTGCTCTACGAGGCGTTCGTGAAGTCCAACCGCCTGGCGCTCATGTGGGGGGCGCCGTTCGGCCTCGGCTTGGCGCTCTTCGCCGAGGACCTCGTGCAGTTCGGCATCGGCGAGCGCTGGCGGCCGGGGATCGGGCTCATGCAGGCGATCGGCGTCTCGGTGGCCGTGCACCAGATCGGCTTCAACTGGGACGCCTTCTACCGCGCGCGGGCGGACACGAAGCCGATCGCCGTCGCCGCGGCGATCTCGATCACCGCCTTCCTGGCGATCGGGCTGCCGCTGCTGGCGACCGACGGCCTGCGCGGCCTCGCCGTCGCGACGGTGCTCGTCGAGGGCGTGAACTTCACGATCCGGATGGTCTTCCTGCGGCGCCTGTTTCCCGACTTTCGCTTCCTGCGCCACGCCGGGCGGGCGCTGCTGCCGAGCCTGCCGGCGGTGGCGCTCGTCGTCGCGCTGCGCGTGGTCTTCGGCGAGGAGGGAACGCTGGCGGCCGCGCTCGGCGTCTTCGCCCTGTACGTCGTGACGACGCTCGCGGCGACCGCTCTGATCGAGCGGCGGCTGCTGCGCGAGATGTTCGCCTACCTGCGCCGGCGACCGGCCGCCGGCGCGCCCGCCTGAGCCCGCCGCTCGACGGCGCGCCCTGTGCTCAGCCCGCCGCGGCGCGCAGGAACGCCATGAGCGCCAGGTGCACCTCGCGCTCGATCTTCGGATAGATCGCCGGCACGGGCTGAAAGCCGCCCTCGCCGTCGGCGTCGCTGCCGATCTCCAGCGTGTAGGAGATGACGCGCGGCGCGGGCGCCTCGCCGTCGAACTGCAGGCTCGCGGCGAAGTCCGACGCCGTGCCCGTCGTCGGATACAGCGCGAGCGACGGCTCGACGTCGTAGGCCGAGCGCGCCAGCGCGCGCGGGTCGCTGCCCGCCGCGCCGAGGATCGCCTCGCGCATCGCCTGCCCGATGCGCACGTGCTCGTCGAGCAGCGCCGCCGGGATGAACTCGCCGTAGGGCCCGCCGGGGGCGCCGTCGCGGCGCCCGTCCCACTCGGGGTTGCGCCAGTTCTGCGCGCTGTCACGGGTCTGGTCGTCGTCCATTCCCCAGGGGAACAGGATCTTGCGGCTGAAGGAGTGCGTGTCGACGTAGAACGCGATCCGCCGGTCGCGCAGGATGCTCGCGACGTTACGCGTTTCGGGCTCGGACGCTGGCGAAGGGCCGATGTAGACCTGGAAGTCGCACGGGTCCTTCGAAGCGGACACCGCCGCGTCGCCGGCCCCGTCGTAGTAGCGCTCGAAGTCCCAGGCGATGTCGTAGTTGCGGTTGAGGTCGACGCCGGCGCACGACGAGCCCGCGCGCGGCGGCCGGCGGTTCTTGCGCCACAGCGCGTTGGCGGCGGAGGACTGCGAGAACGCGCGGCCGTCGGGATTGATGAGCGCGAGCACGTTGAGCTCGACGCGCTCGACGATGCGCCGCACGTCGGCGGCGGCGATCGACGCCGCGGGGTAGGTGATGTCGCGTGCGGGAGCGGTGTCCGTGAACGCCGGGACGACGAGGTCCGTGTCGTCCTCGTAGGCGCGCAGCAGGCGGTCGAGCAGGCTCAGCAGGGCGTCGGGCGGCGCCCACTCGCGGGCATGGATGCCGCCGGTCAGCAGCACCGGCCGGCCGCCCACGGCGCCGGTGACCGTGACGTAGGAGACGCTGCGGCCCTCGTGCGTGCGGTTGGGAGCGACGGTGCGCGTACACAGCGCCGGGTGGTCGGCGGCGAGCCGCGCGAGCTCGGCCTCGATCGCGCGGACGGTTGCCGGGTAGGTCACTGCTCCTCGGCCTCGCGCGCCTGGTCGGCCTCCAGCCGCGAGAACAGCACCCGGCGCTGCTCGGCGAGCTGCTCTGGCTCGACGACGGCCTCGACCTCCAGGCCGCGCTCGCGCAGCGCCTCGAGGGCGCCGTCGGTCGCGTAGCCGGAGACCTGCCAGCGGTCGTCGCCCAGCCGCCGCGCGCTCGTGCGCTCGAAGTCCAGCCCGTCGACCTCGGCGAGGCGGCGCATCGGCTCCGTCGGACCGGCTATGCGGATGAGCTGCACGTCACGTCTCCCTTCCCTGGGGGAGACTGTCGCACACTCAGGTCGCGTCTCGCGCGGCGCTGCCCGTCGGTGCTCAGCGCGGCCGTTCACCCGCCAGCACGGCAGGTGCACGCAGCAGCGCCGCCACCTCCTCCGGCGTCGCCCGGCGACGCGCCTGGATGCCGCGGCGCTCGCGCAGCGCGCGCGGCACGCCGGCGAGTCCCGCCATCCGCCCGGCGATCTCGGCGGGCGCACATCGTCGTGGCCGGTTGACGCGCAGCTCGGCCAGCCAGCGGCGCGCGAGCGGGAGCGCCGACGCGTCGGGCAGGCAGCGCACGGCGCACCACATGCTGTTGCGTCCCACGTAGAAGCGCAGCCGCGCCATCGACCGGGTCGTCGCGCCGAGGCGATGCGTCACGCGGGCCGAAGGGACGACCAGGGCGTGGTAGCCCGCCAGCGCGGCCCGGAACGCGAGGTCGACGTCCTCGTAGTACATGAAGAAGCGCTCCTCGTAGCCACCGAGAAGGTCGAAGACCCGGCGGCGGAAGACCGGCGCCGCGCCGGGCGCCGCGAACACGCGGTAGGGCTCGGCGGGCAGCTCCTCCAGCGGGCGCTCGCGCAGGACCTTGTAGGCATAGCCGTCCGTTGCGTACTGGTCGCCCGCGCTCTCGACCAGGCCCGTCGTGGCGCTGACGAGCACGCTGCCCAGCGCCCAGGTGCGCTCGTCGCGCGGCGCGGCGGTGAGCTGCGCCAGCCAGTCGGGCGCCGGGGTGGCGTCGGAGTTCAGCACGCAGGCCCACGGCGCCGAGGTCGCCTGCACCCCGCGGTTCACGCCGCCCCCGAAGCCGTGGTTGCGGCCCAGCTCGAGCGCGTGCACGGCGGGATGCTGCGCGCGCAGGTAGGCCAGCGAGCCGTCGCGCGAGCCGTTGTCGGCCACCACGATCTGCTCCGGCGCGAGCGTCTGCGCCGCCAGCGCCGCGAGGCAGTCGGGCAGCAGGTGCTCGCCGTTGTAGTTGACGATGACGATCGCGACGCCCGAGCCTGCGCCCACCGCATCGCGCGGCGAGCCCCCGGAGGCCGTGCTCACGGCGCGCTGCCGCCGGCGGCGGGATCGAAACGCGCGATGAACGCGTCGATGTCCGGGCTGCAGATGAGCGCGACGTGCTGCTTGACCCGCTCCGTCGGCCAGTCCCACCACCTGATCCGCAGCAGCGCGTCGACCTGCTCGTCGCTGAAGCGCCGGCGGATCTCGCGCGCCGGGTTGCCGACGACGATCGCGTAGGGCCGCACGTCCCTGGCCACGACGGCCTTCGTGCCGACGACCGCGCCGTCGCCGATCGTCACGCCGGACATGACCGTGCAGCCGTTGGTCACCCACGTGTCGCTGCCGACGACGATGTCGCCGCGGCCGTGGGTGAAGCCGTCCTCGTGCGCGCCCGGCAGGTCGAGCATCGCCCGCAGGCCGTACTGCGACACCCACTCGGTGCGGTGCAGGCCGCCGATGTAGAAGTCCGCGTCGGGCGCGACGGAGGCGAAGTTGCCGATGATCACGCGGCCGGTGTCGCCCTGGTACTTGACGACGTTGGGCGCGTAGTAGCTCATGTTGCCCATGACGAGCGTGCCGTCGGCGAGGTGCTGCTGCGCGCGCTCCTGCAGCGCGACCGAGCTCTCGGCGCGGTTGAGCGAGCGGCGCAGGCGCTCGATCGAGTCCAGGCGGGCCTTGGCGTCGCGCGCCTTGGAGGCGACCCGCCGGGCCTGGCGGGCGGCGCGTCGGACCGGGCTTGGCATCGCGGGCAGTCTAGTGCGACCCGGCGCACCGGCTGCGCGCCGCAGTACGCTCGCGGACGTGGCTGGCGATCCCGCGCTCGCGGAGCTCTACGAGGCCAAGGCGCAGACGTACGCGACGTTCGGCAACGGCGCGATCGCCGACCACGCGCTGCGCCTGCTGCCGCCCGGCGGCCGCGTGCTGGACGTCGGCTGCGCCTCGGGCGGGCTGCTCGCGCTGCTGCGCCCCCGGGCGGGCCACCTGGCCGGCCTCGAGCTGTCGCCGACGGCGGCCCAGGCCGCCGCGCACATCGGCGACAACGTCGTCTGCGGGGCGCTCGAGGATCCGCAGCTTCCGTTCGACGCGGGCTCCTTCGACCTCGTGGTCCTCGCCGACGTGCTCGAGCATCTCGCCGACCCGGCCGCGGGGCTGGCGCGCGCGACCGTGTGGTGTCGTCCCGGCGGCGCGGTACTCGTCAGCGTCCCGAACGTCGCCCATTGGCTGGCGCGGCTGACGCTGCTGCGCGGCCGCTGGCCGCAGCGCGACAGCGGCACGTTCGATGCCGGTCACCTGCGCTGGTTCACGCGCGACACGCTGCGCGCGCTGCTCGACGGCGCCGAGCTGCGCGACGTCGAGCTCGACGCGATCGTGCCCGCGCTGGCCAATCCCCTGCGTTCGGCGCGCCTGGCGCAGCGCGCCGAGCCGGCCTGGCAGGCGCTCGGCCGCCGTGTGCCCGGGCTGCTCGGCTACCAGCTCGTCGGGATCGGCCGCCGCCCGTAGCACTGCGGCAGGCGGCGCTGGTGCTGGTCCGCACGCGCTCGCCGGCGCCGCCGCTCGCCCCGGGCCACCAGAGTACTAGGCTGCCGCCTCCATGGGCCTGCGCGAAGTCCGCTACGACATAAACCACGGCGCCTCACGCCGCATCCTGATGCCGACGATCGAGCGCTGGGCGGCATCGCATCCGCCGGGCGTTGAGGTCCTCGAGGTCGGCGCGGGACACTACGACCACCGGCCGATGTTCTCCTGCACCCTGACGAAGTTCGACGCCGACACGTCGCAGAACCCCGACATCGTCGGCGACGCCCACGCGATGCCGATGCAGGACGACCGCTTCGACGGCGCGTTGGCGATCAGCGTGCTCGAGCACGTCGACGACCCGTATCAGGTCGTGCGCGAGATGTTCCGCGTGCTCAAGCCCGGCGCGCCCGTGCTCGCCTGGATCCCGTTCACGTTCGGCGTGCACGGCTTCCCCGAGGACGTCAGCCGCTTCACGACGTTCGGCATGCGCCGGCTCTTCGAGCGGGCGGGCTTCGAGGTCACGCGGATCGACGAGCGGCCCTACTCGGGCGCGTTCCTGCAGCTGTCCAACCTCGTCCACTTCGTGCTGCCGCGGACCGACCACCGCCGCTGGGTGCTGCCGCTCAACAAGACCTTGTTCTTCATCGCTCGGATGGGCTATCCGCTCGACGAGCGCTTCCCCAAGCTCAAGCTCAAGACGCTCTACACGGGCGCCGAGATCGAGGCCCGCAAGCCGCTGCGCCCGCAGGCCGGCTAGAACAGCCGGACCACGCGCCGCAGCAGAAACGGGCCGAGCGTGCCCGCGAAGAGCGGCGTCAGGTGCGTCGTGTCCTTGTGCACGAGCACGCCGCCGACGACGGGAAAGCAGAGCCGGGGGCTGCACATGTAGCGCGTCAGGTCGACGACGTGGACGCGCGGCATGCCGGGCCGGCGCGCAGCGACCACGGCGGGATCCCGGCGCACCGCCTTCGCGCGGTCGATCGCGCACGCGCTGCCGGGACGGCGGCGGTCGATGACCGCCTGCTGCACGCAGACGCTGGCCTTCGGAGTCGTGACCGGCGTGTCACGCAGGACGATGATCTGGCGCACGCTCTTCGGCAGCCGCCGCCAGGCCCGCAGGTAGCCCTGGATCTGGTACTCGCGGCGGCTGCGGCCGGCCGGAGCGCGCACGGTCGTGCCCGCGAGCTGGGACACGAAGACGGTCCGCACCTCGCGATGGCGCCTGAACCAGCCCCGCACGGCCCGGCGCCAGCGGCCGCAGCTCTCGCGCCGCGCCTTGGACAGGGCAGGCGGCGCGGTCGACAGCGGGCAGCCGCTGCGCGTCAGCGAGAACCCGCGCCACTTGCGCGCCTGAGCAGCGACCTCGATAGCGCCCCGCCAGTGCGCCGCGTGGCTGTCGCCGACGAGCGCGATGGTGCGGTTGGCGATCGATCCCCGCACGCCGAACTGGCAGGTGTACGGCAGCCGGTGGGAGATGATCGCGCAGCGCGCGTTGGGCGACAGGACCGCCTCGGCCGGAGGCGGGAGCACGGCGAGGCGCAGCGCCTTGTTCTTGCAGCGGCGGCGCGGGTTGCGTGACGCGGCGCCCAGGCAGCGCGGCTCGGCGAGCGGCCGGATCCGCGCGGCGACGCTGCCGTTGTCGGGAAACGTGTCGCCGCACGCGCCGGCGCTGCAGGGCCAGCTGGACTGCGCCTGCCAGCGGTAGGTGCCCTGGCGCAGGTTGGCTGCCGACGGCTCGAACACCGCCTGCAGCGAGCGCTTGTCGGGACGGCTGGTCGTCGCCGCGACGATCCGGTTCTCGACGACGCCGCCGAACGGGTCCAGGCGCGAGAACGTCAGCCCGGCCTTGTTGGCGCCCTTGTCGAACACGCAGATGCGCGCGCGCGGCGTGGGCAGCGTGCCGTAGAAGAACTTGACGCACAAGGCCGCCCCCGAGCCGGGCGCCAGGGCCGCCGGCTCCCACGCCCCGGCGGTGACGACGCGCAGCACCAACTCGGTCCCGCGCTGGCCGAAGGCGACAGCCCGGATGTCCAGCGGGCTCGGCGCCGCGTCGTCGCGGTCGACGTGCGGCGTAGGGTCGCGGTTGGGAGGCGCAGCGTGCGCCGGGGCGGGCACGAGCATGACGACCAGCGCGAATGAGAAGATCCTGAGGATGCGGCCTGCGGCGTTCACGTTCCGTAATGATGGCCGGTCGGTAAGACGCTTTGCCGCAATGCGCCACGAACGTTTCCGAAACACCCGCCAAGGAGAAGCAATGACGCTCCCCTGCCGCTCCCGCTTCGTCACGGTGCTCGCCGTCTCGACCGGCCTCGCGTTCGCCGGTCTGGTCGGCGCCCAGCCGAGCGTCGCTGCCACGAAGGCATGCTCGACCCCGAAGTACCCGAACACGAATCCCGGCGGCTATTTCACTTCGCTGCAGGTCACCGGCGTCAGCTGCAAGACCGGCCGCAGCGTCACCCTGGCGCACTACCGCTGCCGCGTGAAGAAGGGCCGCAAGGGCCGCTGCACCACCAAGGTGAACAAGTACTCCTGCAGCGAGTCGCGCCCCGAGGACAGCCAGAGCGAGGAGCAGCTCAACGCCAAGGTGACCTGCAAGCGCGGCAGCCGGAAGATCGTCTTCTCCTACCAGCAGAACCTGCGCTAGACCGCCCGCCCGCTTCAGGCGGCGGCGAACCGCACGAGGTCGCCGTCGCGCTGCTCCACCACGCGGCCCGCGGCGACCAGCAGGTCGACGTGGCCGAGCACCTCCGAGAGCGTCAGGTAGGCCTGCGTGACCGCGACGTTGGCCCACAGCGACTGCGCGATCTCGTAGGCCGTGCTCGGACCCTTGGCGATCAGCCGGCGGATCTTCTGCGCGCGGCGCTCGTGCAGCCGGAAGCGCTCGTCGATGAGCGCCACGTGGTTCGGTGACCGGGTCGCCGTGCCCCGTGAGGACGATGTCGACGTTCTCCATCGCCCGCGTCGCGCGCAGCGACTGCATGTAGATCTCCAGCGCGTGCGGACGGTCGGGCGGCACGCCATCGTCGGCTGCGGTCTGCGCGTCCAGCGGGCGCGAGATCAGCGGGTTGGACGAGATGTGCTTGATGAGGTGGTCGGCCCCGAGCACGATGCGACGCTGCTCGTCGTGGAAGATCGTGTCCGACGGCGAGTGGCCGGGGCGATGCAGCACGCGCAGGGTGCGGTCGCGCAGGCGCAGCTCGGCGCCGTCGGCGAGCGGCCGCGTCACCGCCGCCGCGCCACCCCACGCGCGGTAGCTCTGCGACACCGCCAGCAGCGCGTAGTGCACGTCCTGCGGGATCCCGTGCTCGGCCATGACGCGCTCGGCGAACGCGTCGTCGGCGTCCATGCCCTCCTGCCAGTGCTCCACGCGCGGGGCCAGCAGGTCCAGCGCGGCGACCTCGGCGCCCGAGCGGCGCGCGAGGATCGACACGAGGCCGAGGTGGTCGATGTGCTGATGGGATATGACGATCAGCCCGAGGTCCTCCACGCGGTGGCCGCGCGCCGCGAGCGCGCGCTCGAGCTCGTCGAGCGTCGTGCCGGAGTTCGGGCCGCTGTCGACCAGCGTGAGCGGCTCGTCCTCGATGAGGTAGGTGTTGACGCGGCCGACGACGAACGGCGTCGGCAGCGCCAGGCAGTGGATGCCGGCCTCGGCTGCGCGTTGCAGCGCCGCCTTCGCTTCGCTCATCGCGAGCGCGGGCCGGCCGCCTGGACGCGCGCGACGGTCATGAGCGGATGATGTCCAGCACCTCGTCGCGGCGGCGCTCCATGTCCTCCATCGAGATGAGCGACTCCAGGCAGAGGCGCATGAGCGGCTCGGTGTTGGACGTGCGCACGTTGAAGTGCCAGGCGTCGTAGTCGACCGAGACGCCGTCGAGGTGATCGATCTTCGCGTCGTCGTAGCGCTGCTCGATCTGCGCGAGCTTCGCGTGCGCGTCCTGCACCTCGGAGTTGATCTCGCCGGAAATGAAGTACCGCGACCGGTAGGGATCCAGCAGCGCCGACAGCTTCGTGTCCTCGACGCTCAGCAGCTCGAGGATCAGCAGCGCCGGGATCGTGCCGCTGTCGGCGCAGTAGAAGTCGCGGAAGTAGTAGTGGCCCGACACCTCGCCCCCGAACATCGCGCCCTCGTCGCGCATCCGCGTCTTGAAGAACGCGTGGCCGACGCGGTTGGGATGCGCCGTGCCGCCCGCTTCCTGCACGGTGTCGGCGACCGCGCGGCTCGCCCGCACGTCGTAGAGGATCGCCTCGCCGGGCGACTTGCGCAGCAGCGACTCGGCCAGCAGCGCCGTGAGGAAGTCGCCGTCGACGAAGTCACCGCGATCGTCGATGAAGAAGCAGCGATCCGCGTCGCCGTCCCAGGCGATGCCGAGGTCGGCCCGCTCCTCGACGACCTTGCGCATGATGAACTCGCGGTTCTCGGGCAGCAGCGGGTTGGGCTCGTGGTCGGGGAACTCGCCGTCGGGCGTCCAGTACGCGGTGACGAGGTCGAGGCCGAGATGCTCGAGCAGCGGCCCGACCATTGGGCCGGCCATCCCGTTGCCGCCGTCGACGACGACGCGCAGCGGCTTGACGGCGCCCGGGTCGATGAACTTCAGCGCGTCGGCCTGGAAGTCCTCGTAGATGTCGACCTCCTCGACGCTGCCGTGCGCCGACGCCGGCGGCTTGTCGCCGAGTCCCGCGGCGATCCGCCGGCGCACGTCCTGGATCCCGGCGTCGCCGCTCAGCGCGATCGCGCCCTCGCGCACGAGCTTGGCGCCCGTGTAGGCCTTCGGGTTGTGCGACGCGGTGCACATGAGCCCGCCGTCGAGCTCGCGCGCGCCCACGAGCCAGTAGAGCATCTCGCTGCCGACCATCCCGGCGTCGATGACCGTCGCGCCCTCGGCGACCATCCCGTCGCGGTAGCGGCCGGCGAGCTCCGGCGCGCTGAGGCGCATGTCGCGGCCCAGGCCGATCCGCAGCTCGCCCGTCGGCTTGCCGCCGAGGTCGGAGAGGACGTGGGCGAACGCGCGGCCGACCGCCTCGGCGACGTCGCCGTCGATCTGCTCGCCGTACAGGCCGCGCACGTCATAGGCCTTGAAGATCTCGTCGGGAACCGTGGCTGGCATGGCCGCGGATCGTAGTGGGCGCCGCCGCCGCGGCGCCCGCGCCCGTCAGCGCGGCACGTCAGGTGTCGCTGTCACGCCGGTGGTCTGCGCCGGCCTTGTCAGCCCTGCTCGGCGCGGCGCCGGGCGAGGACGTGCTCGGCAAGCGCGGTGAGGACGGCGCGCAGCCGAGCCCGCACCGGCGGATCGCAGACGAGGCCGTCCGCGGCGACGGCGCTGCGCGCGACGGGGATGTGGGCGCAGGCCGCCTCGACGATGTCCGTGCCGGTGTAGGTCAGCACGAGGCGCAGCGACGCGTGGGCGTTGGCGGCTCCCGTGGGCGAGCCCGACGCGTTGACCCAGGCGACAGGCTTGTCGTAGGTCCCGCCGCCGACGGTCCAGTCCAGCAGGTTCTTCAACGATCCGGGCAGCGCGCCCGCGTACTCGGGCGTGCAGAACAGGACGGCGTCGGCCGCGTCAAGCTGGGCGCGCAGCCGCGCCGGCGCGGGCGCCAGCGGCTCCCCGTCGACGTCGTCGTCGGGGTTGAAGTGGGGCAGGTCGCCCAGGCCGTCGTAGATCGTCGTCGTCACGCCATCGGGCGCGACCGCGTGCGCGGTCCGCACGACCGCGCTGTTCGTCGAGCCGCTGCGCAGGCTGCCCGACACGAGCAGGATCCGGACGGGGTCGGCCATCGGGGGCAGGATGCCGATGGCGCCGGTCGCCTCAGCGGCGCCTTCTACAATCCCCGCCATGTCCGGGCACTCCAAGTGGGCGTCGATCAAGCACAAGAAGGCGATCGTCGACTCACGCCGCGGCAAGCTCTTCACGAAGCTCGCGCGCGCGATCACGACCGCGGCGCGCGACGGCGGCGGCGAGCTCGAGGGCAATCCGGCGCTGCAGCTCGCCGTCCAGAAGGCGCGCGACGCCTCGATGCCCAAGGACAACATCGAGCGCGCGATCGCCAAGGGAACGGGCGCGGGTGCCGACGCCGCGCAGATCGAGGACGTCATGTACGAGGCCTACGCGCCCGGCGGCGTGGCGCTGCTGATCGAGGCGATGACCGAGAACCGCAACCGCACCGGTGCCGACGTGCGCCACCTGCTGGGCAAGCACGGCGGCAGCCTCGGCGAGCCCGGCTCGGTCGCCTACCTGTTCGACAAGCGCGGCCTGATCGTCGTCGACGGCGAGCGCTACACCGAGGACGACCTGCTGCCGGCGATCGAGGCCGGGGCGCAGGACATCGCCGAGGACGGCGGCATCTTCGAGGTGCTCACCGAGCCCGCCGACATGAGCGCGGTGCGCGGCGCGCTCGAGGAGGCCGAGATCGAGATCCAGTCCGCCGATATCGCCTGGCTGCCCAAGGCGCGCGTTCCCATCGAGGAGGCCGACGCGGCCAAGGTCATGCGGCTGATCGACGCGCTCGAGGACAACGATGACGTCGACGCGGTCCACGCGAACTTCGACGTCGACGCCGACGTGCTCGAGCGCATCGCCGGCTGAGCGCGCCTATCCCGCCGCGGCTCCCGGCGCACCGGCGCCTGCCGTGGTGGGGCTGGCTCGGTGGCCTATGCGGGGCCGTCTACGTCACCGCGGTGTTCACGCTCATCCCCGAGATCGCAACGGCGCCGACCATCGCGCTCACCGTTGCCGGGCAGCAGATCGCCTCGCTGCTCGTCGACCGCTACGGGCTGCTGCGCCTACCCAGGCGCGCCATCGCGGCAACGCGCCTGCTCGGCGTCGGGCTGCTCCTCACCGGGGTCGCGCTCATCCAGCTCGGCTAGGGCAGTACCCCACGCCGGGTCGCGGCGCCACTCGGTCAGCCGGGGGCGATCCTGCCGCAGGCGACGCGGTCGCCGCTGTCGCCGGTGTCGAGCGTCTCCTGGTCGGGCCCGTTGGGGGCATAGCGCGGCGGCACGTTGGCGTAGTTGTCGGCGCCCGCGTGGACCATGACGGCGCTGCCGTCGCGGTCGCGCAGGTCGTCGAGCGTGAAGCGATCGGTCGTCACCCGCAGCCGCGCGGTGCGGTTGCGCTTGACGAGCAGCGACGGCATGTCGCCGTCGTGGGCGCCGTGCGTCTGGGCGCCGGTCTTGAGGTGACCCATGGCCGACTTGAAGGACGGGCGCTCGCACTTGCCGACGGCGTGGACGTGAAAGCCGTGGAAGCCCGGCTTGAGGCGGCGCACGGCGACCAGCACGTCGACCGGCCCGCGGGCGGACGCCGCGGTCATCCGGACGGTGCCGACGGGCTTGCCGCCGGCGTCGCGCAGCGCGACGGTGAGGGGACGCAGATCGTCGTTGCGCTGTGCGAAGCCGACGACGGCCAGTGCGCAGCACGCGGTGACGGCCGCGGCGACAGCGGTGAGCAAACGTAGGCGCATGACCATCCGCTACCCGGCGCCGCGGTGCCTCGAACGCCGCACGAGTTGCTCCTGCCGTTGCTCAGCGGTCCACGACGTATGCGTGGGCGTCCTCGATGACGCCGGCGACCTCGTCCCAGTCCACCTCGGGGAAGTCCAGCCGCAGGCCGACCCACCCGCGGTGACCGACGTAGGGCGGCACGAAGAAGCGCTCCGACGCCCCGCTGACCAGCGCCTCCTGGAGCTCCTTCGGGCCGGCCGCCCAGAGGCACAGCCGCCCCTCGTACCACTCGCGCTCGTCGTGCACGGAGGCGAACGTGCGCCCCTTGGGACCCTCCGCGGTGAAGAACGTCGGGGAGCCGTGCGAAGGGCGCTCGACCACGCCCGGCAGGGCCAAGGCGACCGGGCGGATGCGCTCCATCGCGGCCTCCAGCCGGGGCGTGCTCACGATCGGATGGGCCATGACGCCCAGCGTGCCATGCCGACGGCGCGTCGACAAGCGGGCGATGGGCGCTGGTAGATGTCTCCTCGCCGGCGCGCGAACCTCACTCCACCCACGGCCGCGCCTGCTTGACGACGAGCCCGCCGCCGGCGCCGAACTTGAACTCGACGTCCATCGCGAACCCGGGGTCGTCCTGCTTGCCATAGACGACCTTGAAGCGCGCCTGGATCGTCTCGAGCGCCTGCGTCAGGACCGCGATCTGCTCGGCTGACAGCACCGGCGCCGCGTCCTGCGTCAGTGTCGAGCGGCGGATGTACTGCGTCTCGTAGAAGCCGCCGGCGGACATGAAGCGGTCGTAGAAGGAGAACGGGATCGCGTAGCCGTCGGGCACGACGCCGGCCGGCAGCATCGTGCGCAGCTCGGCGACGTTGGCGGCCTTCGCGCCGACGCGCCGGACGTCGTCGTGGCGCAGCGTGTCGGCCAGAACTCGAGCGCGTACAGGCCCTCCTCGCCGCCGCCGGCGGGCGCGAAGCGGTCGTTGGCGATGATCGTCCCGGCCAGGTTGGAGCGATCGTCGCGGAAGTACGTGATCGCGTTGAACTGGCCGAGCGGCATGCGCAGGCCGAGCGCGCGCGTCGCGAAGTCGTAGTGGAAGGCGAACTCGTTGGTGTTGAGGAAGTACAGCTGCGGGGTGGGCGTGTCGACGCCGAGGATGAGGAGCTTGCACTCCTCGGCGGCGAGCTGGCCGGGAACGTCGTCGCGGCGCGCAAGCATCTCGAACGTCGTACGGTCGGGCACGGTCCGGGCGCCCTGCGAGAGCGGCAGCTCACGCGCTGCCGAGAGATCGGTGGTCGTCATCCGATGCTCGCCTCCGGTTTCGAGGATCGGGCTGGGTACGAGCCGACTCTACGCCGCGCGGGAACGGCGGCGCGGCGTTGTGTGACGCTTCTCGCTCAGCGCTACGCGGTGCCCGCGGCGGAGCGGCGACGGATGATGATGTCGCCGATGATCGACCCCGGCGGCCCGCCGGTGACGACCGTGATCGCGGGAAACCACCAGCCCCACAGGCCCTCGAGCGCGCCCTTCGCGCACAGGCCGACGAGCGCGATGAACAGCAGCCCGTGCGTCATGCCGATCGGGAAGACCGGGATGTCGAGGTCGGCGAAGCGGTGCAGCAGCAGCGGCACGAGGAGCACCGCGTCGACGATCGCCAGGACGAGGATGACGTTGAGGCGGCGGGAGAGGTCTGCGGGGCTCACGGCGGCGGATCGTAGAGGACGGTGGACCCCTGTGCCGCGCCGCGGGCGCAGCCGGCCCGGGCGTCTTTCATGCGCGCTTGCAAGGACGCTCGCGCGGGAGGCATCCGGCCCGGCGCGCAGAATCCCAAGCGATGATCGTCCTCGGCATCGATCCAGGCACAGCCAACACCGGATACGGCGTCGTCGAACGTCGCGGCGGCCGCCTCGCCGCGCGCGATGGCGGCGTCATCACCACTCGTCCCGAAGCCCCGATGCAGATCCGCCTGTCGAACATCCACCGGCGCGTCTGCGAGCTGCTCGACGAGCACTCGGTCACCGTCCTCGTCATGGAGGACATCTACTTCGGGCGCAACGCATCGAGCGCGTTCGCCGTCGGGCAGGCGCGCGGCGTGGTGATGCTCGCGGCGGGCCAGCGGCGCCTGCCGTGCGTCTCCTACACGCCGCAGCAGGTCAAGTACGCCGTCAGCGGTTCGGGCCGCGCCGAGAAGGACCAGGTCGCCCGGATGGTGCAGATGCTGCTCGCGCTGGAGCACGTGCCCCGTCCGGACCACGCCGCCGACGCGCTGGCGATCGCGATCTGCCACGCCAACGGGGCGCCGCATGCCGCCGCCGTCGCCGAGAGCGCGGTCGTGCCGGGCGGCCGCGAGCTCGACGAGCTTGAGGAAGCCACCGGCGAGCCCGCCGTCGAGGACATCCACATCTACAGAAGGCACGCGTGATCGCACTCGTGCGCGGCGAGGTCGCGGTACGCCGCGCCGACCACGTCGTCGTGCTCACCGGCGGGATCGGCTACCGGCTGGCGGTCTCGGCCGAGACGCTGCGCCACGTCCCGGCGGCGGGCAAGCCCGTCACCCTGCACACCCACCTCGTCGTGCGCGACGACGCGATCGTGCTCTTCGGCTTCGCCACCGAGGAGGAGCGCGACCTCTTCCTGGCGCTGGTCGGCGTGCAGTCCGTCGGCCCGAAGGTCGCGCTCGCGGTGCTCAGCGGCGGCACGCCGCGCGAGCTGATCAGGGCGCTGGCGTCCGGCGACGCCGTCCGGCTGCAGGCCGTGCCCGGCATCGGCAAGCGCACCGCCGAGCGGATCATCGTCGAGCTGCGCGAGAAGGTCGGCGGCGTGCAGATCGAGGAGGACATCGTCATCTCGCGCGGCGACGACCCGCGGCGGCTGGCGCGCGACGGGCTCGTGGAGCTCGGCTTCAGCGTCGTGGAGGCCGACGAGCTGCTGCGCGACGCGCCCGACGACACGCCCGAGGCGCTCATCGCCAACGCGCTGCGGACCGCCCGTAAGTGAGCTCCGCTCCCCGCATCCAGACGCCCGAGTACCTCGCCGACGAGGACGAGCTCGACCGCTCGCTGCGCCCGCGCCGGCTGCAGGACTTCGTCGGCCAGCCGTCGCTCAAGGAGCAGCTGGCGATCTCGATCGAGGCCGCGCAGGCGCGCGGCGAGCCGCTGGACCACGTCCTGCTCGCCGGCCCGCCCGGGCTGGGCAAGACGACGCTCGCGCAGATCGTCGCCGCCGAGCTCGACGTGCCGTTCGTGCAGACCGCCGGCCCAACGCTCGAGCGCAAGGCGGACATCGCCGCCTTCCTCACCGCGCTGGAGCCGCGCAGCGTCTTCTTCGTCGACGAGATCCACCGCCTGCAGCGCGCGCTGGAGGAGACGTTCTATCCCGCGATGGAGGACCGCCAGCTGCCGATCACGGTCGGCGTCGGACCGGGCGCCCGCGTCGTGACGCTCGACCTGCCGCCGTTCACGCTCATCGGCGCGACGACGCGCACGGGGCTGCTGACCGCGCCGCTGCGCGACCGCTTCGGCCTGCAGCACCGCCTCGAGCACTACGCGATCGAGGACCTGACGAGGATCGTCACGCGCTCGGCGCGGATCCTCGACGTGGCGCTCGAGCCCGAGGGGGCGCTGGCGATCGCCGGGCGCAGCCGCGGCACGCCGCGGGTGGCCAACCGCCTGCTCAAGCGCGTGCGCGACTACGCCGAGGTGCGCTGCGCCGGCGTGGTGACCGCCGCCGCCGCCGACGCTGCGCTCGCGCTGCTGGAGATCGACGACCTCGGCCTCGACCGCCTCGACCGCGAGCTGCTGCGCGCGCTGTGCGAGAAGTTCGAGGGCGGCCCGGCCGGGTTGTCGACGCTGGCCGTGACGGTGGGGGAGGAGCAGGACACGATCGAGGACGTCTACGAGCCATACCTGCTGCAGTGCGGGCTGCTCCGGCGCACGCCGCGCGGACGGGTGGCGACCCGGCGCGCGTTCGAGCACATCGGCCTGGACCCGCCGAAGGGCACGGCGGAGAGCCTGTTCTAG
>Ga0183260_10001050_pt1 | contig 23485 bp, 18 predicted proteins | sample AntDrymUQ4972206_2_FD_129768 | JGI IMG/M metagenome (GOLD analysis project Ga0183260, IMG submission 129768) | Polar desert sand microbial communities from Dry Valleys, Antarctica - metaG UQ497 (22.06) (version 2) (version 2) | ecosystem: Environmental > Terrestrial > Soil > Desert | place... | reverse complement strand
TTTCGGCGACTCGGTAGTGCGCGCACGCTCGGGCGCGCGCTCACCGCAGCCGGCGATCCGCTCGCCGCGCGTGCTCGCCCTGTGGCGTGGGGAATGACCGCCGCGCTGGTCGCGACCCTGGTCTCGAACTTCTTCTACCTGACGATGACCTTCTACTACTTCTATGTGTTCGCGACCCTCGCGGTCGCGTTGCCCGCCGTACTCGGGCGGGCGGCGCGGGCATCTTGAAGATTCTCGTTCTTACGACGTCGTACCCACGCGACGCGGGCGACGTGGCGGGAGTGTTCGTGCGCGACGCGGTCGAGCAGCTGCGCGAGGCTGGGCTGGAGGTAGGCGTCGTCTCGCCGGCTTCGTTCACCCACTTCGGGCTCGCATACGGCCACGGCATCGTCGGGAACGTGAAGCGGAGGCCGTGGCTCGTCCTTGCGCTTCCGCTGTTCCTGTTCTCATACGCGCGCGCGGCTCGTCGGGCGGCGCGGGACGTCGATCTCGTCCACGCGCACTGGCTTCCGTCCGCGCTGCCCGCACTCGCGACCGGAAAGCCCTTCGTCCTGCAGCTCTGGGGGACAGATGTCGAGCTCGCGATCCGTGCCGGCTGGGCATTCCGCTGGCTCGTGCGGAGAGCGCAGCTCGTTCTCTGTCCTTCGAAGGCGCTTGCCGAAGAGGCGAGGGAGCTCGGCGCGCGGGATGTTCGCATCGTGCCGAGTGGAGTTCACTTCCCGGAGAAAATCGCGGCACACGAGGAGCAGCCTCACGTTCTGTACGTCGGCCGACTATCGGAGGAAAAAGGAATCCGAGATTTGCTCGAGGCGACGGAGGGGCTTCCGCGCGTCATCGTGGGCGACGGGCCGCTTCGGAGTCTCGTTCCCGACGCGGTCGGATTCGTTCCGCCGAGCATGCTCGGCCCCTACTACGAGCGCGCTGCGGTCATCGTCTGCCCTTCCCATCGGGAGGGGTACGGAGTGGTCGCGCGTGAGGCGATGGCGTACGGGCGGCCGGTCGTCGCCGCGGCCGTCGGAGGTCTGACCGACGCGGTCGAGGACGGGGTCACGGGGCTGCTCGTCCCGCCGAGGGATCCTGCAGCGCTGCGAGCTGCCCTCGAGCGCCTGCTCGCCGACGGGGAGCTCCGCCGCCGTCTCGGAGAAGCCGCTCACCAACGCGCGCGAACGAGCTTCGCCTGGGAAGTTGCGACCGCTGCGACGATCGCCGTCTACGGCACCGCTGCGATGTCGCCCGCGACCTCCGGATAACGCAGCCCAGGCGCGTACTCGATGTCGAATCCCGCTCGCTTGGCCTGACGCTTGAAGTCGGTCTGGACGGCGGCATCGGTTGGGAGACCTGTGACGACAACGCGGAACGTCGAGCAGCCGGTCCGCTCGAGCTTCAGGCCTCCTGTGTAGCCGATCGCTTCGGCACGTGAGCGTAGGTCTCGTGCCTGGGCGTACGAGAGCCCGTTGCCGAAGACGGCGTCGACAAGCTCCCCGGCGGTGGCGGAGATCCTGCAGTCCTCAGGCGTCGGCATGCGAGCGGGTGGCTCACCCACGACGTAGGCGGCATAGATTCCCTCGTGTTCGGACACCATCGTGAGCCGGGGTCGCACGCACTGGAGCCAGCCGAGGGGATCGGTCGGCTGTCCCGCGAGCTGCGCGAACTCGAGACTTTCGCCAGAGACCAGGAACGAGAAGAACCGCCTTCCCTCGAGATCCGCGCAGGTGCGCGCGTAGCCGAACTCGACCCTTCCCGGAAAGAAGTAGGCGAGCCGGCCGTTACTCGACACGATCCTGTCGTTCACGCCCACGTTCTTGCGGGCCGCATTGAGCTCGTACGAGAAGGGTCCGTATGCGTAGTTCTCCCGCTCGGCCTGGCTGGTCCACCCCGACCGCCCGAGCTCGAGCAGGCCACGCCAGCCTTCGCGTCCGAGGCCGTCGATCGAGGGGACGTTGGCCAGGACGAGGACTCCGACCGCCGTAGCCGGCGCCAGTGCGGCGGCGGGGAGCCGAGCGAGTGCGACGGTGAGCGCGGCGAGAGCGGTTGCCGTCAGCAGCACGATCGGAGCCCACGCGGGAGCCAGATGGCGTACCTCGTCTGCACGTTGCCACGCCCACGCCACGGCCATGGGCGCGAGCCAGAGAAGGAGCGCGGCGTAGACCCTTCTCGGGACGATGTCAGCGCGCGCGAAGAAGGGCGCGACGACCATCGCCGCTGCCAGAACGAGCCATGCGGCCATTCCGGGCACGCTGCCGTCGAACGGGTAGGGCGTCGTTCCGTCGGCCACGATCGGCCCGGTGAGCGACCAGCAGACGGCGACGACAGCGGCGGCGCCCAGTGCGACCTGCGGACGCGCGCCCGCGACGCGCGCGAGCGCGTGGGCGATGCCGTAGAGCACGAGTAGCCGCAGGCCCGCTCCAAACCACTCCGCGCGTGCGAGCGCCTCCCAGCGCGCAGCCTCGCCTCTCTCCCTCCAGAACGCGTCGTTACCTGCGCTCAGGAAGTCCAGGACGCTCTCGTTCAGCCGCGATGCCTGCCAGGCGTCGTACAGGAGCGCGACCACGACACCTGCTCCCATGGCGCCGAGAGTCCGAAGCGACCTGCGGCCGAAGACGACGACGACGGCTACCACTAACCCGACGAGTGCGACGAGCGCGGTCGGCTTGGTCAGGACGGCCGCTGCGGCAAGAGCCGCGACTAGCAGCACCCGTCCGAATCCGAGTCGCTCGGACCAGACGGCGGCGCCTGTCGCCGCGACCATGGCTGCGACCGGGACATCGGTCATCCCCGCTGCGACGTAGGTCGCGAACACGGCCGAGGCGAGGACGCTGCCAGCTGCGAGTGGTGGCAGGGTCGCGCGGGCATCGGCGTTCGAGCTCAGGCTCCTGGCGAGCAGCCACACGGCCCCGACGAAAATGACGGCGAAGCTGAGCGAAACCAGCCGCCCGATCCGTTCGTCATCCCCGAGGATGCGCCACGCGAGACCCTGCTCGAAGTAGAAGAGTGGCCGCTGGAGATAAAGAGCGGGCACCCCCGACCATGGGTCGCCGCCTTCGGCGATCGACCGCGACCACGATCCAAAGGCGAGCGAGTCCCAAAGTCGGTACGGCATCACGACCGCCGCGAACACGGCGACCACGGCGAAGACGGCCGCATAAGCGAACGACCCCCACCGCAGCACGGCGGCGATCCAACCCGGAAGCGTCACCCGGTCGCACGATAGCGTCGGCGTCTGCTGCTCGTCCCAACCGACCCTATGGGGCACTCCCGTGTGTCCCTACGCGAACGATATCGCCGATCCAGCCACACGTGGATCACAGGTGTGTGTCAATTTGGCGTGGTGGTGCCGAGCGGTCGAAGTTGCCGATGCGTATCGGCCTTCGTCGATAACCCGCGACCAAGCGGGTGGCCGCAGCCGCGGGCGTGAGTACGATCATGCTCGTGCCCGAGCTCCACGTGAACGGCCGGCGGATCGCCGACGACGAGCCCGTCTACGTCATCGCCGAGATCGGCCACAACCACCAGGGAGACGTCGAGAGAGGGAAGGCGCTGATCCACGCGGCGAAGGAGTGCGGCGTGGACGCGGTCAAGCTCCAGAAGCGGGAGAACCGCTCGCTCTACACGCGCTCGCTCTACGACTCCCCCTACGACAACGAGCACTCCTTCGGCGCAACCTACGGCGAGCATCGCGAGGCGCTCGAGCTGGGCGCCGCGGAGTGGCTCGAGCTGCGTGAGTTCTCCCGGGAAGAGGGCGTCACCCTCTTCGGAACCGTCTTCGACGTACCGAGCGCCGACCTTCTCGCCGAGCTCGATGTGCCCGCGTTCAAGATCGCGTCGGCCGACCTCGTGGACACTCCACTGCTCCGACATGTGGCGCGTCTTGGTAAGCCGATCTTTCTCTCCACGGGAGGTGGGACGCTCGAGGACGTCGAACGCGCTCTCGACACCGTGCTTCCGGTCAATCCGCACGTCTGCCTCATGCAGTGCACGGCGGCCTATCCGTGCGAGACCGACGAGCTCCACCTGCGGGTGATCGAGACGTATCGCGAGCGCTTTCCCGAAGTCGTCGTAGGGCTCTCGGATCATCAGAACGGAATCGCGATGGCCCTCGTCGCGTACATGCTCGGAGCGCGAGTTATCGAGAAGCACTTCACGCTGAACCACGCCTGGAAGGGATCCGACCACGCCTACTCGCTGATGCCGGACGGCATGCGTCGCCTCGTTCGTGACTTGAACCGCGTTCCCGAAGCGCTCGGGGACGGAGTCAAGCGCCCGCTGGCGAGCGAGGAGCGGCCGCTCAAGAAGATGGGCAAGAAGCTCGTAGCTGCGCGCGATCTGCCGGCAGGACACCTGCTCTCGGCGGGTGATCTGGCGGCCAAGTCGCCGGCCGACGACGGGCTTCCCCCGTACGAGGTCGACCGACTGCTCGGGAAGCGCCTGCTGCGTGCGCTCGCGTTCGAGGAGAACATCGCGCTCGAGGACGTCGAGCTTGCCGGCGAGCTCGCCGCGGGCAGCTCTCAGCGCGCGTGACAGCGGATCCCCTTTTCGACCTGTCGGGGCGAGTCGCCGTCGTCACCGGAGGGATGGGCCAGCTCGGCTCGGTCTACGCATCGGGGCTCGCGGAGCGGGGGATGCGCGTTGCAAGTCTCGACCTGGTCTCGGGCGACACCCCCGACGGAGTCCGGGCGTTTGCCTGTGACGTGACGGATCGCGCGGCGATCGTCAATGTTCTGGCGGAGATCGCGGCCGAGTGGGGGACTCCACACCTCCTCGTCAACAACGCGGGGCTCGACTCTCCTCCGGATGCACCCGCCGAGGAGGTAGGTCCGTTCGAGACCTACCCGGAGTCCTCTTTCGACGCGGTTCTCGATGTCAACGTGAAGGGCGCCTTTCTCTGCTGCCAGGTGATCGGAGGCGCGATGGCGCGTGCGGGACGCGGATCGATCGTCAACGTCTCGTCGATCTACGGGCTCCTCTCACCCGTCCAGGATCTCTACGCCTTCCGCCGCGAGCGCGGCGAGACCTTCGTGAAGCCGGTCGCGTACTCGGTCTCCAAGTCCGCCGTTCTCAATCTCACCCGCTACCTCGCCACGTACTGGGCGGGAGTGGGGGTGCGCGTGAACACGCTGACTCTCGCCGGCGTGTGGAATGACCAGCCGCCGGAGTTCTTGGAGGCGTACGCCGCGCGCGTGCCGATCGGCAGGATGCTGGAGGCCGGCGAAGCGCTCGGCGCCGTCGTCTTCCTCGCCTCCGACGCGTCCTCGTACGTCACCGGCTCCAACCTCGTCGTCGACGGAGGCTGGTCGGCATGGTAGAGCAAAACCACCGAAAGACGAGGTCAGGCTGAAGCCTGACCCCAGCGCAACCGGTTTGGGGTCAGGCTTCAGCCTGACCTCGGTGTTGGGTTCTCAGCGGTGACTCGCTCTGAGATCCCGAACCTGATCGCTGGAGAGCCGGCCCTGCCTCTGTCGGGCGAGTGGTTCGACAAGCTGCGCCCGGCTGACGGGGCACATCTCTGCCGGCTCGCCCGTTCCGGCGCGAGCGACGTTGCCGCCGCGATCACCGCCGCTCGAGCGGTGCAGCCCGCCTGGGCCGAGCGGACTCCGGTCGAGCGCGGGGAGATCGTGCGTGAGCTTGCGCTGCTGCTCCGCGAGCGCCGTGACGAAGCAGCCGAGATCGTTGTCGCCGAGACGGGAAAGCCGCTCGAGCTCGCGCTCGGAGAAGCCGACGCCGCGGTCCAGATGGGCCTCTTCGTCGCCGGCGAAGGCCGACGCTCGTACGGGCGGACGACGACCTCGGCCATGAAGCACCGGACGGTGCTGACCGTGCGCCAGCCGCTCGGCGTCGCCGGGCTCATCACGAGCTTCAACACGCCGCTTCCGAACATCGCGTGGAAGGCGTTTCCCGCAATCTTCTGCGGAAACACGGCGGTTGTGAAGCCCTCCGAGCACGTGCCGGCATCCGCGCTCTTCTTCGCCGAGCTGGCGCTCGAGGCGGGGGTCCCGGCTGGAGTGCTCAATGTCGTGCAAGGACTCGGAGCCGAGGCAGGAGCCGCGCTCGTGGAGCACGAAGACGTGGATCTCGTCAGCTTCACCGGCTCGGCCGGCACGGGGCGCTGGATCAACGAGACAGCCGGGCGGCGACTCGCCAAGGTGTGCCTCGAGCTCGGCGGGAAGAACGCGCTCGTCGTCTGCGACGACGCGGAGCTCGACAACGCAGTCCGCTGGGCTCTGTCGTCCGCGTTCTCGAACGCGGGCCAACGCTGCGCGGCGGCCAGCCGGATCGTCGTCTTCGAGCGGGTGTACGACGCCGTTCGAGACCTTCTGGTGAGCGGCGGCGGCGAGCTGAAGCCCGAGCCCGTGATCAGCGAACCCGCGCTCGAGCAGATGCTCGCGGCGATCGACCGAGCGGTCGCAAACGGGGCGAGGGTGCTGACGGGCGGCGAGCGCGTCGTCGGTCCGGGGTTCCGTCTCGCTCCGACGATCCTCGAAGGAGCGTCGCCCGCCGACGAGATCTCGCGCACGGAGTTCTTCGGACCGGTGACGCTTCTCTATCGTGTCTCGAGCCTGGACGAGGCGGTAGCGCTCGTGAACGACTCGCGCTACGGACTCACCGCCGCGATCCACACAGCGAGCCTGCACCGGGCGCTGCGCTTCGCGGAGAAGGCACAGGCCGGGGTGGTAGTCGTCAACGGCGGAACGCACGGGTCCGAGCCGCACATGGGCTTCGGCGGCGTCAAGGACTCCGGAACCGGTTGGCGCGAGGCAGGGATCGAGGCTCTGGACGTGTATTCCGACTGGAAGATCGTGAATCTGATCGCCGATCCAGCTCTGACATGACGAGAACCGTCGCCATTCTCGGGCCCGGAGCGGTAGGTGGAACCTTCGCCGTCCGGCTCTGCGAAGCCCACCACCGCACGATCTGCGTGGGCACGCCGGAGATCGTCCGGCTGATGGCGCTCTCCGGACTCACGCTCGAGTCGAACGGCTCCAAGCCGGTGAACGTGCGACCCATGACGGCCGAGCAGCTAGTCGAGCCCGTTTCGCTCCTGCTGATCACCGTGAAGGCGCCGTACCTCGCTGATGCGCTCGAGCGCATCGAGCCGGAAGCAGTCGAGCACGCAGTCGTGCTCCCGCTCCTGAACGGGCTCGAGCATGTGGAGATCATCCGAGCGCGCTTCCCAGGTCGGGTCGCGGCGGGGACCCTCTCCCAGTTCGAGGCCTATCGCGTCGGGCGGATGCAGATCGTCCAGGGGACACCTTCGGGTGTCGTGACGATTGCGTCGGACGACGTTTCCGCCAACGAGCTCGAGCGCGCTGCCGCGATCCTCCGGACGGCGGGCATGCAAGTTGAGCTCGAGGACGACGAAAGACGCGTGCTGTGGCGAAAGGCCGCGCGGGCCGCGGTGGTGTCGAGCGCCACTGCGCTCAGCCGAAAGACCATCGGCGAGCTGCGCACGGATCCGGAGTGGCGCCCGCGGATGGAGCAGGCGCTTACCGAAGCCTGCGCCGTCGCCACCGCCGACGGAGTGACGATGATGCTGTCGGCTCAGTGGACGCGGATCGTGGAGATGGATCCGCAGCTCACGACCTCGGCAGCGCGGGACGTCCTCGCCGGCAAGCGCCATGAGATCGACGCGATCGCCGGGAGCGTCGTCCGTGCGGGCGAGCGGCTCGGGGTTCCGTGCCCCGTGCTGACCCGGCTCGTCGCTCAAGCCGACGCGCTGTGACCTCGGCGAGAGCCCAGGTCGCGGTCGCGTTCGTTCCGGCCAGATCAGGCTCCGAGAGGGTTCCGGGAAAGAACGTCCGTGCCCTCGCAGGTCATCCGCTCCTCGCCTACGCGATCGAGACGGCCCTCCAAAGCGGCGTCTTCGCACGCGTGGTTGTCTCGACCGACTCTCAGGAGATCGCCGAGATCGCGCGCTGGTACGGGGCGGAGGTGCCGTTTCTACGACCCGCGGAATATGCGACCGCCACCTCGCCGGACATCGAGTGGCTCACCTTCACCATCGAGAAGCTCGGCGACCCGTACGACCTCTTCGCCATCGTGCGCGCGACCAATCCCTTCCGAGGGCCGGACGTTGTCAAGCGGGGGCTCGAGCAACTGCTCGCGATGCCGGAGGCGGACTCGCTGCGCGCGGTCGAGCGCGTAAAGGAGCATCCGGGGAAGATGTGGCTGCCGGCCGAGGACGGTCGAACGATGTCTCCTCTTCTCGACCAGTCGCATCTGGACGTGGCCTGGCACGCGGGGCAGTACCAGGCGCTTCCCGCGGTGTACTCGCAGAACAGCGCGCTCGAGATCGCCTGGACGCGTGTCGTCTCGGAGACCGGAACGCGCGAAGGACGCGTGGTCGCGCCGTTCTTCACCGAGGGCTACGAAGGCTTCAACGTGGACGACGAGGAGGACTGGGAGCGCGCCGAACGGCTCCTCGAGTCGGGGGCGGCGTCGGTGCCCGCGGTCGGCCGCGCGCCGTATTCTCAAGCGGAATGAAGGTCACTGGCCTCGAGACGCTCTTCTGCGGCGCCGGCTGGCGCCCCTGGATCTTCCTCAAGGCGACGACCGACGAGGGGATCGTGGGCTGGGCGGAGATCACGGACTCGCACGGCTCTCCGCGCGGGCTGGCCGGGATCGTCGAGGATCTCGCTCCGGTCGTCCTCGGACGCGATCCGCGCGCGGGCGAGCGACTCTACTGGGATCTCTATCGTCACACGCGGCAGAGTCCCGGCTCGGTCATCGCGAAGGCGATCGCCGGGGTCGAGAACGCCTTCCTCGACATCAAGGCGAGGGCGCTCGGCATTCCGGTGTACGAGCTCTTCGGCGGGCCGACACGCGAGACGATCCCGCTCTACTGGTCGCACTGCGGGACGACGCGCGCGCGCGCGTGGGAGGTGACGGGCACCTCGAAGCTGCAGTCGTACGACGACGTGTCGGCGCTCGGGCGCGAGGTCGTGGAGCGTGGATACGGGGCGTTCAAGACCAACATCGTCGTCCCGGGCGACGAGCCGAAGGTGCTGATGCCCGGTTTCGGCGAAGGTGGAGGAACCCAGCGCGCCGAGGACATCGCCGAGTCGCTCGTCCGCCTGCTGGAGGCGTTTCGGGAGGGAACCGACGACGTGGTCCGTCCGATCGTCGACCTCAACTTCAACCTGGAGCCGGAGGGCGTCGTGCGGGTGGCGCGTGCGCTCGAGCCGTTCGACCTTCTTTGGCTGGAGGTCGATCTCTTCGATCCGGCTGCGCTTGCCCACGTTCGGCATGTCGCGCCGATGCCGATCTGCTCGGGGGAGAATCTCTACGGCGGCCGTGGCTTCCGTCCCTTTTTCGAAGCGGGTGGGATGGACGTCGCGTCGGTGGACGTGATCTGGAACGGGTTCCACCAGGCCAAGAAGATCGCCGACCTCGCGGAGACGTTCGAGGTCAACTGCGCCCCGCACAACTACTACTCGCACCTCGCCACCTTCATCGCCGCGCAGTGGTGCGCCGCGATCCCGAACGCGCGCATTCTCGAGCTCGACGTCGACGACGTGCCCTGGCGCGACGAGCTCGTCACCGCCGTCCCCGAGATCGCGGACGGTGAGCTGCGCGTGCCCGCAGGGCCAGGATGGGGCGTTGAGGTGCGTGAGGACATGCTGCGCGCGCATCCCTGGCCAACGCAATGAGCGACCGGCTGCCGCGAGAGGGTCTCGCGGCGGCGGGTCTGCTCGTGCTCGACGCTCTCCTTCGCCTCGTCGCAGGGGGTTCGTACCCGGGCGCGACGTTTCTCCTGCTCGTCGCCTGCGGCATCTCGCTCCTCCCGTTCCTTCCGAGGGAGCTCGACTCGCCATCGCTCCGCCTCGCCGTCCTGCCCGCTCTTGCCCTGGGGTCGTTCGCGATCCTGCTGACCTCGGTGTCGATCGTGGGCATCCCGCTCACCGAGCTCTCGATCAGGCTTGCCGTCCTCGGTCTCGTGGCCTTGCTCGCGGTCGTGGCCGGGGTGCGAGGGCGACGCAACCCGGGTCAGAGATCGTCGCGGTCGGTGCGCAAGGAAGGGCTCGCGATCGCCGTGCTCGCGGGCGTGTTCTGCCTCTCGCTCGCCGCCGGTTGGGACGTCGTCGAGCCTTTCCCACCGCCGGGCTCGGACTGGGGCTACTACCTCCTCCATGCCGACGAGATCGAGGCGCAGGGCAGTCTGGCGCCCGACAATCCGTACGGTGTCGGCGAGGTACGCACGCTCGGCAGCTACCCGGGCATCGGCGCGATCTACGGGAGTCTTCGGATCCTCGACGGGGTCTCGTCGGAGTCGCTCGCCGTGGGTCTCGCCGTCGCGGTGGCGCTGACACCGCTTGCCATGTACGCGGCCGTGGGCGCGCTCTGGGGGGTGGGGGCGGGACTCCTCGCGGCTCTCTCCTACGCGGTCGCCCCCATCCATCTGGAACCGCTGTACTGGCATGGTCTTGCGACGACGCTGGGGCTGCTCTTCCTCCCGCTCGTCCTTCTCGCTCTCGGGCTTGGGTATCGAGGTCGACGCGACCCGCCGGTGGTCGGGCTCCTCGGCTTCTCGCTCGCCGCCGTGGCCGCGATGCACTCGGTGAGCGCCGGCCTGGTCGCAGTGCTGCTCGCGCTCCTCCTTCTGGGCGATGTCCTCGGCGGGCTGGTCACACGAGCCGGGGTGCGGTCGTGGTGGCAGGGAGGGATGGCAAAGCCCGTGCTCTCGGGCATTGCGGCCGGATGCGTTCTCGGAGCCGGGGTGATCGTGCACCTCCGGCAGCAGGCAGCCGAGCTGGGATCACCCGTGAGCTACCGGTTCTACGACTCCGACTGGCTCGACACCGCCACCCTCGAGTACTACTTCTCGTGGCCGTTCCTCGGGCTCGCCGCCGCGAGCCTGGTGCTCGTCCTCCGGAATCGCGACTCTAGGCGCGATCGCGCGCTCGGGGCGGTCGCAGCCTTGGTGCTCTCGGCGATCCTCGTCAGCCAGCTCTGGCGCATCCAGGTCGCGTTCGAGTACCGGCGCGTCGTCTATTACATCGCTCCGGCGCTCGCGATCCTGATCGGAGTCGCCGTCGCCCGGATGCGGCCGCGCTGGCTGTGGGTCGCGGGCTATGCCGTCGTCGTCGCGTACATCGCGCACACGTCGATCGGGTTCCGGCTCCCCGAGCGCGTGCTCGAGGGCCGCGACGAGAGATCCGAGACGGTCGATACCCTCAGAGAGCTACGGATCGTGCTCGGAGAAGCGGAATCGGGCGAGCGCGCGCTTGTGGTCGCCGACGGCTGTCTCGGCGTGCGGATTCCGTACCTCGTGCAGTGGCCGACGACGATCGCGTTCGAGGACTGGCAGGTCGGGTTCACGAAGCTCGTTCCCGAAGCCCGCACCGCCAAGGCGGTGCTTCGCGGGGGCGCTGAAGGACGGCGTGTGGCCGATGAGCTGGGCGTGCGCTACGTCCTCGTGGACCCGCGCTGCACGCCGAATGTCGAGGCGGACCTGGCTGGGACGACGGTCTTTCAGGGAGACGAGCTCCTTATCGTCGAGCTCCCGAAGCCTGCGTGAGCAACCGCGCGTAGTCGTCAACCACCCGCTCCAGCGACCCATCGATCCTGAGGGTCCGGGCATTCTCGACGAACCAGCTTGCGGTTGAGCCCCGGAGGGCCGGCCCCGCGTCGATGACCCGCTCGATCGCCCCCGCCAGGCTGGCAGGCGACGCATCGGGCGCCACCGCTCCGTTGACGCCGTCCTGAACTAGCTCCGTCGCGGCGTTCTCTGGTCCCGCGACGACGACGCTGGGCGTGCCCTGCGCGGCAGCTTCGACCACGACGAGCCCGTAGCCTTCGCGCTCCGAAGCGGTTACGAGGCAGGCTGCTCTCGCTATCGCGTCAGCGACCTCTTCCTCGGGTCGGCGGCCGTGCTGCAGCACCGAGGAGTCGAGCCCCAATGTGCGCGCAAGCTCTTGCACGTGCGCACGCTCGGGACCGTCTCCGTACAGCTCCAGCCGAAGGTGCGGGCGACGTTCTCGGGCCAGCGCGAACCCGCGAACAAGACGGTCGACACGTTTCTCCTGGACATGGCGACCTGCGTAGACGATAAGCGCTCGGTCGACCTGAGCAACCGGCGCCAGGTGGACAGGCCCGGTGTAGAGGCCCGGGAGGAGTACGGGCAAACCGGAGTACCCGGCTTCCCGCAACCGCTCTGCATGCAGGCGCGAGAAGCAGTAGGCCGTGTGCGGCATCGTCACGCAGGCTTGCTGAACCAGCCACCCGATCGTCCCAATGGCCGTACCCGCATAGCGACGCCAGTACTCCTTCGTCCAGATCTCGAGCCAGTTCACTACGAGCGCATACCTCCGGCGCCGTGCGATCGCGCTCGCGGCCAGCAGCGGGAAGTACGGGAACGACGCCATATGGACGATGTCGTACTCCGATCCGTGGCGCCAGAGGTGGCGGGCGACGGCCAGCCCGAAGCGGACCGGTGGCATCAGCGTTCGCCGCTCCCGTCGATACACGCGGCCTGCCGGCGTGAGTCCGAGGACGCGGACGCCGGTGAGATTCGGGACCCCGGTCTCGTCCCAGTGACGCATCGTCACGTATGTCACGTCGTGCCCGGTCGCGGCGACGTGGAGCGCGAGATCGCGCATCCACCGCTCGGCGCCGCCGACGGTCTGGGGGAAGAGATGGTCGTACACGAGACACACCCGTGGTTTCGAATGTCGTTGCGGATCGCCCGTCGTTCCGGGCACGTTCCAGTGGCCTGCAAGGCCGGACAACCGCCGCTTGATCGGGAGCGGGATGCGGTCGTGACGAAGTCCGAGTTGGAGCCCGGCGAACTTGGCCGACTCGTAGACGGCGGCGTAGGGCAGCCATCGCCGGCGTCCCGTGCGCCAAAGCCAGGTGATCTCGCCAAGCGCGTAGCGAATGCCGGCCTCGCGCAGCGCGAGCCGAGACGACGGCGCCTCGCTCACGTAGGCCCGGTCGGCCGACACGCCCGAGTCGAAGAAGCGCCGAAACGCCCCCGCGACCGTGTAGGCGTGGGAGTGCCGAACCGCTGCGCGCGGCTCGTACACGATTTCCAGACCCGCGAGCAGGACCCGCCTCGACCATTCCTGGTCCTCGCTCATGATCACGTCGGCCGCGAGCGGGTACCGCTCGAGAACCGTGCGCGGCACCGCCGAGTTCACGTTCGAGAAGAGCGTCGCCTCAAAGCTGAGCCGGTCGGGGTCGGTGAGATGCTGTCTGCGAGCCTCCGGCCCATACAGGAAGTCGAGGAAGTACCGCTCGGACGGGATCGCCTCCTCGTGCGGGAGCTGACGGCCGTAGACGCCGGCGACCGCGGCGCTTTCGCGGAGTGGAGCGACGAGCGCCGCGAGCCAGTGCTCGTCCACGGCGTACGCGTCCTGTGAGGTGAAGACGACGATGTCGCCGCGTGCGAGGTCGGCGCCGAGGTTGCGCGCTCCCCCATGCGTGAACTCCTCGGGGAGGATCTCGTGAACGCGCGCGCCGAGCTTGCGTGCCCGCTCGGCGCTGCCGTCGCTGGAACCGGAGTCCACGACGACAACCTCTACGTCTTCGTCTACTTGCTGCCGAAGGATGGCCTCCAGGCAGAGGACGAGATCGAGGCCCCCATCCTTTACAGGGATGACGACGGAGATCATCGGATCGGGGTGGCTGCGACCACGAACTGATACGCGAAGAGCGGAGGCCGCAGGCGTCCGATCGCGTATGCGGCCCGCTCCACCACAGGCGATCCGATACCGGGAACGGGGTACGTGTAGTCGAGCTCGACGATGCCGTAGCCGGCGCGTTCGAGCGTCTCGACGAGGGTGCGGCGCGTGAAGAGATGGAGATGGGTGCGATCGAGGATCCCGCGCTCGGTATAACGCCAGCGCCCCACGAGGAGTCCCAAGCGCATCGTCCAGTTCGCGACGTTCGGCGTCGTCAGAACGAGCCTGCCGTCTTCCCGCAGCAGCGGCCGGAGGCGAGCCAGGAACCCCTCGGGCTCGCGCAGGTGCTCGATCAGGTCGCCGCACAAGACGACGTCGAACGAGCCTTCGGGAAACGGCAGCTCCATCGTCTCCGCGTCGCCGACGAGCACCTCGGCGCACACCTCTCGGGCAGCTTCCGCCGCCGCCTCGTCTTGCTCGATCCCGACGACGGTGCAACCGCGCCCGACGAGACGGCGTGCCAGATACCCGCTCGAGCAGCCGACGTCGAGGACGCGCTTGCCGGCGCCGACGAGGGCGAGCAGCTTCGTGTGCCCGCCGTGCGGGCGCTCGTTCAACGCGACATATGCAGGGTCGGATGCGGCCATACGGCTAGCCGCGGCGCAACGGCATCGTGAGGAGTGCGAGAAAGAACGCGCCGAAGATCACCTGCATGCCGAGCCCGAGTGTCGTCGCGAGGAGCGCCGTCTCATACGCGCGACCGAGATCGCCGAATCCCTCCACCGCCCACTCGGTTCCGATCGCGGCGAGGCCGGCGATCGCGAGGAGGACGAGTCCTCCTCCTGCCAGCAGCCCGTGCTCCAGTCGCAGTCCTCGCCCGAGCCGGTCGAGCAGCGGGTCGTGCTCCCCGATTCGGACACGCGCGTAGGTGCGAGCGAACACGCCGAGCTGGATTACCTGCGCGCCGATCAGCGTCACGGCGACGAACCCGAGCATCGTGTGGATCTGCCAGGTCCGGCCGAAGACGTCGACGGGGCCGCTCGCCAGCACGAGCATTCCCGTGAGCCCGAGCAGGATCAGGACGCTGCCGGGGACGAGGTACAGCCAGCTCGGGCTGTACAGGAGCATGAAGCGAACGTGCCGCCATGCGTCCGAGAACCGGTTCAGCTTGGACTCTCCGATCCGCGGGAAGTAGTCGATAGAAATCTCGCTGACGATCAAGCCGCGGCGATAGGCCTTGAAGACCATCTCCGACGCGAACTCCATCCCGGTCGAATGGAGGTCCAGCTTCTCCGCGGCGTCCTTGCGGATCGCGCGCATCCCGCAGTGGGCGTCAGAGATTTTGACGCCGAAGAAGAGGTTGAGCATCCCGGTGAGGATCGGGTTCCCGACGAAGCGGTTCAGGAACGGCATCGCGTCGACGTGGATCGTCCCCTTGAAGCGGGAGCCCATGACGAGGTCGTCGCCTTGCTCGAGCCGGTCGACGAACGGCCCGAGCTCTTGGAGCGGATATGTCGCGTCCGCGTCCCCCATGACGACGAACCCGCTCCGAGCCGCTTCGAGACCGGTCAGGTAGGCGCTGCCGTACCCGCGGCGGTGCTCGGTTATGACGCGCGCCCCGTGCTCGGCGGCGACCTCGGCCGAGCGGTCCTCGGACCCGTTGTCCACGACGAGGACTTCTCCCGGACGCCCCGAGCGCCGGATGCCCTCGAGCGCCTGGTCGACGACCTTCCCGACGGCCTCTTCCTCGTTCAGGCAGGGGATGACGACGGTGATTTCGGGCTCTGAGGACATCGCGAGAAGCGTCGGCGACCGTAGCACGCGCACTCGGCGGGTCACTTCGCAGAATGTCGAAAAGGCGCCGGCGCGTAGGCGCTGCTCTACGCTGGCGCGATGCCGTGGCGCCCTCACGCGCTCGCTCGACCGTGGCGGGCGCTCGAGCGCTTTGCCGAGGGACGCCGGGCTGCGCCGGTGCTCTTGACTCTCGCCCTGCTCGTCTATGCAGCGGTCTCGTTGGTGAGTCCACTCGCCGCCGGACGCGATCTCGGGCGGTACCTCGTCATCTACGCGCAGCTCTTCGACGACCACGTCGTCTACCCATACGCGCTGGCTGCACGCACGCCTGGGACGCCTCTCGTCGTTGGCGCGTTGCTCGAAGCCGGCCCGGTCGTGGCTGAAGTCGGGACTGCGCTGCTCTACGCGTTCTCGATACTCGCGTGGTGCTCGGTTGCCAGGCGTTTCGGGGCTGCGGCAGCGATCGCCACTGCGGCGGCGCTGTTGCTCTATCCCGGTTACGTCACGCTCTTTCATCGACTTTCGAGCGACGCCGTGTTCGCCGCGGCATTTGCGCTCGTCGCCTGGTTGCTCGCGCGTGCGGTCGAGAAGACCAGTGCAACCCGTGCGCTCGCGCTCGGGGCGGGTGTGGCGGCGCTCGTCTTCGTCCGCCCGGTCGCCCAGGTGCTGCTCCTCCTCGCGCTCGTACCCCTCCTCGCGGGAAAGACGTGGCGAGTGCGCCTGCAAGGCTCGGCCGCTTTCGTGCTCGCCGCGGTTCTTCCACTCCTCGGCTGGGTGGTGCACAACGGCGTTCGCGCGGACGACTTCACGCTCGCGCGTGGGGGCGGCGCCACGCTTCCGCTCTTCCGCGTCTTCGTCTCGGACAACATCGTGCGCCCGGACAACGGCCCCGCGACGCGCGAGCTCGAGCGCGCCGTCGCCCGGAACCTCTTGCCGTTCGAGCCCTACCGCTCGTACGAGATCGATCTGGAGCAGTTCTTCTCCTCGGGGAGCGCGCGCATGCACGAGGACCTCACGGGTCTCTCCGATCGCGTGTGGGGCTGGGACGACGACTACCGGCATCTGTCGCGGGTCGGGCGGGAGGCGGTGCTCGCGCATCCGGGCGCGTACGCCCGCGGGGTCGCGGGCGATCTCGAGAACCTCCTGATCTGGCCGCTCTACGCTCATGCGCCGAGCGCCGAAGCCGGCACAACCACCCGTATCCCAGTTGCGGATCGCCAGCTTCCGGTCCCCGGAGAAGGCGAGCCGATCCCCTCCGCACGCCAGTCGGGCTACATCTCGACGCCGGACGGCCGTATCCGCGAGGTCTGGACGTCGCCGACGGACCATCAGGTCGTGTTCACGAAGCCGGCCGACGCGCTGCGCGCCGCCGAGATCGACCGCCGCGTCGCCGACCTCAGCGAGAGCTTCCCCGACCGCTCCGCCCGTCCCGGGGCGATCGACCGCCTGAATAGCGCCTCGCGCTGGTATCCACGACCCGTGCTCTTCCTGCTCGTCGGCCTGCTGGCGGCGTTCGTACGGCGTCCGCGCGGATTCGCAGTCCCGCTGACCCTTGCGGGCGGCGCGCTTCTGATTCTCGTCGCGACCTCCCTCGCCGTCTACGCCGTCGCCGAGTACTCGGTGCCCGCGGTGCCGGCATTCATCCTGCTGGCGACGGTCGGCCTTCTGGGAAGAGGAGGCGGCGCGAGCGAATATCCTCGTGCCGGACATGCCTGACCTCGGTCTGATTCCCAAGTCGGAGCTCGACCGCGTGCGCGATACGGCGGAGGTCGACCCCGACGCCCGGCTTGCTCTCCTCGCGGACATGTGCCGGCTCAACACGCTCGTCGCGATCAAGCGGGCCGGATCGGGTCATCTCGGATCGAGCTTCAGCGCGCTCGACATCTTCGTCCACCTCCTCTATCGCGAGCTGAACGTCGCGGAGCTCGGCTTCGACCACCCCGAACGCGATGTCTTCTTCTCCTCGAAGGGACACGACGTCCCGGGCCTCTACGCGGTCCTGTACGGGCTCGGGGTGATTCCGCAGGAGCAGCTGCTCCGACTACGCAGGTTGGGCGGCCTCGACGGCCATCCCGACGTCGGCATCCCAGGGATCGAGGCGAACTCCGGCTCGCTCGGGATGGGCGTCTCGAAGGGGCGCGGGATCGCCTGGGCAAAGTGGAGCCTCGGGCTCGGCGGCAGGGTCGTGGTGATGACCGGGGACGGTGAGCTGCAGGAGGGCCAGAACTGGGAGGCGCTCCAGGCGGCGGCTCACGAGAACCTGGGTTCCTTGTGGGTCGTCGTCGATCGCAACGAGCTTCAGTCGGACAAGCTCACCGAGGAGATCGTCGCCCTCGGCGACCTGGAGGAGAAGCTGCGGACGTTCGGCTGGGACGTCCGCACCTGCGACGGCCACGACCACGCGGAGCTCCGCGAGGCCTTCGCCGCCTTCCGGGAGGTGGATGACCGTCCGAATGCGCTGATCGCGCGCACGGTGAAGGGGAAGGGTGTCTCCTTCATGGAGCGCTCTGCCGCGCTCGCGGAGGGCGGCGGGTACTACCGCTGGCACGCGGGGGCGCCCGGCGACGAGGACTTCGAGCGCGCCCGCGACGAGCTCGTCGCGAGGATCGAGGAGCGGCTCGAAGCGCTCGATCTCGGCGCGCTCGAGCTCGAGACCGTGGCCGCCAGGCGGGACGAGGCCGCCTACTCGCTCGAGGGCGAGCCCGAGAGCGGCGCGGGAGCTCCGCTTCAGAAGGCGACCGACGAGTACGTGGTCGAGGCTTACGGAGACGCGCTCGTCGAGCTCGCACAGACGAACGACCGCCTCGTGGTGCTGGACGCCGATCTCGCTTCCGACTGCCGTATCCGCGCCTTCGAGCTCGCGTTCCCGGACCGGTTCGTCGAGTGTGGGATCGCCGAGCAGGACATGGTCTCGACGGCGGCCGGACTTGCCCGGCACGGCTTCCTGCCGGTGGTCAATTCGTTCGCCTCGTTCCTCGCATCGCGCGCCAACGAGCAGATCTACAACCAGGCGAGCGAGGGCTCGAAGGTCGTCTACGCGCTCCACTACGCCGGCCTGATTCCCGCGGGACCCGGGAAATCGCACCAGAGCCTTCGTGACGTCTCGCTTCTAGGAGCGCTGCCGAACATGACGATCGTGCAACCGGGAAACTCGGAGGAGACCCGTGCGCTTCTGCGCTGGGCGGTCGAGGACGCAGAGGGCAACGTCGCCGTTCGGCTCGCGATCGGCCCCTCGCCGCGTCAGATCGAGCTTCCCTCCGGATACGAGCCGACTGCGGGCTGGGGGGTCGTGCTTCGCGAGGGTGAGGACGCGGTCTTGCTCGCGTACGGCCCGGTGTTGCTCCACGAGGCGCTTGTCGCCGCCGAGCGTCTCGCGCGCGACGGAATCTCTCTGCGCGTCGTGAACATGCCCTGGCTCAACCGTGTCGACCCGGACTGGCTCGCGGTGGAGATCGCCCGCTACCAGCACGTGCTCGTTCTCGAGGATCACTCTCCCGTGGGCGGACTCGGAGACTCGCTGCGCCGGGCGCTCGGCGGCCGCGAGGTCACGGTCTACGGTGTCGAGGGCTGGCCCGCGTGTGGAACTCCCGAGGAGGCCCTTCGCTTCCACCAGCTCGACGGCGCCTCGCTCGCCGAGCGCATCGACGAGCAGCTCGGGGTCCGGGCATCCCGCTGATGAAGCGGGTCTGGCTCGTCCTCCCCGACCAGCTCTCGATCCGCATGTTCTTCGATTCCGGGATCGTGGATGGGCTCCGCGAACGCCTCGGTGACAGGCTCGCGGTGGTCTTCCTGGTCTCTCGAGAAGAGGCAGCCGAGTGGAGCGCGCGACTCGGAGATAGCCCTGTGCTCTTCGGCGACGACCTCGTGGCAGCGACCGGAAACCCCGTGACCGGCCGGCTCGACGCCTGGCTCGACCGTCAGATCGGCTACCACCCGCTCGCGATTCGCCTCAACCACCGGCACGGCTTCCACCTCGAGCGGATGCAGCCCGGCCACCCGAACTGGATGCTCGACTCCGACCGGAAAGGGCCGCTCCCGCGCTGGGGCTTTCTCGAGCGCGCGATGCAGCGGTGGCACTTCAGCGCGCGTCGTCACGTGCCTCGCAAGCTCCTCGAGACGATGCGACGCGACTGCTCGGCGCTCGTCGTCAGCAACGTCCAGCCGAGAAACGCCGTCCCGTTCCTCATCGCCGCCCGGCGCCTCGGGCTTCCGGTGGTCGCCCACGTCGCCAGCTGGGATCACACGGTCGGAAAAGGGGTCATCTCGCCGTACTGCGATCTCTACATCGTCCAGAACCAGGTCATGGAGGACGATCTGCGCCGGTACCACGCGATCAGTCCCGATCGTGTCCGGGTGACCGGGTGGCCGCAGACCGATGTCTTCCAGCGCCGTCGTCCGCGCGGTGCGTACGAGGCGCTCCTGCGCCGCTACGACCTCGACCCGAACCGTCCGCTCGTGCTCGTGATGGGGAACACGCCCACGAATACGCCGTACGAGGGGCGCTTCGTCGAGCGTGTTCTCTCCTGGTGGGAGGACGCCGCGCGCGACCGCTTTCAACTCCTCCTCCGGCCCCACCCGCGCGACAAGGAATGGCGCGAGCGCTTCGCTGCGGCTCATGGCCGGGAGGGTGTCTTCCTCCAGGAACCGAGCTACACGGACCTCGAGGAGCTCGCGATCCTCCTCCAGCACGGCGACGCGGTAGTCTGCAACGCGGGGACGATTTTGCTCGACGCGCTCGTCAACGACCGTCCTGCGGTGTGCGTCCTCTACGACGAAGGCGCACCGCCAGGGGAGTCGTGGGCCGCGAAGAACGTCATCGGCGAGCATTACCGGGAGCTGGCCGCATCTGGCGCCTTCTCCACCGCGGAGAGCTTCGACGAGGTCGCCGCCGGGATCGATCGCGCGCTGGCCAACCCGGCCGAGCTCGCCGAGGAGCGGCGACGCGCGGTGCGCGACGTCGTCGGGGAGGTCGACGGGCGAGCGGCGGAGAGGGTTGTCGACGCGATCGCGAGCGCCGTTCCGTGAAGGTCGTGATGACGCTGCTCGTGCGTGACGAGGCTGACATCGTCGACGCGCAGATTGCGTTCCACTTGCACGCGGGAGTCGATTTCGTCATTGCGACCGACAACCGCTCGACGGACGGGACGACGGAGATTCTCGAGCGGTACCAGCGCGCCGGGTTTCTCCACTTGCTGCGCGAGGAGGGGGACGACATGCGGCAGGAGGAGTGGGTCACGCGCATGGCCCGCCTCGCGGCCACTGACTTCGGCGCCGACTGGGTGTTGAACGCAGACGCGGACGAGTTCTGGTGGCCGCGTGGAGGGTTGCTGAAGGACGTCTTCGCCACGATTCCGGCGCGCTACGGCGTTATCCGAGGGTGTTGGCGCCACTACCTCCCGCTTTCCGACGACGGCTCCTTCTTCGCCGAGCGTATGACCGTGCGCCTCGGGACGCCTGCGTTCCCGGGTGACAAGACGACGATCTTTCACGCCCACCAGAAGGTCGCGCACAGAGCCGACCCCAAGGCGACGATCGAGGCAGGGAACCACAACGCGCTCGGCGCGCGACTCGATCCGATCCGTGCCTGGCACCCGATCGAGGTCCTCCATTTCTCGTTCCGATCGCTCGCGCAGCTCGAGCGCAAGGCCCGAGGCGGGTGGCTGCGCAACGCGTCATACGAGCCGACGCTCCACCAGCTCCTGCTGGACGAAGCTTTCCGCACCGGCCGCCTCGACGACTTCTACCGGGAGTTCGTGGTCACCGACGACGCGCTCGAGGACGGCCTGGCGGCCGGAACGCTCAAGATCGACACGAGGCTCCGGGACGCGCTCCGCATGCTCCGCGACGAGGACGCCACCTTTCGTCTACCCGGCTCCGACAATCCCCTCTCCTTCCCGAGACCCGAGGTCGCCGAGGACGCTTTGTACGCGGGCGAGGCGTCCGTCCTCGTCGAGATCGACGGCGTCGTGCGGGCCGAGAACCGCGTCGGCCTCTTCGAGAGACGCCTCGCCTCGCTCGAGCGAGGCCCCCTCACTCGCCTGCGCCATAGACTGGCCCCCCGATGAAGCTCGTCATGACGCTGCTCGCCCGCGACGAGGCGGACGTGATCGAGGCATGGCTCGCGTTCCACCTGAACGCCGGTGCCGACTTCGTGGTCGCGACCGACAACCGTTCCGAAGACGGCACCACGGAGGTCCTCGAGCGCTACGCGCGGGAGGGTCACGTCCACCTGATCCGCGAGTCCGGCGAGGATCTTCGGCAGAACGAGTGGGTCACCCGCATGGCGCGACTAGCTGCGACCGATTTCGGCGCCGACTGGGTGATCAACTCGGACGCGGACGAGTTCTGGTGGCCGCGCGGCGCCTCGCTCCGGGACGTCCTCGCGGCGGTGCCGCCACGGTACGGGACGGTCGGCGCGTTCCTGCGCGTGTTCGTCCCGAGACCTGGCGACGAGGAGCTCTTCGAGCGAATGACGGTCCGCTTCTCTGCTCTTGCGCCGATCAACGACCCGGCCTCGCTGTACAAGCCGATCAGGAAGGTCGTGCATCGAGCGCATCCCGAGATCGAGGTCACTCGCGGCAATCACGCGCTCGTCGACAGCCCGTTCGCGCCGCTCCGCGGCTGGTACCCGATCGAGGTCTTCCACTTCCCCCTCCGCTCGCTCCCGCAGACCACACACAAGGCGGCGCTGCAGGGCAACGCGTTCGAGAAGCACATCCAGAGGCCGCCTACCGCCTACCACGCCAACATGTTCGATGCGCTTCGGAGCGGCAAGCTGGACGAGTACTACGAGTCGCTCGTCGTCGACGACGTCGAGGTCGAGCGCGGGGTCGAGGCACGCAGGCTCGTGGTCGACACGCGCCTGCGGGACGCTCTCCGGCAAGTTCGCAAAGCGGACGGCGAGAAGCTCTCGTTTCCGATCCCCTCGCTGGTCGAGGACGCGGAGTACGCCGTCGAGGCGGCGGTGCTCGGCGAGGCGGACGTCGTCAGGCTCCAGCGCCGCCTGGACACGCTCGAGCGCCGACTGCTCTCCCTCGAGCTCCGGCTTCCCGCGCGCGTCTACCGCAAGCTGTCGGGAACGGCGAAGCGGGCGCTCAGACGGGGCGAGGCCGCTTGACCGCGCGGATCCCCACGATCACCTCGTACAGGCGGTCGTGCGCATGCAGCTCCTCCGGGCGCAGGTCGGAGGCGGCGAGGCCATAGAGGAATGCCGACGCGGTGAGCACGTTTCCGTACGCTTGGACCTCGACCGAGCCCTCGCCGAACGCCTCCTCCGCGAGCCGTCGCGCCGACCGAGACGTGTAGTGCCACCACTCGCCCCACTCGTCGTCCTCGGGCGGCGAGATCTTCGTCAGACCGGGAACGGTCGCGAGCAGGACTCCGCCGGGAGCGAGGACGCGATGGAGGGTCGCGAGGGCGGCGCGCACGTCGTAGACGAACTGGAGCGTCTGGGTCACGATCGCGCAGTCGAAGGAGTCGTCGGGAATCTGCGGCGCGTCCGTGAGGTCGGCCACGATCGTCGCCTGCGCGTTTCCCTCCGTCGCCATGAGGATGTCGACCTTCTCCACACCTCTCCCGAAGCGGGTCGTGTAGTCGGGCGCCGCGATCTCGAGCACGCGGCCGCGGATGTCAGCCGCGTGAGCGCCGACGAAACTCTCCACGAACACGCGGTCGATCGGAGTTCCGCGCTCGAAGCCCCAGTTGGGATCGATGGGCGTGAGCCGTCGTAGGTCACCGAGATCGGGCGGCCGTCGCCGTCGCCAGTCGACGTAGGCGCGTCGCAGCGGACGAAGGCGACGCCGTACGCCGGCGGGGACGAACGCACGCCAGCTCACCTGTCCGGCCAAGGCCGCGATCATAGTGCCCTCATGCCGAATGACTTCCCTGGAAAGCGCGTCGTGGTCGTCTCACCCCACTCGGACGACGGCGTGCTCTCGCTGGGCGCCGCGATGGCTTCGTGGGCTCGCCAGGGGGCTGACGTGCAGCTCCTCACCGTCTTCGCGCTCGACCCCGACTCGAATGCGCCGGCGGGCGGCTGGGACGCACGGGCCGGTTTCGGCACCGAAGGCGAAGCG